>ERZ1673962.1244-NODE-1244-length-12767-cov-5.418581_pt1 | contig 12767 bp, 12 predicted proteins | sample MGYA00580188_ERZ1673962 | MGnify/ENA primary metagenome ERZ1673962 (study PRJEB41334, sample SAMN05608104) | rock metagenome | biome: terrestrial subsurface; feature: shale formation; material: shale | place: USA: Pennsylvania ... | reverse complement strand
CGACCGTTATCGCGCAGGCGGATCAGCTTGACGCCACCCTGCTCGGTATCCAGTTCGATGCGATCCGCTCCGGAGTCCAGGCTGTTTTCCAGCAGCTCCTTGACCACGGAAGCGGGCCGTTCAACAACCTCGCCGGCCGCAATCTGGTTAGCCAGCTGCGGCGATAAAAGATGAATACGTGACATAAAAACCTGGGGTTAACCTGCGGGGATGCGCAGCACCTGGCCGACGCGGATGCTGTCACCATTGAGCCTGTTGGCAGTGCGCAGCTGCTGCAGCGAGACACCGTTGCGCTGAGCGATGACGGACAGAGTATCACCTGAGACCACTTTATACAGCCGTTCGCCGCCATCCCCGGGCTTACCGGACTGCTTCTGCCAGGCGATGTAGGTGGCCGCCGGCGGCTTCTCCCAGAAATGATCGACGATGCCGCGATAGATGGCGTCCGCCATCTGATTCTGGTAGCTGGCCGTGCGCAATTTACGCGCCTCTTCCGGGTTGGAGATAAAACCGGTTTCCACCAGGATAGAGGGAATATCCGGCGACTTGAGCACCACGAACCCGGCCTGCTCCACATACTTCTTGTGCATGCGGGCAAAGCGGTCCATGTTGCCATGAATGCGTGATGCCACCTGATGACTATCCTTGCGGCTGGCGTTCATCGACATGTCCAGCAACACACTGGCCAGCACATCATCCTTGTCACCCAGGCTCAGGCTGCCGACACCGCCAATGAGGTCGGCGCTGTTTTCCCGCTGCGCAAGCCAGCGGCCCATTTCGGAACTGGCCCCGCGCCCGGACAGCACCCAAACGGACGCACCGCGGGCGCGGGGATCCTTAAAGGCATCTGCGTGAATGGAAACAAAGAGATCGGCATTGCGCTTGCGCGCCTTGTCGGTGCGTCCGCGCAGACTGATGTAATAGTCACCGGTGCGGGTCAGTTCGGCACGATAGCCCTTGCGCGCATCGATCTTGTCCTTGAGCTTGCGTGCGATGGCCAGCACCACGTCCTTTTCTCGCACGCCCCCGGGCCCTATGGCGCCAGGGTCTTCCCCACCATGGCCCGCATCGATCACCACCACGATGTCACGTTTGCCACTCTCACCCGGCACAGGCACCACGGTTTTGGTCACCACCGCCTGCTCGCGCATCTCCAGGTCCACTACCAGGCGATGGCCGTACTGCTCATTGGGCTTGAGGTCAAAACTTTTGGGCCGTACGTTGTCCTTCAGATCAAGCACAATACGCAGCCCCTGACCGCGCTCACTGTGTCGAATCGAGCCGACAGGACTTTTTTCCAGGCCTATGCCCTCGAGCGACGCCTTGAGACTTGCCTGTTCGATGTCGATCACCACCCGGTCGGGGTTCGACAGGGTAAACAGCTTGTGCTCCACCGGACCAGACAGGTCGAACACCAGACGCGTGTTGTCCGGCGCCAGCCAGGCGCGGACATTGCGAACCTCTTCGGCCGCCTGCAGTGCGGTTGTGGTCAGACAGAACAGCAGCAGGCTCAACAGTTGTCCGAGTCTCTTCATCGGCCCTTTCACGTTTGATCAGTCTTGTTCAGTATATCGACCATCCGCTGTCCTTTTTGAGTGATTGCCGTCAACTCCAGTTCACGACCCGTGCCCGACAGCGACAATCGGATCTGCAGATCCGGCTGCGGCAGCATGCCTTCACCCTTTTCCGGCCACTCCACCAGACAGAGTGCATCATCGGTAAAATAATCACGAATACCCAGATATTCCAGCTCTTCAGGATCGGCCAGACGATAAAGGTCAAAATGATAGACGATGCCGGCAGGCGTATCATAGGGCTCCACCAGTGTATAGGTCGGGCTCTTGACCGACCCCTTGTGCCCGCAGCCACGCAGCACGCCCCGGCTCAAGGTGGTTTTGCCCATGCCCAAATCGCCCAGCAGAAAAATCACGCCGCCGGACCGGGTCGCCTGTGCCAGCTCGACACCAAAGCGAGCCATCGACTCTTCATCGGGGAGGTAGCGTTTCATTACCTGTTTTCCTTCATTCGATAGCGCTGAGAACACGACGCACACGGGCAATCAGGTCCGTAGCCAGCAGGCCGCGCTCTCCCTGATCGGCCGCACAAAGATCCGCTGCCCGTGCATGGGCATAGACACCGGCCCTGGCCGCATCAATCGCGCTCAGCCGTTGCGCACGCAAGGCTCCGATGATACCGGAGAGCACGTCCCCCATGCCACCACAGGCCATACCGGGGTTGCCGGCATTGCACAAGTGCATGGCATCACCATCAAAACTGAGACTGCCCGCGCCCTTTAATACTACCGTACCGCCGAACCGCGCCTGAAGTTCACGCGCGGCTCTGAATCGATCCTGCTGCACGGCATCGGTACTCCAGCCCAGCAGTCGGGCCGCTTCGCCCGGATGCGGTGTCAGTACCCAGTCATGCCCGCCGATGCTCCCCGACGGCCGACGCTGCAGCAGATTAAGAGCATCAGCATCCAATACCAGCGGCAGCCCCGAATTCAACGCCTGCTGCAGTAACTGATCAGCCCAGGCACTTTGCCCAAGGCCGGGGCCGACCACCAGTACATCGGGGCGTTCCAGCAGCGGCTGCAGATCCTGCCCGGAGTTGACACCGGTGACCATCACTTCCGGTGCCCGCGTCAGCGCTGCCGTTACATGCTCAGGTCGGGTCGCCAGAGAGACCAGCCCCGCCCCGCTGCGGGCGGCCGCTTCAGCCGCCATCAACGCAGCACCACCCATGCCATGATCACCGCCGATCACCAGCACATGACCAAACAACCCCTTGTGCGATGAACGCCGGCGCGGCGGCAGCAGCTTGACCAGATCCTCACTGTCGGTGCGAAAGGCACTCAAGGGCACCTCTTCATAGACCTCATCCGGCAACATCAGGCTGTCAAACAATACCTGACCTGCGTGATCCACCCCTTCATGGGTCAGCAATCCCTGCTTGAGGGCTATAAACGTCAGCGTCAGATCGGCACGCACCGCAACACCCAGCACGCGGCCGGTATCACTGCACAGCCCGGAAGGAATATCCACCGCCATCACCGGACGCGGCGAGCGGTTGAACTGACGAATCAGCTCGGCGGCATCGCCACGCACTTCACCGCTGAGTCCCGTGCCAAGCAGCGCATCGACCAGCACCTCGCCCTGGAGCTCCACACCCGGTTGCCAAGCGTTGAGCTCAACGCCGACTGCCTGCGCCCACTGCCAGGCCGCCAGGGCTTCACCTGTCAGACGGTCGGCAAAGTCATCGTTCAACACCAGCACCTGGACCTCGATCCCCTGCTGCCGGGCCAAACCTGCAATGATTAACCCATCACCACCATTGTTGCCGCTGCCACAGGCGATGGTCAGCCGGCGCACCCAGGGCCAGTGCGACATCAACTCGACGAACGCGGCATGACCGGCGCGCTGCATCAGACGGAAGCCGGGAATACCGAACACGTCGATGGCGGTACGATCCAGGGCGCGACTCTGTTCAGCCGTGTATAATGCTCCCGGCAGCTCTGCTCTGCTCATGATGGCTTTCTCCTTTCTTATCAGTTCATTATAGAGGATGGACTGACCCAGACACACCCGGTTCCCGCTATGTCACAGCTCAGCACAGAACAGCTCGACTCACTTGCGCAGGCGCTCAAACAGCAGGCACGGGCACTGGGTTTTGCCGACTGCGCCATCACCCTGCCGGATGCCCATCAGGAGGCCGAGGGGTTGCAGGCCTGGCTCGACAAGGGCTACCAGGGCAGCATGGACTACCTCAACGAAAACGTCGACAAACGGCTGGACCCAACGCTGCTGGTGCCTGGCACCCAACGCATCATCATGCTGAGAATGGATTACCTGCCCGCCGAGGCGCCCATTACCGGCATTCTGCGCAACCCGGAAAAAGCCTATGTGGCCCGCTACACTCTGGGCCGCGATTACCACAAGTTAATCCGCAAGCGCTTGAAACAGCTGGGGCAATGGCTGGATGCTCAGGTCGAAGACGTGGAGGTACGCTTTCGCCCCTTTACCGACAGCGCTCCGGTACTGGAACGCCCGCTGGCACGCAACGCCGGGCTGGGCTGGATCGGCAAACACACCCTGCTGCTTAATCGCCAGGCCGGCTCCTGGTTTCTGCTGGGCGAACTGTTCATCGACCTGCCGCTGCCGATCGATCCCCCGGAAACCGAATCCCACTGCGGACGCTGCTCGGCCTGCATCGATATCTGTCCGACCCAAGCCTTTCCCGAACCCGGCGTCCTCGATGCCCGCCGCTGCATCTCCTACCTCACCATCGAGTACCGCGGCAGCATTCCGCTGGAGCTTCGCCCGCTGATGGGTAACCGCATCTTCGGCTGTGATGACTGCCAACTGATCTGTCCCTGGAACCGTTTCGCCAAACGCAGCGACGAGCCGGACTTTCAGCCCCGGCACCGTCTTGATCAGGCCGATCTGCTGGAGCTGTTCCAGTGGGATGAAGCGACCTTTCTCAAGCGTACCGAAGGTTCTGCCATACGCCGTACCGGCTATGAAGGCTGGCAGCGCAATCTGGCAGTGGCACTGGGCAACAGCGGGGCTGGCGAGGCGGTGATGGACGCCCTGCGTCAGCGCCGCGAAACGAGCAGCACACTGGTGCAGGAACATATCGACTGGGCACTGGCACGGCTGAGTCAGGCCGCCGGACCTTCACCTCTGCCAATCCTCACCCATCCGGGTGCTCGACGCCTGCCGGAGTAATCGCCCGGCAGGCCACAAGCGTTAAAGGCGGAAAAAGTGGCGACGGTAGTGACGCAGCTCTTCGATGGACTCGCGAATATCGTCCAGCGCCAGGTGATTGGCCTCTTTTTTGAAACCTTCCAGTGCAGAGGGCTTCCAGCGTCGCGCCAGCTCCTTGATGGTGCTGACATCCAGATTGCGGTAATGGAAGAACGCTTCCAGCTCAGGCATATAGCGCCACAGGAAGCGGCGATCCTGACCGATGCTGTTGCCACACATGGGCGAAGCGCCCTGCTCACTGTGCAGGCGCAGAAATGCCAGCATCTGCTGCTCTGCTTCGGCTTCACCGATTTTGCTGCTGCGCACGCGATCAGTCAGACCCGACTGACCATGGGTACGGGTGCACCACTCATCCATGCGTGCCAGCACCGTATCCGGCTGATGCACGGCGATCACAGGCCCCTCGGCGATGAGATTCAGATCCGCATCGGTGACGATTGCGGCCATCTCAATGATGCGGTCAGTGTCCGGATTCAGTCCGGTCATCTCCAGATCGACCCAGATCAGGTTATCCTTGAGCGCCATGCATCTTTTCTCCCCTGGCAAAACTGTCAATTTAACTCGGATTGGAATACCTTAGCACGTCCAACCCAGCAGCAGTGAGCGAGTGATACCGGCCGGTATGGGAAAACGCAAAGTCAACCGGCGCCAGGCCTGGCGCATCAACAAGATTCAGGAAGAACGCGCGGCACGCGCCGAACGACGCGACACCCTGATCGAAGACCAGCTGGAAGGCGGCGACCTTGGCCCCGAGCAGCAGGGCCTGATCATTTCCCATTTTGGCCGTCAGGTCGATGTGGAAGTCCTCGAAGGCGAACACGCGGGTGAAATCCAGCGCTGCCACATGCGCACCCATCTGGGGCAACTGGTCACCGGTGATCGCGTGGTCTGGCGCCGTTCCGCCGACAGCGGCGTGGTAGTCGCGGCGCTGGACCGTCACAGTGAACTGCTGCGGCCGAACAATCAGGGCGAACTCAAGCCGGTAGCGGCCAATATCGATTACATCGTGATTGTCATCGCCGTCGAGCCTTACGCTCACGCCAACCTGATCGACCGCTACCTGGTGGCCGCCGAGGCCAGCGACATTGAGCCGGTGCTGCTGCTGAACAAGGCCGACCTGCTTAATGACGACAACCGCCAGCGCCTGGAACCGCTGCTGGAGCAGTACCGACGACTCGGCTACCGTACCCTGCAGGCCTCAACCGCCAGCAGTCACGGCCTGGATGAACTCAAGGCGCTGTTGGCGGACCATATCAGCGTATTTGTCGGTCAGTCCGGCGTCGGCAAATCCTCGCTGATTAACAGCCTGCTGCCCGGCGCCGACCTGAAAATCGGTGAACTGTCCGAACTCAGCCGCAAGGGGCGTCATACCACCACGACGGCACGACTGTTCCATTTCCCTGATGGCGGCGACCTGATCGACTCACCGGGGATCCGCGAGTTCGCCCTCTGGCACATGACCGAGACGCAAGTACTGGAAGGTTTCCGCGAGTTGGCAGCCCTGCAGGGGCACTGCCGCTTCCGCGACTGTCGCCATGAAATGGAACCGGGGTGTGCGTTTCTGGAGGCACTGGAAGAAGGTGTCATCAGTGAGCAACGCTTCAACAGTTATCAACAGATTCTGAACTCGATGCAGGACAGTCGCTGATCGATGCCACAAAGCCAGTCAACGCCGCCGCTCTATCTTCACGGCCTTGAAGCCTGGGCCGATTACCTTGAGGCCAAGAACCTGCCGGTGCGCGTCAGCATACTGACCCGTTTTCGTCATGCGCTGGGCAATGAGCGCAGCACTTTGCAGCAGCTGACCCGTCTGATCAGCTCGGACCCGGTGCTCAGCCTGCATGTCACCCGTCTGGCACAGCAGCTGTACCGGGACAAGCAGACCTCGGTGACCGGCATCCAGCATGCCGTGTGTTCTCTGGGTCTGGATCAGCTCAAGCAGTTATCACTGAAGCTGACCAGTCTGAAGATCAATCCGGCGAGCATGCAGCAGAAGATGTACTTCCGCGCCATCGCCGACAGTCTGCACGCGTCCTTTCAGAGTGCCGAGCTGTGCCGTCAACGTGGCCTGCCCTTTGTTGAAGAAGTCCGCCTGGCCTCACTGCTGTATGGTTTTATCCACTGGCTGGCCTGGCTGTATGCCCCTCTGCACAAACAGCATTACCAGGAACGCGTGCTGCTGCAGGGTGTTGATGTCGCCCTGGCCGAGCAGGACCTGTTTGGCTGTACCCTGCAGGCACTGGGTGCCGAGCTGGCCGCGCGTTGGCAGCTGCCGGAACTGACCCGGGAGGCACTCAACCACGCCACCTCGCCCAACCGCGACGACCTGGCACGTCTGCACCGACGCGCCATGCAGGATCCCTCACTGGGCAAGCTGGAGCTGCGTGACATCAACCAGATTACCCAGCAGCGCTACTTTCCGGTCAAGCTGGGCAACTGGCTGGCGCTGACCACCACTCGCGGTTGGCACAGCAACAAGGCACTGCGCCTGTACGACGTACTCGCGGATTATCTCAACCAGCCCCGCGATCGGCTGCTGGCACAACTGCATCAGAACTGCGCCGAGGCTGCCCGTTGCTATCACGTTGCCGGCACGCTCAGCCCTGCCGCCGAACTGCTCATGCTGCCGGATCCTACAGCCGAGCCCCGCACGGGTCTTATCCTGCAGGGGGAGTTGAGCCGTCTGCAGCAGGCGCATTACCCGGTACTGGAGCAGCCCACAGCCGCTGATACCACATCGGTCTCGGCACAGCCGGCAATACTGACGACCGATCCGGAGCCCGTCAGTGAACACCGGGACCTAAGTCGCTACCAACAGGCGCTGACCCGACTCAATGACGCTCAATACCCGTTCAGCAAACCCGGTCAGGTTCTACAGACGCTGGTGCAGGGACTGCATCAGGGCCTGGGGCTGCAACGCCTGGCACTGTTGCCGATTGCGGCATCACGGCAGCAGCTCAAGTTCGGCAACGCCGTGGGTCTGGCCGAGATGCACCCTCTCAGGGACCTTCAACTGAGTCTGGAGGTACCCAGCCTGTTCAAACGGCTGACGGAAACCCCGGCCGGCATCTGGCTGCACCCGCACAACCGCCGCAAGCTGGCGCCCATGCTGCCGGAAGCGTTCACCAGCCGACTGGACAAGGGGGATTACCTGCTCATGTCGCTGTTCCAGCGTGAGCAGCCAATCACGCTCATCTACGCCGACAGCCTGCCGCAGCACCCGCGCCTGTCCGAGTTCCAGTTTGAACACTTTCGCGAGCTCTGTGCTGCGGCCATTCAGGCGCTGCGTCGCCTGGATTGACATTGCCTGCGCCCAGTCCGTTTTCAGTTAAAGACTATGAGTTAAGGACTATGAGTTAAGGACTATGAGTTGAAGCCAGGAAAGCGGCCCGCTTTGCGGATCGCGCCGGCTTCGTTATGATCCCCTGACTTATGATCCCCTCACTACAGAACAAGGATCGGATATCACCATGCTGTCGCTACCGTTGATCGTTTCACCCCAAGAACTGGCCCAACACCTGCACACTCCGGGCTTGCTGATTGTGGACCTGTCCAGCGCCGAACACTATCAGGCCGGCCATATCCCTGGTGCCGTTCATCTGGACCCCAAGCGCCTGCTGCGCGGTGAAGGCCCCGTACCCAACCTGATGCCAACGCGGCAACAGCTGGAACAGCTGGTATCTGAACTGGGCATCACCGCCGACACTCAAGTGGTGGCATACGACGACCAGATGGGTCCCTGGGCCGGTCGCCTGATCTGGACCCTGAACTGTATCGGTCATGAAGCCGCCAGCTTCCTCGATGGTCAGCTTGAAGGCTGGAAAGCAGCCGATCTGCCCCTGGAGCAGCAGGCAAACCAGCCGGTTGCCGCAGCTGCTGATATCCGCGAAGTACCCGAACTGCGCATGAACGCCGAGCAGATTCTGGGCGCACTCGAACGTAACGACCTCTGTGTCTGGGACGCCCGTTCCGCCGATGAGTACACCGGCGCCAAGGTCGTCAACGCCCTGCGCGGCGGCCATATCCCGGGCGCACGTCATCTTGAATGGACCGATCTGCTACAGCCCGGTTCGATTCCCTATCTCAAGTCTCGGGAACAACTGCAGGCTTTGCTGCTCGAACGGGGTATCGATACCCACAAACAGATTGTTACTCACTGCCAGACTCACCGCCGCTCAGGTCTCACCTATCTGGTCGGCAAGTGGCTGGGTATTGAGCGCCTGGCCTGCTACGACGGCTCCTGGTTCGAGTGGGGCAACCGTCCCGACCTGCCGGTGGAAACCGATTGATCGCTGCATAAAACATATAGGTAAACACACGTTGAAAGATTCCCTGTTCATTCTGCTGCAGCACCTGTTGCCGCAACACCTGCTGTCTCGGCTGGTGGGCCGCTTGGCCGAATGTCGCACCCCCTGGGTAAAAAACCTGTTCATCAACTGGTTCCGTCAGCGCTACCAGGTCGACATGAGCCAGGCCCTGCAGCCTGATCCCGAGGCCTATGAACATTTCAATGCCTTTTTCACCCGTGCGCTGAAGCCGGATGCCCGCCCGCTGGATAATACCCCTGGGGCTATACTGTCACCGGCGGATGGCGCCATCAGCCAGCTTGGCCCCATTGAGCAGGGCCGCATCTTCCAGGCCAAGGGACGCAGCTACTCCCTGAACACCCTGCTCGGTGGTGATGCGGCGCGTGCCCAGCCGTTTATCAACGGTCAGTTCGCCACCATCTACCTGTCGCCGCGCGACTACCACCGTGTCCACATGCCGATCGCCGGCACCCTGCGCGAAAGCATCTATATTCCCGGTGATCTCTACTCGGTCAATCAGGTCACGGCAGCCGGTGTGGATAACCTCTTCGCCCGCAACGAGCGCCTGGTCGCCATTTTCGATACGGAACTGGGGCCTATGGCGATGGTACTGGTCGGCGCCATGATCGTGGCCGGTATTGAAACCGTGTGGAACGGCCAGGTTGCACCACTGCCGCGTCAGCCGCTGGTACTTGATGCGGCCCCCGGGCGGACACCGGTCCAACTGGCGGCAGGCGAGGAAATGGGCCGCTTCAAACTGGGCTCCACGGTCATTCTGCTGTTTGGCCCAGAGGTCATGGGCTGGGCTGAACAACTGGCGGCAGGTGACGCCGTGGTGATGGGCCGCAGCATCGGCCAGGCACGTCAGGCATTGTTACCCTGATTGTTATTGCCTTGACTGAAGGACAGCCCTGACTCAAAGGCCGTATTGAAGCAAATGCTCTGCCAATGAACTCAGGTAATACCCCTGATGAAAACGGGCTGATAAGCGCCCGTTTATTGTTTAGACTCAGTCATTTGGACTCACCCGTATCTGGCTTTTAATGGAGATCAACCGCATATGCACGCACTCTGGCACCAATGGCTGCAACAGCCGGGTATTGAGCTGACCGCTGATCAGATCAGCAGCGCCCCTGCCCATGACCTGCTAACGTCGGTCATCCCGCTGACAGACGCCTGCATTCTCTCGGTTTCCGGTCCCGATGCGCACAAGTTCCTGCAGGGCCAGCTCAGCTGCGACCTCGCCGAAGTCGATCGCCGCGGATCCCTGCCCGGAGCCCACTGCAACATCAAGGGCCACATGCACAGTCTCTATCAGGTGATCCACGCCGGTGAAGCACGCTATTGGCTGCGCACCCGCAGCGCCATGGCGACCGATGCCCTGACGCTGCTGAAAAAATACATTATTTTTTCCAAGGCCGAAGCCATGCAGGAAGCTGATCTTCTGGGCATAGGTCTGGCGGGGCCTGAGGCCGTCAATCTGGGCGAGCAGATTCAGACCTGCATCAGCGGCAGCGCTCTCGCCCGGCACAGCGATACCCTGATTGAATGCTGGTTCCCCGCCGACCAGCTGGAGCAGGTGATGCAACTGGCCACCGCAACCGCCGGTCTGGCCAACAGCAACACTTGGGAACTGGCCGCCGTGAACGCCGCCATTCCGGACCTCTTTCCGGCCACCCGCGAAGCCTTCATCCCGCAGATGACCAACCTGCAGGTGTTCGACGGCGTCAGCTTTACCAAAGGCTGTTATACCGGTCAGGAAATCGTCACCCGACTGCAGCACCGTGGTCAGCTCAAGCGCCCCATGTACCTGGCCGAAGTGGACACACAACAGCCACCGGCAGCCGGCATGAATCTGGCCAGCGCGGACAAGGAAAGCGTCGGCCAGCTGGTACGTGTCGCCCAATGCGGCGAACAGCGTCACCGGGTGCTGGCGGTGATCATCAAGGATCAGGCCGAGCAGCAGAGTATTCATTTGGAAAATGCCGCCGGTCCGGCGCTGACGCTCAAAGAGCTACCTTATGTACTTGATCCGCGACTGTTTGAAAGCAAACGCTGAGTCGGGCTCAGGTAATCCGCATTTTTATTGATTTTGATCGTTCGACGGGCTGCTGCGCTCTGCTAGTCTGAGCATTACAGAGTGACAGCGGCTGAAGTCGTCGGCACCATTTTTTAATGCAACCAGACTTATTTTCCGGGCAGATAATGCGCTATCCTCTGCTTTGGACTCACTAACATGAAGGAACACACCATGCTTCGGAAGGTATGCCTTTTGGGCATCGGCAGCACATTGCTTGCAGGATGCTTTGGTACTCACACATCACAAGCACCCATCGCAACCACCTACCCCATCTCTGAGCAGCAGAAGATGCAGGCCGCCCATCACTGGGACGTGCTGGCCCAGCACCAGGCCGAGCTGCTGACCCAGAATGAGCTGCTGAAAAGCCAGCCGCTGTATATCCAGGGAGCCGCTCAGCCGACGCCGTTCAGCACCGCATTCGATACACTGCTGACCAGCCAGCTGGTTGCCAAGGGCGCCTATGTCAAAACCTCTCCGGCGCAGGCCGCTCGGGTGAGCTACAAGGTTCAGGTTGTTGAGCACAAGGACCGCGGCTATATTCGTGCGCCTGAAGGTGCCGTGACTGCGCTGGCTGCGGGCGTTGCCGTTGCAACCGTCCCCTTCAACAACTGGGCTGAACCGGCTCTGGCACTGATTCCGCTGGCCGCCGCGACCGACCTGTTCAGCGGCAGCTGGACCAGCGAAACCAATCAGGAAGTACTGATCACCACACAGGTTACGCTGGCCGATCAGGTGGTGTATTCCAACTCCAACATCTACTACATCAACCCGGGTGACAACGCTCACTACAAGCCTGCGGGCGGCGGTGCCAAGCTGAAGAACGTACCCGTCAGCGGCGAATGGTAACCAGGGGAGATAGTGTTATGTTGAAGCCATACAAGAAGTTTCTTACGGCCGGTGTCATGGCGGTTGCCATGCTCGGCGCCAGCGGCTGCAGCACCAGCCAGACCAGCACCTCCTCTCTGGCTGCCGAAGTGGATCTGATTCAGGAAGTGAAAAGCGCGTCCAGCCAGCTGATCGCCAACACCAAGGGCCTGAAACTGGGCGCTCCGGTACTGGCCGCAACCTTTGCCGATATTGACGACCTGCAGCAGTCCAGCACCTTTGGTCGCACCCTGTCCGAGCAGTTCACCACCTCCCTGGCCGCCAATGGTGTGCCGGTAATCGAGGTGAAGATGCGTGACAGCCTGTTCGTCAAGGAGCGTACCGGTGAGCTGATCCTGTCCCGCAACCTGCACAGCCTGGTGCAGGCGCATGATGCCCAGGCCGTACTGCTGGGCACCTATGCCATTGGCGGCAGCAATGTCTACGTCAACGTCCGCGTGGTGCGCACCAGCGACAACATAATCCTCGGTTCCCACGACTTCAGCCTGCCGCTGAACCGTGACATCAAGGCGATGCTGCCGCGCCAGCGCTAAATGCAGCTCTGAGCTCTGAGCACTGAAAAGCCGGCATCAGCCGGCTTTTTCGTCTCTGCGCTTTTCGTCTCTGCGCTTTTCGTCTCTGAGCGATTCATCTCTGCGCAATTCATCTCTGCCAATGTTGAGCCAGCTCTCAGCCTGCCTCAACCACCGCCGGCAGCTGCCAGTCGATCGGCTCCCGCCCCTGCTCCTC
>ERZ1673962.1240-NODE-1240-length-12783-cov-36.292505_pt1 | contig 12783 bp, 9 predicted proteins | sample MGYA00580188_ERZ1673962 | MGnify/ENA primary metagenome ERZ1673962 (study PRJEB41334, sample SAMN05608104) | rock metagenome | biome: terrestrial subsurface; feature: shale formation; material: shale | place: USA: Pennsylvania ... | reverse complement strand
AAGAGAAAACCACTCGCCACCTTCGTTTTCAGGTCGGCCTCATGAATAAGCCGGGGTGATCACTTATGAAGCCTGGGCAGGTGGCATGGATGCCCAGAATAGCTATACAAAAAAGCGGCGCCCGAAGGCGCCGCGGCAAGTGATCGAACAGTCTGCCGGTCGCGAAATCCGAGAGATGTCCTGCATTCAAGCAAAGTCGATTTTCGCGTTGAATGAGTGGGCAGCAGTCGCGGCACTCAGGGGCGCTTTTCGTCACTGAACCAGATACAGACGTCAGCGGGTGCCAGCACCCGGCTACCGGCCAGCAGCCCGCTGTCATTGACGAGGCCTTCCGGCAGCCAGCGCGGCTCCGGCGCATAGTTGAAGGCGAAGCAGAGCGGCCCGCGCCGCCGCAGACGCACGCCGTCGGGCAGCGCATGGGTGGTGATGCCGCAGGCCTGACACTCCGCCTGCAGAATCGCCACTAGGCTGTCTTCACTCAACCAGGCGGTCAGATAGCTGACACCGCGCTGGTGCAGGATGGCGGGTTCGCCATCCTCGAAGCGCGTTACCACCTGTGCACTGGTGCGCTGATGATCGAGCAGGTCGCGCCAGCGCAGGGCGTGTCCGCGTGCGCCGTTGCTCAGGGTGACGGTCGGCTCGGCGCCTGGGCGCAGGCCATCGACTCGATCGACCGTGACGCCCGTCAGCTCGCTGAGTGCGCCGGGCGCCAGCTGCGTGGGTATCTGAAACTCCGGCGTACGCGAGCCGGAGCGTGCACCGATCACCACGCGACTGCCTGAATCGCGCGCCGCGCTCAGACGCGCCGCCAGTGCCTCATCGGCGATCACCTGACAGGGCAGCACGACCAGCGGATAGCCGCTGAGCGCATCGCGCGGTGAGACGATATCGACATCAAGCCCGAGTCGCCGCAGCGCGCTGTACCAGCTCAGGTACAGCTCGAGCGGGTTGAAGTTCTCGGCGTGAGGCTGGGTCTGACAGGCCCAGATGGAGGCGTAATCGAACATCAGGGCGACGGGCGCCTGCTGGGCCGTCGTCGTGTCATGTTTCGCGAGTGTCGCCAGCTCATCGCGCAGCTGCAAAAGCTCCGGCCAGGCCGAGGCGGGCGAGCCGTCCGGGCGCAGCAGTCCAGCGTGCATCTGCTCCTGGGCGAAGGGTGCCTGACGCCAGCGGAAGTAGGAGACGACCTCTGCGCCATGCGCGAAGGCTTCGTGGCTCCACAGTCGCACCATGCCGGGCAAGGGCGCGGCGTTGCTGATCGCCCAGTTGACCGGGCCCGGCTGCTGCTCCATCACCCACCAGCGGCCCTTGCACATGGCGCGGTAGAGGTCGTGGTGAAAGCCGGCAAAGTCCGGATGACCTTGCTGGCGATACTGGGCCTTGGTGGCATCGTCGTGGGCACCGCGCTCCAGAAAGCCCAGCGGGTAGCTGTCCCAGCTGGCGATATCCAGATCCCGGGCGACATCGAAGTGATCGAATTCGGTGAACAGGCCCATGAAGTTGTGCACGATATCGCCGCTGACACCCGCGGCACGCAGGGTATCGACCTGCAGGCGGTTGTATTCGACCACCATGTCGGAGCAGAAGCGTCGATAATCGAGCACGATGGCCGGATGCGGTTCGGTCACGGTGCCGACGGGCGCCTCGACCTGGGAGAACTCGCTGACTTCCATGCTCCAGAACACCGTGCCCCAGGCCTGATTGAGGGCCTCGACCGAGCCATAGCGCGCCTCGAGCCATGCGGGGAAGCGGGCGCGGGCGGCCGCGGAGTAGCTGAGGATGGTGTCATGACAGCCGTACTCGTTGTCGGTCTGCCAGGCGATGATCGCGGGATGGTTTGCGTAGCGCTCGCCCATCAGGCGCACGATGCGCTCGCTCAAGGTACGAAACGTCGGCGAAGAGAAGCAGTAATGACGGCGCGAGCCATAGCCACGCGTGTCGCCATTTTCATCGACGGCCAGAATCTCCGGGTGGGCATCCACCAGCCATTTCGGCGGTGTCGCCGTGGGCGTGCCCATCACGATCTTGAGACCGGCCGCCGCCAGAACCTCGACGGCCTCATCCAGCCATTCGAAGCGCAGGTCACCCGCGCTGGGTTCCAGGCGACTCCAGGCGAATTCACCGATACGCACGACACGAATGCCGGCTTCCATCATGTCGCGAGCATTCTGTGGCCAGCGATCACGTGGCCAGTGTTCCGGGTAGTAACAGACACCGAGCTGCATGGGGTTCATCCTTGAAGCTGAAAATGGGGAGCGAGCGCGGCGCAGGCCATCACGGCCTGCGCGGCACGGGTCATGCCGTCACCGCCTGAAGATGAATCAGGATCGCCTGGTCGGGGTCCAGCACCGGCAGGGCAAGGCCTTCACGCATCAGGTACTCACCGGAGACGACGACCGGCTCGCCGGCCTGTTGTCGGCTGATCCAGGCGGGTAGCTGTTTCATGCGTCGCTCCGGGTGCTCCGGCAGTTCCAGCAGCTCGAGCCGGTAGGCCGTGTCGGCTTGCAGGCCGGCCAGCGGCTGGGCGGCGGGCACGGCGTGACGTGGCATGGCCAGCTGGCTGATGCTGAAAAGGGCCTGCTGGCCATCCTGACTGACCACGCCGTGGGCATGCTGATGGTCATCCAGGCAATCCAGGCGCCAGCTGACACCGTTGTGCAGCAGGCCACGCAGCGCTTTGTAGCGCGCTATCCAGCCGCCCAGCTCACGGCGCTCCGCCTGATCGAGCTGGCTGACATCCAGCTCCAGCCCCAGATGACCGAACAGTGCTGTGGAGGCACGGAAGGCGAGCATCGTGCGCCGCGAGGTGGTGTGGGCGTGTTGCGGCCCGATATGCGCGCCCAGAAGCTCCGGCGGCAGCACGCGACTGGCCCCGCGCTGGATGTGCGTGCGCTCGTGGGGGTCGTTGCAGTCGGACGTCCAGACGCGATGGGTGTGCCGCAGAATGCCGTGATCGGTGCGCGCGCCACCCGAGGCGCAGCTCTCGATCTCGACGCCGGGATGCGCCTTTCGCAGGCGGACCAGCAGCGAGTAGAGCGCGCTGACCTGAGCATGGGCGGCAGGCTTGCCGCGACCTTCCTCCGACTGGCCGCCCGCGTGGGTCAGATCGCGATTCATGTCCCATTTCAGATACTTGATCGGGTATTCGCTGAGCAGCGAATCGAGGCGCGCAAACAGGTAGTCACAGACCTCGCGACGGGTCAGGTCCAGCACGCATTGATAACGTCCCAACGGCTGCTCGCGCCCCTCCAGCCCGAGAATCCAGTCCGGATGGGTGCGGAAGAGTTCACTGTCCGGATTGACCATCTCGGGCTCGACCCACAGGCCGAATTCCATGCCGTGCGCCTGTACTGACTCGATCAGCGGTCCCAGCCCCTGCGGGTACTTGCCAGTATCCAGATACCAGTCGCCCAGGGCGGCGCGCTCGCCATCCCGGCCGACGAACCAGCCATCATCGAGCACGAAACGCTCGGCACCTACCTCACCGGCGGCAACGACCAACTCCTCAAGCCGCGTCGCGTCGTGATCGAAGTAGAGCGCTTCCCAGGTGTTGACGTGAACCGGACGCGGCTTGTCAGCCACTGGCCAGTCAAGGCGCGCGCGCAAGGTGCGATGCATGCGCTGGCTGGCACCATTGATGCCCGTGTCCGACCAGGCCATTACCACTTCCGGGGTGGTCACGCTGTCGCCGGCGGCCAGCATCTGCTCGCCGGGCAGCAGCAGGGCGCCCATCTGCAATTGGGTGCTGCCATCGAATTGACGCTCGATCAGGGCGCGATGGTTGCCACTCCACGCCAGATGCGCGGTGATGACTTCGCCACGCTGCTCACTGAAGCCTGGCGTGCCGGTGATCAGTGTCGGAACGCGTTGATGCGAGCTGCGCCCGCGACGGTTCTCGAGCGTGAAGGTGCCTTCGCTGAGACGATGACGCGTCTCGGTGAATTCCTGCACCCAGCGGCCGCCGAAGCTCAGGCATTCCTCGAAGCGGACCGGCAGCGGCAGGCAGGCGGCCGCCAGCCATTCGAGCCGGTAGGGCGCTGATGACTGATTGCTCAGGGTCGTCTGCTGACGCAATACGCCCTCGCGGGTGACGGTCAGCGCCAGCAGCACTTCCAGCTCACTCAGACTGTCGCGAAGCGTCAGGCGAGCGTGGGCGCCGGTGGCATCCGTCGAGCAGGCCACATCGCTCAGACGCATCGCCGTCAGCCAGTCGCGGCCTTCGCGATCACCGATCAGCGCGGGATAGCCGGCAAAGCCGAGCCCGGCATCATTGAACAGGGTGTTGGGCGGCAGCTGATCCAGGCTCGCCTGGGGCGTGGCGGCAGCGCTCATCAGGCGGTGCTGAGCCGGATTGATGGGCGCGATGCGCCCGAAATGGGCCAGCTTGAGCAGGCCATCGGCGAGATCCAGCTGCAGCTGGATGCCATCGGCACTCAGGCTCAACCACTGCTGATCACTTGACCAGGTCGCGTCAGGCGCAGCCGACGGTCGGGAAGATGGGGCGTCTGCGGTCATCATGAGAGGTCCAGAAATAAAGAAAGATCAGAGACGGAATGGCAGTGTCAGCCCAGCACCAGCGGTGGCTCTGCCAGTCCCTTGAAGCCGTGTGCTGACAGGTCCAGCGCGAAGAGGTCACCGTCACCCGCCGCATGATCCGGCGTGGCCATGCCTTCATGTGCCGTGGTGATATACAGAGTGCTCAGCCCCTCGCCACCGAACAGCGGGCACGAAGGCTGGCTGACCGGCAGCGCCACATGGGCGATTTCCTTGCCGTCGTGGTCCAGCCTTGCCACGCGGCCGGCCCCCCAGAGCGCGATCCACATGTGGCCATCGGCATCGATCACGGCGCCATCCGGGCCACCACCGGCATCCCGCAGATCGGCCCAGACTTCAGGGGCGTTGTATTCACCTGCCGACGTCAGTGGCCAGCCATCGGCGTCCAGCTGCCAGCGCATCACCTGACCGCTGACGGTGTCGGTGAAATAGGCGAAGCGGCCATCCGGCGAGAAGCACAGCGCATTGGGAATGCTCAGCCCCTCGAGCACGCGGGTCAGTTCACCGCGATGCAGCCGATAGAGGCTGCCAGCACCGGTCTCGGCGTTGCAGCCCATGCTCGACAACCACAGACTGCCGTGACGATCGACCCGTGCATCATTGCTGCGCGTGGCCGGCGTCGTTTCCGCCTCGAAGGGCATGATGTCCTCTACGGCGCCGGTTTCGGGGGTGAAGCGCGAGAGCATTCCCTGCGCGACCAGCAGGTAATCGCCGTCTTGGGTAACGGCTGCGTAGGAGGTGCGGCGCGCAAGCTGAGTGATGACGTGATCACTGCCGTCCGCAGCGGCGTGATGCAGCTCGCCGGCGAGGATGTTAAGCCAGCGCACTCGCGCAGGCAGGGCCTTGGTCGCGGGCGTCCAGCCCGGTCCTTCGGCCAGCTCGCAGCCACTGGCGACGAGGCGCCTGGCAGTGCCAAGGCATGGTGATGACGTCATCTGCTGCTCCTTTGCGATATCCGTGGTCTCTTTTAGCCATGGTCGCTTATACCCATGGGCTATTGGCGCGCTCTCGTCACTCTTGCGGTGGCGCGACTTGTCGCCATCCGTGTGTGGCTGTCAGTCAGCCGCCTGCCATGCCGCGACAAGCGTGCGGGCACGTTCGCCCACTTCGGCGGCGCTCAGGCCGGGCGTGTAGATGGCCGTGCCGAGGCCAGCGCCATGGACACCCGCCGCGCGCCATTCGGCGAAGTTGTCACTGCCGATGCCGCCGACGGCATAAAGCTCGGTGTCCTTGGGCAGCACGGCCAGCATGGCCTTCATGTTGACGATGCCGACCTGAGTCGCCGGGAACAGCTTGAGGCCCGAGGCGCCGGCAGCGAGAGCCGCGAAGGCTTCCGTCGGCGTGACGATGCCGGGCAGCGAGACCATCTCCAGACGGCGGCTTTCGCGGATGACATCGACATCGGCGTTGGGTGAGACGATCAGACGGCCGCCGGCGGCGTGGACGTCGCGCACCTGCTGCGGGGTCAGCACGGTGCCGGCGCCGATCAGGATATTGCCGCCATGCGCGCGCTCGCAGTGCTCGACCAGCGCGGCGATGCTCTCCAGCGGTTGAGGAGAGTTGAGCGGGACTTCGATGCGGGTGATGCCGGCGGCGATGATTTCGTCAGCGATGGCGATGATGTCTTGCGGTGTCACACCGCGCAGTATGGCGACCAGAGGCAGGCTCATGGCGATCTCCAGAAAAGGGGCTATTTGAAGTGGGGAGTGACGTGGCTCACTGACTGGCAATGTCAGCAACGCTGAATCAATGGCTCACAGAGGCGCGATCCGATGACGATGCCTGCGCGGATGATCGTGCACGCTGGATGCGTCCAAGCCCTGCCAGAATCATGTCGGCGTTGGCCACGGTGGTGACCTGATAGCCCAGATGCTCCAGCGCGACCTGATAGCGCTGGCACAGCACGGCGTCACCGATCAGGGTGATGGTGGCGTGATCCGAAAGCTCCGCAGTGGCGCCCGCCAGCTCAAGCCCCAGCACCAGGCCTGACAGGCGTGCGCTGAGTACCGCCTTGCGAGCATCACCCTCAGGCAGAGCCGTATCGAGCAGATCGCGGGCACGAATGCCGAACAGTTGCGCGGTGGTGCGCTCTGGGGCGGCAAGCGCCGTGTCGATGCCCTCCAGATAGGCATCGCGCTGGGCGGCGTCGCTGAGATCTCCTGCAGCGACGGAGTGCTTGAGCACCGAATCCTGACTGAGCAGCTTGAAGAGCTCGCCGCTCATGAAGGTACTGAAGCCGGTGATGGCGCCACCGACGAGATGCGCCCACTTGGCATGGGTGCCGGGCAGACACACCGCACCGCTGTAGTCGGGCTGGGCGGCGACCAGGCCCGCCAGCTGGGTCTCCTCGCCACGCATGACATCGTAGCTCGGCTGCTGCTGACAGAGGCCCGGCACGATGGCGACGGCAAGGCGGCTGTCGCGGGTCGCGACATGGGTCAGCTGCTCGGAGAGTGCCCTCAGCACATCACGGGAAGGCGTCTTGTCCGTGGGCAACGGCAGGTAAGCCGCCTCCTGCCAGCCCTGACGCGCGCCGGCCATGCCACAGATCAGCACCGGCATGGGAGAGGTCGCATCGTCGGGCAGCCAGTCATTGATCAGCACGCGCAGTACATCCTCGAACTCATCCGCCGCCAGTCCCAGCATGCCGCGGGCACTGCTGGCCTGAGCGATGACTGCATCGTCGCCATTGACGGCCCAGGCGCGCAGATTGCTGGAGCCCCAGTCGACGGCGATCCAGGCCGGCATGACGCTGACGGCGCTCACACTCGGCCTCCGTCTACCACCATCGGCTGGCCGGTCATCATGCGCGAAGCGCTGGAGGCCAGGAACAGGCACGGATTGATCATGTCTTCGACCGGAATGGCCTCTTTCAGACACTGCTGATCAATGCACTCGTTCAAGTCCTTGTCGTTGACCCACAGCTCGCGCTGACGCTCCGTCATCACCCAGCCCGGAATCAGGCAGTTGACGCGAATGGCGTCCGGGCCCAGCTCGCGCGCCAGCGCCTTGGTCATGCCCATGATGCCGGCCTTGGCGGTGACGTAGGTCGGGTAGCCGCCCAGTCCCAGCATGTAGCTGTTGGAGGACAGATTGATGATGGCGCCACCACCCAGCGCGCGCATGTCGGGGGCGACGGCCTGGGCGGTGAAGAATTGCGGGCGCAGGTTGGTAGCGATGGATTCATCCCACTGTTCCACCGTCCACTCATCCAGCGTATGACGGGTGTCACGCGCGGCGTTGTTGACCAGCACGTTGATCAGTCCGTGGGCCTCACGCGCCTGAGCGACGGCGGCCTGCAGCGCCTCGATATCCTGGATGTTGCAGGGGATGAACAGCGGACGATTGGCGTAGCGAGCTTCCATGGCGTCACAGAATTCGCTGGCATCGGATAGGCCGACGAAGGCGACCTTGGCGCCCTGGGCGAGGAAGCCTTCAGTCAGCGCGGCGCCGATGCCGGAGCCACCGCCGGTGATGAAGACGCTGGCGCCTTCGAGGTCCGGGTAGCGAAAGTCGGCGAAGGCGGGGCGTTCGGATGATGCGGTACGAGTCATGTCGAATCCTTCCTTGAGCGTGACAGGCCTTCGGCGGAAGGCCTGTCCTGGCATGGCGTCTGTGTTGTCAGTGTGTGCGTTGCGGCTGGCTCGGCATTACCACTCGGCGACGGAGCCGTCTTCGTGGGTCCACAGCGGGTTGCGCCAACGATGGCCGACCTTGGCACGCTCTTCGACGAAGGCCTCGTCGATCTCGACGCCCAGCCCCGGGCCCTGCGGAATGGCGCAGAAGCCGTCCTTGATCGCCAGCGCATCCTTGTCGACCAGGTAATCCAGTACGTCGTTGTCCTTGTTGTAGTGGATTCCCATGCTCTGTTCCTGGATGAAGGCGTTGTGACACACCGCATCCAGTTGCAGTGAGGCCGCCAGCGTCAGCGGGCCGAGCGGGCAGTGCGGGGCCAGCGCCACATCGTAGGCCGAGGCCAGGGTGGCGATCTTCAGGCCTTCGCTGATGCCGCCACAGTGGGAAAGATCCGGCTGGATGATGTCGACCATGCCGTCCGCTAGCAGATCGCGGAACTGGAAGCGGGTGTGCAGGCGCTCGCCGGTGGCGATGGGCGTCGCGATGCCCTCGGCGATGTGCTTGAGCGACGGCAGGTGCTCAGGCGCGACCGGCTCCTCGATGAACATCGGGTGGAATTGCTCCAGCTCACGCAGCAACGCCTTGGCCATCGGCCGATGCACGCGGCCATGGAAGTCGATGCCGATGCCGACATCCGGTCCGACCGCGTCACGAGCCTCGGCGACACGTGCCACCGCATCATCGATCTTCTTGTGCGAATCGACGATCTGCATCTCTGGCGTGCCGTTCATCTTGAAGGCGGTGAAACCCTGATCGACCAGCGCCTTGGCGCCTGCGCCGACATCTGACGGGCGGTCGCCACCGGTCCAGGCATACATGCGCATCTTGTCGCGCACCGGGCCGCCGAGCAGCTGGTGCACGGGCACTCCCAGATCACGGCCCTTCAGGTCCCACAGCGCCTGATCGATGCCAGCGATGGCGGACATCAGGATCGGGCCGCCACGGTAGAAGCCCGCGCGGTACATCACGTTCCACAGGTGCTCGATATTGCGCGGGTCCTGACCGACCAGATAATCGGAAAGCTCGTGAACGGCGGCCTCGACAGTCGCGGCGCGGCCCTCGATGACCGGCTCGCCCCAGCCATAGCAGCCTTCATCGGTCTCGATCTTGAGGAAAAGCCAGCGCGGCGGAACTTGCCAAGTCTTGAGTCGGGTGATTTTCACGGATGCATCCTTATGAGAATGGGCATTTGAACGAGGGTCAGCGCCAGGCGAAACGGGTCGTGGGATAAGCCGTCATCAACTGACGCCTGATCAGCATCAGAAGCGGCGGTGCCCCAGCTGTGGGTGGTCCGGTGAGAAGCCAAGATCGCGCGCTGCGGTCTCCAGTACCCGCTCGGCACAGGTGCGTGCCATCTCGGGCTGACGCAGGCGAATGGCCTCCATCACCGCGCGGTGTCGATCGAGGCTGGCGCGATGGTGGCTGTGATCATGCTGCTGCGCGGACTGCTGGGTACTGTGGATCAGTTGGCTGATGGAAGGGCGCAGCAAACTGCCAAGCTGTGTCCACACCAGATTGTGCGTGGCGTGGTAGATGGCCTCGTGGAAGGCGACATCGTGCTCGGCATGCGCCTCGCGCGAGCTGTCATTGGCGGAATTGACCATGCCTTCGAAGGCGCGCTCCAGGCGCGCGAGGTCCTGGGCGTTGGCCTTCATCGCGGCCAGCGCACTGACATAGGGCTCGACAGACAGGCGGAAGGCGTAGATCTCGCGCATCAGGTCCGGGTTGATACCGTCGAGACTGCTGACCCAATGGCTCATCAGCGGATCCAGCAGCTGCCATTCGCTCATCTCGCGCACGATGGTGCCACGCCCGGCGGTGCGTTCCAGCAGCCCGGCGCTCACCAGCTGAGCCAGAGCGTTGCGAACACGGTTGCGGCTGGCGTCGAAGCGCTGGCAGAGGTCCAGCTCACGCGGAAAGCTGTCACCGGGGCCGAAGCTGCCCGCGAGGATTTCCCGCGCCATGCACGTGGCGATGGCCTCCATGCTGCGCGGGGTCGCGTCGTCCGCCGAGGCGCTGTCAGTGGCGAGTGAGGCTGCCGCCAAAGAGTCGGTCATTGAGATGCCTGTCGTGAGGGATGGTCAGGAGAGTCTCTGTATCGCATCGCCTTCGAGCGCGGCGCTTATAGATGAGGTTCCGAGCATCAGAATAAATGTCTGAACACACATTAATAAATGTCGGACATTTCAACAAGGCGCAAGCACTTCAACTTTGGTCGCGCGAAAAGTTCGCCCGATACAGCTAACAAGGGTGCAGCTAACAAGAAGGCGGGTAACAAGGGGGTGTAAAAAGGGGAGCGTCCACAACGAATGGGGCCAGACGCGATGTCTGGCCCCTGTCACGCCATGTGGCCTTTTGAAGCCGGCTCACATGCAAAGGGGGTCATCGGGAAGCGGGTCACCAGGAAAGCCTGGCGCCATGCTCAGATCATGCCGATGGCGGGAAGCGAGCCAGATGGCCATTGAGGGTCAATTGCCATTCCTTGAGTGTCTGGGCACAGGAGAAATCGAGCAGCGTGATCTCGAGCGTCGCGGTGTCCTCCAGCGATGACAGCAGCGATGTCAGGGAATTGGCGGTGGGCGGCGAGGCAGTGCCATTGGCTGGCGCCTCGAACAGTGGCTCATTGCCTTCAGGGCGGCGAGTCACTTTCTGCGCAGGCGAGATATCCCGACATTGGTGCCCCATCACGATGAAGTTGCCCTCGCTTACGCGGAAGACACGCAACGGATAGAAGCAGGCATTCAGGTGCGGGCCAAGCTGGGCATCGAGTGGCGCAAGGTGTCTGTCGTCAGCGCTGCGGCGCGATCCTTTCATGCTGCCCAGATGAAGATGGCACAGCGTGATGTGCTGCCCCATGGCGTCCTGACACTCCCGGGCCAGCGCTTCGAGAGCGGCATCCAGCAGTGCGCGGGGGAAGCAGCCACTGTGGCTGTCGCGCCACCGGTTCGGGTCACGCTCTGCGCCGCCTGCATCAACTCTGGTGGCATAAGGCCTAGACGGTGTTCGATATCGCTCAGTGCCTGGGCCTCACTGACACCGGTGTGTCGCACCAGCTCGATGACCTGCACGACCAGTGCCAGAGTGCTGGCAGCGAGCGACGTCGCTGCTGTATCGGCCGAGGTCTGCTCTGCCTGTGGGATATCTGCACGAGGAGGCGCAGACGGAAACAAGGCAGGAGGTGTTGCAGAGGTTTGCGAGGTCGCGGCAGCGTTGCCGCTTACATACGATGTCAACCTGCTGCAGGCCCCCAGCATGAACTGCTGACTGGCACGCAACAGGTCAGCTTCCGCGGGTGCCATCAGGGCATCTTCCATCATGCGTGCACCGACCTCGACATGGCGACGCAGCAAGTGATACTGATCGAAATGGAGTTCATCGCGCGGCCGCAGCAGGGAGTCGGGCAGCGCCAGTTTGCCGATATCATGCAGCATGGCAACGCGCTCCAGCGTGGCGATTTCCTGGCGGTCCATCCCGAGTCGTGTCGCGATGGCGCCGACAAGATTGGCGGCCAGAAAATCTTCTCCCGAGCGCTCGGGACAGCGTTCCTCGCGGATCATGCGCATCACCGACCCGAGCCTGTCCTCGCCGCGCTGCTCAAGCTCATGCTCCAGCTGATTCATGCGCTGGCGCATCTGCAGCTGTCGCTCGCGATACTGGAGCAGGAAGGCGTAGCCAAAGGCCAGGCAGAGCACCAAGGTCACCAACAGCGTGATCAGGAAATGCCAACGCTCCAGCGCGTGCTTCTTGTTCATCAAATCTGCGTGCGCCTGGAGGGCGGCCTCACTGATGTCTTCGAGATAGACACCACTGGCGATGATCCACTGGAAGGGAGGATACAGGGCGGCGTAGGCGATCTTGTCGACCTGCTCGGCACCCGGGCGCTTGGGGAAGCGGTAATCGAAGTAGATGCCACTGCCGTTCAAGACACCCTCGAGCTCGGTGCGATACGGGAAGCGGCCACTGCTGTCCTGGTGCTCGGTCGACAGCAACTTGCCTTCGGTGGCCGGCAGCAGAGGATGGATCAAGCGGCGTGCATAGCCCTCACCGCCGGTCGGGTCCAGGATCTCGTTGATCCAGACATAGCGGCTTTCCTCGCGCTCGATACTCGCGTGCAGAGACTGTCTCAGCTCATTGGCGACCAGAAAGGCCACCATCTTCGGGTCGATATGCACCAGCGCCCAGGGGGCAGGCTGCTGTCGACGATCAAGGCGCACGGCGCCGGGGCTGCCTTCCTCCTGCCCCAGAGGCACAGCAAACACCAGCCCGGCATCCGTGCCGCGCAGGAATTGTGGCTTGCGCATGCCCGCATTGAGGCGCTGATTCAGCTCCTGATTCCACCAGTCAGGGTGGAGCGTGGTAGGGAGCTGCACGATGTCGATCCAGTCCGGGTTGATGCGCAGGTACGGGAACTGGCGCAACAGTTCGGTGCTGATGAAGGAGCGATCGCGTCCACTCAGATGGCTGATGCCCAGCGATGGGGAACGCATGGTGGTGATGAGAAGACGTTGCAGACGATGCTCGTAATCGCGATGTCGCGAGGCGATCATGCCGAGCGTCTGCTCCACCATTAACCTGGCCTGTTGGCGCCGCTCC
>ERZ1673962.1239-NODE-1239-length-12799-cov-63.474498_pt1 | contig 12799 bp, 11 predicted proteins | sample MGYA00580188_ERZ1673962 | MGnify/ENA primary metagenome ERZ1673962 (study PRJEB41334, sample SAMN05608104) | rock metagenome | biome: terrestrial subsurface; feature: shale formation; material: shale | place: USA: Pennsylvania ... | reverse complement strand
GGGCAACACCGTACCGGAAAGGTCAGGTGTTGCACTCAGTTTTTGCGGCCGCCCTAAGCAAAAACAGGCGACTAGAGCTGAGAAAGCAAAATGGAAACGGATGGCCAAGCCCATAGGTGCGAATTATGTCCCGCCCGCAAAAGCTCAGGCTCCATTACAGGTCCGTCCTGGCGGCTTCGCCGTTGTGTTGCCGCGCCGGACTGTAATAACAGATATGGAGCAACCGCCTGTAGTGCCCATGAGGCACTGCAAAGAATGTGGAACTGACATCGCTAGGCACGCATTTGCACGGCACGTGCGCGAGGTGCATCCGAAGGCGGCAGCGGGATTAAATCCCCCAGTTAAGAAGCCTAGGGTACATATCCCTACCCTGTCTGAGTCCGACAAGGCCCCTGTTAAAACTCAAACTCGCGATGCAGTGTGCCCTCGATGCGATGGGCACGGTGGCATACGTGGGGGCTGCACTCTATGCGAAGGCACAGGATGGGTATCAGTTGAAAAAGAAAGGCCGACTAATGTGCATGCCAGTCTGGGCGGTGGGACGATAACCACCTATGACTATCTAGGCGGCAATGCCGGTGCACACTTCCGTGAGAGTGGCGGCAGGATTGGAAGCATGCCAGTACACGATAACTATGGGGAAGAAGCCGAGGTCTGAATAGTCCCTAGTTTTGTAGATGTTTAGAGGCTGTTTATGGCCGATTGCTGCCTATGCTGGGATCAGCGGCAACAAGCAAACGGCCAAAAGCTGCCTCCCACCAACGGAATTCGCCGGGACAGTCAAGCAGTGTCGGCTTCAACCTTCTTGCCTGCTCTCCATCTGAAGCTGAGCCTGTCATCGCGATCCATCACAAACAGCCCTGACCAGATAGCCAACCAGAACTGAACTGTCACAAGCAGGGGTAGTGCCATGATCCACCCAATACCTCGCAGGAGTGGCTGTATGACTGGTTTGCGGCGTGGGCCTGTTGCGTAAGGCGAATACACTCGATTTCTGGGAAGCCCAAAGCACAAACGCCAATACATGGCAATTTCCCCCTTAGCAAACTTTATCGCATTACAGTTCCACCAATGCCCCCACTGATATATCCACTCATCACTCAGGAGCCAACTTTGGGATAGGTATGAACGCATAGTATTACAAGGTGGCAGAGCCTCTCCGCTCGAAAGCCTCACAACACACTGCCGTAATTCGACCTCTTCGACAGAGAATGCTATTTCCTCTCGGAGGCCTCCAACAAAATCCAGAACCGGAACATTTATCAAGTTCCAAACCATCGGGGTTCGATCAACGTCACAAACAGATATTCTGTCCTGATAGCGGACGCCAGCACCACGGGCCTCGAAATAAAGATCCACATTTGACAGTCTCTGACCGGTCGATCTTAAGGCAAGCTTAGAGACATGGGGTTTGTGATCTGTAGGCTGCGCCAGCTTCAAGGAATACTCTAGGTAGTCTCCTAATGGCTCCCACCGCGATCCGAGTTGATGACGAGAATTCCACTTTCGATGTGAACCAACATAGGTCTTGTACAGCAAAACTTTGGTTACACGCTGCCAAACCCAGGAAGCGGCTTTCACGATCAGGTTGAACGGAAGAGGTAGATCCAAATGAAACTCCAAAGCGCAAGCACACAGACCAGTTGGCCTTAGCATCTCATGCGTCATGCGTACGCTCAACGCAGCGGCCTTAACCAGGGCTTACTAATCGCGCCCCTGAAAACTCCGGTTGTGATGCTTCTCCGCGCACTCAGCGACCTGTTCGAATCAATCGTTCCTAATTTCCTCTGCTCATATAAAAGTCCGCCCCTGACCGAAAGCCGCCCTTTACTAACCATCCAACCCGGGCAACCCCCTCTCCAATCTCGGACAAACCCACTCCACAAACGCCCGCACCCTTGGCGATAGCTGCAAGGCATGCGGGTAGACCAGCTGGATTGGCAGGTCCTTTGGCTCGTATTCCCTGAGCACTCTTACCAAACGACCATCAGCCAGTTCGTCGGCGACCTGGTAGTGCAGCAGGCGGGTGATGCCCAGGCCTTGCACGCAGGCCAGGCTGGCGGTGCGGATCTGGTTGCAGGTCAGGCGTGGGGTGATTTCTTCGGCCTGTTCCTTTTCGCCGTGGCGGTAGTACCAGTGGCGGCCCTGGGCGGCGAAGAGGATGCAGGCGTGGCTCGTGAGGGCCGCCGGGGTGTCGATGGCGGGGGCGGTGCTCAGGTAGTCGGGGCTGGCGCAGGTGACCAGCCGGGTGCTGCCGATCTGTCGGGCGACCATGGCCGAGTCGGGCAGGTGGCCGATGCGCAGGGCGAGGTCGAGGCGTTCGTCGAGCAGCGGGACGATCTGGTCGCTCAGGTTCAGCTCGACCCGTATCTCTGCATGTTCCCTGAGGAACTCGTTCACCAGCGGCGCGATGTAGCGCTGGCCGAACTCCACCGGCGCGGTGATGCGCAGCAGGCCGCGGACGGCGCCGTCGCTGGCTTCCAGGCGCTGTTCCATGTCGGCGAAGTCCGCCAGCATGCGCCGGCTCCAGGCCAGGTACTCGGCACCCTCGTCGGTCAGGGCCATGCGCCGCGTGCTGCGGTTGAGCAGGCGCACGCCGAGGTAGCGTTCCAGCGCGGCCAGTGAGCGCACTACCGAGGCCACGGATTGCCCGGTGACGTCGGCGGCCGAGCTCAGGCTGCCGCTGTCGACGATGCGCACGAAGTTGGCCATTGCCTTGAGCTTGTCCATTGCCACCCCTGGATTTGTGCGATTGCTGCATAGATGTTGTCAGGCCGACGGTATAGGTGAAACCCGCATTAGGGCCGAGACTTCAGGGCCAAGAGTCTTACGGAGTGTGGAGCATGGCCCAACCATCCAACCCCTCGCGCATCCTGGCCTACGACCATATCGGCATCCGTGTCAGCGACCGCCGCCGCGCCATGGCCTTCTACCAGGCGCTGGGCTTCGTCGAGAGCGCCAGCTTCCCGCTGTTCGAGGCGAACGAGATGCTCAGCCCGGATGGCGTGCGCATCAACCTGATCTTCAACGGTGCGCGTGCGCCTGATGCGCACAACGTGCTGCTGGATGCGCCGGTCAAGCTGCCCGGCATGACCCATCCGGCCTTTATCGTCGATGACCTCGCGGCGCTCCAGCATTGGCTCGAGGCGCAGGGCATCGTCATCACCGAGGGGCCGCATCCCATCGGCCCGCGGCGGATCGCGCTGTTCATCCGCGACCCGGACGGCAACGTTCTCGAATTCAATCAGCTCATCAGAGGAGGTGCGCAATGAAACTGTACGACCTGGGTCCATCCGGCAACTGCTACAAGGTGCGGCTGTTCGCTGCGCTGGCAAACATCGACCTTGAACGGGTAGCTGTGGATTTCGCCAATGGTGCGCACAAGAAGCCGCCGCTGTCCGAGCTGAACCCGCTGGGGCAGTTGCCGATTCTGGATGATGGCGGGCATATCGTCCGCGACTCGCAGGCCATTCTGGTCTACCTCGCCGGCACTTACGGCGGCCTGGCCTGGTGGCCGGAGCACGCCCGCGGGCAGGCCGAGATCGTGCAGTGGCTTTCTTTCGCGGCGAACGAGATCCAGCACAGCCTGTGCGCGGCGCGGCTGGTGGAGAAGTTCGGCTACCCGCTGGACAAGGCCGCGGCGCTGGCGAAGGCGCCAACGGTGCTCGGGGTGCTCGATGCGCATCTGCAAGCCAACGATTGGCTGGCGATGGGGCGGCCGACCATCGCCGATTGCGCCGTCTACCCCTACGTGATGCTGGCGCCGGAAGGCAGCGTCGACCTCGGCCCGTATGGCAACGTGGCGCGCTGGATGGCGCGTATCGAGAGCCTGCCGGGCTACGTGGGACCCTGACGGGCCACGCTTGGCCAGCCCCTCGCAGATGGCTTCGATGATCACCCGGCATGGGAGCAGGCGACGCGCCGGCCTTGCGGCGGTACGCGCAAGGCCGGCAGCGGCCCCGTAGGGGCGGCTTTAGCTACGGTTGGGGGTGCCTGCCATCCGGCAGTGTCAGCAACGCCTCGACGGCTGCCCGTTCCGCAAGCGGCGACCGGCATTGCACGCGGCCGCCGCGTTTGATGTGCCGGTCAGAAGCTGATCACCGTCTTCAGGCCGAACACCACCACGTCTTCCGCCTCGTCGAAGCCGCCCGGCCGGTGGAAGTACTGGACGTTTGGCGTCAGCGAAACCGCAGGTGTCAGTGCCACGCGGTAGTACAGCTCGGCGGGGTATTCCACGTCCGGTACCGGCTCGCCCTGTTCGCGCAGGCGCTTGCGGGCGTCGTCGTTGATTTCCAGGCGGCCGAGGCCGAGGCCGAGTTCGTCGTTCGGGCGCGAGGCGAAGGGGGCGGAGAGGCTGCCGCCAACCTGCCAGATGCGCTCGATATAGGTCACGTCCGGGTCGGACTGGATGAAGTTGGCAAACAGCTTCAACCGTCGCGCCGGCAGCGCCGCGCTCTGCCAGACCTGCTGCTCGGCCATCAGGTAGCCGCCCGTGGCGTGGTCGTGCTCGGCGGCTGCGGCGCCAGAAAGCGACATGGGCCGGCCGGCACCGTCGCGGTAGAGGTCTTCGAAGTCACCCGTGTTGCGCCACAGGCCCAGGCGATAGGCGCCGGGTTGCACGCCCAGGGTTGGCGTCCAGCCGAGTTCGGCGACCGCGTGGTAGCCGGTGGTGCCCGAGGGGCTGCCGAAGTTCAGGCCCTGCTCACGCTCGGTGAAGCGCGGGTTGACCTGGTAGAGCGCCGTCTGCAACGACCATTCTTCGTTCAGCTGGTAGCGCGCGGTAGCGCCCCATTGGCTGATCGGCCAGGTGTACCAGTTGGGCGTGACGTAGCCGGGCACCGTGCCGCAGAAGCCGAGGTTCTGGAACGGGCAGGCGAAGGGGTAGATGTCCCCGCTCATGGGCAGCCGGCCGAGCTTGATCAGCAGGCGGTCGTCGAGCAGCGCCTGCTGGTAATAGAACTGCACCAGCCGGGTGGTGCTGCCATAGCCATAGATCTCCTGCGGCTGCAGCAGCACGCCGAGGTCGGCTTCGGCGTTGAGGTTCTCGCCGTTGCGGTTGACTACCGTGAAATGAAAGCCGGCGCCGGCCCAGCCCAGCAGTTTGTCCAGGTCCAGCGCGGCGTCGAACATCACCTGGTCGGCGTAGGTGCCGGTGTGGTCATCGCCGCCCTGCGTGTTCCAGGCCAGCTCGTTGACGTAGGTGATCTGCAGGTCGACGCCGGCCTCATGCAGGCGGGTGCGGTTGCCGTTCCAGTCGCCGAACAGGAACTGGTCGGGTGAATATTCGGCCGCGTGGGCAGAAGTGAACAGGCAGGCGGCGAGAAGGCCGCTGCCGAAGCGCAGGCTTGTTGTCATTGTTCTGATCCTTCGGATGTGACGATGCGCAGTGCCGCGAATAGCGTCAGGTGCAAGGCCTATGGCATGAACGGTATTCGCAAGCGCTTGTGCTCATGGGGCATTACCTGTGGCTCGGTAATGGTGGCTGCGTTGGCGGTTCCACCGAGTTGAAAGCCCGAACCGGTCGTGATTGAAGGCTGTCGCCGGCACGTTCCATCACTTGGGTTCGGGCTCAGCCAAACTCGACCGCTTCTCGGTATTACCGGCTAAGTGGTCGGTTTGGCGTTGAAGGACTAGTGCCCTCCGCCCGACTTCACGCCGTCATGCGCTTGCCGGCGAACGAAGTGGCGAATGCTCTCCAGCTCGGCATCCGTCAAATCCGGGAACTTGGGCATGCCGTTGGCGAGCAACGCGCCACCGCGCACAACACGCTCAAAGGCTTTTTCGTTGCCCGAGAGCAGGATTGGCGACTCTCGCAGATCGGGCGCTTTCATCCCCGCGACCGCGCCGGCGCCATGGCAGCCGACACAGAGGTTTTCCGCAAAAGCACCCGCGCCGGCTTCCGCTTTCTTGGCGTCGACCTTGAAGTTCTCGTCGATGATGGGCTTGGCCAGCTGCGGTGCAGGCTGTTTGGGGATGACCGCTTTTCCGTCGAGCGAGAAGGTCATGATCCGGCGTTCATGCACCCCGTATTTCCAGCCATGGCTTTCGAAACCCAGCTCACCGTTACCGCCGAAGTTGGAGGCCAGCGCCCCACCCGGGCCGACCAGCAGGGACACCATCTGCTTGCCGTCCAGCTTGTAGGTAATCGGTGGCGCGGAGATGCCAAGGCCTACGTCGTAGGACCAGAGCTCGTCGCCGGTGCGCGCATCGTAGGCCTTGAACAGGCCGTCAGGCTGACCCTGGAAAACCAGGTTGCCGGCCGTGGTCAGGGTTCCGCCACCCCATGGGCTCTTCTGGTTGACTTGCCACACGCGCTTGTTCTGGACCGGGTCCCAGGCCTGCAAGGAACCGCGAGTTTCATGCGGGTCTTTGGTCAGCTCCCATCCGGTCAGGCCCAGATAGAGTTTGTGGCTCGCCATCTTGTGGCCAGGCTTCGTGTTCTTGCCATCGTCCTTGAAGGTATTGCCCAGATGGTTGGTGGGGATAAAGGCAAGATTCAACTCGGGGTTATAGGACATCGCGTGCCACGAGTGAGCGCCGAAGGCCGAGGGGTAGATATTCTTCTCGCCATCGGGGTATCTGGCGTCCTCGGCGACGATATGGCGTTGCTCTTTCAGGTCGTAGCGGGGTGACCAGTTGGCGTCGGCGAATTTCTCAGCCGACAGTACCTTGCCGTTCGAGCGGTCGATTGTGTAGAAGAAGCCGTTCTTCGGCGCATGCAATACGGCGTCAACATCCTTGCCGTCGATTTTCAGGTCGGCCAGCACGATGTCCATGTTCGAGTTGTAGTCCCAGGTGTCGCCGGGCGCCGTCTGGACGTGCCATTTGTACTTGCCGGTATCCGCATCTACCGCCACGACCGAACACAGGAACAGGTTGTCGCCGCCCTCCGGGCTACGCACCTTGATGTTCCATGGTCCGCCGTTGCCTGTACCAAAGATGAGCTGGTTGTACTTGGCGTCGTACGTCCAGCCGTGCCAGGCATTACCGCCGCCGCCGTTTTCCCACCACCGGCCGCTCCAGGTCTTGGCCGCCATTTCTTGAGCAGGGTCCTCGAACCCATCGGCAGGGTTGCCGGGCACGATATAGAAGCGCCAGATCTGTTTGCCGGTTTCGGCGTCATAGGCCGTGACATAGCCGCGCATCGGGCCGAGTTCCGTTCCGCCGTTACCGACGAATACCTTGCCATCGAAGGCCTTGGGATGGCCGGTGATATTCAACGGCTGGTCGTGATCGAAGGTGCGGGTCTGCCAGACTTCCTTGCCGTCTTTTCGGTTGATCGCGATCAGGCGGCCATCCCAGGTGGCAATGAACAACTTGTCGCCATAGGTCGAAAGGCCGCGGCTATGTTTCCAGAAGACCTTCTTCATGTTGTTGTCGAGAATTTCTTTGGAAACCTGCGGATCGTATTCCCAGAGCTTCTTGCCGGTGCGGGCATCGAATGCGCGCGTTCTGTTCATTTCGCCCACGTAATACATGACGCCATCGACGACCAGGGGCGTCCCGACCATATCGGATCGATCCGGAAGAGGGGCGTACCATTCGGGTTTCAGCCCGCTGACATTGTCTACATTGATGTCTTTCAGCGGGCTGAACCGCTGTTCGGAGTGCGTTCGCCCATAAGCCAGCCAGTCAGCGGTGTTTGATTCATCAGACAATTCCTTGTCGGTAATCATCCGGTCCGATGCGTACAGCGGTGTAGCTGATAAAACCGAAGCTGCGATAACAAGCTGTGCCGTTAGATATGATTTCTTAGGTTTCATTATTGTTATTCCTTTATTGGCTTTGGTTGCAGGTATGCCTTGAGCGGACGAGTGCCGTTAAAGCGTTAACTGCTCTTCTTGATTCGCTTGTGATTTACAACGGCGCATACAAGCTGTGCGCTGATGTCGCTGTTCTAGTTATTTCTTGTCGGGTTATTGGCCCTGGCCAGCATTAGGGCCCGGCTGCGGCATGTGCTCGGCCGGTCGCCCCCGTTCAGCGCGCCGGGTGGCGCGGGTCCCAGAGCAGGCGATTGCGGCCCTGTTCGTAGGCCATGCCGTCGGGAAAACTGACCAGCTCCAGCTGCAGGCCCCAGGGGGCGAGGAAGTACACCCAGGTCAGGCCCTTGCCTGGCCCCTCGGTAAAGGTCGAGGGCTCGCCGAGGACGCGGATGCCGCGTTCCCTGAGGAAGGCCACCGCGGCGTCCATGTCGTCCACGTAGAACGCCAGGTGGTGGCCGCCGATGTCGCTGTTCTTCGGTGGCGTGTCGGCCTGGTCCGGTGCCGAATACTCGAACACCTCGAGATTGGTGCCATTGCCGCAGCGCAGCATCTGGAAGTTGCGGATCACCGCACGCGGATTGACGTTGAGGTGCTCGTGCATCCAGTCATCGTCGAAGGCGAAGGTGCCGAGTTCGAAGAACGGCTCGCAGCCGAGCACCTCGCAGAAGAAGCTCACCGCTTCCTCGAGGTTGGGCACGGTCAGGCCGAAGTGCTGGATGCCGCGCTGGCCGGGCAGGCTGCCCTTGGGCGGGGTGGGGTGGCTCATGGGTGTTTCCTCCAGTGCAAAGGCAGGCGGGCTGCCGACTTGTTGTTGTGTACGCAAAGGAAGTACGGGCGCCGGCTCAGGGCAGGACGCGGGGCGGCGATGCGGCGCGTGCGCCGATTTCCAACCCGTGCCAGCCGAGCACGCGGCGATAGTGCTCGGGCAGCTGTTCAGCCTCCGACCAGGCTGCGCGGAGTCGCTCGGCCAAGGCCAGGTGGCGGTCCGCGCCGCAACGCAGGTCGCTGGCGCAGGCGTGATAGAAGCGGTTGACGACTTCGGCCATGTGCTCGCGCCAGTCGTCGATCAGCACCGCGGCGTGGGCCAGCACCACCGGGCGGCCGTCGCGGCTGCGTCGCCAACGCTGCGCGGTGCCGGCGACCTTGCGGCCCTCCAGGGTCAGGTTGAAGCGGCCATCGCAGAAGGCCCCCGGAACGCTGGCGCAACCGGGTTTCAGGTCGTGCTCGGCGAGCCACACGGCAAGCGGTTCGAGTAGCCGCTCGTAAGCACTGTCGATCCGCCGGCCCTCGTCGTCGCCGGCCGGCAGGGCATAGGCGAGGGCGACATTGAGTACCGCGGGCGACTGCGGCACCGGCTCGCCGCCGGTGTCGCGCAGCAGGATCGGCCAGCCCTGGGCCGCGCAGCGCCCCGAGGCCAATGCGAAGCCCGGCCGGCGCTCGAAGCTTTTCGGCATCACCAGCGCCTGCCCGGTCGGCCGCCAGAGCAGCAGCTGGCTGTCGAACAGGCCGTCGCAGACGCGCTGCAGCAGCGCCCGCTCGGCGTCCAGGCCCGCCGCGACGGTGAAGCGGGCGATGCCGTTCATGCGGCATCCCCCTCGATGCGCCGACACAGGTCGTCGAGAAAGTCCGCCGCCGGCGCACCGTTCACCGCACGGTGGTCGAAGGTCAGCGACAGGCCCATCCACTCGACTTCCACCAGTTCGCCGCTGGGCCCGAGTTCCAGCCGCCGCTGAATGCCGCCGACACCCAGGATCGCCACCTGCGGTGGATTGAGGATCGGCGTGAAGTGGTGCACCCGCGACAGCCCCAGGTTGGAGACGGTGAAGGTGGCGCCGGTCAGCTCCTTGACCGACAGCTTGCCGGCCAGGGCCTTGTCTACCAGCGCCTTGCGCGCCAGACACAGGCTTTCGCCGTCCAGCTGTTCGGCGTCGAACAGCGCCGGGGCGACCAGCAGATCGCCTGGCAGCGGGATGGCGAGGCCCAGATGCACCGCCACGTGCTGGTGGATCACCTCGTCCTCCAGCGTGGCATTGAGGCCGGGATGGGCCTTGAGCGTTTCGATCACCTTGAGCAGCAACAGGTCCTGCACGGACACCGCGCTGCCCTCGGCCTTCAGCTCGGCGCGGCGGGTTTTCAGCGCATCCAGCCGGCATTCGCTGTGGTGGGTCAGCTGCGCGGTGGTCTGCAGGCTTTCGTGCATCTTCGCCGCGATCATCTTGCGCATGCCCTTGAGCGGCACCCGTTGGGGGGCGCGCTCGGGCAGGAGTTCCAGTCGAGTCATGGCTAATCCACCTGGCCGATGACCGCACCCTTGGCGATCACCGCGTCTTCTTCCTCGATGATCTTCAGCACGCCGGCAGCCGGCGCTTCGATCTCGAACTGGGCCTTTTCCGACATGACCTCGGCGACCAGGTCACCGGCGGCCACTTCGGCGCCGTCGCTGACCAGCCAGGAGGTGATCACCGCTTCGGCGTCGCCTTCCCAGAGGTCGTCTGCAATCACGATGGGGGTACTCATAAACGTCATTCCTTATGCATGGCGTGGTAGGCGGCCACGATCTTGTCCGCGTTGGGCAGGGCCCATTGCTCCATGACCGGGGTGAAGGGGATGGGGATGTCGGGGAAGGCCACCCGCTGCGGGCGGGCCTTGAGCATGCCGATGTCGTGTTCGACGACGCTGGCGATGATTTCGCCGCTGACGCCGAAGCTGTGATAGTCCTCGTCGATGACGATCAGCCGGCCGGTTTTGCGTACCGAGGCGATGACGTGCTCGCGGTCCAGCGGCACCAGGCTGCGCAGGTCGATGACCTCGGCGCTGACGCCGTCCTTCTCCAGCTGCGCAGCGGCGCGCAGGGCGTGGTGCACACCGGCGCCGAGGCTGACCAGGCTGACGTCGCGGCCTTCGCGCACGGTCTTCGCCTTGCCGATCTCGACGATGTACGGCTCCTCCGGCACCGGCACCGTGGCGCCTTTCTCGGTGCCCAGCCAGCCCATGCCCTGCAGCGCCTTGTGAAAGAGGTAGACCACCGGGTTGTCGTCGCGAATCGCCGCGGTCATCAGGCCCTTGGCGTCGTAGGCGTTGCTCGGCACCACCACCTTCATGCCCGGCAGGTGGGCGAAGGTGCCGTACAGGCACTGCGAGTGCTGGCCGGCGTCCGAGTAGCCGGCGCCGGTGGAGGCCATCAGCACCATCGGCACCGGCACCTTGCCGCCGGAGAAGTAGGTGTTCTTGGCCATCAGGTTGTAGATGGCGTCCATGCAGACGCCGAAGAAGTCGACGAACATCAGCTCGACGATTGGCCGCATGCCGTCCGAGGCGGCGCCCACCGCGGCCCCGATGAAAGCCGTTTCGGAGATCGGCGTGTCGCGGATGCGCGTCTTGCCGAATTCCTCATACAGCCCGCGGGTGTTGCCGAACACGCCGCCGAGCTGGCCGATGTCCTCGCCCATCACGAACACTTTCGGGTCCAGGCGCATCTCCTGGGCCACGGCTTCAGCCATGGCGCGGGCGACGGTGAGTTTTCTTTCCTTTACTGCTGTGGTCATGGGGTTCTCCTGCTCAGCCGGCCAGTGCGGCTGGGCTGACGATGATCTTGACGTTGCGGTCCTTGTGGTTGGCCAGCTCCTCGAAGCCCTGCTCGAGGATGTTGTCCAGGCCGATGCGACCGGTGATCAGCGGGGTGACGTCGATGCGCCCGTCGGTGATCAGGGCGATGACATCGGCGAATTCGCCGGCATAGGCGAGCGAGCCGATTACCTGTTTCTCGGTAGCGACGATCTCGAAGAAGTTGAACTCCGAGGGTTCCTCGAAGATGCCGACCATCACGCAGCGACCGGCCTTGCGGATCACGTCGATGGCGAGCTTGGCGGTGGCCTTGTGGCCGATGCACTCGAAGGAGACGCCGGCACCGTAGCCGCCGGTGAGCGCCTTGATTTCGGCGATGGCGTCGCACTCGCTGGGGTCGATGACTTGGTTGGCGCCGACTTCCAGCGCATTGGCCTTGCGTGCGGCGGACATCTCCAGGGCGATCACCTGGCCGGCGCCCGCGGCCTTGGCGCACATGATGGTGCACAGGCCGATGGTGCCGGCGCCGACCACCACCACCGTCTCGCCGAGCAGGCTGCCGGCCTTTTTCACCGCGTGCATGCCGACCGCCAGCGGTTCGATCAGCGCGCCGGCCTCCAGCGGAAAGCCTTCGGGCAGGCGGTAGAGCAGCTCGGCGGGGACGTTGACCAGTTCGGCGAAGGCGCCGTTGTTCATCAGCCCGGTGAAGGCCAGCTGTTCGCAGAGGTTGTACTGGCCGGTCTTGCAGAAGCGGCACTGGCCGCAGTGCTGGCAGGCGTCGGCGGCGACCTTGTCGCCCGGCGCGTAGCCTTCGACGCCTTCACCGGTGGCGACGATCTCGCCGCAGAACTCGTGGCCGAGGATGCACTGGCCCTTGATGCCGGTGAGCGGGTGCGGCGCATCCACCGGAATGAACACCGGCCCGGCGAGGTATTCGTGCAGGTCGGACCCGCAGATGCCGCACCAGTGCACGCGGATCTGCACCCAGCCCGGTTGCGGCGCGCCGGGCAGCGGCACCTGTTCCAGGCGGATGTCCTTGCGGCCGTGCCAGACGGCGGCGGTCATGGTGGCTTGGCTGTTCATGGGTGTTCCTCTTGTTGTTCTGGCTGGTGCCGTTCTCGGGACTTCTTTCGCGAGCGAGCTCGCTCCTACGGGGTCGGTCTGTCGCGTGCCGCCTTGTAGGAGCGACCTTGGTCGCGAACCGGTGGCACCGGTGCTGTTCGCAAACGAACTCGCTCCTGCGGTGCGTTACACGAACACCTTTTCCATTGCCTCTTCCGGGCGCGGGTATGGGCTTTCGCGGGCGAAGGCGACCGCTTCGTCGATACGGCCGCGGGCGCGTGCGGCGATGTCCTCGGCCTGGGTCTCGGTCATCACGCCTTCGTCGATCAGGCGCTGGCGGTAGCCGGGAATCGGGTCCTTTTTCATCAGGCCGTCCTTCTCGCCCTCGGGGCGGTAGGTTTCGCCGTCGC
>ERZ1673962.1238-NODE-1238-length-12809-cov-3.647170_pt1 | contig 12809 bp, 11 predicted proteins | sample MGYA00580188_ERZ1673962 | MGnify/ENA primary metagenome ERZ1673962 (study PRJEB41334, sample SAMN05608104) | rock metagenome | biome: terrestrial subsurface; feature: shale formation; material: shale | place: USA: Pennsylvania ... | reverse complement strand
GAACTCCTGACATCTTCGATGTGAACGAAGCGCTCTACCACTGAGCTAATCACCCGCCGTGGCGCGGTGTTTAGCGCCACGGCCCCTTTGATGCAAGAGGCGAAATGCAGATTTTTAAAGCGCGAGGCTTTAGCTTTCTGCGGCTTCGGTTTCTGTCGCTTCCTCGCCTGAGACATCGCCCGTCTCGGCGTCTGTCATCATCGCTTTCGGGCGGCGCAGCTTGGCGATGACGATATGTGCGCCCGAGCCCTCGCGTTGGCGGTTGACCGAAACCTTGCCGAGCGGCGGCAGGTTCAATTCGTCGCCGCGCTGGAGCGCATCGCCCAACTCTGCCAACACCGCTTCGAGCACTTTTTTGGCGTCAGAGCGTTTCACACCAGAGGCTTCAGCCACTTTGGCGATCATTTCTTTCTTTTTCATCGTGGTCACTACACTTGCTTCAGGCGCATCAACCGGGGCGGCATCTGTGCTGCTGGGGACGGTTTTAAGCGGCTCTGGATTGGAAATTGTTGTCACAGGGGACTCCGATTTTGGCATGGTTGCCGCTTTGGTGCTGCGACGGGGAGATGTGGATTTTGATGTGGTCTTCCTGACAGCGGTCGCAGTCTTGCGGTTGCTGGTCGAGGATTTTCGGGTTGCCATTTGAACCTCTTTGTTTCGCTCACGGCAACCTTAACGCCACAGCCCCCCTTGGCGCAAATGGGAAATGAACGAATGGTTTATCTCATGGGGTACAGCGCGGTCAGCTGGCATGATTGCTCAAAACTCTGGCAATCTCGGGGTAAACCACAGAGGCTTGGTGGCATATCAGCCACAAAAAACCGGCCCTCAGGCCGGTTTTTCATTATGATTGTTTCCGAGACGAAATCAATGCGCGGTTGCGCCCTGCCCTTCACCGGTTGAGGTGATTTTGGCCAAACGCGCCGCCTCATCGGCCTCTGCGTCCCATTCCACCGGCTCAGGCTGGCGCACAAGCGCGTATTTGAGCACTTCGGAGACATGGGTGACCGGGATGATTTCCAGCCCCTCTTTGACGTTGTCCGGGATGTCGGCCAGATCTTTGACGTTCTCCTCAGGGATGAGAACGGTTTTGATCCCGCCGCGCAACGCCGCCAAGAGTTTCTCTTTCAGCCCGCCGATCGCCGTCGCATTGCCGCGCAGGCTGACTTCGCCGGTCATGGCGATGTCTTTGCGCACCGGGATTTGCGTCAGCACCGACACGATGGTCGTGACCATGGCCAGACCGGCAGACGGTCCGTCTTTTGGCGTCGCCCCGTCGGGCACGTGGACGTGGATGTCCATCGTGTCAAACAGCGGCGGCTTGACCCCAAGAGAGGGCGCGATGGAGCGGACATAGGAACTGGCCGCGTCGATGCTTTCTTTCATCACATCGCCGAGCTTACCCGTGGTTTTCATCCGCCCCTTGCCGGGCAGTTTGAGCGCCTCGATCTGCAACAGATCACCGCCGACGGAGGTATAGGCCAGCCCGGTGACAACACCGATCTGATCTTCTTTCTCCGCCAAGCCGTAGCGCACTTTGCGCACGCCCAGGAACTCCTCAAGCGTCTCGGAGGTGACATGCACCGCCTCGACCTCTTTACGCACGATTTTGGTCACCGCCTTGCGGGCAATCTTAGCCAATTCGCGCTCAAGGCTGCGTACCCCCGCCTCGCGGGTGTAATAACGGATCACATCCATGATCGCGCCATCCGTGACAGAGAATTCCTTGGCTTTGAGGCCGTGGTTTTTGATCTGTTTCGGGATCAAATGCTGTTTGGCGATCTCGGCCTTTTCGTCCTCGGTATACCCCGAAAGCGGGATGATCTCCATCCGGTCCATCAGCGGCCCCGGCATGTTGTAGCTGTTCGATGTGGTCAGGAACATCACGTTGGAGAGGTCATATTCGACCTCCATATAGTGATCCACAAAGGTGGAGTTCTGTTCCGGGTCCAGCACTTCGAGCATGGCGCTTGCGGGATCGCCACGGAAATCCTGACCCATCTTGTCGATCTCATCGAGCAAAATGAGCGGATTGGTGGTTTTGGCCTTTTTCAACGCCTGGATGATCTTACCCGGCATCGAGCCAATGTAGGTCCGGCGGTGACCGCGGATCTCGGACTCATCGCGCACACCGCCCAAAGAGATGCGAATAAATTCGCGCCCCGTGGCCTTGGCAACCGATTTCCCAAGCGAGGTTTTGCCCACGCCCGGAGGCCCCACAAGGCACATGATCGGGCCTTTGAGTTTCTGGCTGCGCTGTTGCACGGCGAGATATTCGACGATGCGCTCTTTGACTTTTTCCAAACCATAGTGATCCTGATCGAGGATGTCCTCGGCCCGGCTCAGGTCCTTTTTGACCCGCGATTTCACGCCCCATGGGATTGAGAGCATCCAATCCAGATAGTTGCGCACCACGGTGGCTTCTGCCGACATCGGGCTCATGTTTTTGAGCTTTTTGATCTCGGCATCGACCTTGTCCTTGGCCTCTTTCGACAGCTTGGTCTCGGCGACTTTCGCCTCCAATTCCGCAATCTCATTGGCCCCGTCTTCGCCGTCGCCCAATTCCTTCTGAATGGCCTTCATTTGCTCATTCAGGTAATATTCGCGCTGGGTGCGCTCCATTTGGGATTTGACGCGGGTCTTGATCTTTTTCTCGACCTGCAACACCGACATTTCGCCCTGCATCAGGCCGTACACCGCCTCAAGACGGTCATCAATGGCCAGCGTTTCCAAAAGCTTTTGCTTCTGGTCCACTTCCACCCCCAGATGCCCGGCCACCAGATCGGCCAGTTTCGCGGGTTCGCGGGTCTCGGACACGGCGGCCAGCGCCTCCTCCGGGATGTTCTTTTTCACCTTGGCGTAATGTTCAAACTCTTCGCGCACCGAGCGCAACAACGCGGTGATCGCGGCGGGATCGCCTTCGCTCTCTTCAAGCGGGATGACCTGAGCTTCGAAATAGCTGTCATTTTGGGTGAATTCGGTCAGCCGGACGCGGCTTTCGCCCTCGACCAAAACCTTGACCGTACCATCGGGCAGTTTCAAAAGCTGCAACACATTGGCCAAGACACCGACGCGGAAAATGCCATCAATATCCGGGTCATCGACCGACGGGTCCATTTGGGCGGCAAGCAGAATCTGCTTGTCCTGGTTCATCACCTCTTCCAGCGCCTTGACCGATTTCTCACGGCCAACAAACAGCGGCACAACCATATGCGGAAAAACCACGATGTCGCGCAGCGGAAGAACGGGGTAGGATTGGAGTTGCTCGTGCATGTTCATTCCTTTTATTGGCAAAAGAGCCAAGCCCCGGCTTTGCAGCAGCTTTGCGCTCTTTCCTGTCTTAGTGATTACATCTGGGGTGGCCGCCCGCAGATTTCAAGCAAGACAGGTTGCATGTTGCATAGCAGTCTGCCTTTCAACGGGCGGCCCTGCAAGAGTGGATTTGCGTTGAAGTCTGCGTCACGGCGCCTGACACGGCCCGGCTTGATCAACTTCATGTCCAAAGCCATTAGAAAATAAAAGAAAGGTCTGTTTGCCCTATCTTTCACCTTATTCGCAGGTCGCGCAGATGTTTTCGCATATCTTACAGCGGATCAATGTCACCCATCGCGCGTTTGGCGTGAAACTCCGCTTCCCAAGCCGCAAATGTTCCGCCCGCAATCGCGTCGCGCATGTCTTGCATGATTTCCTGAAAATAATGCAGGTTGTGCCAAGTCAAAAGCATCCCGGAAATCATCTCCTGCGCGCGAAAGACGTGGTGCAAATAGGCACGCGAATAGTGGGAACAGGCCGGGCAGGAGCAGTGTTCGTCCAGGGGCCGCGGATCATCGGCGTGGCGCGCGTTCTTGATGTTCACCTGCCCACGCCGGGTCCATGCCTGACCCGTGCGGCCAGAGCGCGACGGCAGCACGCAATCCATCATGTCGATGCCACGTTTGACCGCGCCCACGATGTCGTCGGGCTTGCCGACCCCCATCAAATAGCGCGGCTTATCGGTGGGCAACATGTCAGGGGCAAAATCGAGGCACCCAAACATCGCCTCCTGCCCCTCGCCCACGGCCAGACCGCCCAGCGCATAGCCATCAAAGCCTATTTTCTTGAGCGCCTCGGCGCTCTCTTCGCGGAAATCTCGCTCAAGCCCGCCCTGTTGTATGCCAAACAGCGCATGGCCCGGACGATCGCCAAAGGCCTCACGAGACCGTTCCGCCCAGCGCATCGACAGCCGCATGGAGGACGCGATCCGGTCGCGATCGGCGGGCAGCGCCGGGCATTCGTCAAAACACATCACAATGTCAGAGCCCAAAAGCTTTTGGATCTCCATCGAGCGTTCCGGCGTCAGCTCATGTTTGGAGCCATCAATATGCGAGCGAAAGGTCACGCCCTTTTCGGTCAGCTTGCGCAGATCGGAGAGACTCATCACCTGAAACCCACCAGAGTCGGTCAAAATAGGCCGCTCCCAGTTCATGAATTTGTGCAAGCCCCCCAAACGCGCGATGCGTTCGGCGGTGGGACGCAGCATCAAATGATAGGTGTTGCCCAACAGGATGTCGGCCCCGGTGGCGCGCACGCTTTCGGGCATCATCGCCTTGACGGTCGCTGCCGTGCCCACGGGCATGAACGCAGGCGTGCGAATGTCGCCACGCGGGGTGGAGATCACCCCGGTGCGGGCGCGCCCATCGGTGGCGTTGAGGGAGAATGAGAATCGCGGGGTTTGAGCATCTTGGGTCATAGGGGGGATTTACCCGCAAAGGCGCGTCAGGGCCAGAGGCTCGCTTTGCGCGTCGCTGAAGCCTCTCTCCTGACACGTGGCGCGTGAAAAACCCGCCGCCCACACACACGGGCGGGGGGGGACGGGTTCACTTCGATCAGCGGAGGTTACTCCGCCGCTTCAACTGTGGCTTTGGCATCTTCTGGAATGGCCAGAGACAGGATGATCGCGGACATACCCGCCAGCGTGATCGGCGCGGCAAAGACCTGTTTGAGGAAATTCGGCAGGTGTTGCGTGGCATCGGGCACCAAGGTGACACCAAGGGCGAGGCCAAAGGACACCGCCATGATATAGACCCGGCGCAGGGTCATCTCGACCGAGGACAGGATGCGAATGCCCGCCACAGCGATGGTCGAGAACAACACCAATGTGGCTCCCCCCAAAACCGGTTTTGGGATGATCAAAAAGAACGTGCCGATGATGGGGAACAGGCCCAACAGGACCAAGACCCCGCTCATATACATCCCGACATGCCGCGAGGCGACGCCGGTCATTTGGATCACACCGTTGTTTTGCGAAAACGTGGTGTTGGGGAAGGTGTTGAACACCGCCGCCAATGCGGAATTGACGCCATCGCCCAACACCCCGCCCTTGATGCGCTTCATGTAAAGCTCGCCTTCCACCGGCTGACCGGAGATCACCGAATTGGCGGTCAAATCGCCCGAGGTCTCAATCGCCGTCACCAGATAGAGAAAGGCAATCGGAACAAACAGGCCGATGTCGAAATCAATGCCGTATTTGAACGGGATCGGCAGGGCAAAGAGTTTGGCCGAACTCAGCGCGCCAAAATTCACCAGACCAAAGAAACTCGCCACGATGGTCCCAACGATGAGGCCAATCATGATGGCCGAAATCCGCAGGGTCGGTTTGCCGATAAAGGTCATCACCAAAATCACCGCCACCACCAGAGTGCCAAGCAACAGATAGAGCGGCTTGCCAAGGTCTTCGCCCGCCCGCGCGCCCCCGGCGAAATCGGTAAAACCCGATTTGATCAGACTCAGCCCGATGACGGTGATCACAACTCCGGTCACCGTGGGTGTGATGATGCGTTTGAGCTTGTCCAGAAACTGCGACAGGATGATTTCCACTAAAGAGCCGACAAGACACAGGCCAAAGATCATCGCCAGAATGTCATCCGGCGTGCCGCCTTGGCTTTTGACCGCAAAACCCGCGGCCAACACCGCGCCCAGAAAGGCAAAGGACGTGCCCTGCAAGGACAAAAGCCCCGATCCCACCGGGCCGATGCGTTTGCATTGGATGAACGTGGCCACGCCAGAGACAAAAAACGCCATCGCAATCAAGTACGGCACTTGTTCGCCCAATCCCAAAGCGCCGCCGATGATCAGGGACGGCGTGGCAATGCCAACGATGGAGGCCAAGACATGTTGCACCGCGGCCAAAGCGGCTTTTGACGGCGGCGGCACATCCTCTAACCCGTAGACTAGCGGCATGAAACTCTCTTTGCTCATAATGGTGGTCCCCTTCTCGGTCATTTTTTCAACTTTTGGTTTTCCCTGCCGCAAATCTGCGCCCCCACCGCCTGTAACAAAAGCGTCACCTGTGCCTGACGCGACCTGCCTCGCCTGCGTTTTTCTCTCGCTTAAGAAAACGGCAGTTTTCGCGCGCGCCAACTCGGAATGTTCATTTCTTCAGCCACATGGGGCCTGTTGACCGGATCACGCCCGAGCGTTAAACGGGTCGAACCATTGAGCCATGTTCCCGCCATGATGATCCGTGCCCTCGCCCATACCAGGACCTTAAGGTCACTGATCACGCTGGTCGCGGCGCTGGCTTTTGCGGTCCTGTCGGGGCTGCATGGCGCGCGTCCGGTTGGCCTTGCCCCCGCTCCGGCGGCCAACGCCGCCCTGTTTGCCGAACTTGGGTTTTCCGCCAGCGACATCTGTGGCTATGGCGGCTCGGGCTCGGGGTCTGACAGCCGCTGCCCGAACTGTGTGATCTCCACTTCGGCGGTGGTGCCAGACACCCAAGGCCTCTGCGCCCCCAGCGGCAGCCCCCACAGATCCCCCCGAATTTTTGCTCAAGACTCCCTCTCGATCCCACAGCTTTTACGGGTCAAAACGGCGCGCGCGCCGCCCGTCCTCGCCTAAAGCGTTCCGCCATAAACCTGTTTCACGGGTTTATGACGGAACGCCCACACCATTGATATGTCTGGCAGCGTCACGCCTTTCCCCTGTTTCAGGTTAAAGGCGTGACGCTTTAACAGCCGATCAAACGCCATCGACCCGCCCCGCAGGCGGTGCCGATGGGTCTGTTATGTGAATTTAGGATACAACAATGACCCAATTTTCTTTTCTGAAACCGGCTTTGACCGGATGTCTGATCTCTGTCGCCCCTCTGGCTGCCCCTCTGGCCGCCATGGCCCATGCGAGCCTCGAAACCCAAACCGCTGCCTTGGGCACGACCTACAAAGGCGTGATGCGCATCACCCATGGCTGCGACGGGCACAGCACCCAACGTGTGCGCATTGACATCCCGGAAGGTGTTGTGAACGTCAAACCAATGCCCAAACCCGGCTGGACCGTGACCACAGAACGTGGGGCCTATGCCCATAGCTATACCGTTCATGGCAGTCCGGTCACCGAAGGCGTGCAGGCGATTGAATGGTCAGGTGGCACGTTGCCCGACGATTTTTTTGACGAATTCATCTTTCGTGGCACGTTGGATGACAGCCTTGGGGAGGGGGTGATCTATTTCCCCACCACGCAATATTGCGCCGATGGTGAAAATGCCTGGGTCGACATCCCCGCCTCTGCCGACGCACCGCGCCCCGCGTCCCCCGCCCCGGCGCTGGATCTGGTGGCACCCGCCCATGCGGATCATACGGGCCACTGATGCGTCCGGCCTGATAAGGCCGCACTGAACTCAAAAGATGGCGCGCTCCGGCCCAATCGGGTGGCTCATTTCTCTCTTTACACCGGTCCCCAACGTCGCTGTCACAAAACTCACAAACCCTCTTGTCATACACACAGAAGGATGACATTGGGCGCGTGTAACACGGCACACGGGCATTGAACGTGACCGCGACGGGACCTCCCCAGTAAATGAAAGACGACAATGATGGATAAAGCTCCTTTCGCTTTGGGCTGGGAAGAATGGGCTGCACTGCCGGATCTCGGCTTGCCTGCGCTCAAGGCCAAGGTCGACACGGGCGCGCGCACCTCGGCGCTGCATGCCTTTGACATCGAACCCTTTGGCAAAGCCGATGCGCCGAAAGTGCGCTTTAACATCCACCCCATCCCGGCGCGCGAGGACATCGTGATCTCTTGTTCCGCCGATGTGGTGGATCGCCGCGAAGTCACCTCGTCCAATGGCGAAACCGAGCTGCGCTATGTCATCTCATCCGAAATCCAGATGGGTGATCGCCGCTGGCCGATTGAAATCACCCTGACCAACCGCACCAATATGGCTTACCGGATGCTGTTGGGCCGTCAGGCGATTTCTGAAGATATGATCGTTCAACCGACCGAGAGCTTTTGCCAACCGGTTTTGGACGACAGCGCCTATTTCACCACCGCGATCCGCGACACCTTGCCGTCGCGCGCGCTGCGCATTGCGGTCCTGTCACGCGAACCCGACAATTACTCGACCCAGCGCCTGGTCGATGAGGGCGAAAGACGCGGCCATGTGGTTGAGGTCATCGACACCGCGCGCTGTTACATGGTGATCAATGCCATGGCACCGGAGATTTATTACGATGGTGAACGCCTGCCGCGCTATGACGCGGTGATTCCACGCATCGGCGCCTCTATCACCTCTTATGGCACCGCCGTGATCCGGCAATTCGAAACCATCGGTACGTTTTGCGTCAATGGCTCCGAAGGCATATCCAAATCGCGCGACAAACTTCAGGCCCATCAGGTCCTCTCACGCCACCAGATCGGGATGCCGACCACCGCTTTCGCCTCCTCGCCCAAAGACACCGACAATCTGATCGCCTTGGCGGGCCAAGCGCCGCTCATTGTCAAACTGTTGGAAAGCACCCAAGGCCGCGGCGTGGTCCTGGCCGAAACCAAAAAGGCGGCACAATCGGTGATTTCCGCCTTTCGCGGCCTCAAAGCCAACTTTTTGGTCCAGCATTTCGTCAAAGAGGCGGCGGGCGAAGACATCCGCTGTGTCGTCATCGACGGCAAAGTCGTGGCCTCGATCAAACGCTCGTCTTCGGGCGGCGATTTCCGTTCCAACCTGCATTTGGGCGGCACCGCCTCGACCGTGCGCATCAGCAAAGCCGAACGCGACGTCGCCTTGAAATCCGCCAAGGCCTTTGGCCTTCGTATGGCGGGCGTCGATCTGTTGCGCGCCGAAGATGGGCCGAAAGTGTTGGAGGTCAATTCCTCGCCGGGCTTTGAAGGCGCGGAGACCACCACCGGCAAAAACTTGGCTGGAGTGCTTTATGACATGATCGAAAAACGGGTCCGCCCCACGCCCGCCCGCAAAAGCCGCAGCAAAGCCTGATCTCAGCTCGCCACACCGCCCCTGCCTCGGCACTCAGGCGGTGTTTCTTTTCCAAAACAGGCCATTCTTTGATCTCTGCCATAGCGCCGTTACCAAGACCGGCGAACACTGGCCGCAACTGTCACAGATAGGTGCCCCATGTCCGCCGCTTCTTCCATCTCGCCCCCCTCCTGCCCGCTCGCGCCCAATCCGGCCGATCTTTTGACGCGGTTCCGCGCCCTGCGCGATCACATCGCCACAGAGACAGACACGATCTGGAGCGATTGGGCCGATCTCGATATGCGCGAAGCCTTTCGCCCCTCGGCGCAAAACCTCGCGACCTATCTGGCCTTCCGCCACACCGATCTGTCCGCCGTGCAGCCGGATTTGGCCGCTTTGGGCCTGTCGACCCTGGGCCGCTGCGAACCGCATGTGCGCGCCTCTCTTGATGCGGTCGAGGCCGCGCTCAGTGGCCTGACCGGCGTGCCCGCCGCCTTTCCCGATCCCTCACGCCTGACCCGTGGCCCCGCCCGGCTCGCCGCGCGCCGCGACACCGCCTTTGGCACCGGGGCCTCCGGTGCGCCGCGTTCGCGCATCTTGGTGACGGTCCCGACCGAGGCCGCCTCTGATCCCAGTCTGACCCGTAACATGGTCCGGGCGGGGGCGGACGCGATGCGGATCAATTGCGCCCATGATGGTCCCGAGGTCTGGGACGCGATGATCGCCAACATCCGCGCCGCGGGCGTTGAGATCGGGCGTTATGTCCCGATCCTGATGGATTTGGCCGGGCCGAAACTGCGCACCAGCGCTGTCGCCGGTCCCAACAAAGCGCGGGTGTGTGTCGGTGATCGGCTTGATATTCTGCGCGAACCTCCGAAAGCCAAAGCCAAACACGCCGCCCTCTCGCTGAGCCACCCAGACCTGATCGACCGGCTGACCCCCGGTATGGCCGTGTTCATTGATGACGGAAAGATCGGCGCGGAAGTGGTTGAAATCACGTCAAAAGGCGCGAAATTGAAAGTCACCCGCGCCGGGCCTGAAGGCGTCAAACTCAAAGCCGAGAAAGGCTTTAACCTGCCGGCGGTTGAGATCGACATCCCGGCTCTCACGGAAGATGACCGCAGGGCGCTTGATTTTGTCGTCGGGCGCGCCGATCTGATCGGCTATTCCTTTGTGCAGACGCCCGAAGACATCCGACTTTTGATCGCCGAAGTCGATAAACGCCTGACCGAAGGTGGCCACCGCCCCGGTGTCGTGTTGAAAATTGAGACCAGCCAAGCCATTCGCAACCTGCCCCGTTTGATCGTGCAATCGGGTGCCTTGTGTGAGACCGCCGTGATGATCGCGCGCGGCGATTTGGCGGTGGAGATCGGGTTGGAGCGCATGTCGGAGATGCAGGAGGAAATCCTCTGGCTCTGTGAAGCGGCGCATACGCCCGTGGTCTGGGCCACGCAGGTGCTTGAGGGCCTGATGAAAGAAGGCCTCGCCACCCGTGCTGAAACCACTGACGCCGCCATGGCCCAACGCGCCGATTGTGTGATGCTCAACAAGGGACCGTATGTCTGTGACACCATCCGGTTTTTGTCGCGGGTTTTGGGTCGGATGGATCGGCATATGTCGAAAAAATCCGCCCGCCTTGGACCGCTGCGCTCTTGGCGTGGAAATATTTCGGTGTAAGACCCCCTCTGGACGCCCGCCCTCCTATTCCCTATATGTTCACTCGGATATAGGAGAACGCGCAGATGAGCGAAGAGGCAAATCCCGTCGAGGGCACACCGCTGATCAAACCGTCGAGCACGGATCACCCGCTGCATGATGCTGTGGTTGAGGCCTGTCGCACGGTCTATGACCCGGAAATTCCGGTCAACATTTATGACCTTGGTCTCGTCTATACGATTGATATCAATGATGAAAATGAAGTTCTCATCTTGATGACCCTGACCGCGCCGGGCTGTCCGGTTGCTGGCGAAATGCCGGGTTGGTTGGCCGATGCGATCGAACCTTTGGCCGGGGTGAAGCATGTCGATGTCGAACTGACATGGAACCCGCCATGGGGCATGGAAATGATGTCCGACGAGGCGCGTCTTGAGCTTGGCTTCATGTAAACACCGGGATTTGACCCAGATTTGAGACCCAAAATGGCCTGTGCGCTGCGGCGGCAGGCCATTTTTATGGCAGATCCTTTGGGGTGCGTCGTTTGGTCCCCGGCCAAAGCCAGAACCGCCACCGCCGGTCCCGCGCCCGCAGCAGCCGAAGCTCCGCCTCACGCAGCGCTTTCTCGGTCTGATAGCCCGTTGGGGCCTGCGTGCCGACACGCGGCAGATTGATCGGAAAGACCGGCCACATGGGCATCTCCACAGTTGCAATTTTAAAAGATTGAAGCGACTGTAACGACGGAGACATATCCAAAACACCCAACATATTGGCAATTCAGGTTTCAAAAATGAAAGACGCCCTTGGTCGCGGCATGCCAAAATTGGATGATTATTACCTGTTTCTCGCCGTGGCGGATGCGGGCGGACTGTCGGGGGCAGAAAAGGCCACTGGCACCTCCCAGCCCACGCTGTCCCGCCGCATGGGGGAACTGGAACGCACTCTTGGCAAGCGCTTGTTCGAACGTGGCCCCCGCGGCTACACATTGACGTCAGAGGGCCGCGCGTTGTTGCAAGAGGCCGAAGCGCTGCGCGAAGCCGCCACGCGTCTGTGCCGCTTTCAACTCAGAGACACAGCGCCCGAAGTCCGCATCACCGCAGGCGGTTGGACCACGCGCTATGTCGCCCGTCACCTGTCCAAAATATGGACGCCGGACTGTGCGTGGCGTCCGGCCCTGATGGCCTCAAACTCCAACGTCGACATTGCCCGACGCGAAGCCGACATCGGCATCCGCAACCGCCGTCCAGATCAAAGCTGGCTCGCCGGGCGCAAACTTTCACCGATCACCTATGCCGAATATGCGGCCGGGCCAGAGGTGGCGGGCTATGTCACCCTGCACCACGACATGCCAACCACGCCGTCGGAACGTTGGCTGCGCAGCACGCTCCCCAACGAGATCATCGCCACCGCCTCAGACGCCCGCTCCGCCGCCGACATGGCGGTTGCAGGCATCGGCCGCGCGATCTTGCCAACCTTCGCCGGGCGCGATGTCGCGGGCCTCATGCAGGTCTCGCCAGAGATCGCCGCGCTGACCCATGACGAATGGCTGGTCTGCCACCATGACGCCCGCCATGACCCTCCCGTGCGCGCCGCCTTGGACGGTTTGGCGGAGCTGTTGACGGCCCCGGAACGGTTTGCGGCGTAGCGCATACAAAAATGGTTTCTTTTTCAAATAGAAACCGATATAGGTTGCAAAACGCCCTTCTTTTAAAAGCCCCATATGACTCTCACAGTCCTGACAGGCGACATCGCCAAAAGCACAACCCTTTCGCCGGATCAATTTGATGCGGCTCTGCGCGCGCTCGCTGACGCATTTGCCGATATCAGCGGATGGGGGGCGCCTGCGAAAATGTCAAAACATCGCGGTGACGGTTGGCAAATTGCGTCTGAAGCCCCAAACGAAGCGTTTAGAATGGCGCTTGTCATACGGGCACAC
>ERZ1673962.1237-NODE-1237-length-12835-cov-4.832629_pt1 | contig 12835 bp, 5 predicted proteins | sample MGYA00580188_ERZ1673962 | MGnify/ENA primary metagenome ERZ1673962 (study PRJEB41334, sample SAMN05608104) | rock metagenome | biome: terrestrial subsurface; feature: shale formation; material: shale | place: USA: Pennsylvania ... | reverse complement strand
ATTGTTTACTAATACAATATTTTTTTTTAAAATCAAGTAAAAAGATTATTTTTATTGGTATTTGGGAGTTTCCGAAGAAATTTTAAATTTCGATATGTCTGAAATCTCTAAAAGCACAAATACCTTCCTATGTATGTAACATAACGGTGGATGCATTTCTTAGCCCGACAAAGATGAGTCGTGGGGGGGGCGAACTTGTCGTTCGTTGGTCTTATGGTGATTGCCGGCTCGCCGGCAATTGACGGTACTTCTTCAACTGTGCCGCCGGTCACGTTTTTCTGTGTATGAATGCAGCTCTTTTTTTCAAGACGGATAGATCCGGTTTGAAATTAAATATCTGATAATTTGCATCCCAATGGCGGATGGTTGCAGAAACGTCTCAGATTTATTCTTGCTCTTCGCAAGGGAAAATGGTCGCCAGGTCCATTTTAATAAATCAAAGCGTCCAAAGACGGGGTTTTAACGAACTCTCATAGATTGTATAAACTATTGAATTTTCCAGCCAAAAAGCTTGACACCTCAGGGGGGCTATGCTAGCTTTTTAGGCGTTTTACTTAAAGTTTTTCATAGCCCATCGATTGCTTTTTTTTCGTGCTGTCGGTGGTTGTTTTCTTCCGCATCATGCCATGCGGAGCCGTGGTGTTGATGGCGTATTTTTATATCCACGTCTTCACCACCGACATAAATCAATAAATCGATGGCTCCGATAAGGATGCGGGCCATGGCGTATTCTGTATTGTGCAGGGAGGCTTTTTATGAGCAAGAAGCTGTTGCTGGCCGACGATAGTATAACCATCCAAAAAGTGGTTGGAATTATTTTTGCCAACGAAGATTGCAGTCTGGCGGTGGTCGGCGATGGCGAATCCGCTTTGGCTGCAGCCCGCTCCGAAAAGCCCGACCTTATTATGGCCGATGCCATCATGCCCGGGAAAAATGGGTACGAGCTTTGCGCGGCCATCAAGCAAGATCCCTCCTTAAGCAATATCCCTGTTCTGTTGCTCACCGGAAGTTTTGAACCCTTCGATGAAGACAAAGCCCGCTCTGCCGGCGTCGATGACTGGATTGTGAAACCCTTCGAATCGCAGGCGCTGATCGACAAGGTGGACGAACTTCTGGCCAGTGTGCCGGAGCCGATTGCGGAACCTGGCCCGGTTGAGGATGAAGGGCAGCACGGTTTTGTCGATGAAATGGCGGAGCCCGTTTCGGCTGATGCCGATATGTGGCAGGAATTGGATGAGCCGGCCGTCGATTTCGAGGATGCGGCAGATTCCGTAGCTGCGGCGCCTCCTGTAACAGAGGTGGATGAACCCGATTTTGAAGCAGCGTTTCTGTCAGATTTGGAAGGCGCATCTGACGATGCCGACGCTTTTGCCGTCGAAGATACGGCAGAGCCCTTTTGTGCCCCGGACGATAAAGGATTGGATGCTTCCGCAGTCGAGACGCCTGGTGTGGGGGCGGACAGTGAGGACGACCTTTGGCTCGGTGACGCAGAAGAAGATGAAATACTGTTTCTTGATGAGGACGACCTCCTGGAGGAAGACCTTGACGCTGAAGATCTTGCCGCGGAACACGCTGCCGACCTGGCGTTCGCTTCTGACGATGATCTGATTCACGCCGATGACGATTTGCAAACCTCTTCTTCAAGTTACGATGTCAGCGAGACGCAAGAAGTAGCTGCCGAACCTGTTTCCGAACCTGTTTCCGAACCTGTTTCCGAACCTGTTTCCGAACCTGTTTCCGAATCTGTTTCCGAATCTGTTTCCGAATCCGTTTCCGAATCCGTTTCCGAATCGGAACCACGCGATGGTCTGGGCTTTTTCCAGAATCCCGGTCTTGTGGGCCGGCTTGCCGAACCTCCCAAACGTGACGGCCTTGGCTTTTTCCAGAACAAGGGATTGGTCGATAGGCTGGCCAAGCCGGCCAGCGCCCCCCCTGAGGCCGACGCACGCGCCATGGCGTCCGTAAGAGGTGCGGATGTGCCGGTCGAGGGAGCCGTCTCAGACGGTTTCGCGTCCGATTCCGCTGCGACGCCTGCCGAGGTGGAGCAGCGGGTTCAGGGGATTTCCGAAGAGGACTTGACCCGCATTGTCGAAAAGGTGGCGGCCGAGGTGATAGAACGACTGGCCGATACCGTTCTGGAGCGCATTGCCTGGGAGGTTGTGCCTGATCTGGCCGAAACGATGATTCGAGACGAAATCCGGCGCATAACGGAGAATGCCTGACAGCAACACCTGCTGGAAGGGCTTTGAAAAGTGATATGAAACCTGCCGCAGGCAGGCTGCATAGTTGACCTACCGAACGGGGATTGCTAAAATCCCCGTTTGTTTTTGATCAGCGTGCGATGGCATCTTTGCCATGGCATGTTTTGCCTAAAGGACGGACTGCCTATGGAACCGAAACTCCCCAAAGGTTATGAGCCTCACGAAGTCGAGGCCAAATGGTATGGATTCTGGACTGAAAACGGTCTGTTTCATGCGGATGAGACATCTCCGAAAGAGCCTTTTTCCATTGTAATTCCTCCTCCTAACGTTACCGGCGTGCTGCATATGGGGCATGCTCTGAACAATACTTTGCAGGATATCCTTGTGCGCTGGAAGCGCATGCAGGGCCGCGAGGCTCTGTGGCAGCCCGGTACCGACCATGCCGGCATCGCCACGCAGAATGTGGTGGAAAAACAGTTGTCCTCCGAAGGCTGCAGTCGTCACGACCTGGGCCGGGAAGAGTTCGTCGAGCGTGTATGGCAGTGGCGTACGGAATCCGGCGGCCAGATTATCAATCAATTGAAACGGTTGGGCGCTTCCTGTGACTGGGAGCGCGAGCGTTTCACCATGGATGAGGGGCTTTCCCGCGCCGTGCGGGAAGTGTTCGTCACTCTTTACGAGGAAGGCCTGATCTATCGGGACAATCGCTTGATCAACTGGTGCCCCCGTTGTCATACCGCATTGTCCGACCTCGAAGTGGAACACCAGGATCAAAAAGGCAGTCTCTGGCATCTGCGTTATCCCGTGGTGGGATCCGATCGTTATCTGGTGGTCGCGACGACGCGTCCGGAGACCATGCTCGGGGATACTGCGGTTGCCGTACATCCGGAAGATCCGCGTTATGCCGACCTGATCGGAAAATTCATCATGCTGCCGTTGATGGAACGGCAAATTCCCATCATCGCCGATGAATATGTCGACAAGGAATTCGGCAGCGGAGCCGTAAAAATCACACCGGCCCATGATTTCAACGACTTTGAAATCGGGAAGCGTCACGATCTCGAATTCATCAACATTTTCGATGAATCGGGCGTGGTCAATAACAACGGCGGCCGTTACCAGGGGATGGAGCGCTTCGAAGCACGGGAAAAGGTGCTTGCCGATCTGGACGAGGCCGGACTGCTTGAGCGGACCGAAGAGCACCTCAATGCCGTTGGGGAATGTTATCGCTGTAAGACCATCATCGAGCCTTATATGAGCCTGCAGTGGTACGTGAACGTAAAACCCCTCGCCGCGAAAGCCATTGAAGCGGTTCAGACCGGGCAGACGCGGATTATCCCCCAGCAGTGGGAAAAGACCTACTTCGAATGGATGTTCAATATCCGGGACTGGTGCATCAGCCGCCAGATCTGGTGGGGGCATCGGATCCCTGCCTGGTTCTGTGTCGATTGCAATGAGGTAACCGTTTCCCGTCAAGATCCCACGACCTGCAGCCATTGCGGCGGCAGCGAGCTGCGTCAGGAAACCGACGTGCTCGATACCTGGTTCAGTTCTGCGTTATGGCCTTTTTCCACCATGGGCTGGCCCGACAAAACCGCGACCCTGGAGAAGTTTTATCCCACGTCCTGTTTGATTACCGGGTTCGATATTCTGTTTTTCTGGGTGGCCCGTATGATGATGATGGGCATCAGGTTCATGGGCCAGGTACCGTTCAAGGATGTTTATATTCACGCCCTGGTACGGGATGCTCAGGGGCAGAAAATGAGCAAGAGCAAGGGCAACGTCATCGATCCTCTTACCGTTATCGACCAGTACGGTACCGATGCGTTCCGATTTACCCTGGCGGCGTTCGCGGCCCAGGGACGTGACGTCAAACTGTCCGTCGATCGCATCGCGGGATATCGCAACTTTGTCAACAAGCTTTGGAACGCCAGTCGGTTCGCCCTTATGAATCTCGAAGGTTTCGATCCTGCCGGTATCGATCTGGGCAACAGCGACCTGGCCCTGTCGGAGCAGTGGATCCTGACGCGGCTTATCGAAGTGGCGGGCGAGGCTGGAAAGGCCCTGGAGGAGTACAGGTTCAACGAAGCTGCCGGTGCCCTGTACGCTTTTACCTGGCACGAGTTCTGCGATTGGTTTATCGAATTGAGCAAGGACGATTTGTACGGCGAAGATGAAACGCGAAAAGCGACTTCCCGGGCTGTGCTGTATACCGTGCTTGAACAGTTGCTGCGCCTGCTGCATCCGTTCATGCCCTTTGTCACGGAAGAAATCTGGCAGGCTCTTCCCGGCCGGCGTCCGGCGGTATCGATCATGTCCGCTACGTATTCCAGCGTGTCATCCTTGCCCGAAGAGCGCAAGGGGGCGGCGCACATGGAATTGATCATGGATGTCATCAAGGCGATTCGCAACATCCGTGGAGAGATGAATGTGCCTCCCGGCAAACGCATTGCCGCCGTTCTCGATTGCAAGACTCCCGCCGCCGAGGAGGTTATGGCAGCCGGTGATGGCTATATCAAAAGCCTGGCGAGGGTTGACGATTTAGCTTATGGCGTTTCGGTCGAGCGTCCTGCCAAGGCTGCCACCCAGGTCGTCGGAGATGTGGAGATTCTGCTGCCTTTGGCCGGTCTTATCGACCTGGACGAAGAGCAGAAGCGTCTCGAAAAGGAAATCGCCAAGGTGAAGAAGGATGTTGCCATGTTCGGGAAGAAACTTTCCAACGAGGCCTTCCTGGCCAAGGCGCCGGCGGCCGTCCTGGAAAAGGATCGCCGGAAGCTGGCTGATGCCGAGGAAAAATTGACAATTTTGCAACAGAGCCTCGATAAACTGGCAACGATGAAATAAGATGGCGTCGCAAAAACTCGCCAACTGCTGCGTGGTCGCGATTGCCTCGCTGCTTCGACGTACGCGAATACGCCTCATGGCTCGCCCAACGCCAAGCTTGAAGCCCGCCCAACCGTCACAGGTTGGGTGGGCTTTTTCTTTTTTTTTGCCGAGATATCCAGCCTTTTTTGAGTCTTGACAAATGTCCCCTGTTACATAGTCTTAGATTAACGCATTGTAAAAAATCGGTTTTAATGCCGTCTGGTCTTCTGTCCTGGATGGGACGTCATTACTGAAAGCTCTTCGAAGAGGAGATTGCAAGCATGCGATGGCGCTGGAAACGACTGCTGGGCATAGGCGTGGTGGTTTTGATTTTAAACGGAACACTTTTGCTGCTCAGCAGGGAAGTTTTTCTGGATAGTTTCATGCGCCTGGAACAACATCGGGCCTACGAGACGCTTCAACGCGGGGTCGGTGTCTATCTGGAAAATCTCGCGTTTCTGGAACGCATAACCAAGGACTGGGCCAACTGGGACGATGCCTATCGGTTTATGCAGAGTCGCGACCCGTCTTTTGTGAAAAGCAATGTGATGGACAGCACCTTTTCCACGCTGCAGGTCAACGTGATTCTGCTTCTGGATGATGCGGGGCGCCCGATAGTCGGCAGGGCCTACGACCTTGCCAGGCAGGTTGAAGTGCCCGTATCTCCTGCCCTGTATCGAATTCTTACCGCGGAGAGGACACTCGCCCAGATAAAGAACCATGCGCAGGGAATCAACGGTCTGCTGCGTCTGCCGGAAGGAGCTCTGATGCTGGCCTGGCATCCGATTTTTCCCAGCGAGGGACGGGGCGACTCCAGAGGTTCGCTGCTGATGGGTCGGTATCTGGATGAGCGGGAACTGGCCCGGCTCGGCGCAAAGGTGCGACTGTCCCTGGATTTTTCGCGGCTTCATTCGGGGCCCGAATGGGCGCCCTGGTCAGAGAATCCGTCTGTGGCTCCGGAGATACGGCTGCGCGTCGTCGATGAAACCCGCATGCGCTCGAGAATTTTATTGCGCGACATATTTGGCGCGCCGGCGGTGGTGCTTGCAACATCCTTGCCCCGGGATATCTACAGCCAGGGGTTGCATGCCATGACGTATTTCAACGTTTGGATGCTGATCGTCAGTCTTCTCGGAGGGGGGTGTATCTTTGTCATCTGGGATCGTCTGGCAGGATCCCGGCAAAAGCAGTATGACAGCGAGCGTCTTTTCCAGCATCTGTTTCAATTTTCCGCCGATGCCTTTTTTCTATGCGATAAGGATGGTGAATTTGTCGATGTCAATCATCAGGCCTGTGCGGGACTCGGTTATACTCGGCAGGAGTTGATGTCTCTGTCCTGGAGCGATATAACCGATGCTGCGATAGATAACCTTCTGTCCCGAACCCAACATCTCACGACAGCTCCACCGCCGCCAATGGAAGCAGTATTCAGTGGGAAGCATGGATACTCCTACCCGGGGGACATCACGATAACCCATCTGAAACTACAGGGGCAGAGTCTTTTTTTCGTCCTGGTGCGCGATATAACCGAGCGTAAAGCTGCCGACAACATGCTCAAGGAACAAAAGGCGCGCCTTAATTTCCTGGCCTATCATGATGTTCTGACCAGCCTTCCCAATCGGCTCAAGGCCATCGAGTTTCTGCAGGCCTTTATCGCAAGGGCCAAGCAACGGGACACGGTGGTGGCGGCCTTGCTGTTCGATCTCGACCGGTTCAAGAATATCAATGAATCTCTGGGGCATGAAACAGGCGATGAAATCCTCATGGAAGTATCCCGTCGTATTAAGGGACTGTTGCGGGATTTGGACGTGGTGGCCCGTTTTGGAGGGGATGAATTCCTGGTCTTGCTGGAACACCCGCAGGATAAGGAGGGAATAAAAACGGTAGCTGAAAAGATCCTGGAGGCGATTGCGCACCCCCTGCAGATCGGCCAGCAACAGTTTTATCTCACCGGTAGTATCGGTATCAGCTTATTCCCCAGACACGGTAAGGATGCCCAGGCCATTTTAATGGCAGCGGACAGTGCCATGTATTTTGCCAAGGAACAGGGACGCAATACCTATCGGTTTTTCATCCCTTCCCTCAACGTCGATGTCGAAGAGCGGCTTTATCTCGAAACCGATCTGCGCGAGGCCCTGGAATACCGACAGTTCAACCTTTTTTATCAGCCGGAGTTCAATTTACGCACAGGGCAGGTGGAATGCCTCGAAAGCCTGTTGCGCTGGCAACATCCGAAACGAGGCACTGTCGGTCCCCTCGAATTTATTCCCCTGGCCGAAGATACGGGGCTGATCGTTCCGATAGGTGAATGGGTCCTCCACGAGACCTGCAGGCAGGTCATGCTCTGGAGACAACAGGGATTGCCCCCGGTGCGGGTGGCGGTCAACATCTCCGCCCGTCAGTTCCGGCAGGCGGGTTTTATAGAAATGGTATTCCGGGTTTTGAAGGAATATGATCTGGCTGCCGAGTGGTTGGAGCTGGAGATTACCGAAAGGTTTGTAATCCAAAGTGCCGAACACGCCCGGAATATGTTCAAGGTGCTTCGACAGGCCGGCATCAGCCTGGCCATCGACGATTTCGGTCAGGGGTATTCTTCCTTGAGCTACCTGCGAAAGTTCCCGTTTTCGAAACTAAAAATGGATCGGGTTTTTATCAAAAATGTCGTAAGCGATCCCCATGACGAGGCTCTGGCTACGGCCATCATCGCCATGGGTTCATCGTTGGGGATGGAGGTTGTCGCGGAAGGGATCGAAGGGCGTGAACAGCTCGATCTGCTTCGCAGGCTTGGTTGTCCTTTGGGGCAGGGATTCTATCTGACACTGCCCATGGGGGGCAAGGAAACCACGGAATTTTTGCAGCGCATATCGAGAAGCAGCCCGGATATGATAAAAGCCTTCAGCGATTAATTCCGATTAAAAGATGCGGCATCGTCTGTTTTGAGAAGGGTTTTCAGACAGGCGCGCACCTGGGTGCTTTCCGTCATATCCAGAACCCGTCTGGCAGCCTTTTCCGCCTCGACGCTGGATATGCGACTGAGCATCATTTTCATGCGGGGGATAAACGGCGCAGCCATGGAAAACTCGCGAATCCCCATGCCGACCAATGCCAGCAGGTTGAGAGGATCGTTGGCCATTTCACCACAAAGGCAAAGGCCTTTGTCCTGTTCTTGCGCGATCTTTGCAATATTGTTGAGGACCTTTAAAACCGCCGGGTGCAGCGGGTCGTAATAACGGTTGACCAGAGGGTTGTTACGATCGGCCGCCAGCAGATACTGAATCAGATCGTTGGTACCCAGAGCAAAGAAGTCGACCTCCCTCGCCAGCCGATCAGCCAGCTGCACGGCTGCCGGTACTTCGACCATCATCCCCAACGGAACATGGTCCACGAACGGCACACCTTCCTTACGCAAGTTCTCGCGAGCTTCTTCCACAACGGCTTTGCAGGCCCGGATTTCCTCCATGCCGGAAATCATCGGAAACAGCATTTTTACCTGTCCGTGGCAGGCTGCCATCAGGATGGCCTCGATCTGGGTCCGGAAAATATCCGGGTTGTCCAAAGATACACGAACCGAACGCCATCCCATGAACGGATTGTCCTCATGGGGCGGTCTGAAATACGGTAGAGCCTTGTCTCCGCCGATATCAAGGGTGCGGATGGTGACAGGCAGGCCATCGAATTCTTTTACAACCCTGGAGTAGAGCTGATACTGCTCGTCGCGACTGGGAAAATCCGGGCGGATCATGTAAGGGAATTCGGTGCGATACAGACCGACCCCCTCGGCGCCGTTACGCCTGGCGATATCGATGTCGCTGACCAGACCGACATTGGCTCGCAGTATGACTTTCTCACCGTCCCGGGTCTGTGCCGGCAGGTCCCGATATTTTTCGATCTGGTGTAATTGCCGGCCAGCATCCTCCTCCAGCCTGCCGTATTCATCCGTCACATGCGAGTCGGGGTTGATGTGCAGCAAACCCGAGTTGGCATCGAGAATCAGATGGTCTTCAGGCGCGACCTTCTTGAGTGCGCCCCGAACCCCGACCAGCGCTGGAATGCCCAGGGATTTGGCCATGATTACGGCATGGGAATTCCGCTCTCCCGCTTCGGTGATGATGCCGCGAATCTGCTCGTGATCGAGGGATGCCATATCCGATGGAAGAATCTCCCGGGCGATGAGAATGCCCGGATGTTTCAAATGCAGGGTATGGGGGGCCTGGCCGGTAAGGTTGGCCAGCAGCCTGCGACCGATGTCGCGCATGTCGGCTGCGCGTTCCCTGAGATAAGGGTCTTCCATGTTCTCGAAGGCTTCTACGTAGTTGCCGATGACCTTTTCAATGGCGTAGCGTGCCCCATGACCCTCTTCGATTTCATTTACGAGCCGTTGGTGCATGGCGCGGTCTTCAAGGATCATCAAATGGGTGTGAAAGATGGCGGCATCGGCTTGGGACAGCCTTTCGGCCATGCGTTTTTCAAGGTAGATGGTCTGGATGCAGGTCTTTTCCAGCGCCTCTTCCAGCAGCGCTTTTTCCTTCTCGGGGTCGAGGGATTCCTCTTCGAGAATGTCGGTGAGGCCATGTTCCACCGACAATATATGGGCCGGTCCGGAGGCCAGGCCGGGATACGCGACTACCCCGCGCAGTGCGCTTTCGCGAGAGGGTTCGGTTTTGTCGGCCGGTTCCTCGGCGAGCGATGTTCCGGCCGCCTGTCGCAACGCCTCGGCATAGCGGTTGGCCTGTGCCTCCTTGTGTTGGATGGAGTCGAGCAGGCGGGCATTGACGACGATGGAGGCGACCTGAAAGGCGATGGTCGAAAGACCGCTGATATCTTCGTCGCTGAACCGGCGGGGGGCCCGGCTCTGAACGACCAGTACGCCGATGGGCGTGTTGCGGTCGAACAGCGGAATCCCCAGAAAACTGTGAAATCTTTCTTCGCCGGTTTCCTTGAAATAACGAAAGCGCGGATGATTCTGCGGTTCCTGCAGAGCTACCACTTTGCGCTGTTCGACCACCAGACCGGTCAGGCCTTCGTTGACTTTCATGGTGACCCGGTCGACGGCGCGGCGGGACAGGCCTTTGGTGGCGCACAGGCGCAGGGTCTGGCGGTCTTCATCCAAAAGATAGATGGAACAGACGTCCGACAGGGTGCGGCGGGCGACCACCGATACGATATTCTGCAGGGTTTCGTGCAGATCGTGCGATTTGAGAATCAGGGTGCTGATATCCTCAAGCGTGCGAAGCCCGATGTGGGTTTTGTCTTTTGGAGCCATGGCGTTCGCCTTTCTGGTCTGACAGTCGATATGCCCCTCAGGGGGATCGCATTCAATCAGGTCTCTGGCGCAGGGCGCGTTCGATTCACAAATTGCCGGCGCTTGATGTCGTAGCGTTCCATCAACCGGTAAAAGGTGCGTCGGGGCAGATTGGCGCGACGCGCGGCGGCGGAAACGTTGCCGGAGGTTTCACGCAGGTAGCGTTCCAGAAGTTCCCGTTCTATGAGTTGCATCTGATGTCCGCGGCGAGCGCGAAAGTCGCTGCCGGCTTTATTTTCCGCCTCAGGTTGCTGCGTCCCTCCGGATGCAAGCGACAGGCACAAATTTTCAGGACGTAAAATCTTGTCGTCGCACAAGGCCACGGCCCGCTCGATGACCAGGGCCAGTTCCCGAAGATTTCCCGGCCAATGATAGCGGATGAGGATATCCATGGCCAGCGGATCGATATCCACCATTTCTTTATTACACCGGCGACCGGCCTGCTGCAACTGCTGAAGGGCCAGTTCCGGCAAAGCCTCCGGACGGTTACGCAGCGGCGGCAGGGTCAGGGTGCAGAGGCTGAGTCGAAAAAACAGATCGCTGTTGAACCAGCCTTCCCGGGTTCCCCTTTCAAGGTCCCGGTGACTGGTGACGATCAGGCGCGCATCGGTTTGATCCGCTGAGTCGGGCCTCCTTGAAGTATACGTTTTCCGGTCGAGCCATTCGAGCAGGGCCTTCTGAACCATTGGCCCGGCATCGCCGATTTCATCCAGCAGCAGGCTGCTGTTTGCCGCCAGTTCAAGCAATCCCGGTCGCTTGGCGTCGTCGCGGGGGCTGCCGAACAGTTCCTCAAGCAACCGTCGGTCGCTTTGCCCGGTGCAGTTGATGGTTGCCAACGGTTGTCCGGCCCGTCGGCTGTGGCGGTGAATGGCGCGTGCCAGCGTTTCCTTGCCGGTTCCGGATTCGCCGCGCAACAGAACGGTTTTATCGCCGGGGGCCAGTTCTTTCGCGATGTTCAGAATCTGCAGCATGTGGGCATCGCTGGCATCGGCGGCTTCGTCGCAGGTATGACTGACCAGCTCTATCGTTCGCTGCAGGCGCAATTGATCGGCCTTGAGACGTTTGATGAAATAGGGCAGGCACATGTCTTCCAAGGCCAGATTGCGACAGACAGCTGTGGCATGTTCGCGGCAGGAGTCGTATCCGCATGCTCCGCAATTCAGTTCGTCGCGTTGGGCGAATTTGTCGGTGGAATGCAGCACCCGACGGATATTCTCCCCGCTGGGGTGTTCCCGTATGGGTTGGCGATTGCTGAATTTGCGCTTTAACGACACACGCGCCGCCGTTTCCGGGAGCTGATCGTCAGCATGCGGCGTTTGCTGCTGTCGGGCAAAACTTCGCACCAGATGTCCCCTGGCATAGGGAGAGAGTCGACTGCCGGAATCGCAGGGACCCAGGCAGCCGCCTCGGCACAGGCGCAGATCGACCACGGCCGGCTTGATGTGGCCGGCGGCCAAATCCCTTAACACTTCCCGTGCGTTGCGAACCCCCTCCACGGAAAGTAAATTATCGGAATCTCCGCAGAAATCCGGCAGCAAAGTTTTCAACACCCCTCCCGTTACCGGAAAGAGTCGTCCCTTTGATGATACAGGACCGTCAAAGTGAGATCCCGATAATTGTACAGGAGCGATGCCGGACTCTGCAAAAAGTTCGTTAATTTCCGAAAAAGTCAGTGCTGCATCCGGGGTGTCCTGCAATGGGTCGTCCGTTGCCTCGAGCTTGGCGGCAAAGCAGGAACTTATGGTCACGATGCGCAACCGCCCCGGAAGCGAAGCCCGCAAGGCCCGGGCCGCCGCAACAAGGGGGGAAACCTGTGGCGCCATGTTTCGCAGCAATTGGGGAAAATGACGTTCCACCAAGGCAACAATTGCCGGACAATGACCGAGGATGACCGGTGCCCGGGAAGCGGGGGCGGTCAATGTTCTTGTGTTGTCAGCCAGAAGCTCCACGCCCCAGGCTCCATCGAAAACGGTTTCAAAGCCCAGGTGGCGCAATGCCGCAATCAGTTGCCCCGGACGCACATCGCCAAGGTAGGCCGGGAAGGACGGTGCGAGGATTGCAGCCATCGGTTCCCGGTGTTTCAAAAGACGCCGACAGCGTTCGATGTCGTTCGATGCTCTGCGGGCCTGCTGTGAGCATATCTGCAGACAGCGGCCGCATCCGATGCAGCGACCGGGGCTTAGATCCGTCCCCTTGCGGGTGACACGGATGGCCTTGACCGGACAATGACGTACGCAGGCATAGCAGCTGCGACAACGTTGTGCATCGGTGTGTATGTTGCCCATGGGGGATTCCGATCGATGCGGGGGGAATGATGATACGGGGTCCGTCGACAATGGCCAGAGTGTGCCATTAATGCCACAGGCAAGTCAAATAGTTTGAAGCGGTGATGAGTGATTGGTATTTGACACTTTTGTCACTTGTCACTTGTCACTTGTCACTTGTCACTTGTCACTTGTCACTTGTC
>ERZ1673962.1232-NODE-1232-length-12926-cov-3.730402_pt1 | contig 12926 bp, 9 predicted proteins | sample MGYA00580188_ERZ1673962 | MGnify/ENA primary metagenome ERZ1673962 (study PRJEB41334, sample SAMN05608104) | rock metagenome | biome: terrestrial subsurface; feature: shale formation; material: shale | place: USA: Pennsylvania ... | reverse complement strand
ATTACGGCACCTATTCCTGCCGCAACGTCAATAATGCCGAAGAAGGACGGCGCTCGAAACATGCCAGCGCCGCCGCCATCGATGTGGCCGGTTTTCAGCTTGAAGACGGGCGGCGGATCACGGTGCTTGAGGATTGGGGCAAGGAAACGCCGGAGGGAGAGTTTCTCGCCCGCGTTCATGAGGGAGCCTGCGGGCTTTTCGGCGGCGTGCTCGGCCCCGATTACAATGACAAACACAAGGATCATTTCCATTTCGAGCTGAGCGGCTGGGGCTATTGCCGCTGATCTGGTGCTCCCAGCCCCCTTGCCGTTTTCCGGGCTGGCGCTAAAACCGTCATTCTCGTATAAATCGAGTATGAGACAGTTTTCCCTCATAGCGAGCGCAAGTGCTTTCCTGCTTTTGACCGCTTTCGGGCCGGATGCGCCCGCGCGCGCAGCAGAAACGCTCGCAGGCCCCGTTCCGGCGGAAGTCGTGCGGGTGGTGGATGGCGACACGCTCGATGTGCGGGCGCGCATCTGGCTCGGCCAGGATGTCTTCGTGCGGGTGCGCCTTGCCGGGATCGACACGCCGGAGCTGCGCGGCAAGTGCCCGGATGAAAAAGAAAAGGCCCGCGCCGCCAAGGCCTGGCTTTCCCGGGTGGAGGGTAAGGCCGTCGCGCTTTCGGGCATTCATTACGGCAAATATGCCGGGCGGGTGCTGGCCAATGTCAGCGAGGCGGAGCTTGGCGATCTTGCCGAACGGCTGATCGCCGCCGGTTTTGCCCGGCCTTATGAGGGCGGGGCGCGGGCGGGATGGTGCGGCGTCAGCTAGGTGTTCGAAACTACAACCCGGTTCACCAGTTTCTACCCTTTTAGGTTGTATTTTCCGTGTGGGGATGAGATTGGGGTTGTAAGAGGCAAGCCATAGGCGTGCCGATTATCGCCCTTGCTCAACTCCTTGGGGGATACCGTGATCGGCACAGTCGAGCGGATGCTGAACAATTTCAGCCTCACCAAGCGGATCATCGGCCTGACGGCCTTGCCGCTTTTCATTCTGGCCCTGATGGGGGCCGTTATTTCCTGGAACGCCTATAGCGATACGCGCACCTACCAGGCGCTATCCAACCTGGCGCAGCTTGCGCCCGGGTTTTCCCACGTCATTCACGAATTGCAAAAAGAACGCGGCCAGTCCGCGGGCTTCATCGGCGCCCAAGGCAGCGCGGAATTCACTGCCTCGCTGAGTGCGCAGCGGGCGGACACAGACAGTAAGCTTGCCGAACTAAACGGCGCGCTCGAGACCTTCGACATGGGCGCGCAGGACCCTGCTTTCGAGAAAAAAGTAGCCAAGAGCCTTGCCCGGCTCGAAGAGCTCACGCGCACCCGCGCAGATGTTTCCGCACTGCGCCTTCCGGCCGCTGGCATGGCCGATTGGTATAGCGGCACGATCGCGATCCTGCTTGATGTCATCAAGACCATGGCGGGCGTTTCCGAGGATGCGGGCCTGAGCCGTGAAATCGCCGCCTATGTCGCGTTTCTGGAAGCCAAGGAACGGGCAGGGCAGGAACGGGCGGCGGCCGCGCCCGGCTTTGCCTCGGGCCATCTCTCCGAATTGCTGCTAGGCCGTGTGATCGGCCTCATCGCTCAGCAACAGGCTTTTCTTGCTTCTTTCGACGGGTTGGCGACGCCGGAAGCGCGGGACGCTTACAAACGTATCGTGACGGGCGATGCCGTGGAAAACGTCGCCAAGATGCGGGAGTTCGTTATCTCCCGGCGCGGCGATGTGGCGGGCGGGCCTTATAGCGGGCCCTACTGGATCGCTGAGATCACGAAGAAGATCAATCTGCTCAAGGAAGTGGAAGACGATCTGAACATGCATCTAATGGAGCGGGCAAGCGGGCTTGCGGCGGATGCGCGCGTAACGATGACGATCGCGCTTGCCGTCTCGCTTTTCGGAGCGGCGGCGCTTTCCTTCTGTGCCTATATCGTTGCGCAAAGCGTAACGCGTCCGCTTGTATCGCTCGCCGATGCAATGCAGTCTTTGTCGGGCGGCCAGCTCGATGTGGAGGTGCCGTACGAGGGCGCGAAATCCGAGCTCGGGCTCATGGCCGCTTCGCTTCTTGCGTTTAAAGAAGGGGCGAGGAAGCGCGACGCGCTCGAACAGGCAGCGCTTGAGGAACAAAGGCGCCGGGATGAACGGGCGGCACTTGTGGACCGCTCGATCAAAGGGTTCGATGAGGAGGTGCTTGCCGCCATGTCGCAGCTCACCGAGAACGTGGCGCATCTGGAAGGGGTGGCCGGCACGCTTTCCAGCGTGTCCGAGCAGACCGAGCAGCAAAGCGGCATGGTAACGGACATTGCCGAGCGCACGTCCTCCAACGTGCAGACTGTGGCTGCTGCCGCGGAGGAAATGGATTCCTCCTCGCGCGAGATCATGCGGCAGATCAAACGTTCCTCCGAAATCACCCGGCAGGCGGTGGACAAGGCGCAGAACGCGGTGGAAACCGTCGAGCTTTTGAACGCCGCCTCCCAGCGCATCGGCGAGATCACGAGCCTTATCGACGAAATCGCCGAACAGACGAACCTTCTTGCCCTCAATGCCACGATCGAGGCGGCGCGGGCAGGGGAAGCGGGCAAGGGCTTTGCGGTCGTTGCTTCCGAAGTCAAGGCGCTGGCCACGCAGACCGCCAAGGCGACGGCGGATATTTCCACCAATGTCGATGAAGTGCGTTCCGTAAGCGAGCGGATGGTATCGGTCGTTGCCGATATTCAATCCGTCATCCGCGAGAATATGGAAATCGCCGCCTCCGTGACGAGTGCGACGGAGCAGCAAAGCTCCGCGACGGCGGAAATTTCAACCAGCGCGAATGATGCGGCCCGCGGCACACAAGAAGTGACGCAGCAAATCTCGGACGTGCGCGCCAGCACGAGCGAAACGCGTGAAGCATCGAAAAAAGTGCTGGGCGCGGCGGAAGGACTTTCCGCTGCCCGCAGTTCGCTGGAAAAAACGATCCAGACATTCCTGCAGGCAATCAAGGCGGCCTAAGACCGCCTAAAGGCCACTCATCAGGAAAGGAAGCAGGAGATGAAAATGAAAAAAACCATTGCAGGCGCCGTGCTCTTGTCGGGCCTTGCCACACCGGCTTTTGCCGGGGAGACGCTGTCGGCGCTTTGGGAAGAGGGCAAACCTATCCTCGATACGCGGCTGCGCTATGAATATGTCGACCAGCAGGGACTGCCGGAAGATGCGCATGCCACAACCTTCCGTGCCCGTTACGGGTTCGAGACGGGTGCGCTTTACGGGTTTACTTTCCTGGTGGAAGGGGAAAGCGTCATCGATCTCGGTCTCGGCCGTTACAACGACACAGTGAACGGACGCGGCAATTATCCGGTGGTTGCGGATCCTGAAGATACCGAACTCAACCGCGCGCAAGTGTCTTATAAAAACGGCGGTGTGAGTGCGACGCTCGGGCGTCAACGCATCATTCTGGGCAATGGCCGTTTTGTCGGCAATGTCGGCTGGCGGCAGAACGAGCAGACTTTCGATGCTTTCAGGCTTGATTTCGAAAGCATCGAGGACCTGCGTGTGACCTACGCTTATGTGGATCAGGTCAACCGCATCTTCGGCGATAACTCACCCAATGGCCGTTATAACGGTGAAACGCATCTCAGTGAGATCGCCTACACCTTCAGCGATGCGCTCACCGCCAAGGGCTATGGGTTCTTTATCTCCCTCGATCAGGCGCCCTTGCTTTCCACGCGCACCATCGGGCTACGGCTCGACGGGAAGACGGAAGCGGCGGGCTTTGCGCTCAAGGGCGTCGCGGAATATGCCCATCAGGAAGATTATGACGACAATCCCTTGAGCCTTTCGCTCGATTACTGGCACGGCGAGGTCAAAGCCGGAAAAGGTGCCTGGGAAGTGACGCTGGGCGGCGAGGTTTTGGAAGGCAATGGCACGCAGGGCTTTTCGACGCCCATCGCCACGCTGCATAAGTTCCAGGGTTTTGCCGATGCCTTCCTGACGACGCCGGTCAACGGCATTCAGGACCTTTATGCGGGCGGCTCTTACACGTTCGGCGATCTTGGCCCCTTGAGCGGGATCGCTTTCGGGGCGACCTATCATGATTTCGAAGCCGAGCGCGGCTCGGCCAGTTACGGCGAAGAGCTGGACTTCACGCTGAACGCAAAGCTGCCGCACGATCTTTCCCTCGGCCTTAAGGCGGCGTTCTTCGAAGGGGAAAGCGGCTTTGCGGACCGGGACAAGGTCTGGGTGCAGCTTGCCTATTCGCTTTAAAACATTGGCGCATTAAGGGAGGCGCGGAAGGGGCAGCGGTGACGCTGCCCCTTTTTTAGACGTGAAAGCGGTAGCCTTCGCCTTCTTCGCGCACATAACCGCCGGTCGGCGCCGCGAAATGAGTGCCGAGCACCAGAATGTCTTTGCCCTCGACCTCTTTCAGAAACGCGGCACGGGTGGCGCGGGCCGCGGTCTGGTCGCTGTCGAAGCCGCTTGCCCAGGACGGCCGGGCGATCTGGCAGGGATGATGCATGATGTCGCCGGTGATGATGGCGGTCTTGCCTTCGCTTTCGATGACGATGGAAACGTGACCCGGCGTGTGACCCGGTGTCGGCATCAGGCGGATTTCGTCGCTGATGCGCTCATCCTCCGAGACGAGTTTGGCGAGGCCCGCATCGAAAATCGGATGGACGGAATCTTCCATTACGGGGGCCTGATCGGGGTCGTCGATTTCTTTACGCCAATGATCCCATTCATTGCGCGCGATCAGATAATCGGCATTGGGGAAAGTCGGCACCCATTCCCCGTCCACCAGCATGGTGTTCCAGCCTACATGGTCCACATGCAAATGCGTGCAGAGCACCATGTCCACCTTCTCCCGGTCCCAGCCGGCATCCGCCAAGTGCTTCAGGAACGGGGTCTGCAATTCGTTGAAGAAAGGATTGGAGCGTTTCTTGTCATTGCCGACGCAGGTATCGACGATGATTTTCTTGTCCGGTGTTTCGATGAGCAGTGCCTGCACCGCGGCAATGATATGGCCTTCGTCGGTGGCAAAATGCGGCGTGAGCCAGCCGATCTTTTTCACCTCTTCCGGATAGGCCTCTTCCACCATCGAGCCCTTGCCTCCGCCCGGCAGCGGGCCTTCGAATTCCACAAGCCGTTTGATCGTGACGTTTCCAACCTGCCAGCTCAGCATGGCGCGCTCCTCCCGTTTCCTCGCTGCCTGATGAGGTCCATATGGGGAATGGCGCAGCGATTGAAAGAGCGCACAAAAAAGGCCGCCCGAAAGGCGGCCTTTTGCGTGTCTTGAGAGGCCCGGTCAGCTTTTGTTCTGCCGGTTGTCGATCAGATCGTTGACGACGCCGGGATCCGCCAGGGTCGAGGTATCGCCCAGATTGGAGAAATCGTTCTCGGCGATCTTGCGCAGGATGCGGCGCATGATTTTGCCGGAGCGGGTTTTCGGCAGGCCGGGCGCCCATTGGATGAGATCGGGCGAGGCGATGGGGCCGATTTCGCTGCGCACCCATTGCACGAGTTCCTTGCGCAACTCCTCGCTCGGTTCCTCGCCGACATTCAGCGTTACATAGGCATAAATGCCCTGACCCTTGATGTCGTGAGGATAGCCGACCACGGCGGCCTCGGCGACTTTGGCGTGGGCGACGAGCGCCGATTCCACTTCCGCCGTGCCCATGCGGTGGCCGGAAACGTTGAGCACGTCATCGACGCGGCCGGTGATCCAATAATAGCCGTCTTCATCGCGCCGGCAGCCGTCGCCGGTGAAATACTTGCCCGGGAACTGCGAGAAGTACGTGTCGATGAAACGCTGATGGTCGCCGTAAACGGTGCGCATCTGGCCAGGCCAGCTATCGGCGATGCAGAGGTTGCCCTGCGTTGCGCCCTCAAGCACCTTGCCCTCATTATCGACCAGCACCGGCTTGATGCCGAAAAAGGGCAGTGTCGCCGAGCCCGGTTTCAGCGCGGTGGCGCCCGGCAGCGGCGAGATCAAAATGCCGCCCGTCTCCGTCTGCCACCAGGTATCGACAATGGGGCAGCGCCCTTCGCCCACCACATTGTAATACCAGAGCCAGGCTTCCGGGTTGATGGGCTCGCCCACCGAGCCCAGAAGACGCAGCGACTTGCGCGAGGTTTTCTTCACCGGTCCCTCGCCTTCGCGCATCAGCGCGCGAAGCGCCGTGGGCGCCGTATAGAAGATGTTCACGCCATGCTTGTCGCAGACTTCCCAGCTGCGCGAGGGGGAAGGATAGGTCGGCACGCCTTCGAACATCAGCGTCGTTGCGCCATTCGCCAGCGGACCATAGAGGATGTAGGAATGGCCCGTCACCCAGCCGACATCCGCCGTGCACCAGTAAACATCGTCATCGTGATAGTCGAAGACATAGTGGTGGGTCATGGAGGTATAGACCATGTAGCCGCCGGTCGTGTGCATCACGCCTTTGGGCTTGCCGGTCGAACCGCTCGTATAAAGGATGAAAAGCGGGTCTTCGGCATTCATCTCCTCGGGCGGGCAGTCGGCGCCGACTTTCGCCTTGGCTTCTTCGTACCAGACGTCGCGGCCGTCTTTCATGGCGACATCGCCGCCGGTGCGCTTCACGACGATGACGGATTTGACGTCCGGACATTTTTCCAGCGCCTTGTCCGTATTGGCTTTCAGGGGAATTTTCCGCCCGCCGCGCACGCCTTCATCGGCGGTGATGACGCAGTTCGATGCGCAGTCCTCGATACGGCCGGCCAGACTGTCCGGGGAAAAGCCGCCAAAGACCACCGAATGCACCGCGCCGATGCGCGCACAGGCCAGCATGGCGTAAGCGGCCTCCGGGATCATCGGCATATAGATGGTGACGCGGTCGCCCTTCTTGATGCCTTGGGCCTTCAGCACATTGGCGAATTTGCACACTTCCTCGTGCAGCTCACGGTAGGTGATCTTCTTGTCGTCGGTTGGCTCGTCGCCTTCCCAGATGATCGCCACCTTGTCGGCGCGGTGAGCCAGATGCCGGTCGATGCAATTGGCCGAGGCATTCAGCGTGCCGTCCTCGAACCAGCGGATATGCAGATCGCCCTTGTCGTAGGAGACATTCTTGACCTTGGTGTAGGGCTTTATCCAATCGATGCGCTGACCATGCTCGCGCCAGAACCCTTCCGGGTTGTCGATGCTGGCCTCGTACATTTTCCGGTAGGCGTTCTCGTCTGCATAGGCGCGGCGGGCCCAATCCTGAGGGACGGGAAAAATCTGGGGTTCTGACATGGCGGCCTCCCTGCCGTTCTTCTTTACAGGCTTCTCTAGAGTGGGCGGATTTCCGGGCTCTTGCAGCCGGTTGGGGCGCATTATGGGCACTTGGGCGGGGGGCAGCAAGCAGGGGTCTTCACACTCCTGAGAGCAGCGTTTCACGCATGGTTAACTGTGCCCAAGTTTTTGGCAATCTGCGTAAGCCCCGGAAAGATTTGGTTCATTTCCTCCTTCCATGATCGTTTGTAAGGGAGGGACAGTGTGGCACGTGTTCTAAGACGAGAAACCAAAAGACGGGGATTTTTATCGGCGGCTGCCCGCAACAAGGCACCGGGGCGCCGGGCGGCGGCGGCGCGCGCGCGCGCCAAGCAGGCCGAGGCCCAGCTCCAGTTTCACGAGAACCAGATCAATACCGCCGAGGAGAATTCGGCCTTCGGGTCCTGGTTCTGGGATCTGAAATCCGGGGAGTTCAATTTTTCTTCCAATGCCTGGCGTTTGCTCGGCATCGAGAAGCGGGCGCGGGCGGGGCTGACCGACGCGCTGGCCGAGCGCGCGCATCCCGACGATCAAGAAACACTTATCAGTGCCATTCGCGGCCAGGTGGACCGGGGCGAGGCTTACGACATCGAAGTGCGGTTTCTGTCTGAAGAAGGCTATCGCTGGATCCGCGCGCGCGGTTATGCGCTGCGCGATACCGGTATGCGCGTTCATGCGGTGGGCGGCTCGATCGAGGATATTACCGAGCGCGTGGAAATGCTCGAGCAGTTGCAAGAGAACGAAGAGCATTTCCGCTCTCTCGTTTCCGCCGCGCCCTTTCCGCTCATCATCACCAATCTTTATACGCGCAAGGTGATCTATACCAACGCGATGGCCAACGATCTTTTCGGTGTGACGAGCGAGGGGGGCGGGGCGTTCAACACGCCGGATTTCTTCGTCGACAAAGCCGATCTGGCGCAGCTGCGCGCCGATCTTCTCAACCAAGGATATTCGACGGGCCGGGAAGCGCGGCTGAAAAAAACCAGCGGCGAAGAGTTCTGGGCGTTCATTTCCTGCGTGCTGATCGAGCATAACGGTCAGCCTTGCGCCTATGTGATCATGCATGACCTGACCGAGCGCAAGCGCCTCGAAGACGAGCTGCGCCAGCGCGCGCAATTCGACGTGCTGACCGGACTTTACAACCGCCAGACCTTCGCCGATCTGATGGCCGAAGCCGTGCGCGAGACGGAAGAGACGGGGGAAGTCTTCGGTCTGCTTCTGATCGATCTCGACCGCTTCAAGAACGTCAATGACACGCTTGGTCATGAGGCGGGCGATCAGCTTCTCATTCAAGCATCGACGCGCCTGCAGGACCTTTCGCCGGAAAACTGCCAGATTGCGCGCCTCGGCGGGGACGAGTTCGCCATTCTCTACCGCGGGCTCGACAGCATTCCCGCCATCGAGGAGCTGGCCGGGGCGCTGATCAGCGAAATTTCCGCGCCCTATGAAGTGATCGGCAACATGGTCAATGTCGGCTGCTCCATCGGCATCGCGATCTATCCTTGGCATAACGGGCTGTCGAACGAGCTCATGCGCTATGCCGACATGGCGCTTTACAAAGCCAAGGAGCTCGGGCGCGGTCAGTATTTCGTCGTCGACGACAGGCTCACCGAAGAAGTGCATGAGCGCGGCAAGCTGCAGCAGGATATGCGCCAGGCGATCGAGCGCGGCGAGTTCCGCCTCGTCTATCACCCGCGCATGTGCGCGCGCACCCGCAAGCCCATCGCTGCCGAAGCGCTCTTGCGCTGGGACCATCCCGAGCGCGGGCCCATTCCCCCCGATCAGTTTATTCCGATTGCAGAGGAAACCGGCTTTATCACCGTGCTTAGCCGCTGGGTGGTGCAGACGGCGGTCTTCCAGCTGCGCTCCTGGATGGCCATGGGGCTTCAGCCGCTTCCCGTGTCCCTCAACCTTTCCGCCGCCGATCTGATGTTGCAGGATCAGGCGCAGGAAATCGGTGCGCTTCTCAGCGAGCTCGAGGTGCCGCCCTCGCTATTGCAAGTGGAGATGACGGAATCCTCTCTGCTCAGCGACCGGGAACGGGTGCAGGAGCAATTGGCGGAGCTCGCCGGCATGGGCGTCGAGCTTTTGATCGACGATTTCGGCACCGGCTATTCCTCGCTTGCCTATCTGCACCAGTTCCAGGTGCATAAGCTGAAGATCGACCGGTCTTTCGTGCAGCGCCTGACGCATGCGCCCGATGCGCTGCTCACAAGGCAGATCGTGGAAATCGGCAAGGGGCTTGGGCTCTGCGTGGTGGCGGAAGGCGTGGAAACGGCCTCGCAGGCCGATCTTCTGACCGCCATGGGCTGCGATGAATTGCAGGGTTTTTATTTCAACAAGCCGCTCGACCTTGCCGCTTATCAGGCGCTTCTGGAAGAACAGCAGGAGGCCGGCGCGGCCCCGGCCTCCGGCAACGCGCAGGCTTAAGGCTCTTACTCGGCCGCTTTCCGCCCTGCGCGCAGTGCGGCGATTTCTTCATCGCTGAGCCCGGCTTCCTTCAGCACTTCTTCGGTTTGCTCGCCAAGGCGCGGCGGGTGGCGGCGGATGTTGGAAGGCGTTTGCCCGAAACGCACGGGCGGGCGCAGCGCGAAATAGCCGCCTGCATCCGGGTGCTCGTAGCGGGCGAAGAAATCCACTTCCTTGAAATGCGGATCGTCCTGCAGATCGTCCAGCCTGTTCATTTTCACGGCGGGAATGGAAAGCGGCTGCAGCACGTTCAGCCATTCTTCCGTGGTTTTGAGCTGCGTCGTTTCCTCGATCATCGCATAAAGCTCGCGGATATGTTTCGTGCGCGCCTTGTAATCTTTAAAGCGCGGGTCGCTCAGATATTCGTCTTTGCGGCCCGCCAGCTCGAAGAAGTTTTCCCACTGTTTGTCGGAATAGGGAAGCAGACCGATATAGCCGTCTTTCGTCTTGTAAGGGCGCCGGTCCGGATTGGTGATGCGGCCATAAGTCCACTCGCCGGTCGGCGGATCATAGACATGGTCGTAGAAATGTTCGGCGAGCACGAAGGAAGTAACGGATTCCAGCATCGGCACTTCCACGAACTGCCCCTCGCCCGTGCGTTCTTTGTGAAAGAGCGCGCTGGTGATGGCGGAGACGAGAAAGAGGCCGGAGACCTTGTCGCCGATGATCGTCGGCATGTAGCGGGGGGCCTCATTGCCGTCCATGCGCGGCAGAAGGTCCGCCATGCCGGAACCGGCCTGAATGAGATCGTCATAGGCGGGCAGGCCCGCATAAGGCCCGTTCGAGCCGTAGCCTGCGGCATGGGCAAAAATAATGTCGGGCTTGACCGCCTTCACATCCTCATAAGCGATGCCGAGGCGCTTCATGCCTTCATAGCGGATGTTGGAGACGACGACATCGGCCGTCGCCACAAGTTTCAAAAACGCCTCGCGCGCTTTCTCATCGCCGAGATTGAGCAGTACGGAACGTTTGTTGCGGTTGATGGTCATGAAGATGGGGCCGAGATCGGCAGGCGCGCCTTCCGGCGGGTGGCCCGGCCAGCGCATGATGTCGCCGCCCATGCCGCCGCCGCCGGTGGCCGACGGTGCTTCGACTTTCATCACTTCCGCGCCCATATCGGCAAGGATCTGCGTGGCGTAGGCGCCGAAGACGACACTGGTCAGATCGACGATGCGCACACCTTTCAAGGGGCCGGTGGCTTCTTTTTCCAGTTCGTTCTTCTTGCTCACGTCTCTTCTCCTCTTGCCGAAAACGCGTGGGCCGCGCGCAGATATATCACAGAACCGGGCCGCCCCCGCGCCGTTTTCCCGCCGCAGCCGGTAAAGGTCAAGTGAGGAGCGGGGCGCGGAAAGCGAGGCTCCGGCTTTCCCTTGCGTTTAGCAGAGGTTTTGCGGCCTCGTGCTGCACCTTGTTATGGACGCCGGTTTGGTGTTTTGCCTCCCGGCAGCTAGACTTGCCACTCACTCACGCCCGGAAGGACATGCATATGCTGCTGCATCACGCAAGCTGGCCGGAAGTCGAGGCCTATCTGGAACGCTCGAAAGGCGTTCTTATTCCGATCGGCTCGACCGAGCAGCATGGACCGAACGGGCTCATTGGCACGGATGCGATCTGTCCGGAAGTGATTGCGCGCAAAGCGGCGGAAGATAGCCAAATGCTGATCGCGCCCACTTTCAATGTCGGCATCGCGCAGCATCATATGGGTTTTGCCGGTTCCATGACGCTGCGTCCTTCGACGATGATCGCGGCGATTTACGATTGGGTGGCCTCGCTCAGCCGGCACGGCTTTGACAGGATTTATTTCTTCAACGGTCATGGCGGCAATATCGCGACCATTCAGGCTGCTTTTTCCGAAATTTACGCGGATCGCAGCCTGGGCCGGGAAGGGGATAACCGGCGCGCCGTCAAATGCCGTCTCGTCAATTGGTGGGACTTCAAACCGGTGCTCGATTATTGCAAGCAGACCTATGGCAGCGCCCATGGCAGCCATGCAACGCCCTCGGAAGTGGCCGTCACCTATGCTGCCTTTCCCCATGCGGTCAAGCACGCGGTGATGGAGCCGGCCATTGCGCCCTCGGGCCGTTTCACGGATGCGGAAGATTACCGGGCAAAATTCCCGGACGGGCGCATCGGCTCGGACCCATCTCTGGCGCGCGCCGAAGACGGCGAGAAACTGATCCAGCTTTCGGCCAAGAGCCTTGCCGAAGATTTCAAAAATTTCACGACCAGTTAGAGGATTTATGCAGGACGTATATCAAAAGATCACCGCTCTTCTGAACGAAGTGCCCGCGAAACTTCCCGATGCTTATGACCAGGACTGGACGCGCTGCATCAAGAGCGAGCTGGCCGAGCTCGGGGCCGAGCGCGATCACATCGTTTATGCCAATGGCATCGAGGCGCAGCAGGTGCGCGGCGAGTGGGTCTATGATGTGACCTGGGCGCAGGAATCGCCTGATGAAAGTGGGGAGAGCAATACGAAACGCATCGTGCTTGCCTGCGAATGCGAATGGGCGCGCAATTGGGGCGATGTCTGGGACGATTTCGACAAGCTCCTGCAATCGCGCGCCGACTACCGGGTTTTCATCACTCACCAGTTCGGCGGGCAAAGCGTCGATGAAATTACAGAAAAACTGATCAAGCGTGTCGATGCTTATGAGCAGACTTCGCCGGGCGACACCTATCTGCTGGCGGTCTATGACAATGCCACGCGTACCTTTTCGCCGACACTTCTTGAAGTGCTGATGCCGGACAATCTGCGCGCCACGCGGCTGATGATTTAATCCGTCTCTGTCAGATAGAAGGCATCGCCGCTTTGGTGCAGCGGAAGTGGCGTCAGGCTTTTGCCCGCGTACGGCCCGCCGGTGCACAGCCCCGTTTCGATCTCAAAGCTCGCCGCATGGGCCGAGCAGAGAAGATGGGTTTCGGCCTGATTGAGAAAACGGTTTCTCATCCGGTTGAGCGGCTGGCCTGCATGAGGGCAGATATTGAGGTAAGCGAAGACGCTGTCACTCTTGCGCACCAGAAAAATGTTTTGGGGGCGGTCTTGCATATGCACCTCGACTTCCTTCGTGCCGGGATTGTCGAGATCGCTAAGGCGGCAGAGAAAAAACATGGGGCGCCGTGATTGCTGAGAGGCCTCCCCCTCACCCCGGCCCTCTCCCTCGGGGGAGAGGGTTTTCATTTT
>ERZ1673962.1231-NODE-1231-length-12931-cov-84.446878_pt1 | contig 12931 bp, 12 predicted proteins | sample MGYA00580188_ERZ1673962 | MGnify/ENA primary metagenome ERZ1673962 (study PRJEB41334, sample SAMN05608104) | rock metagenome | biome: terrestrial subsurface; feature: shale formation; material: shale | place: USA: Pennsylvania ... | reverse complement strand
AACGGGATCGGCGTATTTCACCAGATTCGGGAAGTCTTTTTCAGACCATCCCTAGCGCTGGCGCTTACGGTCACCTCACCTCTGATAATGGCCGCAAGTGACTCTGTGGAGCCCATGAAGCACGACCATACAGTGGGTGATGGTCACGAGATGATGATCAAGCTATTAAAAACTGGGAAAGTTCTTAGCGTATCACCTGTGACTGCTCCTTTGTCTGAAAAAAGTGATGTTAGAACTTACGAGATACTAATTAAAACCCCTGATGGAGTGACTCACTCTGTTGAATTTAGAGGCATGCCTGTCGGGATAAATAACGGTTAATTGTTCTTGCTCTTGACTAGCACATCTCGTAAATTTTAACTGTGCGTCATTTGCAAAACTGGCGCACAGTAATCGTTCACGCCGAAATATTAAAATGGCAGATAGTTTAAGCCTAAGATTCCAAAATTACATCTGGTGGTAGTTGCGATGAAAATTATAAAGTCGCTTCTTGCGATTGCATTAGTAGCTACATCCACGGTGGCTGTGGCTGGCTCGGCTACGGATAGCCCCATGCGCCACGATCACACTATCGGTGACGGCCATCAAGTCATGATGGATCTGCTCAAAACTGGAAAAGTATTGAGCGTGACGCCGATGAGGACTAAACCAAAAGGTCCGGAGGTGCTCAAGTTAACGGGGAACGTTCAGTCATACGAAATTAGGATACGCACGCCAGATGGAAAGCTTCATGCGGTAGAGTTTCGAGGTATGCCGGACAGTATCAACAAGCGCTAGTTTTTTCCAGCAACAAGAGCAACAAGTATCATATCTTGATAAGTTAATTAGCTCATCAGGCGAGGTAGCACATAAAGGCCCGCCGCCGTTGATCTGAGGGTCGCGGTAGGGATGGCAGTTACCTGCCACCCCCCCGCACAGATCCGTACGTGCGGAACTATCGCATACGGCTCCTGCCTCAGGTTCGTGACGTGAAGCGTTCCTCCGGATAGGGATGTGCAGGTCTGGCTGCACCGCTTGAGGGCTTGCCGCCATAGGGGGCAGACAGCTGCCCGAAAACCGTCAAGGCGGAGCAGGTTGCCCGGCACCGCGTGGTAGTTGAAATAGCCGCCAACCACCCGATTGAGCCACTGCCCTTGAGCCCGGACGGGCTCATGACGCGTCGACGTTGGAGTTCGTCCCGGATAGCCAGCAGCGTCGCACGCATCCGCTTCTTCGCCGTCAGTCGCAGCACTTGGAAGTCGCCGTTTCTTTTGGTGCTACGGCAGTGCGTGAACCCCAGGAAGTCAAAAGTCTCCGGTTTGCCCAAGGTCGCGCTGGGCCAGCATCTTATTTTTGAAGCGCGTTGAGGGGCGGCGAGGACCCTTCCTGTCGTATCCGCCACCGATCCTCAGCACTCAAGTCGCGCGCTTGCCATTCTATTTCATAGAGGCCGGCGGTCGAGTGCAGCGCCTGCTGGCCAACTGGTTTTTGTTCGCCACATGCAGGTCGAAGAACTTGCGCCGGGTGTGGGCCATGCAGCCGATTTCGGTGATGCCTTGCTCGAAGCTGGCCTTGTAGCCCGCGAAATTATCACAGACCAGCTTGCCGCCCCAGGAGCCGAGGGAGTTACGTGCGTGTTCGCCGGCGCGGCTCGGGCTGAAGTCGTAGACCACCGCTTTCAGGTCGGAAAACGGTCTGGTGCAGTAGGCCCAGACATAAGCCCGATGGGTTTTCTTCTCGCCCGGGGCCAGCATTTGCATGGGGTTTCGTCGGCGTGGACTACGCCTTGCGCCAGTACCGCTTCGCGCAGGGCGTCGACCAGCGGTTGGAGCTGCACGCCGGTTTGTCCGACCCACTGTGCCAATGTCGAGCGCGCGATAGCCAGACCCGCACGGCCAAAGATCTTCTCTTGCCGGTACAGCGGCAGATGATCGGCGTATTTGGCCACCATGACATGAGCCAGCAGGCCGGCAGTAGGGATGCCCTTGTCGATCACCTGGGCCGTTACCGGTGCCTGGATCAGCGTCTCGCACTGGTCGCAGACCCACTTGCCACGGATGTGTCGTTCCACCGTGAAGGTGCCCGACGTGTAGTCGAGCTTTTCGCTGACGTCCTCGCCGATCCGCTTGAGCTGGCAGCCGCAGGCACACTGGGTGTTGTCCGGTTCGTGATGGATCAGGGTGCGCGGGAACTGGGCGGGTAGCGCGGCGCGCTTGGGCTGCTGGCGGGATTGGGCGACAGGCGCAGGATGCAGCGCCTTGAGTTCGGCCTCGATGGCCGCGATGTCCGTATCGATCAGCTCATCGAGCAGGCTGATCTGGTCGGGGCTCAGCTGCTCGCTGCGCTTGGCGAACTTGTACCGCTTGAGCAGTGCGATTTCGTGGGTGAGTTGCTCGATCACTGCTTGATCGCGGTGGATCTTTTTGCCCATCGTGTCGACTTGCGACAGCAACTGCGCGGCCAAGGCGCGCAGCTGTTCAGGTGTCAACTCGTTGAGATTGGGTGCGGAAGTCATGCCGCTGATTGTCGCAAAAGCAGCTAATCAGCGGCGATTGAGCGATGGGCTAATGGCAGGTGCTACAGCACCGTGATCGATCCGCCCGAGCCCATCCGCTGCCAAGGCAAGCCAAGTACCAAGTAACGCCACCTTAAGTGACCGGAACTCTGATCGCAGGCGTTTTCTGGGGCGCTTTAAGCTTACAAAAAATTAATCATGCGTCTCCCTTCTGCATGCCATAGTTAAGGACAATGGCAAGTCGCTTGATTAGCCAGACCATGCGCGAGCTTCTAAGATCGATCAACGCTGGCAACACCAACCTTACGGCTGGTTTCGGCTTGGCTCCTTAGTTTGATTGGAACCTACACATGCAACGTAAAACCTCTAGGCGAACCTTTGTTAAAGGCTTGACTGCCGCAGGCATCCTTGGCGGTCTTGGCTTGTGGCGAGCTCCGGTCTGGGCAGTGACTAGCCCAGGCCAGCCCAGCGTACTAAGTGGCACGGAGTTCGATCTGCTGATTGGGGAGACGCCGGTCAATATCACCGGCGCGGCCCGGACAGCGATGACTATCAATGGGACCATCCCAGGGCCGCTTCTACGTTGGCGTGAAGGGGATACCGTCACGCTGCGAGTCAGAAATAAGTTGAGCGAAGATACATCGATTCACTGGCACGGCATGATCCTGCCGGCCAACATGGATGGCGTGCCTGGATTGAGCTTCCACGGCATCGCTCCCGATGGCATGTATGTCTACAAGTTTCAGGTTAAACAGAACGGTACCTATTGGTACCACAGTCATTCAGGCCTACAAGAGCAGCTTGGTGTCTATGGTCCCTTGGTCATCGATGCGAAGGATCCCGAACCGTTCAGCTATGACCGCGACTATGTGGTGATGTTGACCGATTGGACCGATGAGGATCCCGCTCGAATCCTTTCTAAGCTCAAGAAGCAGTCAGATTATTACAACTTCCACAAGCGCACTGTCGGAGACTTCATTAACGACGTGAGCGAAGACGGCTGGGCCGCTACGATTGCGAATCGGAAAATGTGGGCTCAGATGAAAATGAGTCCCACCGACCTCGCGGACGTAAGCGGCTACACCTATACCTATCTAATGAACGGCCAAGCACCCGACGGGAACTGGACCGGCATCTTTAAGCCCGGCGAGAAGCTTCGTCTGCGGTTCATCAACGGCTCGGCCATGAGCTATTTCGATGTCCGCATTCCAGGGCTGAAGATGACTGTAGTCGCAGCCGATGGCCAATACGTCAACCCAGTTAGCGTCGACGAATTCCGCATTGCCGTGGCAGAAACCTACGATGTGATTGTCGAGCCTGCGACCGAGGAGGCTTACACGATCTTCGCCCAATCGATGGATCGCACAGGATACGCCCGTGGCACGCTAGCGGTTGCCGAAGGGCTGAGCGCTCCTGTTCCAGAAACCGATCCTCGACCACTAATCACCATGGACGACATGGGGATGGATCACGGCAGCATGGGCGGTATGGCGGGCATGGACCATGGCGGCGACATGGGCGCGATGGACCATAGCAACATGTCCGGCATGAACCACGGTGACATGCAAGGGATGGGCGACATGGGCGCAATGGCCGGCATGGATCACAGCAAAATGGGTGGGATGTCCGGGATGGACCACTCTGGAATGGCTGGGATGAGCGCAGGTATGCAATCGCACCCGCCCTCAGAGTCCAATAACCCACTGGTGGACATGCAGACCATGAGCCCAACTCATAGGCTGAACGATCCCGGTATTGGCTTACGAGACAACGGCCGCCGAGTCCTGACCTATAGCGACTTGAGAAGCACTTTCCCCGATCCGGACGGCCGTGAGCCCAGTCGGACGATCGAACTCCATCTCACCGGCCACATGGAGAAGTTCTCCTGGTCATTTGACGGTATAGAGTTCTCTGATTCGGAGCCCCTGCGGCTCAAATATGGCGAGCGGGTACGCATCACTTTGGTCAACGACACCATGATGACCCATCCGATTCATCTGCATGGTATGTGGAGCGATCTTGAGGATGAGAATGGAAAGTTCATGGTTCGCAAGCACACGATCGACATGCCTCCAGGTTCGAAGCGCAGCTACCGCGTGACAGCCGATGCACTCGGGCGTTGGGCTTATCACTGTCACCTACTGCTTCACATGGAAATGGGCATGTTTCGTGAAGTCCGAGTGGACGAGTAAGAGGAACTTTATATGGGAAATTTTATGAAGCGTAAAACTCTTATCGGCAGCGCGTTAATGTTCAGTCTGCTGGGCGTAATGAATATATCAGCTGCGTTTGCAGAGCAAACGCATGATCAGCACAAGCAACCATCGGCTTCGTCGCAAAATTCAGGCAACAAGCCGGCATCTCAGACACAAGGCTCCTCTAACTCAGAAATGGACCACGGCGACATGGGTCATGGCTCGATGGACCATGGTGAAATGGACCATGGCAAGATGGATCATGACCCGAAGGCTACTGGTACTGAGGTGGATTCGCACCATGACCACTAGATCTTCTCGCTTTGCTCTTATTGCGCTCGGAGTTTCGTTGAGCGCAGCGGCTGGACGGATAGCCAACGCCGCCGAGATGATGGATCACTCGATGCATCAAACCCCTCCTATTCCGGCAGCTCAAGCCCCTGCATCTTCTGCCAAGCCCGCGGCAATGAATCATGGCTCCGGTGGGCAAATGGACCATTCTGCAATGGGTCATGGTGCGATGGACCATAGCAAGATGAACCATGGCCAAATGAAGCATGACGATACGCTCGAAATGCCCGGCATGGTTCATCCCTCGTTCATTCCAGTATTGACCGATGCGGATAGAGAAGCGGCTTTCCCTGGTCTTCAAGGTCATACGGTCCATGACAAGTATCTGGCCTGGTTCCTTCTGCTAGATCAACTTGAGTACCAGGACGCAAATGAAGGTAGCACCCTCAGTTGGGAAGCTACTGCCTGGGTTGGTGGCGATATCAATCGGTTCTGGTTTCGCTCGGAAGGTGAGCGAACGAATGGCGTTACTGAAGACGCGGAAATTCAGGCGCTCTACGGGCGTGCCATCAGCCCCTGGTGGGATGTGGTAGCAGGTGTTCGCCAGGACTTTAAGCCCGAGTCGCCGCAGACGTGGGCGGCTTTAGGCCTTCAGGGGCTGGCTCTGTATGGATTCGAAGCGGAAGCCACCGCCTTTGTTGGTGAAGGTGGGCAGACAGCAGCACGCTTAGAAGGCGAATACGACATCCTTCTAACGAACAGGCTCATCCTCCAACCGACTGCCGAGTTCAATTTCTATGGCAAGGACGACCCAGCGCGCGGAGTAGGCGCTGGTCTTGCAAACACAGAGGTGGGGCTACGCCTCCGATACGAAATTGTTCGTGAGTTCGCACCGTACATCGGCGTCACCTGGAACCGGGCATACGGCAATACCGCTGATATGGCGAGAGATGAAGGCGAAGATGCAGATGAGGCGCGGTTCGTTGCTGGCATCAGGCTTTGGTTTTAAGGACTTTCAATGAAACGAATAATTATTAGCTTCGTTACCTTCTGCGCACTAGGCCTGTTGATATTGGCCGGTGTTGTTTTTACAGGACTGATTAATGTTGCCGCGGATGATCCTCATACGGAAGCCGTATACGCTTTCCTGGAAACTGCTCGCAATCGCTCGATTGAGGTTCGCTCCGAAGACATAGTCGTGCCATCTCTCGACGATGAAGACCAAATCCGCGCCGGGGCGGGGAACTACGACTCGATGTGTGTGGGTTGTCATTTGGCGCCAGGCATGGCTGAGACCGAGCTAAGCAATGGCCTTTATCCCGCTCCACCCAGCCTGGCTGAAGCGGGGCTATACGGTGACCCAGCAAAAACATTTTGGGTCATCAAGCATGGCATCAAGGCCACTGGGATGCCTGCGTGGGGTAAAAGCATGGCTGATCCGTACATCTGGGGAATGGTGGCTTTTCTGCAGAAGCTTCCTGAGCTAGATGAAGGAGCGTATCGAGCACTCGTTGCGTCTAGTAGTGGTCATCAACATGGTGGTGGGGAAACCCCAGCTGGGCACGGTGAGCAACACGGTGAGATGGCCTCGGACGACCACCATCAGGGCGACAGTAGCAGCTCGGATCACCATGGCCCTAGCAGCTCGGGTGGTGCTGCCGGCCAATCAAGCACCGGTCATCATGGTAATGACGCAAGCGACGATCATCACGCGTCAGCGCCGCCCCAGGTGGCCCAGCCAAGCACTGACCATGACCGTGCCGATGCGGAGGACAGATCTCCGACAACAAGCGATGTCCACGCAGACGGGAAGCACCACAAGCACTAACTGCACGGCCTACGCTGTTCTGAGCGAAGCTCTAGATACGCGGCACCAGGAGGGGCGATCCAGGCAATACCAGCTGTCGACGCAACGGTACCCTTACCAACGCTTCCGTTCCAAATGTTGCCTCGTGAGACGTGTCACTTCACTCAGTGAGCGGCTTGGCTCTGGATCCTTATGGACGGCTCCCTGTCGTCATTACAGGGGGCTGATCTCATCTCGTTATCCACCTAAAGAGAGGTTAACGAGGCAGTCGGGCTAACAAGCAGCTGACACTCTGGCGGCTCTCACTTGCAGACCTTCCGAATAAATATCCGTCACCAGGCGAACCTTACAGCATTGTAATTAAGTTGGTCGAACCGGGCGCGACAAGGGCATGTCGTATTTTCTGTGGTTGCTAAGACGCTGATGCGACAATTCAGCGAGTAGGCCACCGTCGAATACAACTATCGAAACCTGGAGAACGCAATGACAAATTCAATGTTCACTTCCTGCATCCAAGCTTGTTCGAACTGTGCCCTGGTGTGCGAAATGTGCGCCGCTGCTTGCCTACGCGAGGATGATGTGAAAATGATGGCTCGATGCATCGAGCTTGACCGTGACTGCGCGGACATCTGCGCGTTGGCCGCCACCCTGATGAGCCGTGAAAGTGAGTACGCAAAAGAGTTCTGCTCCCTTTGTGCAAAGATCTGCCGGGCATGTGGTGAGGAATGCGCGAAACATCAGATGGATCACTGCCAAGAGTGTGCAAAGGCGTGCATGAACTGCGCTGAGGAATGTGAGCGTATGGTTGCGTAACACCCATAACTCAATGCTCTGGCACAACCACGCTGGTGGTGCCAGAGCCGGAAAGTCAGAATCAAAAGCAGACTGCCTAGTATCGAAAAAACGCACACGCTACCTTCAATAGCCAAGAGCGAGTCATCCGCTCAAACGTCTACCAGTAGTAAAGAAAGCCCAGGGCCCTTTGTTATCGCATTCGCTGTTCTCTTCTCTCTCTGAGCGAATCGCGGCGGAAATCTCGCACCGCTGGCAAACTGAAAAAGCACCGCCTGCATTAACGACGACAGCTTCAATCTACGAGCCAATACCATCCGGCAGCGGTGTGTATGGTGGCGTACGTGCACTTAGGCGTGGGATGTAGCTACCTGAACGCAATCGATATAACGGGGCGGCGATAAGTCCAATGAGAAACACCCAGACGATGCTTGCTCTCGCTCATCACTCATCTCCCATTGGACTCTGAACACTATAACTGATCGCACCGGCGGCACTTTGGTAGCATCCGTCACCCCTCGTCCTATCTCTGTCCCGTGTGCAACCGTACTGGCAATAAGCCGCCTACAGCTTTCATGACCAACAGCAGTCACCTTTGCGCTTGTTACTGCCGGAATCATAAAGCCCTTGTTGGTTGGAAGTGGATGCAGGTTCGAAAGTGGCACGAGTCGGGGTACTGGCAGCCGCCGCAGTTCATGTCATTTTCGTCATCTGCGCCTGATCCAATATCATGCCACCAGGCTTGTCTTTGCCTTGCGTGCTATTGCTATGTTGATGATACTCATTGGCAATTACAGAGTAGCCGGTGCGGTGGCGATGACAATGCCTGCAATGAACCTTTCATGACAACCTCATCAGGTTCTACTGGTACCGGGTTGAAGAGTTTTAATTGTTGGAATCCAGGCCGGTGTGTTGTGCATATAGGTGCGGTATTCGTCGCCGAATTCTGCGAGCGCCATTTGTTCTTCGCGCTTGGCCAGTCGCACATACACCACCACTAATATCGGGAACATCACCAACGTGGGGATAGTCGGCCACTGCAGTAAAAAGCCGAACATGATCATGATAAAAGCGAGATATTGCGGGTGACGGCAGCGGGCATACCAGCCAGTGGCGGCCAGTGATCGGCCCTGTTGGGCCTTGTGCAGTACTGCCCACGCTGAGGCGAGCATAAAAAACCCCAGGACGATGATAAGGTTGCTAGCAATATGCAGCGGGTCCCAGTGAGCGTTACCCTCGAAACCTAAAAGGGTATGCCACAGATGACCGTTTTCATGGGAAAGGAAATCCACCCCCGGATATTTTTCAGTCAGCCAGCCCGACAGAAAATAGATGCTCAGTGGAAAGCCATACATTTCGGTGAACAGCGCAACCACAAATGCGGAAAATGCGCCCAGGCTGCGCCAATCGGTATTACTTTTCGGCTTGGTAAAACTGAACGCAAAAAAAATGAAAATAATTGAATTTAAGATGACTAACGTCCAGAGACCATAAGCGGATTCATTGTGCATATCCTAGCCCCTTCTGTGTTGATGGTGGTCAGTCTGATGTTTGCCCGCTTCCAGCCCACGTTGATAGGCGGCACGCCTGACATCACTGGCATCACCGGACATTGTCTCTGACGTTTCTGCACCGCCCTGCGCCCTCCCGCCATGTCCACCGTGCATAAAGATATGCATCAGCGGGCACAGCAAAATGATTAGAATCGGCAAAAATGCAAATACATGTTGGCGATGCTCCACCAGCAGAAAATAACTGACTGCCCCGATCAGACCCAACGCAGCTAGCCCTTTAGGCGACCACCAGAAAGAACTTTTTTCGATACTCATATCCTGTCTCCACGCTGAAAGAAAATTCCGGCCTGCCGCCTGCTTTATTTCACGTGCAAGGCACCACGGTACATTTGCATCTGGCAATGAAAGGCATAGTCACCGGCCTTCAGCGCTGGCAGAGCAACTTGTATGGGTTTGTTCAGGGGGAGGGTTTGGCTGATATCCAAGCCAGGCCACAACACCACCTCGGAACAAGGCGATGCATCCTTGCGCAAAAAGGTAAGGTTGACCGGAGTATTGGCCGGCACTTGAATATTGGCCGGCGTATAGCCGCCGTTTTCCACGACGACCAGCAAACCCTGCTCGTTTAGGGCAACTTCCTGCGGCTTATACAGCCAGAACCACCAGACGATCAGGGCAATCAGGGCCAGTCCCGCAATATTGATCAGCCACATGGTTTATATCCCTCGCGCTATGACAGTTAATGTTCCTGCGCCTTGAACAGGCGCAGGCGATTGGCATTGGTTACTACGGTAACGGAGGAAAATGCCATGGCAGCGCCAGCAATGACGGGGTTCATCAGCACGCCTAGCACCGGGAACAAGACACCGGCAGCTACCGGCACGCCAGCAACATTGTAGATAAAGGCGCCAAACAGGTTTTGCTTGATATTGCGCAGGGTAGCCTTGCTCACTGCAATGGCATCAGCCAGACCGTGCAGCGACCCGCGCATCAGGGTGATATCCGCGCTTTCAATCGCCACATCGGTACCCGTGCCGATGGCAAAGCCCACGTTGGCCAGCGCCAACGCCGGTGCATCGTTGATACCGTCACCGGTCATGCCGACAATTTCATTTTGCATCTGCAGTTCGGCCACCTTGTTGGCCTTGTCTGCAGGCTGAACTTCGGCAAAGAACTCGCTAATACCCACCTTTTCCGCCACGGCTTTGGCGGTGGCGCGGTTGTCGCCAGTGAGCATGACCACGCGAATGCCATTCTTCTGCAGACGCTTGATGGCCGCAATAGAATCCTCCTTGATGGGGTCGGCCACCGCGATGATGGCGGCAAGCCGCCCGTCCACCGCAAAATACATAGGCGTTTTGGCTTCACTGGCTAGATGCTGGGCCGTTTCGATGAACTCACCGACATCGATACCGCGCTCACGCATCAGTTTTTCATTGCCGAACAGCAACGCCTGGCCGACGGCCAGTGCTTCCACACCTTGACCGGCAATGGCATTGAATGACTCGACCTTGTCGAGGGTTAAATTCCGCTCCTTGGCCGATTCAACAATGGCCAATGCCAGTGGATGTTCTGATCCGGACTCCAGGCTGGCTGCCAGTTGCAGTACCTGGTCCTGTTTGAAGCCGGTCTGGGTCACAATGTCGGTAACCTTGGGCGAGCCCAAGGTGATGGTGCCGGTTTTATCCAAAATCATGGCGCTAATCTTGGAAGCGGTTTGCAACGCCTCACCGTTGCGGATCAGGACACCCGCCTCAGCCGCTTTACCCACTCCCACCATCACCGACATTGGCGTAGCCAGGCCGAGTGCGCAGGGGCAGGCAATAATCAACACAGTCGTGGCCGAGACGATGGCAAAAGCAATGGCCGGTTCTGGCCCGAAATTCAGCCAGGTTAGCGCGCTCAGCACTGCGATGATCATCACAACCGGCACAAAATATGCTGAGATTGCATCAGCCAGGCGCCCGATGGGCGGCTTGGAGTTTTGCGCACGCTTGACCATGTCGATGATCTGCGCCAGTGCCGTGTCTTTGCCCACGCGGGTGGCCTTGAAGACCAGCGTGCCGGTTTTGTTAAGGGTTCCGGCCGCCAACTTGTCGCCAGTGGATTTTTCCACCGGCATAGGTTCGCCGGTGAGCATGGATTCATCCACGGCGGTGTGACCTTCCCGCACCTCTCCGTCCACCGGAATCTTTTCACCGGGGCGTACGCGCACCAAATCGTTGAGCAACACCTGTTCGATCGCAATATCCAATTCTTCGCCGTCGCGAATCACCCGTGCGGTTTTCGCTTGCAAGCCGATCAGGCGTTTGACAGCTTCGCTGGTGCGTCCGCGCGCTTTCAGCTCCAGCGCCAGCCCCAGATCAATCAGACCGATGATGATGGCAGTGGCTTCGAAGTAGACATGCCGCGCCATCAGAGGCACTGCGTCCGGTGCGAAAACCACCACCATGGAGTAGAGCCATGCCGTGCCGGTGCCCAAGGCAATCAGGGTGTCCATGTTGGCGGAGTGATTTTTAAAGGACTGCCAGGAACCCACGTAAAAGTGACGACCCGACACGATCATCACGGCCAGGGTCAGCAGCCCCACCACCAGCCAGACAATACGCTCGACAGTAGTAGTCACCGTCATCTCGCCCACCACCAAGCTGTAGATCATCAGCGGCACACCCAGTGCCAGCGCGACCCAGGTTTGCCGCATCAGTTTTTGGTAATAGGCCAAATCGGCTTGTTCTTTTTCATCGAGCGCATCGCTTAGCGACTCACCGGCCATGGGTCTGGCGTTGTAGCCGGCCTGCTCCACCGCTTTCACCAACAACTCGGTAGCCGCTCTGCCCTGTACCTGCACCGTGCGGTTGGCGAAGTTCATTTCCGCCGTTTGCACGCCAGGCACGGCCATGAGCGCTTTTTCTATTTTGCCCACACAGCTGGCGCAGCCCGTACCTTCAATAATCAGGGTTTGATCGGTCGCCGTATTGCTGCTCACTTGGTTACCGGTAGGTGGCAGAGGGCCGTGATTGCGGGAAGCAGTGGGACTATGATTCATGGTTGAGTCCTTATTACCGAAGTCAGAATTAATACCGCCGAGGCGCCTGCAAGCTGAGCTTGGGCTTTACGAGGTAAAGTCTTCAATCAGATGGCAGAGGCTGTTGCCGCTGGGCAGCCGGTCTGGCTTACTGCCCCACTCGTTGAGTGCAGTGAGCATGCGCTTGCGCAGTTTTTGCATATCGTCAAACCGTTGCGTGGTTTGCTGCAGGCGCAGGGCAAACAGGTGGCGCACCGTGGGGCAGGCGCTTTTGCCTCCGTCGGCCTCATTTAGTATCTGCGCAACATCGGCCACAGAAAAACCTAGTCGCCGTGCACTTAAAATGAAGCGAAGACGTTGCTCATCGCGTTCACGATATATCTTATAACCATTGGTTTGATCTTTTCCGGGCACTACAAACCCGGCACGGGTGTAGTAGCGAATGCTGTCGGCGCTAATTCCGAGCTTTTTAGCCAACTCGTTAACCCGCATCGTCGTCTCCTCACTGAATATTGCGATGCAAACACGGTGGACCATCTCAGCAGCCTGCACTTGATGCAGATCAACCTGCCGCGCCTAACCTAGGATTAGTTCTATTGTCTTGTACACCTGTGTGTAACACACAGGTCAAGCGACCACCCTGTGTAATAGGCACCTTGAGTACGAAATAGAGGCGTAAGCGTCTAGCTAATTCACCTTGCGTATCTGTATCACAGGCTGCACGGGTAGCTGTATCACACGCTGAACGCCCGCCGTGTGTAAGCGTCTAGCTAACTCACCTTGCGTATCTTTATCACAGGCTGCACGGGTAGC
>ERZ1673962.1230-NODE-1230-length-12935-cov-3.757609_pt1 | contig 12935 bp, 14 predicted proteins | sample MGYA00580188_ERZ1673962 | MGnify/ENA primary metagenome ERZ1673962 (study PRJEB41334, sample SAMN05608104) | rock metagenome | biome: terrestrial subsurface; feature: shale formation; material: shale | place: USA: Pennsylvania ... | reverse complement strand
CGTCATTGCGCGAACAGGTGAAATGGGGTTCATTGAAAGCCCTGACGGTATGTGCTTACAGATTCAAGGCGGTGTCAGCTTGCTGTGCCGTGGGATTGCGCTTGCCAGTTTGGACCTGCCTGAAAGGCAGATTTTTCTTCGCTTGCCGTACAGTGAGTTCCTGTATCTCCAAACCACGGACGGCCAGAAGTTTGACCGATAGGGAACACGTTCAACGGTTGACGAGAGTCGGTCGCCTTCCGAGCGGCGGCTTCTGATCAGAAGGCCGGAAGGGATGAAAAAGAACGGCCTCGCGAGGGGAGGATGGCCCGGATCGGGGTGAGATGTGCGTCAAGCAGCTCCCCGTCCGGGGTATGGATCAGGAGATCCGTCCCGCCCCGCACCCGGCGCAGCCGGAGCCGGAACCGGGCCGGCCCCTCCCAGAACGTTTCGATCAGGGCCCCCTCGGGCCTGAGCGCCGCAATCAGGTCCGCGCGGCTGAGGAGCGCCGCCACGGGGGCCTCGGCGGAGACCTCCCCCCCGTCCGGCTCGACAAGGAGCAGATCGGAGCCCCGACGCATCGGGGTCGCCCGCAGAAGCAGGCGCCCGTCAACCCGGAGACTGACCGGGCCGGTCAGAACGGCAGGCATTCTTCCTCCTCGCGTTCCGGCGCGGGCTCCGGCCGCCGCCGCTCCGGCTCGCCCCCCTCCGACCTGAACTTCCGGATCGCTTCCGCGTCCCGCTCCCAGAAGGGGGGCTTGGCGTCCTCATAGGCGAACATGCCCAACAGCCCCGCATGGCGGTCGCCCGAGACGGGACCGGCCGCGGACGCGTCAAGAGGCGGCAGCGCCGACGGGGTCTCCGCCTCGCGAACCCGGTCCGCCTCCGTCCCGATCAGGGCCTCGAGGCCGGCCTTGCGGACCCGCCTCGGCAGGTGTCCCGAGAGCTCCCCCCAGGCCGCCTCCAGCCGACCCGGCTCCCACAGGTCGTAGCCCGCGTTTCGCAGATGCTCCGGCAACGCCCCGTGACGCGACCGCGCGTTCCGGACCCCGCGGAGCTCCTCGATATAGGGGGGGGCCCGTTCAGGCGCGGCCCCCTCAAGGGCCCGGCAGAGGCGCTCCGCGGCCCGCTCCGCCGCGGCGCAGACGGGCCCGTTATGGCGGGACCGGTTCTGGACGATCTCCGCCTCCCAGGGCGCCTCGGACCGGTCCTGACCCCGCTTGGGGTCCGCACGCCGCAGCATGATCTCCGCGGTCCCGAGGACCTCCCCCTCCCGCTCGATCGAGAAGAGGAGCGTGATCCGGCCCGGACCGGCCCGGAGCGCCTTGTCCGTGTACCCGCCCACGCAGTGCCCCTCGCGTCGCCCCTGCCGCTGCAGGGCGTCCGCGGAGGTCAGCTCCCGGACCCGGACCCCCTCCTCCGGCCCCCCCACCTCCAGGAACGGGGGCCAGGAGACCTCGGAGCGGAGGGTGACGAGCCGGTCCTCATGGCGCTCCAGGTTGCGGTGCCACCGGTCGGACAGCTCGAACAGGTCCCGCACGGACAGGTCGCGCAGCAGCTCGGTCACCATCGTGCGGCGCACCCACATCTCCGGTCCGGGCCGCTTCAGCCCGTCCGCCTCGCAGAGCCGTCGGATCGCGTGACGCCGGGCGGGAAGGAGGAGCTTGTCGACCAGGTACTCGGCCGCGTCCCGCACGTCGCTCGGGGCGACCCGTTTCAGGTCCGCCCCGAACCGGTAAGGGGACCCGCCCTTGGCGAACCGGCGCATCGTCTCCCCGAACCCCTCATTGAGAAGGTCCGAGAAGCCGGAGATGAGGGGGAGCTGCCTGTGCTCGGACCGACGGGTCGGGCGCAGCTCGGCCGGGACCCCGGCCAGGCGGGCGAGGGCCCATCGGGGCTCGTTCGGGCCGGTCCCGGCCATCTGCCAGGTGACCCCGTTCAGCAGCCGGACACCGGCCTCCTCCACGTTGAGATACCCGGCTATGACGGGGGCGAGCGGGGCGCGTTCATCGATCGCCGCCCGCAGGCCCGTCTCCGACACGAAGGTCTTGGCCAGGGCCGGGTAGGCCCGAACCGCCTGGACCCGGGCCCGTGACAGATCCCGGTCGTGCAGCTCCTCGAGCTCCGCGCCGAACCAGCGGCCCGGGCCCGGACGCCCCGTCTCCGGGGTGACGGCGCCGAAAACCCACTCCGCCTCCTTGAGGGACTGAAGAGAGCAGCCCCGCATCATCCGCAGAAGCTCCGGGTCCAGCGCGTCGTTGAGCGCGTAGCGGGCCAGGGCGACCCGGCGCGCGATCCGGGACCTCGTGACGTGCTCCAGCCCCATGATGAACGGGTACGGGAGCCCGTCCCGCTCCTCCTTCGAGATCCGGGCGACGGTCCCCCGAAGGACCTCCTCGACCGCGTCCCTGACCGCGTTGGAGGCGGCCCCGTTATACCGGTTGAGGCCCGGATCCGCGGCGCCGATCCCGGGCAGGAGCCGGTCCGGCTCATGCCGGGCGATCCGCAGCCCGTCCCGGGGCGTGGGGGCCCCCTCCTCCGTGTAGAGGCCGCGCCGGAACAGCCGCCCGTCCCCGGTCACCCCGATCAGGGTCAGGGGGGAGCGGGTGTCGTCCGTGGGGTTCGGGATCTCGTCACCGAAGCTGAGCGTGACGGAGGTGGTCGGGCGATGATAGGCGGGCCCCATGAGGATGAGCCGGCGCAGCCCCCTCACCTGGTCCGGGCGCGACACCTCCACGCGGGCCGCCGCGTCGGCGGCCACGTATCCGTCTGCGAGCCGTTCCGTGATCGCGGGGCTGATCCCGGCCTTCCCGGCGAGGGTGAGGATCCGGCTCTCCAGGCCACGGTCGAGCTCCTGCTCCAGGAACCCCTCATCGATCGGCTCGGGGCCCGGACGCAGCAGATGCGGGAGCGGGATCCTCGGGAGAAGTCTGAACATCAGGGGCCCTCCGGCGCGTCATGGGCCGGCCCGTCGGGGCGGATAGCCTCGAGGACGCCCGGGTTATAGATCGCGAGCCCGCCCACGGACCGGTCGTAGACCCCGTCGATCCCGGCGCGGCGGGCCAGGGCCGCGAACCCGTCCTGCCCCACACGCCGTTCAAGTCCCGAATCGGTCCAGTTTTTCGCATCGGTCGCGTTCCGCAGATCAAGGATGCGTGCGCCGGCCCGGATCGTCATGGCGAGGACGGCCCCCTCCCCCTCCTCCGAGAAGTCAGCATAGTTCGATCGGGCGAGATCCGCCTCCTCAGCCACGTAGAACCCCTGCCCGAGATACCCCTTCCCGCAAACGGACATGTCCACCCCGTTGGTGAGGATGTCATCCGCCGCATCCGCCCCGGTCCCGTGGTAGACGTCGCGCTCGGCCCAGCCGATCAGCCCGCGCGGGACGCCTGCGTTCGGGCTCAGGCAGGCCCGATCAATGGCGACCTCGATCGCGCGCACATCATCCCAGGTCAGGTTCAGCCCCAGGGGCACGCTCCAGCCCTCCGTCAGGGGGGTGAACTTCGCCACCACCGCCTCCGGGAGCCCCAGCGTGGACACGTCCACCGGCTGGGGGAACGGACCGTCGATCTTCGCCTCCACCTCCCGGTAATCCTCGAGCCGGTCCAGCCGGCGCTTCGGGGCGCAGGCGTAGCCGGCCGCGTCCGCCTGGAGCGACAGGGACCAGCCCGCGTCCCAGACCCGGGCCGGGAAGAGGCGCCCGGGCGCCTCGCGCATCGTCCGATAGGTGCTCATCCGCCCCTCCTCTGATCGGTTTGCGGGCATCATACCGGCAACAGTAGAAAACCCGCACAACCGCTTTTCGCAAGTCGCCTAAGGGTCGATCCGGAAGCTGGACCCGGTCGGCGGTTTCCGTCGTCTCCGCGCCTTCAGGTCCATCAGGAACCCGATGATCTCCGCGACCGCCTGCCAGTGCTCCATCGGGATCGTCCGGTCCAGCTCAACCGTGTCGTAGAGGGCCCGGGCGAGCGGCCGGTTCTCGATGATCGGCACGTCGTGCTCGCGTGCGATCCGGCGGATCTGGGCCGCCATCAGGTCCGCCCCCTTGGCGACGCAGACCGGCGCCATGTCCTCCCCTTGGGTGTAGCGGAGCGCCACCGCGTAATGGGTCGGGTTCGTCAGGATCACGTTCGCCATCGGGACCGCGGTCGCGGCCCGCTGCATCGCGCGCTGCCGCCGTATCCCCTCCCGCTTCGCCTTGAGCATCGGGTCCCCCTCGGCGTCCTTCATCTCGTCACGCATCTCCTTGTGGGACATCTTCTGCTTCTCCGCCCAGGAGTGCCGCTGCCAGAGCACGTCCGCCAACGTGATGATCGCGAGGAACAGGAGCACCCAGGCGAGGATCCGGACCACCCACCCGGTCAGGAACGGCCCGATCCGTTCCGGAAGGACCAGATCGGTGAGCCAGACCTCCTGGACCGCCTGATAGGCGAGGGAGGTCGCGATCAGCCCCACGACGATCACCTTCGTCACGTTCTTGGCGAACTCGACCAGGGTGTTCTTCGAGAAGAGCCGCTTGAGCCCGGCGAGCGGGGACACCTTGCTGAGCTTCGGCTTGATCCGCTCCAGCGTCACGACGAGCGGGCCCTGGATCGTGATGGAGATCAGGCCCGCGACCAGGAGCGCCGCGAAAACCGGCCCCATCGCGAGCGAGACGTCCCAGGCCATCTCGTAGATCAGGCCGCTGAGATCGGCGACCCCGCCCCCGTCCGAGCCGATCTCGACCTGGCCCGCGTGGACCAGCGCCCCCTCCAGGGCGCGCATCAGCCGCCCCGAGATCGCCGGGAGCAGCATGACGAAGATCAGCAGGAGCGCGAACGCGCTCATGAGGTTCCCGGCCTCCCGGGTGATCGGGACGTCCCCCTTCTCGCGCGCCTTGCGGATCTTCTGATCCGACGCGTCGAGGGTCTTGTCGCTGTCGTCGTCCTCGCCCTTACCCGACATCGGTCATCCTAAAACGTGAAGGAGCCGAACCAGTCGGCCATGTGGTGAAGGAGCCCGCGCAACATGGAGGGGACCGCGATCGCCATGACGATCAGGACGAACCCGATCAGGATGGGGGAGGCGACGAAGAAGACCGGCATGGTGGGCATCATCCGGTTCGCCAGCCCCATCGCGAGGTTCAGCAGGAGGGTCAGGATGAAGAAGGGGGCGGCGAGCGACACCCCCACGTAGACGGAGGCGCCCGCCGCCTTGACCACCTGCTCAGCGAGATCGCCCGGGATGATCAGGCCGACCGGGAACACCTCGTAGCTCATCAGGAGCGCGTCGATCATCAGGTGGTGAAAGTCGGTCGCGAAGATCACGGCCACCCCGGCGAGGATCAGCGCGGAGGAGAGGATCGTGCCCCCCTGGAACGCGGCGCTGTCCGGCGCGAAGGCGTTGGACAGGCCCGAGACCATCCCGATCTGGTAGCCCGCGAACTGCAGCGCGGTCATCAGGATGCGCGCGGTCAGCCCGATCCAGGCCCCGATCGTGATCTCCAGGATGAGCGGCCCGAGCAGGCCCGTCACCCCCTCCGTCACCGCCAGGTCGAGCGGGATCGCGAGGTGGATCGCGAAGGAGAAGGCCAGCGCGAAGAGGAGCCGGAACCGGGCCGGCACGAAGCTCTCCCCGAAACCGGGCAGGAACATCAGCGCGGTCCCGATGCGGGCGAAGACCAGAAGAACGGTCATCGCCTGCACGGAGAGGAGCGGGATCAGCCCGTCCATCTCAGCCCCCCACCGTGCCCACGGTCCGGATCGCGGCCCGGGGGTGGATCTCCGCGTGGGACAGGATGGGGGTCTTGGGGCTGACCCGCTCCAGCATGGCGCGAACGTGCGGCCGGACCTCCTGGTCGACGAGCAGCGCGGGCCAGCTGTCCGCCTGCGCGAACTTCTGGATCACGCCCCGGGCGGCCAGGACGAAATCCTGGGCCCGCTTCGGCGGGAGCAGGAAGCCGATCGCGTCCCCCTCCACGCGCACGGCCTCCGAGAACTCCTTCTCCCAGGCCGGGGAGAGGGTGAGGACCGGGATGAACCCGTTCTCGTCCGTCAGCCCGTCGCAGATCTGGCGTGACAGGCGCCGGCGCACGTGCTCGGTGATGAGCTGGGGGTTCCCGGCCCGTCCCAGCTCCGCGATCGCCTCGATGATCAGGGGCAGGTTCCGGATCGAGACACGTTCGGACAGGAGCCCCTGAAGGACCTGCTGGAGCAGGACGGTCGGGGAGCCGCCGGGGAGGTCCGCGGCGAGCTTCTGGTAGTCCCGGTCCTGGTCCCCGATCAGGGCCTGGGTCGCGGCGTAGGTGACGAACTCCGGCATGTTCTCCCGGATCACCTCGGTGATGTGGGTGATGATCACGTTCTCCGGCTCGACCACGGTCATCCCGGACCGCTCCAGCTCCGCCCCGTATTCGGGGCTGACCCAGACCACGTCGAGACCGAAGCTCGGGTCGCGGCCCCGCTCCCCCTGGATATCCGAGGCCTCCCCGGGGGGCAGGATCACCATGACGTTTGTCGGGCTGATCCGCCCCTTGGCGACCTGGACCCCGTTCACCCGGATCGCGTACTCGTCCGACCCGATCCCGGACTCGTCCCGGATCCGGACGGAGGGGAGAACGAACCCGTAATCCCGGCCGAACATCTGGCGCAGGTTCCGGATCTTGCTCGGCAGGACAGCGTCCGCGCTCTCGATCAGCGGGACGACCCCGGCCCCGAGCTCGAGGCGGAGCGGATCGATCCGCATCGTCTCCTTGAGGAGCTCCTCCGGCGTCTGGTCGGGGGTCGCCCCCTCCGTCGCCGCCGCGATCTGGATACGCTCCTCGTCCCGGGCCGCCTGACGCTGAACCATCACCCCGAGACCGGTCAGAAGCGCCGCCAGGGTCATGAAGATGAACATCGGGAAGTTCGGCAGCAGCCCCATCCCGAACAGGAGCAGGGCGGACATGTAGAGCGCCTTGGGGAAGCCGCCGAGCTGACGGATCACCGCCTCGTTCGCGGCCCCGACCGTGCCCCCCTTGGTGACGATCAGGCCGGCGGCGAGGGAGACGACGAGGGCGGGGATCTGGCTGACCAGCCCGTCCCCGATCGTCAGGGTCATGTAGACGCTCATCGCGTCCCCCACGCTCATCTGGTGCTGCAGGATCCCGATCAGGGCCCCGCCCAGGAGGTTGATCGCGGTGATGATCAGGCCCGCCACCGCGTCCCCCCGGACGAATTTAGACGCCCCGTCCATGGACCCGTAAAAGCTCGACTCGTCCTCGAGCTCCTTGCGCCGGCGCTTCGCCTCCTCATCGGTGATGAGCCCCGCGCCCAGGTCCGCGTCGATCGCCATCTGCTTGCCCGGCATGGAGTCGAGGTAGAACCGGGCGGAGACCTCGGCGATCCGGGTCGACCCCTTGGTGATCACGACGAAGTTGATGATGACCAGGATGAGGAAGATGACCGCCCCGATCACGAAGTTCCCGCTGACGATGAACTGGGAGAACCCCTCGATCACGCCCCCGGCGGCGCCGGTCCCGGTATGCCCCTCGCTCAGGATGAGCCGGGTGGAGGCGATGTTGAGCGAGAGCCGCAACATCGTGACCACCAGCAGGACGGTCGGGAAGGAGTTGAAATCGAGCGGCCGCAGGATCCAGAGGGAGACCATGAGGACCAGGAAGGAGAGCGAGAGGGATATCGCGAGGCCCAGATCGAGCAGTCCGGCCGGGAGCGGCACGAAAAGCATCGCCAGAACCAGCACGACCACCGCGGCGAAGGCGATGTCCCGGTTCGCAAGTCCGGCCCGCATGAGCCGGTCCCCCGACTTCCCTTTTGTTCCTGTGGTTGGCATTCTGCCCCCTCGTTATTCTTTTAGAAGTTTCTCTGAAAAGCCGGCAGGACCGGCCGGAGACCGGTCGGCCCGTAAAGCCCGTATACGGTGGCGTCACCGCCCCGATCCGCACCGAGACCCGCCGACCAGAGCGGACGGGTCCCCCCCTTCGTCTCATCGGAGACGAGCGCGTCCAGGAAGGCGTCAAGATCCCCCTCGAAGGGCTGTGACGCGGACGGGTCATTTTCGGCGGACAGGGCTCCGGGCCCCGACCCGATGACCCGGATGTTCGTCTCCACCCCGGCGAGGTAGCGCGCCGCGCGATCCGGATCGGCGGAATGATATCGGCCCACCGCGGACCGCCAGTCGCCGGTCCGCTCCCGCATGCGCAGCAGGTACCGGGCCGCGTAATCCACGTTGCGGGCCGGGTCGAAGGCCTCCTCCAGGGAGGCGAAAGCATCCGGATGCCATCGCAGATTGATCTGCATGCATCCGACGTCGATCAGCTCGTCCCCCTCCCCCTGACGGGTCCGGACCCAGGCGATCGCCTCCGCGGCCCCGCTCAGGAAACGGCCCTCCCCTTCCGCGTTCACGCTCCAGGGCCAGACCGTCATCTGCTCACCGCGCGCGATCCCGGCCTCCTGAAGGCCGATCCCCATGAGGAGATTTCCGGGTATCCCGTAACGGGACTGGGCCGCGAGGATGGCGCTGACGCAGGCCCCGTCCGTCGTCATCGGCGCGACCGGCCTCAGATCCGGGGAGACGGGCTCCGCGAGGCCCGACGGGGCGCAACCGCCCGCGGGCGGCGTCTCCCCGAGCGCGGGAACCGCGCTCAGGGCGGGGATCAGGGGCTCGCAGCGTTCGGGTTCGGAGACGGGCTCGACCGGGGAGGCCTGACCGGAGGGGGCGTAAAAGCGCGACCAGTCCGCGGCACCGGACGAGGCTGAGAGGATAAGCGCTGCCGTCACGCCTACGATCCGCGCCGCGACCCGCCTCATTTCAGCCCGCTCGCGATCGCGTCGAAGCTGGCGTCCGAGAGCGCCTTCAGCTCCCCGTACATGAACGGGGCGGCCAGGATCACGGTCAGGAAGATCGCGACGATCTTCGGCACGAAGGTGAGCGTCATCTCCTGGACCTGGGTGAGCGCCTGGAAGAAGGCGATGATGAGGCCCACGCCGAGCGCGACCGCGAGGACCGGCCCGGAGGCGGTCAGCACCGCGAACATGGCGGCGGACAGAAAGTCGTGGACATCTGCTTCGTTCATCGTTGGCCCCTCCAGCGGCCGGATGCGACGCCGATCAGACCGGCATCCGCATGATCTCCTGATACGCCTCGACGCACTTGTCCCGGATCGCGAGGGTCGTGCGCAGCGTGGTCTCCATCGACATCACCGCCTCGACCATCTCCTGGGTCCCGGTGCGCCCCATGACGGCGGCCTGGGTGACGGCCTCACCCTGGCGCAGGCTCTGAACGGCCTGGCCGGTCGCCTGGCTGACGAGCGCGGAGAAGTCCGGCGCGCCCTGGATCGGGGCCGTTCCGAACCCCGGGGTCATCACCGGGGTCATCCGCCCCTGCGGGGACACGCCGGCGGCGCCGGCCATGATGGGGGAGATCAGATCGGTCATCAGGTAATCCTCATTTCAGCATGTCGAGAAGCCGGCTTCGCATCCCGCGGCCCGCCTCGAACATGGCCATGTTGGCCTCATAGCTGCGGGTCGCTTCCCGCATGTTGCTCATCTCGATGATCGAGCTGACGTTGGAGGTCTTGACGAACCCCTCCGCGTTCGCGGCCGGATGCGCCGGATCGTACCGGACCGGGAAGTCGGACATGTCGCGTCCGACGCGCCCGACCGCGACGAGCCCGGTCCCGGTCTGCGGGTCCACCATCTCGCGGAAGGTCACCGTCTTGCGCCGATACGGGTCCGCGCCCGGCGCGTTTCCGGTCACGTTCGCGTTCGCCACGTTCTCGGCGATCACCCTCATCCGGTCCGCCTGCGCGCGCATCCCGCTACCGGCGATCATGTTGATGGAGCCAAGCGGGTCCATAGGTCATCCTCTTCCTTTTTTCTCAAACGGCTCAGCGGTTGCCGACAAGGGCGAGCGTGAGGAGCTCCTGGCCCTTCTTGTACGCCCGGCTCGCCAGGTTGAACTGCTCGAAGGTCTCGTTCGCCCGGATCGTCTGCTGCTCGAGCACGACGGTGTTGCCGTCCAGGCTCTCCTCCCAGGCGGTCTGGTCCGGACGGGATTCCACCGCCCCGTTCTGTGTCCCGGTGAGGTGGCGCTCATGCGTCAGGCTCAGGGTACCGGTCGGCGCGCGGGTCATCAGGCTCTCGAAGGAAACGACGTCCTGCGCCTTGTATCCCGGCGTGTTGGCGTTCGCGACGTTGCCGGCGATCACCCGCTGCCGCTCGGTCAGCCACTCGATCCTCTGAGAGGCGTTGGCGAAAAAGGCGATCTTTTCCAGCATCGCGACTAATCTCCCGGTTGCGCGGAGCGTCTCAGCTCCTCCTGATCTGACCCGTCCAGCGCATGAATCTCATTCAAGGCCTGACTCACTCAGTTTTTCGCATATCACACAATTCATCTTGAACATGCAAGAACTGTTCTTGAGAAAACCTTTCCCCTACTCGGAATGCACACCTGAATTTTTCGCATCCCCGTCCCCCAGGAGGGAATATCCGTATCCGCTGAGGGTCCTGATCCTGGTCGCCCCCTCGGGCCAGTGTTCGGCGATCCGGCGGCGGATGTTGCAGACGTACCGGTCGAGGATCCGCAGATAGGGCTTCGTTTCGCTCGTCTCGTATAGCAGCTCATAGAGCCGGTCCCGGGACACCGGGCTTCCGAGGTTCAGCGCGAGATGTCGGAGAAGGGCCGCTTCAGCGTCAGGAAGGGACAGCGTCTCTGCGCCGATCATGGGCGGGCGCCGGCTCAGCGGGATGAGGAGCCGCCCCGTAGCGACCTGTCCTTGGGCGTTCCCGTGCGATCTCCGCTGGATCGCGGCGATCCGCGCCTCCAGCTCCGCGCCCCGAAGCGGGAGCGTCATGACGTGGTCCGCGCCGGCCTCAAGCAGCTCAATCGCGCGATCGGACCTCCGGAAATCCTGGTAGACCAGGATCGGGTTCTGATGTCCCGCCCGGCGCATCAGGGCGATCGTCCTGCGCGCCCGGTCCGCGTCCGCGATGAGCACGGGCCTTTTCCGGCCCGCCCCCTCGGACAGGGGGGACAGGCCCGCGCCGGACAGGTCATGCGACATCAGGATCGGCTCCATCCGCAAGCTCCGGAGCTCACGGGTGAGACCGGCCCGGATGGACGGCCTCTCGTCTATCAGCAGGACACTGGACCAGCCGCAGGTCCCGCGTTCCGGGTCATCTGCGGGCCTGACGCGCAACATGGCGGGGAAGGTCTGTGGCGCGTTCACGGATCGAAACGCCCCGCGGGGGCCCGGCGGCCACACATGTCCGGGGCCGGTTTTGGGGATAGTACACGCGGCAAGATTGACCCTCCTGATCGTTCGGCCTATTAAGTCGTAAGTTTTTCGCAAACGGGCGAGACGCGCGCCCAGACACAGAAGGTGCCATGATGATCCGATCCAGACCCGCGCCCCTGATCCTAGTCCGGGAGACCGCCGCATGAAATATGAATATCGGACCTGTCCACATATTCGCAAAGCCTCCACCGCGATCCTGGTCGCCGGACTGATCGGGGCCTTCTCCTGCGCGCCGCTCGGCGCGCAGGACGCGGGGACCGGCCAGGTCGAGCAGGCCCTGGTCGCGCTTGAGACCTCTGCGGACGTCGCCACCGCCTCCGGCGTGAGGGTCCGAATCAAGGACATCGCCAGTTTCGAGGGGGTGCGTGAGAACCAGCTCGTCGGGTACGGCCTCGTGGTCGGCCTGAACGGGACCGGGGACAGCCTGCGCAACTCCCCGTTCACGGAGCGGTCCATCGGGGGCATGCTCGAACGGCTCGGGGTCGGCAACCTCAGCGGCGAGGACATGCGGACCCGCAACGCGGCGGCGGTGATGGTCACCGCCATGCTGCCGCCCTTCGCGCGCACCGGATCGACCATCGACGTCGTGGTCTCCTCGCTCGGGGACGCCGGCTCCCTCCGCGGCGGGACCCTCATCGTCACCCCGCTGACCGGCGCGGACGGGGAGATCTACGCGGTGGCCCAGGGGCCGGTGGCCGTCTCCGGCTTCACCGCCGGGGGCGCGAACGCGAACACCACCCAGGGGGTGCCCACCGTCGCGCGGATCGAGAGCGGGGCCACGATCGAGAAGGAGGTCGGGTTCGACTTCCGGGGTCTTGAGACGGTCCGGCTCGCGCTGCGCGACCCCGACTTCACCACCGCCACCCGGGTCGAGGACGCGATCAACGCCCTGCTCGGCGCGGGCAGCGCGCTGGCGCTTGACCCCGGCACGGTCGAGATCCGTCCGCCGCAGGGCGAACAGCTCAACCGGGTGATCGCCTCCGTCGAGACCCTCACGATCACCCCTGACATCGTCGCCCGGGTCGTGGTGGACAGCCGGACCGGCACCATCGTGATGGGGGCCGACGTCCGGATCAGCCCGGTGGCCGTAAGCCAGGGCGGCCTGACGGTCACCGTCCAGGAGACCGTCACCGTCGTCCCGCCGGAGCCGTTCACGGTCGGTGACGCCGTCATCGTCCCGGAGACCTCGGTCGAGGTGGAGGAGCGCGATGCCCAGTTCACCATCCTGCGCGGGGACGTGAGCCTCCAGTCCCTGGTGGACGGGCTCAACGCGATCGGGGTGACCGCGCCGCAGACGATCGCGATCCTTCAGGCTATCCGCGCCGCCGGCGCCCTGCACGCTGAGCTGGAGATCATCTGATGGACCCGATCAGCCCCGCCGCCCCGTCGTCGCATCCCCGGACCGAACCGGTCCGGACCGCCCCGCCGGGGGACCGGACGGAGGCGGCGGCACGAGTCGCCCGCGAGTTCGAGGCGGTCTTCCTCAGCACCGTCGTCGAGGGGATGCTCAAGACCGGTCAGGCCGAGACCTTCGGGGGCGGGCACGCCGAGGAGATGTGGCGCAGCATCATGGCGCGGGCCTATGCGGACCAGATCGCGGAGACTGGCGGGATCGGGCTCGCCGACGCGGTCGGCGTCAGCATCGGGGCCGCCGGCTCCGCCTATCGCGACCGCTAGGCCG
>ERZ1673962.1228-NODE-1228-length-12942-cov-2.678436_pt1 | contig 12942 bp, 9 predicted proteins | sample MGYA00580188_ERZ1673962 | MGnify/ENA primary metagenome ERZ1673962 (study PRJEB41334, sample SAMN05608104) | rock metagenome | biome: terrestrial subsurface; feature: shale formation; material: shale | place: USA: Pennsylvania ... | reverse complement strand
GGCTGCGATCAAGGTCGCGGAGGATTCTGGCGAAGCGTTCCAGCGCATCCAGAAGCGTGAGCGGGTATACATGAAACTGGCCAAGTTCCTGGCCCGCATCCCCGAGGAAGTCACCCACACCGACCTGATCGAAGACCTGCCCTTCTACCCGAAGGCCAACAACCAACAACGGGAGTTGATCAACCAGGCGATCTCGTGGGGCTACAAGAACAACATCATCGTCAAGAAGCGATTCACTGACGGTATCGAGTTCTTGCGGGGTGAAACCCTGAAGGAAACCAACCTGAGCAAGCTGCGGGTGGCTTGGAGCCAGGACATTGCCCAGGGCTACAAGAACGAGCTTGCGCCCTGGGACCAGCTCCACACGCTGACACAAGCCAATGGTTTGCACTGGGTTAACCACCACCTGATGCACGGCGAAGCCGGCAATGGTCACCGCAAGGAAGACCAGTGTCTGCAGGGCTTTAACCTGATCGTGTTGGACATCGACTCCGGTACCACACTGGAGATGGCCAAGCAGGTACTGCAGGGCTACAAGGCCCTGTACTACACCACCAAGCGCCACACCGACGATCAGCACCGGTTCCGGATCATTCTACCCACCAACTACGAGCTGAACCTGGACGACAAGGACTACAAGGAGTTCATGAAGAACCTCTTTGAATCCCTACCGTTCGATGTCGACTCCCAGGTGGGACAGCGTGCCCGGAAGTGGTTGTCCCACGCCGGTCAGTATGAGTACACGGACGGGGAATTGTTCGATGTGCTGCCGTACATCCCGAAAACCAGCAAGAACGAAGAGCGTCAGCGCCGGATTCACGACATGCAGAATCTGGACAACCTGGAACGTTGGGTCATCAACACCACCGGCGACGGTAACCGCAACAACCAGTTGCTGCGTTTCGCCATGATCCTGGTGGATGGTGGTTTCGAGTACGCCGATGTTCAGCGCAAAGTCCTGGATATGAACGACAAGCTCCCGGACAAGCTGGAAGAGTCGGAAATCTTCGCCACTGTTATGACCACGGCCGGCAAGGCCATTGCCAAGCGGGACGCTTAAACCCACCAGCGTAGGGGTGCCTCCGGCACCTCTGCGATCCACTACAAAAGGAATCCCTTTATGGGTTGTGACATTCACCTGTACAGCGAAACGCTGGACGAGCACACCAATGCCTGGGTAGCCGACACGGCTGACAGCTTTGAAGTCGAGAAAGACGACCCAGAAGACGAAGGCTGGTGCAGCATGACCGAAGCCCAGGGCTCCAGCCGTAACTACTGGCTCTTTGGTGTCCTGGCCGGGGTCCGCACGGAATGGCCCTACTCCTTTGAAGCCAAAGGCTTCCCAGAAGATGCCTCCTACCACGTCGAGAAGATCTTCAAACGCTGGGACTGTGACGCCCACACCCCAAGCTACCTGACCAAACGCGAGCTACAGGAAAAAGCAGCGGAACTGATGATCAGCGCCGAAGAGGGTGCCCGGGACAACGCCGGGCTCCTTCGCCATGTTCTCGATGGTCTTGACGGAGATCCCGACCGCCAGCGCATTGTGTTCTGGTTCGACAATTAGCTCCCTCGCCGGAAATACCTGAAACGGGTATTCACCGGATAACCCCCAATTAACCCTGACCACGGAGATCTTATGTCTCAGACACAAGTCAATGACAACCTGGTTCTGGTGTGTGGTAAATCTTCCGCAGGTAAGTCTGCGTCCCTGATGGGACTGGAGAATCCTGAGGGTGTGATGTACCTGAACACCGAAGCCGGGAAGAAGCTGCCATTCCGCAGCAAGTTCAAGCAGTACACCATCACTGACCCGCACCAGGTGGAAGAAGCCTTCCAGGTGGCGGAAACCATGCCAGAGATTCACACCATCGTGGTGGATTCCCTGACTTACCTGATGGATATGTACGAATCCCTGTTTGTCATCAACTCTACCAACACCATGAAGGCCTGGGGTGACTTCGCCCAGTACTTCAAGCGCCTGATGCAGACTCATGTGGCTGCATCCACCAAGAACGTGATCTTCATGGCCCACGTTAAGGACCAGCTCAACGAATCCGAGATGGTCATGGAGACTTCCGTCCCCATCAAGGGCTCTGTGAAGAACAACGGTGTGGAATCCTACTTCTCCTGCATCATTGCAGCGAAGAAGGTGAAGTTGAAGGATCTCAAGGACTACCCCAACGAGATGCTGAACGTCACACCCGAGGAAGAGGCGTTGGGCTTCAAGTATGTGTTCCAGACCCGATTGACCAAGGAAACCGTCAACGAACGGCTGCGCGGTCCACTGGGCCTGTGGGACACCAAAGAAACCTTCATCGACAACAACTGCCAGTTGGTTTTGAACCGATTGCATGAGTACTACCACGAGGACGCCGCCGCATGAGCCAGATCTCCCACCGTGAATTGGTACAGGCCCTGGCCAAAGACGGCGACACCATCGCCCAGGAATTGACCGGCGACGATGCCCACAACCTCCACATGGCGGTTGGCATTGCCGGGGAAGCCGGCGAGCTGCTGGATGCGATCAAAAAGCATGTGATCTACCGCAAGCCGCTGGACCGAGAAAATGTCATCGAAGAACTCGGTGACTTGGAGTTCTACATGGAAGGACTCCGCCAACGCCTTGGCATCTCCCGGGAAGACACCCTGGACGCCAATATCACCAAACTGTCCAAGCGTTATCACTCCCTGAACTACACCGATGCCCATGCTCAGGAACGCGCCGACAAGGTAGCCGGATAACCCGGCTACCACCCCAACACTTTCATTGAAACAAAAGGAAATACCCTATGAGCCTTCTCGCTAACCTCGCAATGGACAACAACATCGACGACCAGGAAACTGATAACGTCGGTGGTGGCTTTACTCCTCTGGATACCGACATCTACATGTCTCAAGTGTCCCTGGCTTACCTGCAGAAATCCGGCAGCGGAGCCCTGGGTCTGGTCCTGCACCTGACCACCGATACCGGCCGTGAAATCCGCCAGACCATCTACATGACCTCCGGCAACGCCAAGGGCAACAAGAACTTCTACGTCAACAAAGACGGTGAGAAGAAGTATCTGCCTGGCTTCCTGCTGGCCAACTCTCTGGCAGAGCTGACCACCGGCAAACAAATTGCTGAGCTGGAAACCGAAAGCAAGGTCGTACCGCTGTACAGCTTCGAAGCCAAGGCGGAAGTACCGACCCAGGTTGATATGCTGATGGATCTGATCGGCAAGGACGTATACGCGGCTGTGTTCAAGCAGATCGTGGACAAGAACAAGAAGAACGAAGCCACTGGCCAGTATGAGCCGACCGGTGAAACTCGTGAAGAAAACGAGATCGAAAAGTTCTTCTGCGCCCTGGACGGTTACGAGAAGATGACTTCTCCGGAAATCCGTGCCAAGGCCGAGACCGCCACCTTCTTCGACACCTGGAAGCAGAAGTGGGCCGGTCAGGTGCGTGACAAGTCCAAGGGTAAGGCGGCCACCAACGGCCAGGCCGGTGCCCCGCAGATGCCGGCCGGTGCACAACAGCCGGCCAACAAGCCGCAGAGCCTGTTCGCCTAGTAAGAGTGACCCCGTGGGGGCCGGCAACGGCCCCTGATGTTCCACTGACAAAGGACCACCGATGTCAAACGATCAAGCCATTGAGCAGGAGATTCAGGACAAGGGCCTGACGGCGCCACGGATTACCATGGACCATATCTTCACCATGCTCAACCGCGTCACCTACCGGTTTGAACAGCCGGCCGGTACCACCAGCACCTTCTGTCATGCCTTCCTGGATGATGCGTTCTACCTGGTCACCGGTCACAGTGCTTGTGCGTCGGCCGCCAACTTCGACGCCGAGCTGGGCCGCACCATTGCCGAGCGTAATGCCCGGGCCAAGGCCACTGAGCGACTGTGGGAGCTGGAAGGGTATAGACTGTACGCTCAATTGAATGGAGAGGAACCCATCGCATGAGTGGCAATCTGAAGCGTTACCAGTCCATCAAACAGGTCCACGCCCAGCCCATGACCCTGGGTGACTTCGTGGCCAACGTAAAACCCCTGAACCTGGAAGGCAAGATCGACCTGACGGCCGAGGGTTACCATGTGGTGTATTCCAAGGATACGCCGGATGAGTACCACTCCTGGTCGCCCAAGAAGGTCTTCGAAGAAGGGTACCTGGAGCTACCGGAAAACGCGGTCACCACCAGCCCACAGAAGGGTAAGGTGTCGTGAGTCTGATCCCCGTGCTGGGGATGGACCCGTCCCTGAACAACTGGGGCCTGGCCAAAGGCTTTTACAACACCGAAACCAAGAAGCTGAGCGTCACCACGCTGGATCTGATCAACCCGGACTTTGCCACTGGCAAGACCGTCCGGCAGAACAGTAAAGACCTGGAACGAGCACGCCAACTGGCGTTCAAGGCGGCACTGGCCGCCAAGGACGTTGAGGCCGTGTTTGTCGAGGTTCCAGTGGGCAGTCAATCTGCCAGGGCCATGGCTTCCTACGGTATCTGTGTCGGCGTCCTGGGGGCTCTCAGAGCGCAGAACATCCCGTTCTTTGAGGTCACCCCCACCGAGGTCAAGCTGGCCACAGTTGGTAAGAAAACCGCCAGCAAGGCCGAGATCATCGACCGGGCCGTAGCCATGCACCCCGAAGCCAACTGGCCCAAGGTCACCCGTAATGGGGAAACCAGGGTGTCAGCAGCTAAGGCCGAACACATGGCCGATGCCATTGGCGCCATTGAAGCTGGGCTCCAGACCGAACAGTTCCGCTCTGTTCTCCCTTTCATTACCAAACTCACTGCATAAGGAACTCTCATGCAAATCCAACTGAAACAGGCCGACATCGAGCAGGCCATTCGCAGTCACATCGCGGCTATCGGGATCACCCGGGAAGTCAGTGACATCTCTTTCACCATGGGCCGTAACGGTGCCGGCTTGTCCGCTGGCGTCGAAGTGTCCGATACCGACAACCGCATCCACCCGGGCGGTGGTCTGTGTCACGAAGGTAAAGTACCGGTCTCCCAGAGCACCGCTCTCGACAGCGCAACACCCGAAGAGTCGGAGAAAGCCGATCAGGAGCTGGCACAGGAACTTGCTGGAGAAGAACCGGCCAACGAAGACGAAGAAGAAGCACCTGCTACCAAAGCCAGTCTGTTCGGTAGCGCCAGCTAAGGAGGGCCTATGTCCTTCCTGCGGAAACTTTGGGCAGCGTTTGCTGCGTTGATCGCAACAGTTGTAATCGGTATCGCCATCGTCATTGCCATTGGATTGGCAACAATCCTGCCGATAGTCCTCGGCGTTTTGGCGTGCGTGGTAGTGATCTACCTCTGTTGTCTGGAATTCTTCAGCGAACGTCCGCCCAAACAATAAAGGGAGCCTTCGGGCTCCCTTTACTCTGGTGAATAACCGAAAGCCCACGTTAAGGAGGCTTCCGATTGTTTACCCCGCGATGGTCATTGTTGCCTTGATCGGTGCAATGTCATCCACCGCCCCAAACACCTCAAACGCTCCATCACTGGTCAGGTGATCGGCCTTGTTCCAGATACCAGAGTCGGTCAACACACCCAGACCGTCAAAGAACCAGCCAAAGGTCATCACCGCCAAAGCTCTGGCCGGGTTCTCCTGATACAGACGCATCAGTACCTTCTGGATACGCACGTAGTACTTGGTGAACATCACCAAACCAACGTCATTGAGGTACTGAAGTCCTCGATGAGTTGGGATGTCGTAGTTCACGAACGCATCCACCACGGTCTGGATCGCCTGATCCTTAGCAACCGGATTATCTTTGCGCTCTGTCAGGTGCTTATACAGCACATACCGGGCTGTGAAGTCGCTCAGCGAGGTTCCCTGGTACAGCAGCTTATACAGCGGCGTATCGTGGGCCATGTACAAGGTTTTACCTGCTTTCTGTACGCTTTCTGGTAGTCGGCTAGACAACCCCTCGACTTTGCGGACCAGTTTGGACTTATAACTGTAGTCGTCGGCATCCGTATCCACATCCTCCACAATGGTTTGGAATATACCGGCGTCAATCAGCTCTTTGACCGGGTTCCGGTTGATGGAGTCCTCCAGTTCGACCAGGCGAGCCTCGATCTCAGCCAATGGCTGGGTGAGGTAGCCCGACGCTTTCATGTTCTCCAGTCGCAGCTTTTCGTTGTAATCCCGTTGATAGGACAGTACTCCCTGCAAGGCTTCCCGGTGATCCCGGAGCATGTGACGTGGGTTGACCCCAAACCAGAACAACGCTGTCAGGTTACTGCTGATGTTACCCAGCAACGTGAACACATTCTTGATGACCCAAATATCCTTCACCTCTCGCACCAACTCTTCCCATACGTTCTCGGCCTGTGCCAGACGTACCGCCACCTTCCTTCCGAAGAGCGTCTCCAACACATCCACCGCCAGGCGCTGCATCAGGCTCCGTTCTTCTTCCGGCACCTGGAACATATCCGTAATGCTCAGTTTCCGGTACCCGAAGTGCAGATCATAGAGATCGGCCCGTACCCACATCTCGTTTTTACCCCACACCTTTCGAATGTGCTGCTTGGTGCTTTCCGGGATCAGGTTCCAGGCTTCCCGAATGCTGGCATCGGTACTTTCGGCACTTACCTTGATAAAAGCGTGCGGCCGCACCGGTGCTTCCGCCAGGTACTGTTGGTGCATGGCTTCCACGGCTTGCTTGTTGTGTTCCCGGGAACTCACCTTGTCCACGATGTTCGCGGCCATGGCCCCCATGATTTCTTCCAGGGCATTGTTCCGCTCCATCAGAAGATCCTTGGTGTCCTCATACATCATGTACCGGTAGTTGACCACCTCCCCGTGGTTGTTCATCACCGGTGCCATGCGTGTGCCTTTTTCCTTGGCCGGGTTGTACGCCAGGGGCTTGTTGAACAGCTCCTGAATCTCCGTCACCTGGTTTGCCGCAATCCGTTGGTTGGTGTCCAGACGGGAGGGATTCACCCCTTCCCCATCCACGGTGCTCAAGCCATTGTGGATAGTGGTGCCCCGGGCCACCATGCCGGTGTTGGAGAAGATACCGGTTACCCGGCTCTTTATACCGGCGTCCTGCAGCACAAAGAGTTGTTTCGGGTTATCCCGGTCCGGATCGTTGGGGTCCATCTCCAACATGGCGCCAGGGATGTACCCCTGTGCCTGCAGATCCGCCCGTTGACTGGCCAGGGCCACCACCACCTGCTTGTGCGGGTTGTAAATTTCCTTGGTGTAGCCTTTACGGAACAGTGACGGTTCATTGTCGAACAGCTTCTCCATGGCTTCACGCTTCAGTCGGGCGTGGGTCTTCAGGACCATCTCCACCCCACTCTCGGTGCCCCGGGCCAATTCCCGGCGCATCACATCCGCCGCCTCGTCCTTGTGATCCGGGTGGGTGTGTTTCAGTGCGTTGAGGGCAATCAACTGGTCCACCATTCGCACCAGGCGTTCGGCCTGGGCCTGAGTTGGCTGCTGACCGTAACCCTGCGTACCGGCAAGATGCACAATGTTGTGAGCATTCATCATTAACAGTGGGCTTCGGTTACGGCCGGTGGCCAGGAAGTACCCGGTGTTCTTGGCCTGGGCCACGTAGTACTGCACGTTCAGTCCTTCGGCCCGGATCTGTTTTTCCAGTGCTCGGATTTCAGTCTCTACGGCCTGCTCGTCGGAAACCAACTGCGTCAAGGTGGTCAGGTCATACTGCCCCACTCCGGTATCCCCATCGGCCATCACGGCGGACAGATCCGTGCGCAGCAACACCTTGGTCAGTGCAGCCTTCTCAGCGTCCGTCAATTTGTGGTCCGGGGAGAAGCTATCCAGTACGGCCTTGGCGGTCTGGTCCTTCACGGCTTTACGGATTTGCTCGTTGTGCTTGGCCAGACGCAGAAGCTGGTACGCCACGCTGTTGGTCTCGTTGGCACCCTTGAACTCTGTGGCCATGGATGCCAGGAAACCCTGACGCTGGCCTACGTAGGCCCGGTTACGTACATCTTCCAAACCATCGAACAGTTCCCGTACCCGATCCGATGCCACGGCCGAAGTCAGTACCCCGAAGGAGCGAACGAACGGACTGGAGGCCTGGGCAATGGGTTTGGCCTCGGCAAACTGCTTCACCTTTTCCCGTGCCGCTTCCGTCAGCTTGTTCAAGGCGCCTTTCTCGGCGTTCTCCAGTGTCTGCTGACGCCGGGCAACCGAAGCCCGGTACTTGGCCTCGTTGTCCACCAACTGCTTCACCAAGGCCTGGGCCTTCTCGTCCGCCTGCTGTCCGGCAAACGTCCCGGTCATCCGGCCGTTCAGGAATTCCAGAATCCGGGCAAAGATCGTCTTCACGATCTCACCCAGTTTCTTGCCCCGCAGCCTGGGATCGGTCTTCGCCGTCGCCACCTGCATTTTCTGATGCAGAGGCTGGTAGGCCAGGGACAAGGCTGCAAACCGGCTCAGGTAGTCGGACACCTGCTCACCCGATTGCTTGCGTGGGGTAAAGATGAACTCATAAGCACCGGCCGGCAGATCCTCCGGAGACAGCCGCTCCTTGGTTTCCCGGTACAGGCGGGCCAGTTCCTGGTACGCCGCACGGTCCCGGTTCAGGGATTCACGCACGGTGATCTCCACTTGCTCCAGCACAAAGGCCTCGGCCTGGGAGATCTTCAGATTGTGGCCCAGGGCCGCAGACGCAAAGGGCAACCGACCGGACGCCAGCGCTTCCAGGTACCGATCCTCAGGACTGTAGGCGGCATCCTGCCGCAGTTGGGCACCCAGCGCTCCCATGGGACCGTGAAGGGCTTCCACCACTTGCCCCAGCAACCCTTTCAGATGGTTGGCATAACCCGCTTCCAGGTTACCGGCCAGAGCATCAAAGACCTGTTCATTGGTCATCTGCTTGGCATTAGCCAGCGGATCAAACGGTTCCTGAGCCAACGTTTCAGTACGTCCTTTCAGGTCATTGTCCTGCTGCTCCTTGGCGGCTTTCGCCAAACCAGCGACATTGGCCACCATGACTGTCATGCCGGTGGTCTGGTTCGACGTTGGCTTACGGAACAGGATGCGCGTCACCTTATCAATGAAGGACTGCATGGCGGTCACCAGCCGGTTGCGACTGTTGCGGTGCTCTACCATCACCTTCTGCAACACTTGAGTCTGGAACTCATAATCCGACATCCCGAACGCGATGAACTCGTGCAGGTTAGACACACCATAAGCTTTCCGGTCCTTCAGTGCCGGGTCCATGGCGTTCAGTTGCGCCTGAGTGGTTTTGCGCAGGTCTTCCAGTTCGTCCAGCAAGGCTTTCACCTCGGCAGACAGTTCGCCTTTACGCCCCTGCTCAATGGTCTCGTACAGGGCCGCGTGGGCCAGCTCATGCAACACTACCTCCGGGGTGATACTGGCTGAGCTGAACTCCGCGCTCTTGATCCGTACCCGCTTCTGCTCCGGCACATAGAAGGCAGCGGCATTGCGCAGGTTACCCACAGTCTGGCCAGGCGCCTTGGGCTCGGAAGGGTGCAACAATGCCACCGTTACGTCCTTGCCCAGCAAGCCAGACAGCACATTGACCATCTGGTTCTGGAAGGCAGATTCCACACTACCGGTCTCCGACTTCAGCAATGCTTTGACTTTGGTCAGTACCTCCTGAGCCGACAGCTCCGGCTTGGACGCCAGGTAAGAAGCAAGTTCATTGTTGTTGGGCAGGTACGTTGCCCCGACCAAACCATACAGACCATCCCGCGTGCTGTTGTACACCCGATCCAGGGTGGCCAGTACCGGTTCAACCATTTCTGGTTCCAATGCCTTACGGACAGTGACCTCCAACGCTTCATTGCCCTCGGCCAGTGCCTTGCTCAACGTGTCCAGCGCCTCCCGCAACTCTGGCGCCAGTGTATCCTTGCCATAGGTCACCAATGCCTCGGTCACCTCGTAGGCCACCTGCTGGTTGGCCGAACGGATGCTGCGAATCGCCGGCGGGTTGTCCGACAACCGGGCCATCAGTTCCTGACGGATCTCCTGACGTTCCTGGCCCCGGAACAGGGCAGCCAGAGACCCTTCCAGGTCACCGGTGGTGCCGTACCGTTTGGCCAGTTTCCGCATCCGGGCGGTCCAGTCCCGCTGGGTGGGTGCAACCCGCTGACCACTGGCCCGTTCCTGCTGATCCATGGTTTCGGTCAGTTCACCGGCCCAGGCATCCAATGCCGCCGCAATCTCGGCTTCGGAGGGTTCCACCACTGCTGCAGTCTCAACGCTGGCACTGCCCAGGACCGTTGTCAGGACGTTTTGCAGAGAATCCTCACCCACATCAGTCGTGCGCTTGTTCAGGCCAGCCAGGGCTTCCTGAGCCTTGCTACGGTCCGCATCCGTTACCAGGTACTCACCACCTTCAAAGGCGTACTGGTTATAGGCGCCGGCGTTGGCCATGTTCTCCAGCTTAATCTGCTCAGCCTTGGTGGCCACCTTTTTCATGGACGACAGAATCCGGCGCAGGGCAAACCCGGGCTGGGCGTCATGGGCTTCCCGCTCTTCCTTGGAGAGCTTGGTTTCCATGGCCTCGGCCATTTCGGCAAAGCGGGCCTGCAAACCAGGATCGTTCAGATCATCGCCCAGTGCTTCGATACCCCGGATCACCCGGGTCAGGCTGTCCAACATTTCCAGGGGCACCGAGTAATCCCGCATCACCTCGTAGGTGGCCTTGTTCAGATTCCGGCCTCCTTCCAAAGCGTTATCCAGGCTCAAACCATGAGCATCGTGAATGTTCAGGGCCGCAAGTTGCTCCGCCGCGTAGGATGAGATCGCACTGTCGGCGGAGTGCACCATCATGATCAGTGTGGCCACACCCGGGTCCACCATCTGGCGCTTCATGCCTCGCCCTTCCAGGGATCGGCCCTTACCGTTCCGCTTTTTGAACGCAACCTGTTGGGTGTAGGCGTAATCCGATTCCTTGGCCAGTGTCCGTTCGGTCTTACCCACAAACAGGCCGGCACCCAGATCCTTACTGGCTTTGGATAGTGGCGTGTGCACCATTGGCATCAAGACACGTACCCGCTCTTCCACCTTACGTTCCTGGGCAGGCGTCAGGTCCAGTCGCTGGATGTCGCCACTTTTCTTGGTCTCCTGCACCGGGATGTCTCCGGCCTCCACCAACTCGGCAACGACCTTCTCCCGGTAGAAGCCATACACCGTGTCGTACAGGTGGAACGCCAGTTGGGCACCCCGGTTGAGTTGTGTGCGGGATTCCAGGAAGGTACCAAAGCGCTGGTTCATAACGCCCTTCACCGGCTTGCCAATGTTCCAACCAAACACGGTCTTAATCGCCTTAACCTGCTTTGTATCCAGGGTCAGGTTCAGCAACTGGTCCAGTGTCAGGTTCTGAGGCAACAAAGCCGCCCCCGTCTTCTTGTCAGCCCGGATCAGGGCGTTCAAGTACTGCACCGTCTTCTGCGCTGCTGCATTACGCTGCTCTTCAGGTAGAGACGCATCCGCTTCAATACGGTCGTAGATACCTTGAATGAACTCGTCCGCCATACTGTTGATGGAGTTGTTCACAGAGGAGCCGAACACCATCGCAGTCAGCGGGGTCTTCACGGCATTACGACTGATAGACACCTTTCCATCGGTGAACAGTCCTTTCATAAAGTGATCCATGGCGGTATAGCTACCCGCCAGGAAGCTCTTCTGCTTCAGTTGCTCACGCATCTCGGCCACGATGTCGGCCGCCAGGGTTTCATACAGATCCGGCTGCTTCGCGTGTTCCTTGAACGCGTTGAAGTTGGTGTACGCGCTGCCTTGCTGGTACATACCGCCTTTGTTCAGGATAGTGTTCAGCTCTTCGGCACTGGGCGCCGCACCCAGCTGGAGCTGAGACAGCATGGGACCGTTGGTTACCCCGTCGATCTCCAGCATCATGTCGGTCTCGAAACTGTCCAGGCCCTGATCCACGGCCAGCTCCCACTGAGCCAGACCCAACAACGAATCCATGGTCTGCATGGCTTCGCCGCCTTCGGTCACCGCCTCGGCAATAACTGCCTGCTCCGTCTCGGTCAGAGCTTCACCTTCAAGGCGCTTCTTGATCACCTGCACTGCTTCCAGGAACACAGGTTTGCTCTTGTCCGGTTCGCCATACAGCAGCTCATCCAATTGCGTCAGCGAAGTCTCGATGGTTTGCTTGTCCGTTTTGATGCCCAGGCCGGTGGCCACATTCAGGCGGAACATCCGGTTGCTGGCCGAGTCCTGCTTCACATCCACGTTCACCGTCCAGTCCACCATAGACACCAGGTGCCGGTGGATCTTGCTGGTCTGCGGATTGATGGTGTTGCTCTTCAGGCCAACGCGCTGCTGTTTCCACACGTTACCGATCAGCCAGAACGGGCGTGTCCGATTCTCCGGGTCCGCAATGAAACCATCAAACAGATCAATCTCCCGCTGCAGGCCTTCGTTGTAGCCCTGGGCACTCAGGCGATTCACCCGGTGAACAGGAAGGTTATCAACGTCCTTCACTCCTACGATCTGCTCCTTCACTGACCGGTCCAGACCGTCCCATACCGACAACATGGCTGAGCGAACTTGATAAGCATACTTGCCTTTCTTGGCTTCGATTTGCTGTTGGCGCTTGGGTACCCGCTGCTTGGTTCCTTTGGTGTGTTTTTGGTCAAACACCGGTTCCACAAATTCCGGCTCGATCACACCCGGCTCTACCCCCATCAGGTGGCTCAGAACACTACGAGTGTTCTGGTTGGCAGCAACGATGGCCTGGATCTCTGGCGAAGCCTTGAGGTCGTCCGCCCGAACCAGACGCACAAACGGATGGCCGGGGCTCTTGGCTTCCAGTTCTCCCAACAGCTCGTGCTTAACGTGGTGACGTTCAACCAGATCCTGATCTGCCAAGAGCTGCAGTGCATACGCACCCAGTGAGGCTTCCAACTGGGCAACCAGATTGGCCGGTGTGTCCTGGGTGGCCTGGATACCCAGCGCCTGTACCACCTTCT
>ERZ1673962.1227-NODE-1227-length-12942-cov-107.443315_pt1 | contig 12942 bp, 8 predicted proteins | sample MGYA00580188_ERZ1673962 | MGnify/ENA primary metagenome ERZ1673962 (study PRJEB41334, sample SAMN05608104) | rock metagenome | biome: terrestrial subsurface; feature: shale formation; material: shale | place: USA: Pennsylvania ... | reverse complement strand
ACTTCACCTGGCCGAAGGCCGAGCCGTCGTTCCACAGCGGGTTGGCGCGGCTGTACTCGTCGCGCGGATCGAGCCTGGCGGTGAGCGCCAGCAGCTGGCTGGCTTCGGCGGCACTGGCGGTGAAGAAGGTCACGCAATCCAGCGTGCGGCAGGCGGGGACAACGCCAGCGGTGGAGATCAGCCCTTTGCTGGCCTTGAGACCCACCAGGTTGTTCAGCGCGGCCGGCACGCGGCCGGAACCGGCGGTGTCGGTGCCGAGGGCGAAGCTTGCCAGCCCCAGCGCCACGGCCAGGGACGAGCCGGCGCTGGAGCCACCGGAGGGGTAGTCGGGGTGCACGCTGTTGCGGCACTCACCGTAGGGCGAGCGGGTGCCGTTGAGGCCGGTGGCGAATTGGTCGAGGTTGGTCTTGCCCAGCGGCACCGCGCCCAGGGCGATCAACTGCTCGACGATGGTGGCGCTGGTTTGAGGTGTATAGGCAAAGGCCGGGCAGGCGGCGGTGGTGGGAATGCCGGCCAGATCGATATTGTCCTTGATGGCGAAGGGGATGCCGTAGAGCGGTAGCTCGGCGGGCGTCTTGCTCTCCAGTGCGGCCAGGTAGGGCTCGAGTTCTTCGACGCTCAGCAGGTGGATAAAGGCGTTGAATTCGCCGTTCAGTTCAGCGGCCTTGGCGCGCAGTTTGAGGATCAGCTGGCGCGGGGTCGTGGTGCCGGCTTCATAGGCATTGCGCAGCGTGTCGAGGCGAAGATCGAAATGGGTCGTCATGGTGGGCTTCCTCTGTGGCGGGCCTGGTCTGTTCGGGCGGTCGGGATTCAGGTCAGGCTGGCGGCCCTTTCCCCTCACCCCAGCCCTCTCCCCAAAGGGGCGAGGGGGTTGGTTCGGTGTTGCTGGTGGCCTTGTGGTCTGGCGTTGCTCTGGTGCTGTTAGTCCGGCGCCTGTGGTGTGTGTCGTGGCGAGGGATTTGGTTGGGTCTGTTCCCCTCATCCCGGCCGTCTCCCCAAAGGTGCGAAGGTTGGCTCGGTGTTGCTGGTGGCCTTGTGGTCTGGCGTTGCTCTGGTGCTGTTAGTCCGGCGCCTGTGGTGTGTGTCGTGGCGAGGGATTTGGTTGGGTCTGTTCCCCTCATTCCGGCCGTCTCCCCAAAGGTGCGAGGGTTGGCTCGGTGTCGCCGATGCTCTTGTGGTCTGGCGTTGCTTTCGTTTCAGGCGCAGGGATTTCGGTCCGCGGCTCATGGCAATGCGCGAGTTGCGTCGATGTCCAGACCCCCGAGCCCGCGCCGAACCGGTCCCCTCTCCCTGAGGGAGAGGGCTAGGGTGAGGGGGAAATGGTCGGCAAAGACCACAGTTCTCAAACCTCCTCGATCACCACCACCCGTTGGCCGGCGCGCACCGGGGAGCCGGGTTGCACACGGATGTCCTTCACCACCCCGGCGACCGGAGCGATGAGCGGAATTTCCATCTTCATGCTCTCAAGGATCACCAGCACGTCACCGGCAGCCACGCGCGCGCCCTCGGCCACCGACACCTGCCAGAGGTTGCCGGCGATATGGCTTTCGATGCCGTGCTCACCGGCGCCAAGCGGGGTGTCTTCACCGAGATCGGCCGCTACTTCCTCGCTCTCGAAATGCGCCAGCCCCGATTCGATCCAGCGCTGGCGCTCGGCGTCGAAGGCCGCGCGCTGCTGGCTGCGGAAGGCCTCGATGCCTTCGGCCTCGGCGGCGAGAAAGTCCTGGTAGTCCGACAGGCACAGCTCGGTCTCCTCGATCTTCAGCGTGTAGCGGCCCAGCGGAAAATCGCGGCGAATCTTCAGGAGCTCCTCGGCGCTGACCGGGTAGAAACGGATCTGGTCGAAAAAACGCAGCAGCCAGGGCTGGCCGCCGAACGCCTCGAGCGCGCGGTAGCGGTTCCACATCTGCAGGGTGCGGCCGACGAACTGGTAGCCGCCCGGGCCTTCCATGCCGTAGACGCACATGTAGGCGCCGCCAATGCCCACCGAGTTCTCGGCGGTCCAGGTGCGCGCCGGGTTGTACTTGGTGGTGACCAGACGGTGGCGCGGGTCCAGCGGGGTGGCCACCGGCGCGCCGAGGTAGACGTCGCCCAGGCCCATCACCAGGTAGCTGGCGTCGAACACGGTGTGGAACACCGCCTCGAGATTCGGCAGGTCGTTGATGCGGCGGATGAACTCCAGGTTGCTCGGGCACCAGGGCGCGTCCTTGCGCACCGTGGTCATGTACTTCTCGATCGCCAGCTGGCAAGCCGGGTCGTCCCAGGACAGCGGCAGGTGGACGATGCGCGAGGGGACTTTGAGATCCTGCGCGGCGCACACTGCGTCCCACAGCCCGGCGACGGTCTCCAGCAGCACGGCCAGCGGCAGGGTTTCCGGCTGGTAGTGGACCTGCAGCGAACGGATGCCGGGTGTGAGGTCGATGACGCCGTCGAGTCCCTTGGCTTCGAGGGCCTGCATCAAAGCATGGCCGCGGAAGCGCAGCACCAGGTCCAGTTCCGGCGCGCCGATCTCCAGCAGCAGATGGGTGTCGCCGGAGAGTCGGGCGACCAGACGGGTGTCGTCCTGGCCGAGGTCGAGGACGATGGGGGAGGTGAGCGCATATTCCGCAGATTGCGCGTAAATGCCCCCTTTCCCTCCGGGAGAGGGCTGGGGTGAGGCGCTTTTGCTGTCGGTTGAAACAGCCCTCACCCCGATTGCGGGCCGCCCCGGCCCCTCTCCCGGAGGGAGAGGGGAGACAAGCGCGCACTCTTCGCGCCGGGCTCTTGCCAGCTCCCGCGCTGTGGCGATATCCACCGGGACAAAGCGCACTTTATCCCCTGCCTTAAGCTGCCCGAGCTGCCACAGGTCCGCCTCGATAATGGTCACTGGACAGACAAACCCCCCCAGGCTCGGGCCGTCCGGGCCGAGGATCACCGGCATGTCGCCGGTGAAGTCCACCGCGCCGATGGCGTAGGGGTTGTCGTGGATATTGGATGGATGCAAACCGGCTTCGCCGCCGCTCTCGCGCACCCATTCGGGCTTGGGCCCGATCAGGCGCACGCCGGTGCGGCTGGAGTTGAAGTGCACTTCCCAGTCGGTGGCGAAGAAGCGCTCGATATAGCCTTCGGTGAAGTATTCCGGCGCACCGTGGGGGCCGTAGATCACGCGAATTTCGCGCACCGCCGGCAGGGCGCTGCGCAGCTCGGCGGCCAGCGTGGCGCCGGCAGACGAGTCGGTCAGCGGTGCCAGATGCAGCACGTCGCCGGCACGCAGGGCGCGGCCGCCGTGGCCGCCGAACTGGCCGAGGGTAAAGGTGCTCCTGCTGCCCAGATACTCCGGCACCTGCAGACCGCCGCGCACGCACAGATACGACCGCGCACCGGCGCCGGCGATGGTGCCGATCGTCAGGGTGCTGCCGGCTGGGATGAACAGCGCAGTGCTCATCGGCTGCGGCACGTCATCCAGCTTCAACGGTATTTCCGCGCCGGTCACCGCCACCACCGCGTCGGTGTTGAAGCGCAGGATCGGCCCGCTCATGGTGATTTCCAGCCCGGCGGCGTCTTCGGCGTTGCCGAGCAGGGCATTGCCCAGACGCAGGGCGCGGCTGTCCATCGGGCCGGACGGCGGCACGCCTACCGCCCAGTAGCCGAGGCGGCCGGGGAAGTCCTGTACGGTGGTCTGGGTGCCGGCGCTGATAACCTCGAAGGTATTGGCCTTGTAGCTGAGACCCTCCAGGCAGCGGGTCCAGGGGTTGCCGCTGGCGAACGGGGTAAAGGCAAGGATCTGGCGCAGGTAATCGCGGTTGGTTTCCACGCCGTAGAGCTGGGTGTCGCCGAGCGCCTCGTCAAGCGCTTGGCGAGCCTCCTCGCGGCTCGGCGCCCAGGTGATGACCTTGGCGATCATCGGGTCGAAATACGGCGGGATCTCGCAGCCAGCCTCGACCCAGGTATCGACGCGCAGGGCCTTGCCGTCGGCTGCCGGGAAGCTCGCGGCGGTGAGCAAACCGGGGCTCGGCTGGAAATCCCGGCCGGGATCTTCGGCATAGACGCGCGCCTGGATCGAATGCCCGCTGGGCTTCAGCGTCTTGGCCAGCTCCGCCAGCGACGGCAGGTCGCCGGCGGCCAGCTCGATCATCCAGCGCACCAGATCGACGCCCCAGACCTGCTCGGTTACGCCGTGCTCGACCTGCAGGCGGGTGTTTACCTCGAGGAAGTAGAAGCGCTGGGCCTCGGCGTCGTAGACGAACTCGACGGTGCCGGCGCTGCGGTAGTCGACGGCCTTGGCCAGCGTGATAGCCGCTTCGCACAGTGCCTCGGCCATGCCGGCCGGCAGGTTCGGTGCCGGAGTTTCCTCCAGCACCTTCTGGTTGCGCCGCTGCACCGAGCAGTCGCGCACGCCGAGGGCGATGACGTCGCCGGCACCATCGCCGAACACCTGCACTTCCAGATGGCGGGCGCGCTCGATGTATTTCTCGATGAATACGCCCGAATCGCTGAAGTTGTTCTGCCCCAGGCGCTTGACCGCGTCGAAGGCCTCGGCGAGTTCCGCCGCCGAGCGGCACACGCGCATGCCGATACCGCCACCGCCGGCGGTGCTTTTCAGCATCACCGGGTAGCCGACCTGCTCGGCTGCGCCGAGGGCATCGGAAAGGCTGTCGAGCAGCTCAGTGCCCTCCAGCATCGGTACGCCGCGTTGTTTGGCCAGGGCGCGGGCGGTGTGCTTGAGGCCAAACACCCGCAGCTGTTCTGGCGTCGGGCCGACAAAGGCGATGCCGGCGGCTTTACAGGCTTCGGCAAAGGCGGCGTTCTCGGAGAGAAAGCCGTAGCCGGGGTGAATGGCTTTCGCGCCGGTTTCCCGGGCGATGCGGAGAATCTTCTCCACCACCAGATAGGTCTGCGCTGCCGGGCCTTCGCCCAGGCTGTGGGCCTCGTCGGCCTGCTGGATATGCAGGCTGGCGGCGTCGGCCTCGGAGTAGACGGCCACGCCTTTCACATCCAGGGCGCGCAGCGTACGCAGGATGCGGCAGGCAATGGCGCCGCGGTTGGCGATCAGAAGTTTGTCGAACATGTTCAGTAACCCTCGAAGGGCTGGCGGGCCGTCCCGCCTTTATTCATCTGCGCCACGGCCGTCCGTGGTTGGGGAGGGTTGCTTCGCTGTCGGCAGCTCGGGCCGCTGCCCGGCGCGCGCTTGCAGCAGCGGCAGCAGGTGGCGTCGTAACAGCGCCATCAGTCCCACACCAGCACCTCGGCGGGCGTCGGGTTCCAGCCGTTGCAGGGGTTGTTCAGTTGCGGGCAGTTGGAGATCAGCACGATCACGTCCTGCTCGGCCTTGAGCTCCACGTACTTGCCCGGTGCGGAAAGGCCGTCCTCGAAGGTCAGACCGCCCTCGGGCGTCACCGGAACGTTCATGAAAAAGTTGATGTTGGCGCCGATGTCGCGCTTCTCCAGACGGCCGTCGTGCAGGCTGGCGCGCAGAAAATTGTCGCGACAGCTGTGCATGTAGCGCTTGTCCAGGGCGTAGCGCACCACGTTGCTCTCCTGGGCGCAGGCGCCGCCGAGGGTGTCGTGGCGACCGCAGGTGTCGGCGACGATGGTCAGCAAGGGGTTGCCGAGGTTGGAATACAACACCGTGCCGGCGGTGAGATAGACCCTGTTCTGCCGGCGCAGGGTGCGCTGCGGGTCGAAGCGTTCGCGCGGATTCTTCGCGCTGAAGAACAACGTGTCGATGGCTTGATTGCCCTCGACATCCAGCAAGCGCAGCTTCTGTCCGGCCTTCACTTCGAACAGGTACGGCTCGCCGGCCGGGATCAGGTGGCGGAAGCTGGCGGTTTCAGGGTGCAGGCTGCTTTCTACGATGGTCATGTCGGCAACCTCCTCAGATGTAGAGTCGCTCGGTGTTGTGGAAGCCGCGGCCGTTCTCCGGACGCGAAGTGCGGCAGAGCACGCTGATGCCATCGCTCTCGACCTTGTGCCAGCTCAGCTGCACCGGTTTGGGTGCGTACAGCGGATTGGGGTCCAGCGGATGCTGCAAGGCGGTGAGGATCACCAGGGTGTCCATTGGCGCGTACAGCTCGATGTAGTCGCCCGCTTTGGAATTGCCGCTGTGGAAGGCAAAGGTGCCGTCGGCGGTGACGTCCACCCGGCTGAACAGATTGAGCACCATGAGCAGGTCCTGCAGGTTGAGGTTCCACTTGCCCATCTCCACCAGCAGGTTGTCGGTGCCGTTGCGGAAGAAGCCGTTGCGCAGTTCCTGATAGCGGCCCTGGCCGTATTTCTCGGCGACTTCATCGGCGTTCAGCACGCCGCCAAAGCTGTCGTGCCAGCCGCAGGTGTCGGCGGTGATGGCAGCGAGTACGCGGCCCATGTCCGAGTAGAGGCAATGACCGGCGGTGAGCTTGGCGGTGTGCTGGCACTTGAGGGTGTCGGGCAGGTTCAGCCGTTCGCTCTTCTCCTGGGCGTTGAGCAGCATCAAGCTGACGTTGGCGCTGCCTTCCAGATCGGTCAGGCGCAGCAGCTGGCCACGCTTGAGGACGAAGGAGGTGTGGCCGCCACCGGGAACGGTTTCCTCGTACAGCGTGGGGTGGATCGCGAGTGAAGCGCTCATGTCAGGCTCCTTGATAGGCATTTCGGAATTTCTCGCTGAGGGCGGCCGGAACGCCAGCGGACGCGCCGGGTGCGTGGCGGCCCTCGTGCAAGGGAATGTCGTAGGTCACCCGCGCGCCATAGGCACCCGGGGCGTGGGGATCGATGCGGGGCTTGTCGAAGACCAGGATGCGGCTGCCGAGGGTGAAGCCTTCCGAGAGGTCATGGGTGACCATGAACACCGTCAGCCGGGTTTCCCGCCACAGCTCCAGCAGCAGCTCATGCATGTCCTTGCGGATGCCCGGGTCGAGTGCGCCGAAGGGCTCGTCGAGCAAGAGCACGCGGGGTTTCATGATCAGCGCCTGGGCGATGGCCAGGCGCTGCTGCATGCCGCCGGACAACTGCGCCGGGTACTTGTCCAGCGCATGGCCGAGGCCGACCTTGTGCAGCATCTGCGCGGCCTGCTCGCGGGCATCGCGCTTGCGGTGACCAAGCAGACGGCCCAGTAGCGGGGCGCGCGGCAGTTCCAGGCCGAGGGCGACGTTGTCCAGTACGGTCAGGTGCGGAAATACCGAGTAGCGCTGAAAGACCACGCCGCGGCTGGCATCCGGTTCGTTGGCCAGCGGCTGGCCATCGAGCAGGATCTCGCCACGGCTGGGCGCTTCCTGGCCGAGCAGCAGCCGCAGGAAGGTGGATTTGCCGCAACCGGAGGCACCGACCAGGGTGCAGAACTCGCCTTCGGCGATGTTCAGGTTCAGGCGCTCCAGCACGACCTGATCGCCGTACTGCTGCCAGACGTTCTTCACCTGAATGAAGGAGCCGGGGTTGCCGCCTGCGCGAGTCCCTGGTTGCGTTGTGCATTGGCTCGACTGTGCGGCCACGGGCACCTTGGCGTTGTTCTCGCTCATGCCTTGGCTCCTTCATACCAGGGGAACAGCAGCTGGGTCAGGCGCCGCAGCAGGTAGTCCATGGCCCAGGCCAGTAGAGTGATCCAGGCGACATAGGGCAGGATCACGTCCATCGCCATGTAGCGACGCACGAGAAAGATGCGGTAGCCCAGTCCATCGGTGGAGGCGATGGCTTCGGCGGCGATGAGGAACAGCCAGGCCGAGCCGAGCACCAGGCGCAGGCTGATCAGCAGGCGCGGCATCAGCTGCGGCAGGACCAGGCGCAGGATCAGGGTCCAGGTGTTGGCGCCCAAGGTTTGCGCCTTGATCAGCAGCTCGCGGGGGATTTCTCGTGCTCGGTGTTCAAGGTCACGAGCCAGGATCGGCGTGATACCGATGACGATCAGCATCACTTTGGACAGTTCGCCCAGGCCGAAGACGATGAACAGGATCGGCAGGATCGCCAGCGGTGGCACCATCGACAGCACCGTGAGCAACGGCGAGAGCGGCGCGCTGAACAGCGGCAGAGTGCCGGCAACGATACCCAGGCACAGGCCGGCCACTGCCGCGATGGCAAGACCGGTGCCGAGGCGCTTGAGGCTGGAGGCGGTGTCCTGCCAGAACAGGAAGTCGCCGGAGCGTTTGTCGGGGGTGAAAGCGAGGCGTTCGACGGCTGCGCTCATCTGGCCGAAGCTGGGCAGCAACTTGTCGTTGGGGTTCAGTTCCAGGCGCTGGGCCGAGTTGGTCAGGTACAGCGCCAGCAGCAGGGCGAAGGGCAGAATTGCCAGTGCCAACCAGCCGCTACGTCCGGGAGTGCGGTTGATCAGACGCATAGGCAGATGCCCCGTGCAACGGCCGCGGCAACAGGTGGAATACTGTGAAGTTCGGGTGCGGCAGACGCCCTGGCGCAAGGCAGAGCGGAGAACGGCAAAGCCGTTTCGAGCGGGCACATGGCAAACCCTCCAGTGTTGGGAATAGCGCAGGAGCTGCGTGCAATCACGCTGTCTCCCGGGCTTTTATCCCGCCGTGTAACCTCGCTGGAGGTCGCCAACTCTCGGACCAGCCACTCGCGTCAACGAGTCGGAACCCTAGTCAGCTATTTCAAATTGTCTTCGCAGGTGCAGCAGCTTTTCTTCGCAAAGGATGCAAAGCAAGAGCGATGCCAATGCACAATAATCGCGCGGTGCAGGCGTCGTGGAAGAGCGGCGCTCGGGAAGTGCCCTGTTTTGGGGCTGCGCTCGAGGCAGTGCATGCTTTTCGAGCGCGGAGGGCGTTGCACGAGCGCAACGCCGCATTGGCAGAAAGCTAGAGCTTGAGCTGGCCGATGGCACGGCTCAGATCGGTGGACAGCGCGGCCAGCTCGGCACTGGTGCTGGCTGAGCTTACGGTCTGCTCCACGGTGCGTTCCGTGACGTCGCGGATGCCGGTAACCGAGCGGTTGAGCTCTTCGGCGACCTGGCTCTGCTGCTCGGCGGCAACGGCGATCTGCGTATTGCTTTCGCGCATCTGTGCCACCGCGTCGGCGATGGCTTCGAGTGCCTGCGCTGCTTCATGGGCCTCGCGCACGCAATCGTCGGCTTTCAGTGAACTCTCCTGCATGAACTCCACGGCGTCGCGAGTCATCGCCTGCAGGCCGGAGATCATCTGGGTGATCTCATCGGTGGAGCTCTGCACACGCTTGGCAAGGTTGCGGACCTCATCGGCGACCACGGCGAAACCGCGGCCCTGTTCACCGGCCCGGGCTGCTTCGATTGCGGCGTTGAGCGCCAGCAGGTTGGTCTGTTCGGCGATGCTGTGGATCACGTTGACCACGCCGTTGATCTTCTGGCTATCCGCGGCGAGCTGCTCGATCATCTCGCCGGTCTGCTGCACGCCCTGGGAGAGGCTGGAGATGGACTTCTCCACACGGCCGACGACCCGGTGGCCATCGCCCGCAAGGCGGTCGGCGTTCTGTGATTGATCGCGAGTTTCGCGTGCATGCTCGGCGATCTGGTGCACCGTGGCGCTCATTTCGTTGATGGCCGTGGCGGCCTGGTCGGTTTCACCCTGCTGACCGCGCATGCCCTTGTGCACGTCGTTCATGCTCATGGCGAGCCGGCTGGCGCCCTCGTCGAGACGCGCGGCAGCCTGGGCGACGGTGCTGACCACGCGTTGATAGCCGCCCTGCATGGCGTTGAATGCGCTGGCCATCTGGCCGACTTCGTCACGGCTGTCCAGCGGAACCCGTGCCTGCAGGTCGCCACTGCGCTCCACGTGCAGCATGACGTCCTTGAGCGTGTTGAGGTGGCTGAGCAGAAAGCGGATAAGCAGTTGCGAAGCGCCGAGCAGGCCGAGCATCAGCACCGCGACCGCCACGGCGTAGCTGAAAAAGTGCTGGCTCAGTACCTGAACAGCGCTGGGCGCGCGGGCCAGTACAGCCAGCTTCTGACCATTCGTCGCGGAGATCAGGTGGGCGCCGACCACGGGATTGCTGGAGAACAGTCGGTCGTGGGCGAGGGTGGTCCAGCCGCTTTCGGCGATAGCCTGACCCTCGACCGCGGCGCGCTGATCTGCCTGGAACGCGATCAGGTCCGCACCCTGCGGCAGCGCAGCATCGGCCGGCCAGCTCGCCAGCAGCGACGCACGCGCCTGCGCTGCAGCGACGGCGTCGGCGCTACGGGCGCTTTGCTCCAGTTGTACGGCGTAAAGCACCAGCAGCAACGCGATGACGAAGGTCACCATGTTCAGTGCCCAGAACTTGTACTTGAGCGACAGATCGCGAATCCAAACGGCCATGACTGCTCTTCTTCTATAGGAGGTTGCGCGCGCGTAGCGGAACGCTTGCTTGCACTGCGGCTGAACATTTAACGGCCGCCTGAGGCAGAGCTTGAGAAATTTCTGTGACTCAGTCGAGGTCCGGCAGGCCGAAGAACGCGCGCGCGCAGCGTGTGGTGTGAGCCGCCAGCGACGCTTCGCTCTCGCCGCGATGGAGCGCGACTTCGCGCAGTACTTCCAGCAGATAGGCCGGTTCGTTCTGGCCGCTCTTCGGTTTCGGGCGCAGGGTGCGTGGCAGCAGGTAAGGTGCGTCGCTCTCGAGCATCAGACGATCTGTAGGGATGTCCTTCACCAGGGGATGCAGATGGGTACCGCGGCGTTCGTCGCATATCCAGCCGGTGATGCCGACATGCAGGTCCAGGTCGAGATAGCCGTACAGCGCCTGTTTTTCACCGGTGAAACAGTGCACCACCGCCGCAGGGAGGTGGTCCCGAAACGGTCGCAGAATCGCCAGCAACCGGTCGCTGGCGTCGCGTTCGTGCAGAAAGACCGGCAACTGCAGTTCGACGGCGAGTTGCAACTGTTCCTCCAGCGCTCGCTCCTGTAGCGGTCGCGGTGAAAAATCGCGATTGAAGTCCAGGCCGCATTCGCCGACTGCGCGCACTTCGGGCTCGGCGAGAAGGCCGCGCAACTGGCTGGCGCTGTCAGTCGTCCAGTGGCTCGCATCATGCGGATGCACACCCGCGGTACTGAACAGGTGCAGGCGGGACTCGTCCAGTTGGCGACAGAGCTTGAGAGCAGCTTCGCTTTCTTCGAGGCTGGTGCCGGTAAGCACCATCTGCACGACGCCGGCCGCTCTGGCGCGCTCGACGACCGCAGGTACGCTGGAGGCGAATGTCGGGTGGCTCAGATTGACGCCAATGTCGATAAGCTGCATGGATACCTCGAAATTAATAACTAACTAAATCAATAATATAGAAGTTATAGCTAAACCAGTTTGGAGAGTAAACTGGCGGAATAAGCCAACCTGTGAGAACCTTTGCCACCTTTTGCGGGCAGGGAGCACTGCACCAGCGTTCTCTGCGTCTTCACACCGGTGCATCCCGATGCCACGATTGCTGCCACTCATGTTCTGCCTGCTGCTGGCCCTGATGCCAACGATGGCGACTGCGCGCGTGGCGGGTCCCGAGGCGTGGCAAGCGAACGACAAGGTACGTGATCTGGCCGAAATTCGCCGTAGTGGCGTACTGCGCGTGCTGGTCAATCAGAGCCGGAACAGCTCCGGTGAGGTGAAAGGCGAAGCGATTGGCGTCGAGTACGCGCGGCTGCGGGCCTTCGAGCAGTACCTGAATCGCAATGCTGCATCCGCGCGGCCGATTACCCTGAAGATCATTCCCAAAGCCAAGGATCAGTTGCTTGGCGCGCTGCAGCGCGGCGAGGGGGATCTGGTAGCGCCCGGCGAATTACTGCCGCTGGCGGGCATGAAAGGCATCAGCCGCAGCCGGCCGGTAGTCAGCGACGTGTCATTGGTGCTGGTCGGCCGCCAGGGCGGCCCACGCTATCAGCGTCTGGACCAGCTATCCGGGCGCAGCCTTGCGTTGCCACCTGGCAGCGCCGCAGGGCCGGCGCTCGCGCGGCTGAACAAGCAACTGATGGAGCGCAAGCTGGCGCCGATCGTTGCCGAGTGGGTCGACCCCACGTTGGCCGTCGAGGATGTGCTGGAGATGGTGCAGGCCGGCGTCTATCCGGCGACCGTGGTCGAGCAGACCATCGCCGAGCGCTGGGCCAAGGTCATGCCGAAACTGCGCATCGAGCAGCACCTGAGCCTGGGCGACAAGGCCAGCATGCACTGGTTCGTGCGGAAGGACGCCAGCATGTTGCGCGCCAGTGCTGATCGCTTTCTCAAGGATTTCGACCTGCCAGACAACCAGGATGCCGCCTTCGAGCGCGTCTACCGGCGTCTGTACAAGGTCCAGTACCCGCTCGACCGAGTAGGCCGCCAGCGTCTGGAAAAGGTTCGTCCGACCCTGCAGCGCTATGCCGAACAGATCGAGCTGGACTGGCTGAACCTCGCCGCCCTGGCGTTCAAGGAGTCCACCCTGAACCCCGCGGCGCGGGGCGCCGGCGGTGCCACGGGGTTGATGCAGGTGACGCCGGCCACGGCTCGTGCGATGGGCGTCAGCAACATCCACCAGTTGGACAACAACGTGCAGGCCAGTGCGAAGTATCTGGCGAACATCCGTCGTAACTTTTTCGCCAGCCCGCGACTGAACGAGCGTGAGCGCATGGCGTTCATTCTCGCCGCCTACAACCTCGGCCCGCAGCGGGTGCAGAGCATGCGCGCCGAAGCCCGTCGGCGCGGTCTGAACCCGGATCAGTGGTTCTTCCAGGTCGAGCGAATTGCCATGGAAACCGTTGGCATGGGCGTAGTGGCATACGTCAACAGCGTCAACAAGTACTACCTGGCCTACCAGCGCGAGCGCTATCTGCTCGAGGCCGACCGCAAGACCGCGGCCAACTGATCGCTCTCAGCGCTCCGCCACTTCCTGCTGCTGAAAGGCAGCGACAAGCCGCAAGCGTTCGCCCTCGTCAAACTGCTCGGCCTCCAGTTGCTCGATAGCGCTGCGGCGCTCGACATCGTCTAGGCCGCGGGTGGCTTCGATACGCTGACGTTCCTGCCGATAGACAGCGACCCGTTGCTGCCACTGCGCGCGCTGTCGATCCAGCGCTTCGAGTCGGG
>ERZ1673962.1226-NODE-1226-length-12952-cov-9.707219_pt1 | contig 12952 bp, 14 predicted proteins | sample MGYA00580188_ERZ1673962 | MGnify/ENA primary metagenome ERZ1673962 (study PRJEB41334, sample SAMN05608104) | rock metagenome | biome: terrestrial subsurface; feature: shale formation; material: shale | place: USA: Pennsylvania ... | reverse complement strand
GCAGAATGGCACCCCTATCGCAATTGCTGGCTGTTTTTCCCGCGCAAAATTTCCCAGACGCCATTTGAGGAAGCCATCGACGAGAAGGAGTGCGGCGGCAATACGCTTATTATTGCGAACGCCGACTTCACTGATATCAAGACACTGGAGATTGGTCAGCGAACACCCGAGCGTGGGGTATCGTCATTCAAGCTGATTCCCGGCCGGACCGATGAGTGCATCGGCCTTAAAAGTGTGGAAATTGGAGATCGCACTGAAACCTATCTCTTCTGTTTCGACCTTGAGGGTAATGTGTTGCAGGAAGATACATTAATAGGCCGGTATAAATGTGAAGGCGTAGAGATCCTCTGAAAGTTGGTATTAGAGGGTTTCAATGCGATTGGATCAATAATCACCGGGTATTACCACAAGGTTAAGAGGCACTAATAGCACTTTTAATTGCAGAGTCTATTACTAGGGTTGGGTACAGAGGCGGCGGATGTGGCGAATAAAACGCTACACACATTCATAATACCCAAGATCAATTACTGAAACTGGAAAGGAGGTCAGATTATGAAACGTACAACCCTTTCTCTGGCAATCGCTTCAACCCTGGCGGTAGCACCGGCCGTTACCATGGCTGCGCAGAGCCCGTATCTTGCCTCTGATGGCTCATGGATCACACTCAGCGGGAAAGTAACGAGCACCACCGCAGACAGCTTCAAGCTGGACTACGGCGACGGCTTGGTTACCGTTGAAATGGATGACTGGGACTGGTTTGAAGAAAGCGGCGAAACCTTGCCGGGTGATGAAGTTACCGTTTACGGCGAAGTTGACGACGATACTTTTGAATCCGCCAAGATAGAAGCCAGCAGCGTCTATGTCGACAGCCTTGGCACTTACTTTTATGCCAGTGCCGCAGACGAAGAAAGCGTTACCGACCTAGACGTTGCGCCAACCATTGATATTGGTCAGCTTGTCCTGACTGGCACGGTGACGAGCGTCGACGGCACGGAATTTACCATTGATTCCGGAGACCAGAAAATGAAGGTTGATACCGCCCTTATGGCTTACAACCCGACGGATGACGAGGGTTATCAGCAGATTGAAAAAGGCGACCAGGTCACAGTTACTGGTGATGTAGACGTTGATACCTTCGATGCCGCTGAGCTCATGGCAGACACCGTCGTTACGCTCGACGATGACAGTAGCTCATAAAGGCCTATGCCCCACCAGCCCCGCCTGTGGCGGGGCTTTAGCCGTTCGTCCAGCCGAGCAGGCGCCGGTTACACCTTACTCCTCTCCGCTCTGGACGCTCCGTTGCATCAAGTCTACAGCCAAGTCTTTGCTTTTATCACTGTGCCTGATTTAGAGAGGACTACTACAGTATAACCACGGACAAAGAACAGAGTAGGAGGTATCGAATGGCCAAAATGAAAGCTCTTCAGATTACTCTTTGCTCGACACTGGCCATAACCGTGGCACCAGCTGTCGGCTTTGCAGCAGAAAACGACGGAACCCGTGATCCACAGAAAAAAGCTGATGGGTCCCATATCGAGATCAGTGGTACCGTGACTACAACCGCGCCCGACAGCTTCCGACTGGATTACGGTTCCGGTTTGATTACCGTCGAAATGGATGATTGGGACTGGTACGAAGAGGAGCGTGAGGTGCTTTCGGGAGACCGTGTAAGGGTTTCCGGAAAGGTGGATGACGACACCTATGAATCTGCTTCGATCGAGGCGGGCAGCGTTTACGTGGAAAGCCTCAATACCTATTTCCACGCCAGCAGCGCCGACGAAGAGGGGCAACCGTTCACCCCCAGTCAGGCGCCTGATGGCCGGGTCACTCGGGGCGATATGGCGATTACTGGGGTTGTAACCAGTGTCGGAGATCACGAATTCACAATGGATAAGGGCGAACGAAAGATCACTGTCGAGACCAGCATGATGCCGTATAACCCTCTGGATTCGGAAGGTGCTCAGCAATTGGCCATTGGAGACCGGGTCAGGGCGAAAGGGCGCATCACCAGGGACACCTTCGAGAAGAAAGAGCTGGAGGCTGAATCCGTTACAACTCTGAGGGACGAGAGCAGGACACCACCGGTGTCCTGAGTTCAGGTGTGCCGTAGCCACACCACTATTTTACAGCATGGAGTCCCCAAACTTGGCTCCGACCAGAAGGTACCATTCAAGGTTCCTTCAAATGGCATGTGGTCAGATAACCTCTGTCGCCGGAACCTTCCAATAAAAGAATCCCGATTCCTTCCCCAGAATGGTCACCGACGAATGAGCATCACTGGGCTTATGCGCCAGCCCATAACAGACGTGCAACGGCAAAAGATGCTCTTCACGGGGATGACAGAACCTGGCATGGGGCGCCTCGTCCCAATGAATCAGACGTTGTTCCCGCTCCGATTCATCCATTTCTGCATCCGCACAGGTCTGCTCCAGCCAATGCTCAAATGCCCGATTCCTAGCCTGGATCTCCGGCGTGTCTGCCCCGAAAAATGCCCGCATGTTGTGAAATGAAAACCCCGAGCCAATGACCATCAGGTTGTCGTAATCAATGGCCTGCAAAGCGCGTCCAATGGCCAGGTGAAGGCTGGCATCCAGGCTATTTACCAGGGATAGCTGGATACATGGGATATCGGCCTTCGGATACATCAGCTTAAGCGGTACGAATAGACCGTGATCAAAGCCACGCTGTTCATCCAGCCGTGCCGGGAGCCCGGCTTTTTCCAGTGCCTGAAAGACCTGGTTCGCCAAGCCCGGCTCCCCCGGGCAAGGGTATTCGATTCTGTAGGCCTCCGGTGGAAAGCCGTAGTAATCATAGATCAGCTCCGGGTTAGCCCCGGAAGTGATCGTCGGTACGGACTCTTCCCAGTGAGCACTGATCACCAGAATGGCAGACGGCCTTGGAAGCTTTTGCGCCAGCCCGGTTAGCTGGTCCACCATCTCCCGATGTCCGGGATCCCCCAGCAGCGGCATCGGGCCGCCACCATGGGAAATAAACAACACGTCGGTTTTTGTGGTCATGACCATTACTCCCCCTTTGTCCGGCCCCTATGCAAGGTGGTATTCCGCCCTACATCACTAATCTGGCTCAGACCTGCTTTTGAAGCAGGTTGTCCAGAGCAAATCGGCCCGCACCCTGAACGGCCAATGCCAGCGTAACGACAAACAGAGTCAGGGCATACTCGTAGCCGTTGTTGGACATAAACAACCCGTTGCCGATGTGTACCGAGAAAATGGCCACCAACATGGTAAAAGCGGCAACCAGCGCTGCCGGTCGTGTCAGGAGCCCAAGTACCAGCGCCAGGCCACCGAAGAACTCGACACCACCCGCCAACAGGGCCATCGCATAGCCCGGCTCCAGACCGATGCTGGCCAGCCACTGGCCGGTGCCTTCCAGGCCATAGCCGCCAAACCAGCCGAAGAGTTTCTGGGCACCGTGGGCTGCCAGGATCAGCCCCACGGGTACGCGCAATACCAGCGCGGCAAAACCGCCGTCGGTGTTAAAAAGTGCCTTTGAAAGTTGAGCATTCATGATGCCACCTCGAATTTGTCTGTGTATTGGTTTACCAAGAAGCCTCTGCTTCAAGCGATGTCGCCACTTTACTATCACCAATACGAGAGACTAAGATCCTTATTATTGCTTATTTATAAACGAATCGTTGATAACGGGCGACACAACCGGACACTCCTATGGATAGAATCGAAGCCATGCGCGCGTTCGTGGCCGTGGTCAACGAGGGCTCCTTCACCCGCGCTGCAGATCGTCTGGAGACCTCCCCTCAGCTGGTCAGCAAGTACGTTTCCCAGCTGGAAACACATCTGGGTGTACGGCTACTCAACCGCACAACCCGCAGGCTCAACCTGACCGAAGCAGGCACGCAATATCACCAGAGAGCCCGGCAAGTGCTCACCGACATCGACGATATGGAAAACCAGCTCGGTGACCTGCAAACCCAGGCCCAGGGCCTGTTACGAATAAGCGCCCCGGTCTCTTTCGCCATTCGTCACATGGCCCCCCTCTTGAGTGAGTTCCAGAAAGCCCACCCGGCTGTCGGCATTGATCTGCAACTGAACGACCGGAAAGTCGATATCGTGGAGGAAGGGTTCGACATCGCGCTTCGCATTGGCCACCTGAAAAGCTCCTCTTTGATTGCCAAACGACTCGCCCCGGTCAGGCTCGTGCTCTGCGCCTCGCCCGACTATCTGAAACAACACGGTACGCCGCAGCACCCTGAAGAACTGGGCCATCATCGCTATCTGCAGTACAGCTACATGAACATTGACCCTGGTCATCCACTTCAGAAATGGCTGCAGGCCGGGAGGCAAGAAAGCGAGGGAGGGATGGTCAGCAACAACGGCGATGTGCTGGTGGAGGCAGCCATCGCCGGAGCCGGTATAGCCCTGCAGCCAACGTTTATTGCCGGCAAAGCCATCAGGGAAGGAAAGCTGAAGGTAATCCTGCCGGAGTACGAACCCCAGCCCATGGCACTCTATGCGGTCTACGCTCACCGGCAGCTATTAGCCAGCAAGGTGCGTAGTTTTATTGATTTTGTCGATGGCTTCTTTGGTCAAACGCCTTATTGGGATCAGTTCTAGAAGGCTCGCTATTGTTCAATTAATTTCCGTGCGGTTGCGCCCCAGCATCTTCGCTTTGTACAGCAGCTTGTCGGTGCGGGAGAAAAGCTGTTCGAAGGTATTGGTATGGTCCTGGGTGGCGCTGGCACCGAAGCTGGCGGTAAGCCTCGCTTTGTGCGGCAATTCAAGCGCCATGATGGCCTTGCGGATACGTTCAGCCAGAGCGTGGGCCGAAAAACCTTCGCACTCAGACTTTTGCTACTTAAGTCCAGAAGAAAAGGATGCACTTGAGATAAGTCATTATTTTTAATGAAGAACCCTTGAAACTTGCGACACCCCTCAAGCAGTATTCGCACCGTCTGACAACAAACAATACACATACAAGGGTTTCGTAATGACAAACCGGCCAGGCGCGGTCTTTTATATTTCATTGCTCATTTTGATCGGCTTCGTGGCTGTTGGCGCCCTGCACCCGGATCAGTTGGCTTCCGTCGCCTCCGAGGCCCTCGGCTTCACCACAGACCACTTCGGCTGGCTCTACCTGTTCGTAACGACCGGCTTTCTGCTGTTCTGTATTGGTGTCGGCCTGTCCGATTACGGCCACATTCGCCTGGGGGCCGACGGTGAAAGCCCCGAGTTCCCCTACCCCGCCTGGCTGGGGATGATCTTTTCCGCCGGTATGGGCGTGGGGCTGGTCTTCTGGGGCGTGGCCGAGCCGATGACCCACTACAACGAGCCGCCCCTCGGGTTAACCCCGCCACAAACCCCGGAAGCCGCCAGCCTGGGCATGCGCTACTCCCTCTTTCACTGGGGCTTCCACCAGTGGGCCAACTTTGCCCTGGTGGGCCTGGCCATCGCCTATGTGCGCTTTCGCCGCCAACGTCCCGGCCTGATCAGCGAAGCCTTCCGGGCCACACTGGGCAAGCGGGTGGACGGTGCGTTCGGCCATGGCATCAACATCCTGGCCGTAGTTTCCACGGTGTTCGGGGTTGCCACCACCCTCGGGCTCGGGATCATCCAGATCAACAGCGGCCTGGGATCGGTGGCCGACATTGGCTTCGGTACCACACAGCAGCTGACCATCCTGGGCGGTGTCGCGATCATTTTCCTGTTGTGTTCACTCATGCCGTTGGAGAGCGGCGTTCGTTATGTCAGTGACGCCAACATGCTCCTGGCCGCTGCCCTGCTATTGTTTGTTTTCGTCATTGGCCCGACCGATTTCATCACCGCTGCGATGACCAATGCCATTGGCGAGTATTTCAGCAACATGATTGGCATGAGCCTGGTAATGACGCCCTACACCGGCGAAGACTGGGTGGAGCGTTGGACCATTTTCTACTGGGCCTGGGGGCTGTCTTGGGCGCCGTTCGTGGGCAGTTTCATTGCCCGGATTTCCCGGGGCCGCACCATTCGTGAATTCATACTGGGTGTTATCGGCATGCCGGTGTTACTGAGTATGGTCTGGTTTGCCACCTTTGGCGGTTCCGCCCTGTTTTTCGAGTTGTTCGAAGATGGCGGCCTGGCGGCGTCCGTGCGCCAGGAAATCAGCTCCGGGCTGTTCCGGATGCTCGAATTCCTGCCGTTCAATGAGGTAACCGGCCCGCTGGTGCTGCTGCTGATCATCCTGTTTGTGATCACATCGGCCAACTCCGCCACCTTCGTACTGGGCATGTTCACCAGCCACGGCACCATCAGCCCCAAGCCTCTGATGCGCGTCCTCTGGGGAGTAGTTCAGGTAATGGTGGCCGGGGTCCTGTTGTTGAGTGGTGGGCTCGAAGCACTCCAGACCATCTCCATCGTGGCCGCCCTGCCCTTCATGATCCTCATGATTTTCATGGCTGCCTCCTTGCTTAAATCACTACGGGAAGAAAAGCGACAGGCCGAATTCCATGAGGCCCTGCAACGCAGCCGGATGGAGCGCATGCTGGAAGAATACGAGGACGCAAAAGCCAACGCAGCTCCCGATCCGTGGGACGCGCCAATCGAGCAGCCCAAGGACTACGTTGACCATACACTCTAGTTGGCCAACGAAAGGGAAAAGATACCGCGTTTCACGACGCCGTCACGGAAGGTGATAACCGGCGGTCCCAGGACCGCTGGATAGCCTCAAACAAGCTGTCGGTGGTCAGTGCCAGCAGGCCAATCAGGATGGCCCCTTGCAGAACATACGCCGTATTGCCATTGACCAGCCCGGCAATGACCGGGTCTCCCAGGGTGCGGGCACCGATGGTGGAACCAATCGCTGCAGTGGCAATGTTGATCGTAACGGAGGTACGTATGCCAGCAAGGATCACCCGCCCGGCCAGGGGCAGCTCAACCTGCAGCAGTACTTGCATCGGCGACATTCCCATACCGCGTGCGGCCTCGCGCACGGCCGGGTCCAGCCCCTCCAGGCCCGCCAGGGTGTTGCGCAGGATGGGCAGCAACCCGTAGAGAATCAGCGCCACCACAATAGGTGCTTCGCCAAACCCCAGGGCCGGTACTGCCAGCGCCAGGACCGCCACCGGCGGAAAGGTCTGGCCAATAGAGGCGACCTGATTCACCAGGGGCAAAAAATCACGGCCCATTGGACGGGTTGCGAAAATGCCGCCAGCTACCGCCACACAGGTACCTACCGCTGCCGACACCGCAACCAGCGACAGATGGTTCTGCAGCAGGAACAGGAAGCTTTCCCGCTCGTAGATCACGCCCTGCTTGTCCGGTTGCAACCACTGAAACAGCGGCTGAAGGGTATCCATTCCCACACTCAGGCCGCACAACAGCAATGCCAACAGCAGCGGTGGCAACCAGATCCGCATCAGGCGCCTCCCTGCATCAGGCGTTCGCGGGTGACAAAGCCAATCTCCTGGCCATCGGCATTCACCACCGGCACCTGTTCACCGCCCTGCCAGAGCACAATCGACAATGCCAGCCGGGCGCTGTCGTCCTCTCTGACCGTCTCAACGCCGGGCTCCGGACGACGGGAATCTCTGTGGGCCGTCATCAATTTTCGCACCGGCTGCAAGCTCATCAGCTTCAGGCCACGATCCTGCTTGCCGACCAGGTTTTCCACAAATTCAGACGCCGGATTGCGGAGAATGTTCTCCGGCGTGTCGTGCTGAAGGATGCGGCCCTGGTCCATCACGGCAATGCGAGTAGCCAGTTTCAGGGCCTCATCGATGTCGTGAGTGACAAACACCGTGGTTTTCCGAACCTGGCGTTGGATGCGCAGCATTTCCAGCTGCAGGTTCTCCCGGGTGATGGCATCCAGGGCCCCAAAGGGTTCGTCCATCAAGAGGATATTGGGGTCAGCCGCCAACGCCCGGGCCACGCCCACCCGTTGGGCCTGTCCACCGGACAGCTGCTGCGGGTACTTGTCAGCGTGGGCCTGGGGGTCTAGGTCCAGGAGTGTCATCAACTCATGCACCCGGGCATCGATCCGCTCTTTCGGCCATTTCAGCAGGCGGGGCACCATCGCGATGTTGCGGGCCACCGTCCAGTGGGGAAACAGCCCTGTGCCCTGGATTACATAGCCCATGTTGAGCCGGAGCTGCTCGGGGTTCATGGTGGTAATATCTTCGCCGTCCACCAGGATCTCGCCTTCGCTGTGGGGCAGCAGGCGGTTGATCATTCGCAAGGTGGTGGATTTGCCACAGCCGGAGCTACCCACCAGCACGCAGACTTCCCCCGTCTCGATGGTCAGGTTGATGTTATCCACGGCAACCGTCTCACCAAAGCGCCGCGTGACGTTTTTCAGTTCGATCATCCAGACACTTCCTTTCCTTCAGGCCGTTGCCGGGGTGGGTTTGAGACTGGCTGCCAGCATGGTCAGCAAGGCATCCGCCAGCAATGCCAGAGCAATGGTGGGCAAGGCACCGAGTAACACCAGATCCATCGCTGCCTGCCCCAGCCCTTCGAAAATGAAGGCCCCGAAGCCACCAGCGCCGATGAGCGCCGCCACGGCGGTCAGGCCGATGGCCTGGATGGTGGTGATGCGCACCCCCTCGATAATCACGGGCAGCGCCAACGGCAGACGAAGTTGGAAAAACAGCTGCTTTTCGGTCATGCCCATGCCCCGGCCGGCGTCGGCCAGGCTTTCCGGCACTTCGGTAAGCGCAACAAAGGTGTTGCGAACCATGGGCAACAGGCTATAGGCAATCAGCGCCAACAGCGCCGGTGCCCAACCAATTCCCCGAATACCCATGGTCTGTAATACCGGGAAGGCAGATGACAGAGCGCTAAGCGGAGCGATTAACAAACCAAACACCGCCAGGCTCGGAATGGTCTGCAGGAAACTCACCAGCCCCAGGATGGGCCGTTGCCAGGCCGGGCTGCGCGTCATCTTCAGGGCCAGGCCGAAGGCGAGGCAGGCACTGATGGAGACCGCTCCCAACGCCAGCGCCAGGTGCGTATAAAGGGCCTGCTCGAATTTGCCCGGTCGGGCACTGAATTCCCGAACCAGGGAAAGGCTTTCCAGGCCATCGCTGCGAAACAGCAACAACCAGCTGCCACTTAGCGCAACCAACAGAAACAATTGCAGCCAGCGGCCGGTCCTGAGCCGTCCCAGAACCTCAATCAGCATCAGCGAAAGCAGAAACAGCAGGCACCAGAACCCTGCCCCGATGGAAGACCGGGCATAGGGCGCGTCCGCCGGAAGATGACGACCGGCGAACACTTCCAGCAACAGTGGCAACGCTGCCAGTGAAGCCCCGATCAACCCCAGAAGTAGCAGGTAGCGCTTCGGGATTCGTGCTATCGACAGCAGTATTGCGCCAGCGAGGACAACGGTGACCAACGCCGCCCCGGGCCAGCCAAGCGCCGACCACAGGCCGTGGCCAGTGCCTGAGACAATGCGGTTGGGCTGAATGACGCCGAAATCGAGGATCCAGACCAAAGCCAGGGCAAGCAACCCCAGCGCGGGAATCACCCGATTAGGACGGTCAGCGATGAAACCGGAATGCGGAACCGACAAACCTCAGTCCTGGCCCAGGCCATCCAGATAATCCCGCGCTACCCGGCTGGCCGGCACGCCATTGACCGCCACCTGGCCGTTCAGGCGCTGCAGGGTTTCGAGGTCCAGGGATTCGAAGATGGGCTCAAGCACCTCCCGGATCTCCGGGTAGGTCTCCAGCACCTCCGCCCTCACAATCGGCGCTGGCTGGTACACCGGCTGCACGCCCAGGGTGTCTTCCATCACCTTCAGGTCGAGTGCGTTCAGGCCACCGTCGGTGCCGTAGGTCATGGCGCCGTTCACGTCGTTGTTGTTGAGGGCCGCCGCCCGCAGGGTGGCTGCAGTGTTACCACCAGAGAGAATCAACAACTGGTCAGAGTCCAGTTTGAAGCCATAAGCCTCCTGGAACGCCGGCAGCGCGCTGGCCGATTCCACAAACTCGGCACTGGCAGCAAACTTGAAGGTACCACCGTTATTGATATACCGGGCCAAGTCTTCGAGCGTATTGAGTTTGTGCTTCCGGGCCAGATCGCCCCGCACGCTCATGGCCCAGGTGTTATTGGCTTCGGCCGGGGTCAGCCAGACAATGTTGTGGGCTTCCCGGTCAAGGCGGGCAGCCTGCTCGTAGGCTTTGTCGGCGTCCTTCCAGATATCGCGATCAGCCTGATCATGGAAGAAAGCCGCGTTGCCGGTGTATTCCGGGTACAGGTCGATTTCCCCCGCTTTGATGGCGTTGCGCACGATGCTGGTGCCGCCCAACTGAAGGCGATTCTCGACCGGGATGCCAGCATCCTCCAGGGACTGCAGGATCATCTGGCCCAGAACGGCGCCTTCGGTATCAATTTTGGATGACACCACCACCGGGTCGGCCGCCATGGCCTGACCGGCGAACAGCAGGACGGTGATTGCCGCAGCGCGGCGAACACAGGATGTTAAAGGCACAGCCATTCCTCTTTGTTGTGGATTCGGATCCGTTCACTTTCAGTCTATGGGACACCCGGCCCAGCGCAAGGCTTACTCAATTTCCGGTGTTGGCCTGACCAGAATTTCGTTCACATCCACATGGGCCGGCTGCCCCACCGCATACATGACCGCGTTGGCAATGTCTTCCGGCTTCAGGGCGTGGGCGGGAGGTTCGTCGAAGAACGGGGTGTTCACCATGCCCGGTTCAATCAGCGTGACACGGATGCCCGAGCCTCGAAGCTCCTCACGTACGCCATAGCCAATGCCGGACACCGCCCATTTGGTGGCACTGTACATGGAGCCGGGAATGGTCACACGGCCCGCCGCCGAGCCAGTCAGCAGTAGGTGCCCACGGGTTTCCCGAAGCGCCGGCAAACAGGCCTGGATAGTAAGGCCCACGCCCAGTATGTTGGTAAGAATCATGTCTTTCCAGACACCCGGATCGGCCTTACTGAAACCACCGGGCTCGCCACCACGGCCGGCATTGGCAAAGACCGCATCAATCTGCCCGAAGGTATCAAGTGCCTGGCTCACCATTGCTTTCTGGTCGCCTTCATTCTGGACATCACAGCGAACGGTCAGCACGTTTTCCTCGCCACCAAGTTCCTGCTGCAAGCCAGCCAACTTGTCTTCGGAGCGGGCGGCCAGTACCAGGCGATAGCCTTCCCGGGCAGCGGCTCGTGCCGTTTCAGCACCGATGCCCGATGAAGCTCCGGTGATCAGCATTACCGGTTTCTCTGCCATGATTCATCCTCCTTCGTTTGGTTATCAAAACAAGGCTACGGTGTAAGCCGCTGACTCGATCAACCGGGGAAACCCCCTGCCGTGAATGGGGAGGGCGCTGGCGAATGCAGTGCCAGCAGCGTCAGGCCCGAAATCACCAGCCAGAGCACCGGCACAATGGCCGCCAGCCACCTGACCGGGCCCCGGAGGCCGAGCACCACCATTCCCAGCGATACAAGGGCCGTTGGGTCCGGGTGAATCCCGAACGTCTGCGCCTGATACCAGGAACCGTCTGCCGGCAAAGTCGCCAGCGGCACGCCGACCAAGCCAGAGATTCCCAGCAGCACACCAACCACGACCGTTCCCCGTAGTCCGGCCTGTCGATCATTCAGCCCCCAGCCGGCCACAGAGATCAGCAAAAACAGAGCCGCCTGACCCATAAAAGCATAGCCCACGTACTGGCCAGCCCAGTTTAATTGCGCGTAGCGCTGGAGGAAAAATGCCACAGCCACGAAAACCCAGACAGGAGCCAATAGCGCCAGGGTCGACCGAGGGTGGGCTCTCAGGGCGAGCACCAGCGCCCCACCGCCCAGAGCCAACATCAGCAAATGCAGGGGCCAGAATATTTCCCCCATACGCTCCATCAGCCGGAAGTAAACTTGCTCGGTGAAGGGCACGAAATCCTGCAGGCGGTAACTGGTCCAGTCCGTCATAGCGATTCGATGAAGCTGACCATTCGCTGGCGGGTGGCGGCGGACGGCATAGGGCCTCGGCCGGCCTGCATGTTTTCGGTCATGTGTTCCACCCGGGTGGTGGCGGGAATGGCGCAAGTGATGGCGGGATGGCTGACAATGAATTTCAGCAGAAAATCTGCCCAGGTTCGGCAGTCAAAGGCCTCCCTCGCCCAGGATGGCACCGCTTCACCCCGCCGCTGGAGCCCCTTGATCAGCCGCCCGCCGCCATAGGGCCGGTTGGCAATAACGGCAATGCCCCGCTCCCGGGCGAGCGGCAGCAGGCGTTGCTCTGCCTCGCGGTAAGCAATGTTGTAGGTGAACTGGACAAAATCCAGATCCTCTTCGGTCATGATTCGCTCAAACTCGCGGTGCCGACGTCCGTGGGAGGTGGTGATACCAACGTAGCGAATTCGCCCCTGCGTTTTCATCTCCTGGAGCGCCGCGAGGTGGTCACGCCAGTCTGTCAGGTTGTGTACCTGCACCAGATCAAAGCCCGGTATTCCCCACTGGCTTTCCAAAGTCGCCACCTGCTCGCGAGCCGACCCTCCGGCCGGACTCCAGACCTTCTCGGCCGCAAACAGGCTGTCGGGCCTGCCCAGTTGTTCCAGAGCATAGCCCATCACATCCGGCGCCGAGCCGTACATGGGCGAGGAGTCCACCAGACCACCGCCGAGGCGGAAAAACTCCCGCACCACCTCTGTCCTGGCCGCCAACAGTTTGGGATCACTGCCTACGTTGAATGTGCGCCAGGTCCCCATGCCGATAACCGGTAGCTGCTGCCCGGTGCCGGGAATTGGCTTTGTCAGCATTGGTGCTGGGTCTGCCAGAAGACGACCTGTCGGCAGCGTTAACGCCGCCAACGCACCCCCAAAAAATTGAAGCGCCTGTCGGCGGGTTAATTTAACGTGAGTACCGGGCGATGTTTTCACCATTGCCTCCTGTCTGCAGGAATTCACGCGGCGTAAACCGGGATGGTCCCTGAAGGCCTATTCCGATGTTAGCAGGGATGTTCTAAACTGGCATTGGAATAA
>ERZ1673962.1224-NODE-1224-length-12984-cov-13.662155_pt1 | contig 12984 bp, 7 predicted proteins | sample MGYA00580188_ERZ1673962 | MGnify/ENA primary metagenome ERZ1673962 (study PRJEB41334, sample SAMN05608104) | rock metagenome | biome: terrestrial subsurface; feature: shale formation; material: shale | place: USA: Pennsylvania ... | reverse complement strand
TCCTGATCGGCCCGCCGAACAAGGGCCTGAACTGCATGTTCACCTTCATGAACACGGCGCGTCTGGGTACTGCGCTGCAGGGCCTGGCACACGCCGAAATCGGCTTCCAGGGCGGTATCAAGTATGCGCGTGAGCGTCTGCAGATGCGTTCGCTGACCGGTCCCAAGGCGCCCGAAAAGGCTGCTGACCCGATCATCGTGCATCCTGACGTACGCCGCATGCTGCTGACCATGAAGGCCTTTGCTGAAGGCAACCGGGCGATGATGTATTTCGCCGCCAAGCAGGTCGATATCGTGCAGCGCAGCAAGGATGAAGCCGAGCGCAAAGCCGCCGACGCGATGCTGGCGTTCCTGACCCCGATCGCCAAGGCGTTCATGACCGAAGTCGGTTTCGAGGCGGCCAACCACGGCGTGCAGATCTACGGCGGCCACGGTTTCATCGCTGAGTGGGGCATGGAGCAAAACGTTCGCGACAGCCGTATTTCCTGCCTGTACGAAGGCACCACCGGCATCCAGGCTCTCGACCTGCTGGGCCGTAAAGTCCTGATGACTCAGGGCGAGGCGCTGAAAGGCTTCACCAAGGTGGTGCACAAGTTCTGCCAGGCCAACGAAGGCAACGAGCCGGTCAAGCAGTTCGTCGAGCCGCTGGCCAAGCTGAACAAAGAGTGGGGCGATCTGACCATGAAGGTCGGTATGGCTGCGATGAAGAACCGCGAAGAAGTCGGAGCCGCTTCGGTGGATTACCTGATGTACTGCGGTTACGCCTGCCTGGCCTACTTTTGGGCGGACATGGCACGCCTGGCGTCGGAGAAGATCGCTGCCGGCGAAGATGCTGACGGCTTCTACACCGCCAAGGTGCAGACCGCACGCTTCTACTTCCAGCGCATCCTGCCGCGTACGCGTACCCACGTTGAAGCCATGCTGTCCGGTGCTGACAACCTGATGGACATGGATGAGGCGCACTTCGAGCTGGCCTACTAAGGCCTCCTGCAAGAAAATAAACCGCTGCCACGGCAGCGGTTTTTTTTGCCTGTTTTCCGCCATGCCAGTCATTGTTTTGCACCCCTATAGGTGAACCTGTCACCAAGTGCAGGCAGAATGCCTACTTTCCTCACGGCCGTTATCGGAGCCGCCGTGCCCCGCCTGAGTCCTGCTCGCTTCAGTCATTTCTATGCTCCCCTGGCGTTGTTGACCGGAGGGCTTGTGGCTGCGCGTCAACCTACCCTGAACGAGTTCTTCACTTCGCTGTTCAATGTGCTGCCTACCGTGCTGCTGTTGCTCGGGGGGGCTTTCTGCATCGCCTATGGCCGGGTCCGTGAGACCTTTCTGCTGCTGACGGTTTATATCGTCTATTTCCTACTCGATACCCAGGTCGATCACTACCGGCTCACGGGCTCGCTGCTGCCTGAGGCCGCGCTGACCTTCCACCTGTGTAGCCTGATTTTGCCGGCGCTCTATGGGCTCTATGCCCTTTGGCAAGAGCGTGCACATCTGTTGCAGGACGGTCTGGCACGGCTTGCTGTTGTGTTTGTTGTGTCGGTCTTGGCGCTGGCTCTGGCGCGACGCTTCCCCGTGGGGGTGCTCGACTGGCTGACTGAGATTCGCTGGCCGTCATTGCAGGCCGACTGGCTGCAATTGATCCAGCTGGCCTATCCAGTATTTCTAATCGTGATACTCGGAGTGCTGGCGCAATACCTACGGCGGCCTCGACCAGTGCATGCGGCGCAGTTGGTTGCGCTGGTAGGGCTGTTCTTGATGCTGCCGCAGGCATTCAGTCGTCCGGGGGCACTCAACGTCTTGAGCAGCTTGATGATGCTGGTGCTGGTGGTTTCGATTGCACAGGAGGCCTATCAGATGGCTTTTCGTGATGAGCTGACCGGCCTGCCTGGCCGTCGTGCTCTTAACGAGCGGTTGCAGCGTCTGGGCCGTCAATACGTGATTGCGATGGCCGACGTGGATCGATTCAAGGCCTTCAACGATACCCATGGGCACGACGTGGGTGACGAGGTACTGCGCCTCGTCGCCAGTCGGCTACGCAAAGTTGGTGGCGGTGGGCGTGCCTATCGTTACGGTGGTGAAGAATTTGCGTTGGTATTTCCGGGGCGTGATCTGACACATTGCCTGCCGCACCTGGAAGCCGTACGGCAGGCTGTCGAGAGTTATCCGTTGCAGTTGCGTGACAAGTCCAGCCGGCCAAAGGATGCGGAGCAGGGGCGGCAGCGCCGCGGTGTTGCTTCGGCAGCTGCGGTCTCGGTGACCATCAGTATCGGCGTCGCCGAGCGACTGATAACGCAGCGCAGCCCCGAGGAGGTCATTAAGAAGGCCGATCAGGCGCTCTATAGCGCCAAGGGAGCGGGGCGTAACTGCATCCGCGCGCATGGGGAGAACCGCCGCGGTGCAATGCGTACGTTGAAAGAGGTGACCACCGACGCTTAGCGCGCGGCTGAAAACCTGCCGGCGTTGGCCGTGCGAACCGGTCGGGCAGCCGGTGGTTATGGTGGCGCATTCAGCGCCTGCAATGTGATGGCGAGCGGGTCGATCTGCCAGTAGCGTGGCGGGCATAACAATGCACAGTGCCGTCCTGGAGATCGATATGCCCGCTTACAAAGCTCCCCTGCGCGATATGCGCTTCCTGATCGACGAAGTGTTCGACTTTCATGGCAGCTACGCGGCCAATGGTGCCGAAGACGCCACGCCAGACACGGTCAGCGCGATTCTCGAGGAGGGCGCCAAGTTCTGCGAACAGGTTCTGGCGCCGCTCAACCGCAGCGGTGACGAGGAAGGGTGCCATTTCGATGACGGCGTGGTCGTCACTCCGAAAGGCTTCAAGGAGGCCTTCGCGCAGTACGCCGAAGGTGGCTGGATGGGCCTGGCCTCGGATCCTGCCTATGGCGGACAGGGCCTGCCGCACTCGCTTGGGCTGGTCGTTGGCGAGATGGTCGGCTCGGCGAACACCTCCTTTGGTATGTATCCCGGACTGACCCATGGTGCCATGGCCGCAATCGGGGCTCACGGCACCGATGAGCAGAAACAGGCCTACCTGACCCGGATGACCGAGGGCCGCTGGACCGGCACCATGTGCCTCACCGAATCCCACTGCGGCACGGACCTAGGCATCATCAAGACTCGCGCGGTACCGCAGGCTGACGGCAGCTACGCGATTAGCGGCACGAAGATCTTCATCTCGGCCGGCGAGCACGACATGAGCGAGAACATCGTGCATCTGGTTCTGGCCAAACTCCCCGATGCCCCGGCTGGCACCAAGGGGATTTCGCTGTTCATCGTGCCCAAGTTCCTGCCTGATGCCACCGGTGAAGCAGGCGAGCGCAATGCTGTTGTCTGCGGCTCCATCGAGCACAAGATGGGGATCAAGGCCTCGGCGACCTGCGTCATCAACTTCGACGGCGCCACGGGTTTCCTCATCGGTGAGCCCAACAAAGGTCTCAACTGCATGTTCACGATGATGAACCATGCCCGGCTGGGTACTGGCATGCAGGGGCTATGCAGTGGCGAGGCGAGCTTTCAGGGCGCGATCCAGTACGCCAACGAGCGTTTGCAAATGCGCGCGCTGACCGGCGCGAAGTTTCCTGAGAAACCGGCCGACCCGATCATCGTGCACCCTGATGTGCGGCGCATGCTATTAACGATGAAGGCGTTCAACGAGGGCAACCGTGCCCTGGCGTACTTCACCGCACAATTGCTCGATCAGATACACAGCCCCGACGCCGACAAGCGCAAGGAAGCCGAGGACCTGCTCGCCTTCCTCACACCGATCTGCAAGGCCTTCATGACCGACACCGGGCTTGAGGTCACTAACCTCGGCATGCAGGTGTTTGGCGGCCACGGCTATATCCGAGAGTGGGGTATGGAGCAGCTCGTGCGTGATTGCCGTATCGCCCCGATCTATGAGGGCACCAACGGCATCCAGGCGCTCGACCTGCTGGGGCGCAAGGTACTGGGCAGCCAGGGCAAGCTGATGCTCGGTTTCACCAAGCAGGTGCACAAGTTCTGCGAGGCCAACGGGCAGCATCCTCAGCTGCAGCAATACGTGACACAACTGGCTGGCCTCAATCGTGAGCTGGGCGAGATCACCACACGAATCGGTATGGCAGCGATGAAGAATCCCGACGAAGTCGGCGCAGCCTCGGTGGACTACCTGATGTACTGCGGTTACCTGATCCTGGGCTATTTCTGGCTGCGCATGGCTGTGGTAGCTCAGAGCAAGCTGGACGAAGCGGGCAGCGAAACGGCGTTCTACCAGTCGAAGCTGACCACCGCCGAATTTTACTTTGCTCGCCTGCTTCCGCGCACCGCTGCCCACAAAGCGGCCATCGAGGCCGGAAGTGCAAGCCTGATGAAGCTGGCCGCTGACCAATTCGCTTTCTGACTCACCGGTAATTTACAGCCCGCCTCGTGCGGGCTTTTTTTGGGCGATCTCACTCGCGGCTTGTGGATTCCGGGCGAGCAAGCGTGGCTGCCTGTAGCGTCGAAGTGAGAACCGATAAGTCATTTAAAGACGCTTCGGGCGCTGATTGGTCTTCAGTTAGACTCGCGAAACTGCTGCGGCCAATCGGCCGGGTGAGATGTTTTCTGCGAGGTCTTTTTTCATGGCTGACTACAAAGCACCCCTGCGCGATATGCGTTTCGTCCTAAATGAAGTCTTCGACGCCCCGAAGCTCTGGCAGACGATGCCAGCGTTGGCGGAAGTCGTCGATGCGGAAACCGCCGAAGCCATCCTCGAGGAGGCCGGCAAGATCACTGCGAATTCCATCGCACCGCTCAACCGCAGCGGTGACGAGGAAGGCTGTCGCTGGGTCGACGGCGCGGTAACCACTCCGGCTGGATACCCAGAGGCCTATCGCCTTTACGCCGAAGGCGGCTGGGTCGGTGTAGGCGGCGACCCAGCCTACGGCGGCATGGGCATGCCGAAAGCGATCTCGGCGCAGGTCGAGGAAATGATGAACTCTGCCAGTTTGGCGTTCGGTCTCTACCCTATGCTGACTTCCGGAGCCTGCCTGTCCATTTACGCCCATGCCAGCGAAGAGCTGAAGCAGAAGTACCTGCCAAACATGTATGCCGGTGTCTGGTCCGGTTCCATGTGCCTGACCGAGCCCCACGCCGGGACCGATCTGGGCATCATCCGAACCAAGGCCGAGCCTCAGGCGGACGGCTCCTACAAGGTCAGCGGCACCAAGATATTTATCACCGGCGGCGAGCACGATCTCACCGACAACATCATCCATCTGGTATTGGCCAAGCTCCCCGACGCACCGGCCGGCTCGCGCGGTATCTCGCTGTTCCTGGTGCCCAAGGTGATGGTCAATGAAGACGGCAGCCTGGGTGAGCGCAACAGCCTGAGCTGCGGTTCCATCGAGCACAAGATGGGTATCCAGGCATCAGCCACCTGCGTCATGAACTTCGACGGCGCCACGGGCTGGATGGTCGGCGAGCCCAACAAGGGACTGGCCGCCATGTTCACCATGATGAACTACGAGCGTCTGGGCGTTGGCATCCAGGGGCTCTCCACCGGCGAGCGTTCTTACCAGAGTGCCATTGAGTACGCCCGCGAGCGCATCCAGAGCCGCGCTCCGACGGGGCCGGTATCGCAAGACAAGGCCGCCGATCCGATCATCGTGCATCCAGACGTGCGCCGCATGCTGCTGGCCATGAAAGCGCTGAACGAAGGCGGGCGCGCCTTCTCCAGCTATGTCGCCCTGCAGCTGGACATCGCCAAGTTCGGTGATGATGCCGAAGCACGTCAGCGTGCCGAGGCGCAGGTGGCTCTGCTGACGCCCGTGGCCAAAGCCTTCCTCACCGACATGGGTTTGGAAACCACTGTCCATGGTCAGCAGATCTTCGGTGGCCACGGCTTCATCCGGGAGTGGGGGCAGGAGCAACTGGTCCGCGACTGTCGGATCACCCAGATCTACGAAGGCACCAACGGCATCCAGGCGCTGGACCTGCTCGGACGCAAGGTGGTGGGCAGTGGCGGCGAGCTGTACAACGCGTTTGCGGAGGAAATCCGAAGCTACTGTGCGGCTGCGGCTGCGGGCAGTGAGCTTGGCGAGTTCACTGTTCCACTGAAGGCGGCATTGGAGAGTCTCGATGGACTCACAGCCTTCGTCATCGATAGCGCAAAGCGCAACCCTAACGAGATCGGCGCGGCCTCGGTCGAATACCTGCATGTGTTCGGTTACACGGCCTACGCCTATATGTGGGCGAGAATGGCAGAAGCCGCGCTGGGCAAGGAAAAGCAAGACGATTTCTACGCCAGCAAGCTCGGCACAGCGCGGTTTTATTTCGCACGTCTGTTGCCTCGCATTCACTCGTTGAGCGCCTCGGTCCGAGCCGGCAGCGATTCGTTGTATCTGCTCGATGCTGCGCAGTTCTAAGAGAGATCCACCCGTGAAGGCATAATGAAATTAATTGGCCATCTTCTGGGAACAATGCGCCACCGTTTCAGTCATAGATCTGCATCGCTTGTAGTCAATTGCTTACACGCAGGACCAGAGCAGGGTTCGTGCGTAAGTGAATGCTTACAAGCCGTGGTGCGAACTGCTACTACAGGTTTTCCAGGCCGATCGGTAGTCTTTGCCGCCATGGACGCCGCGTAGGGAAGCGCTTTAGACACAAAACGGACGCGTAGCGGAACGACGCCAGGAAGGCGTAAGTCACGGATGTCAGTTTCAGTCTGCAAAGGCCCCGCTTCGGCGGGGTTTTCTTTTTTAAAGGGCAGAGAAGCCAGGCGTCACGGGCCGGTAGATGGATGTCTGTGTGCCGCGGCGGCTTGGCGGCTCGATCCAGATGAAGTTGGCGGAGCGCGGACAAGCTGGGGAAGCTGTCCGAGCGCAACGCCACCGCAAAAGACATGAGTAGGCTGTGCTTGCCTCCCCTAGCGTCTGACTAGCCCCAGCATCGACGCAGTGCAGTTTTCAGGCTGGCATGCAGATGCCTGTGCCTCCAAGGCCACAGTATCCGCCAGGGTTCTTCGCCAAATATTGCTGGTGATAGGCCTCTGCGTAGTAGAAAGCCGGTAGGTCGGCGATTTCCGTGGTGATGCCTCCAAGCCCGTGCTTGTTCAGCTCTGTCTGGAAGCACGCTTCGCTATCGCGCGCCATTTCGAGTTGCGTGGCGCTAAAGCAGTAGATTGCCGAGCGATACTGGGTGCCGATGTCGTTACCTTGGCGCATGCCTTGGGTCGGGTTGTGCGCCTCCCAGAACAGCCTGAGCAAGTCGTTGTAAGAAATTTTTTGCGGGTCAAACACCACCAGCACGGCTTCGGTGTGCCCTGTAAGACCGGAACAGACTTCTTCGTAGGTGGGGTTTGGCGTGTGCCCTCCGGCATAGACCACCGCGGTAGTCCATACCCCGGGCTGCTCCCAAAAGCGGCGTTCGGCCCCCCAGAAACAACCCATGGCAAACATCGCCTGCTGCAGGTGCGTTGGGAATGGGGGCTGCAGCGGGTTACCGCTGACGAAGTGAGCTGCGGGTACCGGGACTGGCGTGGCGCGTCCGGGCAGGGCTTGTCCTGCATCGGGTAGCGCTTGTTTATGAACGAGAATTTGCGAGCGCAGGGTCATTGTGGTCCTCGAGCCTGGGGCGTGTTTTCAGCTAGCCTAGGCTACCAAGCTGACAAATCCAACGCGCATGTGCCCGGACGGTAGGCGCAGACCGTTAGAGCCAGTGCGGGTATCGGCGTAGCGAGGTCAGTAGCTGGTCGCCGGGGATGGGCTTGTCGAACAGGTAACCCTGCCCGATATCGCAGCGCTGATGGCGCAGGAAGGTCAGTTGTTCTACTGTCTCGATACCTTCCGCAACCACCTTGAGATTGAGGTTGCGGGCCATGGCGATAACGGCTGAGGTGATCTCAATATCGTCCTGGTTGTCCGGGATGTCCTTGATAAAGCTGCGGTCGATCTTGATCACATCGATGGGGAATTTCTTCAGATAGCTCAACGACGAATAACCGGTACCGAAGTCATCCATTGCCAGGGTGACCCCGAGTGCCTTAAGCCCTATCAGTTGCTGGCGGGTCTCTTCGGTCGCTTCGAGCAGTAGGCTCTCAGTCAGCTCCAGCTCAAGACGGTCGGCTGGTAGCTGCTCTTCGGAAAGAATGGCGGCGATTGAGCCGACCAGGTCAGGATCCGAAAATTGTTTGGGCGACAGGTTGATCGCAACCTGTGGATTGCCGATGCCCCGCGCTGCGAGCTGCAGGCCCATTCGACAGGCCTCCCGTGCTACCCACTTGCCTATCGGGATGATCAACCCGGTTTCTTCGGCAACGCCGATGAATTGATCAGGGCGGATCATGCCTTTTTCCGGGTGGTTCCAGCGCAGCAGCGCTTCCAGTCCCTGCAGCCGACCACTGCGCAGGCAGAGCTTGGGTTGATAGAAGACTTCTAGCTCATTCTGCACCAGCGCACGGCGCAGATTGTTTTCGACGAATAGCTTGTAGTTGGCCTCGGCGTGCAAGGCTTCGGTAAACACCTGGACCTGATTCTTGCCGTTGGCCTTGGCTTTATGCAGGGCTTGGCCAGCGTGTTTCATCAGCGTCTCGGGATCGCGGCCATGCAGCGGCGAACAGGCCAGGCCCAGGGAGGCGCTGACGCTGATCAGCTGTTTGTCGACGAACAGGGGTTTGTCGAGGATGCGCAGCACTTGATGCGCCAGGAGCCGGCCTTCTTCCAGGTCCATGTTGTCGAGCAGGAGGGCGAACTCGTTGCTGGCGAAGCGTGCAAGCACACTGTCTCGGTTGAGGCTATTGCGTAGACGCCGAGCCAGGCTGGCCAGCAATTTGTCGCCGGTCTGGTGTCCGAGACTGTCATTGATGCGCTTGAAATTGTCGATATCCACCAACAACAGACACAGCTGCGGTTCTTTGTTGGTGGCGAAGCGCTCTTCGATGCTGCGAATGAAAAACGGCCGATTTCCGAGGCTGGTAAGGTTATCGGTATAGGCCAGGCGCTCGATGTGCTGCTGCGCCAACTTGCTCTGCGTGATGTCTTCGTAAATGCCGATGTAATGCGTGAGTTCACCGCTCTCACCGAACACCTTGGAAATCGACAGCTGCCCCCAATAGGGCTCAAGATTCTTTCGGCGGCTGCGAAATTCACCCTGCCAGCTGTTGCTCTGTGACAAGGCCGAGGAAGTGTCGAACAGCAATTCGCTGAGGTTTTCCAAGGCGGTAAGCTCGGCTAGGCGGCGGCCCCGAACCTCATCGGCTGAAAACTGGGTGATGGCGGTGAAGCTCGGATTCACGTACTCGACGATGCCATCACGATCGACCAGTATGAACGCGCTGGCACTCTGTTCGACCGCGCGCTGGAAGAGGTGCAATGTGTAAGTTGCACTGACGCGCTGCTGATTGGCCAGCACCTGCGCATACTGATCGGCCAGTTCACCAGCGAACGCCACCTCGTCGGCATGCCAGGTTCTGACGCAACCGGAGTGTTCTAGACAGAGCACGCCAAACACCTCGCCACCGACCCGTATCGTTGCGTCAAGGATCGACGTGATACCCCGTGGTTTGAAAAAAGCTTGCGCAAGTTCCACGGTCCGGGCGTCTTCGGCGATGTTTTGCACATCGATCACTCGCCCCCTGTGCAGCGCCTCCATATAACGCGGACAGCCCGACATTTCCAACGATGAGGGGTATTCGAGGCTGCCACTATCGCGACAGTAGGCGGCGATGGCCTCTAGATGATTACCCTTCAAATGCCATATCGACGCGCGGGCTATCCCGTAGGCTTCGCTGGCGGCTTGGGTGATCAGCTGGGCGGCCTCGAGCTGCGGGTCGGCTGCGCTGTACCGGTGCCGGGCCAGGCGCACAATCAGACTCTGCTGCGCACGGGAGCGGATCAGGTGTTCGAGGTGCTCATCCTGGGCCTGCTGATAAAACTCCAGGGTCGACCGCAGCTTCGCATTTTCGGCTTCCAGCGCAGGGGAGGCTTCCGCTGCATGGGGTTCGACAATCAGGTAGCCGCGGACCAGATCTCGACCATACTGCTGGCAGAGTTCACCGATTTCCAACATATCCAACGGCCCACCGCAGGTGTGCAGGCAATACCGGATGGAATAGTGGCCGAGCATTGCGAGCTGGGCTTGCACAACGTCATGAAGCTTAAGGCGAACCTGCGGTTCCATGAGGCTGGCGTAAGGCGAGTCGATCAGGGAACAGAGATCCTGCGCTGGCTGGCCTAGATAACGTTCGCAGGCAGGGTCTAGAAACAGCAGCGCCCAGCTGGATTCATTCAAACGCTCGAAGCGCAGCATGCCCAGCCTCGAAGGCACTGGCAACTGCGTCACAACCTCGGTCGCCAAACGGCTGGCGGCATCGGTATGTATTTTCATCGAGCGGTTTGCTTCCAGTATGCTGCGGTAGTCGCTTCGTTAGCCGCAGCTTAGACGCTTTTTACGGCGCGGCGATGGCTAAATAATATTAATCACCGCAAGGGTGCATCATGCAGCAGGGACTGACAAGTCGGCTATCAAAGTTACTGTTGATCTCGATCTTCCTGATCGCCAGCGGACAGCTCAAAGCTGCCGAATCAAATACCTTGGGCTCGGATGAACCGTCGCGATATCTGGCCGAGCTCAAGACGCTTTACCTGACCACGGACGAACGAAAAGCGCTGCTTGCTCATAGCAATGCACTGCTCAAAACCTATGGATTGCGGGCGGCCTATCAAGTGGGGCAGGCCAACCCAGAGGACCTCGAATACCAGATCAGCGTTGGTGCTCCGGGTGAGTTGCGCATTCGTGAGGAGCGCCGTGATGCGTCCGGCAATGTCGCCGTGCGTAATAGAGGTTTCTCGGTGTTCGGCATGGACCCCTACATCCAATACCAATGCCCGCCGCAGGGTGTCGTGTGCACCTTCGCTGGCAAGGCGGGTGGCGATCCTTGGCTAACCATCCTGCGCGATCCCAAGGGTGCCGAGGAGCTGGCGAAGGCTCTTTCATTCCTGTTCCGCAATTTGCAGAAAGGCTGATGGCGCCTCACGGTGTTAGGTGGCACAAAAAAACCCGCCAGATGGCGGGTTTTTTGTTGCTCATCCGATCACAACAGCATGGTGCGGATGTCAGCCAGCAGCTCGGACAGACGCTTGGTGAAGCGTGCGGCCGCGGCGCCGTTGATGACGCGGTGGTCATAGGACAGCGATAGCGGCAACATCAGGCGAGGCTGGAAGGCCTTGCCATCCCAAACCGGCTGCATCGCCGCCTTGGATACACCGAGGATCGCCACTTCCGGCGCGTTGACGATCGGCGTAAAGCCGGTGCCGCCAATGTGGCCGAGACTTGAGATAGTGAAGCAGGCACCTTGCATGGCATCTGGCGATAGCTTCTTGGTGCGGGCCTTCTCAGCCAACTCTGCCGCTTCGGCTGCCAACTGCAACAAGCTCTTCTGGTCAACGTTGCGTATCACAGGGACCATCAAGCCGTCCGGAGTGTCGACCGCGAAGCCGACATGCACGTACTTCTTGCGGATCACTGACTTGCCGCTTGGTGACAGTGAAGCATTGAATTCCGGCAACTCCTTGAGCAGATGCGCGCACGCTTTGAGCAGCAACGGCAGCACGGTCAGCTTGACGCCAGCTTTTTCCGCGATCGCCTTCTGCGCGACACGGAAAGCTTCCAATTCGGTGATGTCAGCCGACTCGAACTGGGTCACGTGCGGCACGTTCAGCCAGCTGCGATGCAAGTTGGCAGCACCGACCTGCATCAGGCGGCTCATGGGCACTTCTTCAATTTCACCAAAGCGGCTGAAATCAATGGTCGGGATCGGCGGGATGCCCGCACCGCCCGTAGCGCCTTCGGCCGAGGCCTGCTTGGTCTTGTGCAGCATGTTCTTGACGTAGGCCTGAACGTCTTCCTTGAGAATCCTTCCCTTTGGTCCTGTTCCGGTGACATCAGCCAATTCCACACCGAATTCCCGTGCGGTCATGCGCACCGCAGGGCCAGCGTGCACCTTGGTGCCGGCCTTGCTCGGCCCGCTCACGGCCGGGGCTGGCGTCGAGGCTGCCTTGGCCTCCGGTACGCCTTGCTTGTTCGGTGCAACGGCCTGCTGCTGGGGCGCTGCTTCCTGCTGCGGCTTCGGCTCCGCCTTCTTCGCCGGAGCTGCGCCAGCCACCTTCAAGGTCAGGATCATGTCGCCGGTCTTGGCATCGTCACCGACCTTGATCGACAGCGATTCCACCACTCCAGCCTTGGGCGCTGGGATCTCCATGCTGGCTTTGTCCGACTCCAGCGTGATCAGTGATTGATCCGCCTCGACGCTGTCGCCGGCCTTGATCATGACTTCGATGACCTTGGCGCTGCTTCTGCGGCCTGCTCGGTCAGTTTCTCCTTGGCCGGGCTTTGTGCCTGGCTGTCCGAGGCGCTGGCCGCTGCCGGCTTGCTCGAAGCGGCGCCCTTGAGGATCAGGATTAAGTCACCGGTACCAACTTCGTCGCCGACCTTCACCGAAATGCTCTCGACCACGCCGGCAGCCGGGGAGGGTATCTCCATGCTGGCTTTGTCGGACTCCAGCGTGATCAGCGCTTGCTCGGCGGCGATGGTGTCGCCGACCTTGACCGAGATTTCAATGACGCTGGCCTTGCCGTCCGATCCGATGTCCGGGACCTTGATCTCCTGCGATTCGCCTTCCTCAGCTGATGCCGACGGAGCTTCATCGCCCGGAGGGGTAGGCGCCTCGGTTTCATCTGCCGGGCCGCCGGTAGCGGCACCGGCCGGCTCGGCGGCGTCTTCTGCCGGTGTCTCGCTGTCCGGCTCTTCCTCGCTCTCAAGCTCCAGCAGCTCGTCGCCTTCTTTCAAGGTATCGCCCAGCTTGACCTTTAGGCTCTTCACCACGCCCGCCTTGGGCGCAGGAATTTCCATGCTGGCCTTGTCGGATTCGAGCGTCAGGATGCTCTGGTCGGCTTCGATACGGTCGCCGACCTTGACGAACAATTCGATTACTTCACCCTCACCGCTGCCGATGTCGGGTACG
>ERZ1673962.1223-NODE-1223-length-12987-cov-3.742422_pt1 | contig 12987 bp, 12 predicted proteins | sample MGYA00580188_ERZ1673962 | MGnify/ENA primary metagenome ERZ1673962 (study PRJEB41334, sample SAMN05608104) | rock metagenome | biome: terrestrial subsurface; feature: shale formation; material: shale | place: USA: Pennsylvania ... | reverse complement strand
ACCCCATCCACACGTGTCGGACTGCGTCTTTAGATGCGCATGTCGCGACCGGATCTTGGATCGCTCCGGACATGAGTGGTCCCCAGAATGCTGGGAATGGGCGGAATGTTTCAATTTTACCTCTTCCGTGACGCGCTCGCTAGGCCGGGCACGATGGCGATCTTTCTTGCAGACTGGGTTGATCCCCGCGCTGTATAGCTGTATAGCTATATAGTGTTGCGGTCAAGTTTGAAGTCGCGGTCCTTTCCCTTTCTGCAAACAGACTGACCGTTCCCCTGATCCAAGCCACCCACAAAGGAGCCGAACTTGAGTAAGCGCTACGGCTCTACCCTATGCTGCGAGGCTTGACGTTTGGCTGAAGTGCCAGGGCATGAGGTCCTCGATGCGGGATTTCGGATGTCCGTCGAGAATGGCCTGAAGAGTGTTGGCGATATAGTCGACAGGGTTCACGCTAGACATTTTGCAGGTGGCGACCAGCGAGGCCAGCATTGCCCAGTTCTCTGCGCCGGTTTCATTGCCGGCAAAAAGTGCATTTTTTCTGGTAAGAGCTATTGGGCGGATCTGGTTCTCGACCGGGTTGGTGTCCAGCTCAAGCGTGCCGTCCTCGAGGAAGCGGATCAGGCCGGGCCAATGGGCAAGAGTGTAGCGGATGTCCTCGGCCAGTTGGGATTTCTGCGCAATGCGGGAAAGCTTGGCCTCCAGCCACGGCTTGAGTGCGGCGATGACTGGTGCCGAATGGTCGCGCCGAGCAGCAAGGCGCAGCGCCGGATCCTTTCCTCGGACCGTCTTCTCGACCTGATAAAGCAGCGCAATCTGGCGCAGCATTTCCTCCGCAATGGGTGAGCCCTCATTTTCGAAGCGCTTCACGAAGCGACGGCGAACATGGGTCCAGCAATAGACCAGCTGCCATGGCCCGGCATCGCGCTCCATCCCGGTCATCGCATTGTAGGACTGATAGGCGTCGCATTGCAGGAACCGGCCCCGGTATCCGCCGAGGAACTTCAGCGGATGCTCTTTCCCCCGCCCGGGGGCATAGTGGAACAGCACGATCGGCGGTCCGGCACCGCCATGTCCGCGATCATCGGACACGACGGCCCAGAAGTATCCGCTCTTTGTGGCCTTTCGGCCGGGCTCCAGCACCGGCGCGCGAGTCTCGTCGACGAAGATCCGGTCCGCACCGCGCAGATGAGCGCGCATGTGGTCGATGACCGGCGTCAGATGGAAGCAGGCACGGCCGACCCAGCTGCCAAGCGTGCCGCGATCCAGATCGATCCCCTGACGCTTGAAGATCTCGGCCTGGCGATAGAACGGAAGGTGGTCGCCAAACTTTGAGACAATAATCCAGGCGATAAACCGCTCCGTGGGCATTCCGCCAGGCACCACATGCTCGGGAGCATGAGCTTGCGCCACAGTCTGAGAGCAGCGACGGCAGGCATATTTGGGTCGACGCGTCACCAGAATGCGGAACTGGGCGGGGATCACATCGAGGCGTTTGGACACATCCTCCCCGATCCGCGCCATCTCGCAACCGCAGGGACACAGGGTGCTGGGGGGTTCGATCACGCGCTCGATCCGGGGCAGATGCGACGGCAGATGCCCGCGGTTGCGCGCAGGTTTGCGGGGTGTCTTTGCCCCCAATCCCTGTAGCGCCGCCTCGGCCTTTTCCTGTGCCGCCTCGAGCACACCCTGAGCAAGCTCGGCATCCTCCAAGGGCAGATTGAACTGGTCGGGTGACAGCTTCTCGGAGCTTTTGCCAAACTGCGCGCGTTGCGCCGTGCGCAAAATGTCCTCCAACCGACGGTTGGCCTCCTGCACTTCGGATAGTGCCGCCTCAAGCTCGGCCAGGCGAGCCTTCAGGAGGGTGTTTTCCGAGGCAAGAGCATCAGCATCCATGGCTCGAAGTGAATCACGGATTATCCCTTGCAGCCAGCAAAAACAGGCATTCCCAAGCGTTCGACCGATCAGCCCGCTGTCAAAGGGCGCCGCGCTCGCTCGGGTCGGACAAGGCGCCAGTCCAAGCCCTCGAACAACGCAGCCATCTGTGCGGACGACATCCGCATCACCCCGTCCCGCACCTGCGGCCAGACGAACTTGCCGCCTTCCAGCCGCTTGTGAACCAGCACCATGCCGGTCTGATCCCAGACCAGAAGCTTGATCCGGTCGGCGCGCTTGGCCCGGAACACAAAGACCGCCCCGCAAAAGGGATCCAACCCGAACATCTCCTGGACTGCCAGGGCCAGGCCGTCGATACCCTTGCGGAAGTCGACCGGCCGCGTCGCCACAAAGACCTTCACTGGCCCGCCTTGACCCAGCATCATGACATTGCTGCCCGAGCCGCGCGGATCGCCCGCGTCAAGTGGACTTCATCTGCACCGGCACTGGCGCGGATCACGACATCGCCGACCACGATCTCCACCTCCGAGGGAGCGCGGGGCGGCGGCACAGGCGCAGCACCGCTCTCGGCAACCAGTTCCGCAAACATCGGCAGGGACGCTACGCTCTCGGGCACCATCAAGTGCCCGATCCGCAGCTTGTTGCGCCAATTATAAATCTGCCAACGTGTCGTGCCGTGTTTGCGGGCGATGTCGGCCACCCGCATCCCCGGGATCAGGCTTTCTGCCGCGATCCGCGCCCGCTCCGCCTCTGTTCGCTGCCGCCGACCACTCGGTCCCTCGATCATCTCCAGCCGGGAAACCGAACCATTGCAGGAGCCGTCCAAATGGACGCCCACTTCTTTGCCTCTTGCCAAATCCCAAACCCCTAAACCGACACACGCCGACAATGGCCGGTTCAGCTTAGCAATGGCAGGAGGGGATCGGTGTCGCGCTTACGAACTTGAGACTTACGGACGAAGAAAAAGCGATGTTGGCTGGTGAGTTTGGGCCCGTGAAGCAATGGGCGATCGACCACATGGTTCAGGTCGGGTGCATGTTTGATGCAGCCGATCTTGTCTCGGTAAGCCAGGCCCATATCATGGGCGATCCCGAGGCCGTCGGCATGGCCGGCGCAGATCTGCTCGAATCACTTCGGCGTGACGGGGCGCGGGTCAGCATTCCCACGATCACCGATCCTCGGGGCGTTGATCTGTCTTACTATGCCCCGCTTGGGCAGACCGAAGACATGGCGATCCTTGAGCGCCGCATCGTGGATGCCATGTCCGGCATCGACATTATGATGACCAACACCTGCATTAACTATCAAACGGTGATGCCGCCCGTTCTGGGCGATCATGTCGCTTTTGGCGATACCGGGGTGGTGATCTATTCCAACTCTGTCTGTGGCGCGCGCTCAAATTTCGAAGGCGGACCCTCGGCGCTGGCGGCTGGCTTGACCGGACGGACGCCGCGCTATGGCCTGCATCTCGACGAAAAGCGCCAAGCGACGCGGCGCTACCGCGTCAGCCAGCAGCCCAAGAACCTGACGGATTGGGGCATTCTTGGCGCGGCCATCGGCAAGCTCTCGGGCTCTTATTGGGAAGTGCCGGTGATTGAGGGGATTGAGAAAGCGCCCACCTCGGATGAGGTCAAACACATGGGCGCTGCCATGGCCAGTTACGGCTCTACGCCGTTGTTTCATCTGGTCGGGATCACCCCCGAGGCGCCAACCCTTGCCGCGGTTGGTGGCAACAAACTGCCCTGCGAGACTGTCGGCGAGGATGTGTTGGGCGCATTGCGGTCGCGCTTTGGCGGTCAGGGCGACAAGGTGGATGTCATTGTTTTCGCCGCGCCGCAGCTGTCTTTGGTCGAAATGCAGATGATTGCGGATCTGTCGCGCGGGCGCCGCTTTAAGGTGCCGATCTTTGCTTGCACTGCCCCCCAAGTCTATCCCGACGCGCAGCGCATGGGCTTTGTCGAGGCCTTTGAAAGTGCTGGCGGCAAGGTTCTGGTTGGCACCTGCTTTTACAACGGTTTCGCCCGCGAAATCGGTGAGGCCAACGGCTGGACACGGATCCTCAGCAACTCTGCAAAAATCGTAAATATCTTGGGCGGATACGGCTATCACCCGGCACTGGCCGACATGGCAGCCTGTATCGACGCGGCCGAAACCGGAGTGATTCAATGACGACAACCCTAAAATGCCATGTTGGCATCGGTGCCATCGTCGAAGGCGAGGCGCTTGTGGCCAAGGATGATTTCTCGGCCCGCTATGATCTGGATCGGATCAAAGGCGTGTTCAGCCGCCCCGATCATGCGCTGGCCGGGCAAAGCTATCACGATAAGATTCTGGTCCTGAACACCGCCAAGGGCGGGGTCGCCACCGCCTGGATGCTGCATGAAATGAAAACACGCGGCATCGTGCCCAAAGCAATCTTGTTCAACTCGGCCAATACCATTCTGGCACAGGGCGCAGCCCTCGCCGGCCTGACTATGTGCGACCGCTTCGAAGACGGCGACGTCACAGATCTGATCCGCCAAGGCGATACCCTCATCGTCGATCCGAAAAAAGGCGAAGTCATCATCAAAAATCGATGATCTTGGTGAAACAGGCAAAGAAAGAGCGTTCATGTCAGAATATCCTAACACCCAACTCTTGATTGCCGGAAAATGGTGCGAGGGTAGCGAAGGCCGGCAGTTGCCCGTGTATAATCCGGCAACCGGATCGGCGATCGGAGCCGTCGCTTTGGCCGATCTCGCCGATCTGGACAAAGCTTTGGTCGCCGCAGATCAAGGGTTCAAGGTTTGGAGAAATACCTCTCCGCTTGTCCGGGCCCAGATCATGCGTCGCGCAGCCGATCTTCTGCGCGAGCGCGCTGAACAGATTGCACGGCTGATCACCCTTGAACAGGGCAAGCCGATCGCCCAGTCGCGGGTCGAAGTCGCCGTAGCGGCAGATACGATTGACTGGTTCGCCGACGAGGGACGGCGCGTTTACGGTCAAATCATTCCTCCGCGAATGGCAGGCGTTCTTCAGATGACCATGAAGCTGCCGATCGGATGCGTCGCGGCATTTACGCCTTGGAATTTCCCGATTACGCAATCTGTCCGAAAAATTGCACTCGGACTTGCGGCCGGTTGCTCGATGATCGTGAAAGCGCCCGAAGAAACGCCAGCATCGCCCGCGGCCCTGGTGGCAGCCTTTGTCGATGCAGGGGTTCCGGAAGGCGTTCTCAATCTGGTTTATGGTGATCCTGCGAAGATTTCCGACTATCTCATCAAAAGTCCCGTCATCCGGAAGGTTTCGTTCACGGGTTCGGTTGGTGTCGGGAAAACCCTCGCCTCACTGGCTGGCCAGCATATGAAGCGCTGTACAATGGAATTGGGCGGACATGCGCCGGTCATCGTGACTGCAGATGCCAATCTTGAACGTGCGGCGCAGACCATGGTCGCTCATAAGTTTCGAAACTCGGGTCAGGTTTGCGTCTCTCCGACCAGGTTCCTGATCGAAGATGCTGCTTTTGATCAATTTACCAACCAGTTTGTAGAGCTGAGCAAAGATCTTCGTGTCGGTCCGGGCATAGATGAGGAAACGCAGCTGGGACCTCTGTCCAACGCCCGGCGCTTGGATGCCATCAGCGACTTGATTGCAGATGCTGTCCACCACGGCGCTACGCTTCGTTGCGGTGGCCGACCTCTTCATAATGAAGGTTGGTTCTATGCGCCGACGGTGCTGACCGATGTGCCACTCAGTGCGCGGATCATGAATGAAGAGCCGTTCGGGCCTGTGGCGATCCTCAATCGCTTCGCGACGCTTGACGATGCGATTGCCGAGGCCAATCGTCTACCGTTCGGTTTGGCCGCTTACGGGTGGACCGACTCTGACCAGACCGCTTACCGTTTGGGCGCAGAGGTCGAGACAGGCATGATGACAATAAATCATCTTGGCCTCGCCTTACCGGAAACACCTTTCGGAGGGACCAAAGATTCCGGTTACGGCAGCGAGGGGGGCTCAGAGGCAATAGAAGCCTATCTCGACACCCGCTTTGTCACGCGCACCTTTGCTTGAAGTCTTTGAAAAAACTGCTATCTTTTGCGAGAATAGCCACAAGCAGAGGGTATCGGAGGCTTTCTACTGTGTGGAATTGAGCGACCATCGGCCCCTTCATTCAGTCGCAACTGGATAAAGGGGCCGGTGGGTTCAACCGATTTGTGCAACATGTATAACCGCCCCATGCGCAAGAGGGTTTTTCGGAGCTTCGTCTGGCGCGTCATCAGGTGCTGACATGTATCCGGCCTTATGATGCGACCTTGGATGCCGCGGGCCCGTATGGTGGTCGAGGATCAGGTCCAGATCAAAGCCGCGTGCTCGGTGGCACTCTGTTGCACCCTGGATGCCCCGATCCCGTCTCACGACGATTGCGCCATACCGCTCCTTGCCCTCTAACGCTCCGACGTTCCCCGAACGCGAACGACTTATGCCGCCGCGACCGGAGCTCTGTAGACGCCGCCACGGGCCATCAAGGCCCAAACGATGCGCGCCATCTTGTTCGCGAGCGCCACCCGCACCAGCATTCCCGGCTTGCGTGCAAGCATACCGCCCAACCAAGTGCCGGGTTTTGCCGCGGCGTGAGTATGCCGTTTGATGATGACGCTGTTGGCGCCGATGATCAGCAGCCGCCTGAGCGAGCGCTCGCCCATTTTCGTCGTGGCCCCGAGCCGCTGTTTGCCCCCGGTCGAATGCTGCCTCGGCGTGAGCCCAATCCATGCCGCGAAGTCGCGTGCCCTGCGGAAGTGCTCCGGCGGCGGAGCGAGTGTCGCCAGCGCTGTGGCTATGAGCGGTCCAACCCCAGGGATCGTCATCAGCCGTCGCGCCAGTTCATTCTCTCGCGCCCGGCGGGCAATCTCGGCGTCGAGCCCGGAGATCCGCTCATCGAGTTGGCGCAGAACGCCCGCGAGGACCTGCAACGTCGCCCGTGCCGTCTCGGGCAGGCCGCTGTCGGGGTCTTCGATCACCGTGATCAGCCGGCGCATGCTCGCGGTCCCTTGCGGAACGACCTCACCGAACTCGGTCAGATGGCCCCGGAGGGCATTGATCGTCTGCGTACGCTGCCGGATCAGCAACTCACGCACCCGGAAGACGGCCGCCGCGCCTTGTTTCTCTTCGCTCTTAACTGGAACGAACCGCATATTTGGCCGCTGTGCCGCCTCGCAGATCGCCTCCGCGTCGGCTGCGTCGTTCTTCTGCCGCCGCACGAACGGCTTCACGTAGGCCGGCGGGATCAGCCGCACCTCGTGGCCCAGCTTGCCGATCTCCCGCCCCCAGTAGTGGGCGCCTCCGCAGGCCTCCATCGCCACCGTGCAGGACGGAAGACTGGCAAGTACCTCGAGCACCTGCCCCCGCCGCAGCTTGCGTCGTAGAACCGCGCGTCCGGTCGCGTCGGCCCCATGAAGCTGGAACACATTCTTCGCCAGATCGAGCCCGACCGTGGTAATCTTCGACATGACCGCTCCCTCCCGTGGATCATTGCTGACCCACCTTGGCACACTAGATGCCGTCGGGGGGCGGTCACACCATCAGAGCCCCGGCTTGCACGTCACGCGATTGGCAAGCAATCGTCAGATTTTCACCAGATTCGCAACACAACCCGGCCTGTCTGCTTGGAAAGCTCTATGTTCAGGATTAGGGTTCTTATTCCCTTGGCAACCATCCTCAGGTTCTGAGTCGTGCTTACCGTGTCTTGAAAGGCTTCCCTTGAAAAACTTGCAAATCATCGGACAAGTCCTGAACTTCATCCGCGAACGGAAGTACGAAAGCGGCGAGCGGCTGCTTTCTGAGCGCGACTTTGCCCTTAAATTGGATGCAACCCGGCAGCAGATCCGTGAGGCAATTGCCACGCTCGAGGCGATGCGCGTGGTTGAACGACGGCCCAGTTCGGGGATTTACCTGCGCGACTTGAACAGTGAAAGCAGCATTGAGGCGCTCGTCTTACACGCCGATTCCGGGTATCCGCTGCAACCAAAAGAAGTGGCAGATTCCCTAGAAGCCCGTCGCCTGCTTGAGGTTCAGGCGGTGCTCTTTGCCTGTGTCAGACATACAGATGACGACATCGGCTATTTGGAAAAAAACCTTGCCATGACCAAGGCAAGGCTCGAAGCTGGCGAGTCCATTGAGGTCGAAGACCGAGAGTTCCATCAGCTGATCGTCACCTCGACCGCCAATGGTGTTCTTGTCCGCTTGGTCAATGCGTTCTACGAAATGTCGCAGCTGCGGCGGAAATTCTTTTTCAGCGACCAAACATTGTGCCATCGCTCTTTTGAAGAACATCGCCTGATTTTCGACGCAATCCGCGCCCGTGACCCCGAGCGCGCACGCGAGGCGATGGACGCCCACCTCTCGCATGCGGTTGCGACATGGGATGAATTGCTGACGAACAGCGACAAGGCTGCTGAATAACCAATAGCTGATGCGGCGGCTGCCCACCCCGACGGCCTTAAGCGGGCCCTATTGGCTTTGAAGACACCGGCGACCCACCTCATCAAGCCCACGGCCCTTTCGCCGTTGCGGGCCGGGACCAGTCGCGATGCGTTACACGAGAAATTTGCCTACCGTCGTTCAGACCATTCTCAGATAGGCGGGGGCTTAGGCGTAAAATCAACACCCCGCGCCCCACCCCGGAGCACCGTAAGCGGCGGTTGCGGCCCACGTGTGTTCGGCTTGACGGCTTGAGGTTCCAGGGCAGCAGGTCATCGATCTTTGCCTGCGGGTAGCTGAAGGCCCGCACCTGCCTATAGAGACCGTAGCCCGTCGGCCCGGCTTCGTAGCAGACAGAGATATCGCCCCGCCCGGAAAGCTTCTTTAGCAGCTTGTCGACGCTGGCAGGGGTGTTCTCGAACGTGCCCAGACTCAGCACCTCATCTCGGCGATCACCAACCGCGGTCGCAACCGCGAGCTTGTCCTTGGATACATCAATTCCGACGTAGATCGTTGCATGGGCTTTCGGCATGTCGTTCTCCATCGCAAAAGGACGGCCACCTGCCGCCCCGCGATCAGGATACAGCCTGATCCGTCATGGCCGGGCAGGTGAAAAAGACATGCGATCTTACGGAGCACCGGCCTGCGCGGAAAGGGCAAATGCGGATCTGTAAAGTCGCGACCGTAAACGGAACGACTGCCATTTTTTACCGTCCCGTCAGCCTTTTGGCCTACCTCTCGCTTTCAGCCAGCCATAGCCCGGCTGTGCAGCGCGGCTGGTTTTGGACCCCCGTAAGCCCAGTCAAGCAATTGGACCGTGTGGATCACCGGGACTGTACTGGCTGATCCGATCTGCATGATGCAACCAATATTTCCCGATGCGATGACATCGGGTTTGATTGCGGATAGGGCGCTTATTTTTCGTGATTTCAATTCTTTAGATATCTCTGGCTGCAGCAGATTATAGGTCCCGGCCGACCCACAGCACAGATGTGCATCTTTGGGGGATAACACCGTGTATCCGGCACGGCTTAGCAGGGTCTTGGGGGCATCTGTGACCTTCTGGCCATGTTGAAGCGAACAAGCAGCGTGATAGGCGACGCGCAACGGCTCTACCGAGGTTTCTGCCAGATCGAGCGTCGTCAGGAACTCTGTGATGTCCATTGCAAGGGCCGACACGCGTGCGGCATCATCCGCTAGCTCAGAGTTGCGGAAGATGTGACCATAATCCTTGACCGTCGTCCCACAGCCGGACGTATTGATCACGATGCCGTCCAGGGTGGCGCTGTCAATCTCTGCCAACCAGGCCCGTATATTGCGGGCAGCGAAAGCATGGGTTTCGCTTTCTCGTCCCATGTGATGGACCAGCGCGCCGCAGCAGCCCGCATCTTTCGGAATGACGACCTCGACACCCAACCGGGTCAGAAGGCGAACGGTTGCTGCGTTGATTTCGGGGTCAAGCACGCGCTGCGCACATCCGGTCATCAACACCACACGCTTTCGGCGCTGACCACTGGCCTTATGCGTCTGGGGTGCGTCGATGCTCGAGCGCGATGCCACGGTCTTGGGCACCATGTCCAGCATCGCACGCAACCTTCCGTCCGGGATAACCCCCCGTATCGGCCGAGCCAGTTTGCCAAGCCGCAATGCCAGCCGGAATCGATCAGGATATGGCAAGATCATCGTCAATATGCGGCGCAGCCAGCGGTCAAGAAAGGGTCTTTGATAGGTCTGCTCGATATGCACGCGCGCGTGATCGACCAGATGGCCATAATGCACGCCAGATGGACAGGTCGACATGCAAGACAGACATCCCAGACAGCGATCAATATGCTTTACGGTCTGAGCATCTGCAGGCCGGTCGTTCTCGAGCATGTCCTTGATCAGGTAGATGCGACCGCGGGGACTGTCCAGCTCATCGCCCAGCACCTGATAGGTGGGACAGGTTGCCGTGCAAAAACCGCAGTGAACACAAGATCGCAAGATCTTATTCGACTCTGCGGTTACGGGATTTTTCAGTTGTTCTGGTGTGAAGTTGGTTTGCATTCTTTCAGCTCCTGCGGAACAGATCGCGCGGATCGAAACTGCGGCGAAGCTGCTCGGATAGCATGGCGACGGGTGCGGACTGAGGTTCCAGCTCAGGCGTGGTGGGACCGGGGTTTCCGCGCAGCAACGTGGCGTGACCATAGCCGCGGCCCAGCAGCATCCGCAGGTCAGTGCCCGACGTAGTCGATGCCCAAAGCAGCGCACCACCCCAGTCAAGCTGAACGTCGATCCCCTTGTCGCGCAGCCGGCGTGCGGCAAGCCCGCCTTGGCTTGCCCGCAGTGACACGCGCCAAACATCGGTCTTTTGGTCGGCAAAGCGTAGGCAGTCGCGGATTGCCGGCCAAGGATTGCCTTCTATCGAAACGGCGCTCGGCAACAGGTGCGCCAGACGCGAGGTGCGATAATGCACGGATTGCGCAAAACCCTCGACACGCAGCAAGACTGTCGCGCCATCCCAGGCCGCACCTGTGACCTCATAGGGCGATCCGAGCGCCGCAGCCATGGTGCGCACGGCCTGTTCCGGGTCTGTCTCGGGCAGCGCAAGCGTTGTTGTCGCCTCGGGCATCGGCAGGACTTTCAGGCAGACTTCGGTTATAATGCCCAAGCCCCCACGGGCGCCGCAGTTCAGGCGCGCCAAGTCATAGCCGGTAACATTTTTCATGACCCGGCCACCATTTTTGATAATCCGCCCCGTGCCATCGACCAAACGCAGACCAAGCAGTAAGTCGCGCGCCGAGCCGACCTGAAGCCTGCGCGGTCCGCAATGGTTCAGCCCGATCATACCCCCGATGGTTGGCTCGCCCGTCGTGTGAAGCAAGGGGCGATGGTCCATCGGCTCAAACGGCAGGCGCTGGTTATTTTGCGCCAAAAGCGCATCAATTTCAGTGATCGGGGTTCCTACACGGGCAACAAGCGTCAGTGCCCCCGGCTCATAAAGCTGTACGCCGCTTATGGCGTGCGTGGTCAGGGGTGTCCCTTCTTGCGGGTAATGTCGGGTCGCGCTGCCCCTGATGGCAAGCCGCCCCGTGGCCCCGCGCAGGATTTCTGCCAGCTCATTTTCGTTGGAGGGGGAAAGCATCGTCAGCGTGGTCATTGGCTGCGCCTCGCTTCCGATACCTCAAGAGGAAAGACTTTTGCGGGATTGAGCAGCCAATGCGGGTCGAAAGCATCTTTGACCAGCATTTGGGCCTCTAGATCGTCACGGTTGAACTGAACCAGCATGAGATCACGCTTTTCGACGCCCACGCCATGCTCGCCGGTCAGACAGCCGCCGACCTCGACACAAAGGCGCAAAATATCGGCGCCGAACTTTTCGCATCGCTCTAGATCGCCCGGTTTATTGGCATCAAACAGGATAAGAGGGTGCATATTTCCATCGCCAGCATGGAAAACATTGGCAACTTCCAGCCCGTATTGCTGCGACAGATCGCCGATGCGCTGCAAAACATGGGGTAGCTCACCAATCGGGATCGTGCCGTCGAGACACATGTAATCGTTAATCTGACCCATCGCCCCAAAGGCTGATTTGCGGCCAAGCCAGATCTTGGCGCTTTCCTCGGCAGAGCGGCTTTCGCGGATCTCGCGCGGGGCGTGAGTGTCGGCAAGGGCACGGATCAGGCCAAGTTGATGGGCAATCTCGGCGTCTGATCCTTCGACCTCGATGATGAGCAATGCCTCGCAATCGGGGTAACCCGCCTTGGCAAAAGCCTCGCAGGCCCGGATACAGGGGCGATCCATATATTCGATGGCGACCGGCAATAGCCCAGAGCGGATGATATCCGAGACGCATGCCCCAGCCACAGAGGCGCTGTCAAAGGCGATCAGAATCGGGCGCGCCCCCTCGGGTTTTGGCAAAATGCGCAGCGTTGCTTCGGTCACGATGCCTAACTGCCCCTCAGATCCGCACACCACCGACAGCAGGTCCAGATCCCCAGCATCCATGTGGCCGCCGCCAAGATCCATGATCGTGCCGTCCATAAGAACCATGCGCACGCCAAGCAGGTTGTTCACCGTCACGCCGTATTTCAGGCAATGCGCCCCGCCAGAGTTCATTGCAATATTTCCGGAAATGGCACAGGCCAGTTGCGAAGAGGGATCGGGGGCATAGAACCAGCCCTCATCGCTAATCTTGCCGGTCACCGAAAGGTTGGTGCGCCCGCTCTGGACGCGGATCAGCCGATCCTCGAAATCGACCTCTAGCACCGCAGACATCCGCGCGATCCCAACGACGATAGAATCCGCTGTGGGAAGTGAGCCACCCGCAAGCGAGGTACCGGCCCCGCGGGGGATCACAGGAACGCCGAATTGATGACAGACCTTTAGGACAGAGGCGACCTCTTCGGTTGTGCGTGGCAAGACCACGGCGAGGGGCGGGCAGCGGTAAGCCGTCAGCGCATCGCATTCATAAGCCTTGAGTTCGCTGGCTTGTTCAATCACCGCGTCAACGGGCAGGATCGCTTGCAGAGCTGCGAGGATCTCTGCGCGCCGGGCTATAACTGTGGTCCTGGGCACTGGCATCTGCATGGCGTTCCTCCTCGTTGCGCGAAACTGCGCGGATTGGCCGGGATTTCGGGAAAATTTTGGGGTTGGCGT
>ERZ1673962.1222-NODE-1222-length-12989-cov-4.672336_pt1 | contig 12989 bp, 10 predicted proteins | sample MGYA00580188_ERZ1673962 | MGnify/ENA primary metagenome ERZ1673962 (study PRJEB41334, sample SAMN05608104) | rock metagenome | biome: terrestrial subsurface; feature: shale formation; material: shale | place: USA: Pennsylvania ... | reverse complement strand
TTGTTTTATATATTTATATGATATTTAAAAGAAAAAATAAAAATTTATTTTTTATTAATATAAAAATATTTATATTAGCAGTTGCTGTTATTATGATATGGAGATGAGTTTGGAATTTTTTAGACCATTATTTATTGCCTGATTATTTTATTTTATCAAATTTATTAAGTATTTGAGTTTGAATTCTTATATTATTTTTAAATGACTATGATTTAGATGAGCTTTGAGTAAGTGATGATTAAAAAATAGACTAGTAATTTTACTAGTCTATTTTTTATTTTTTGGCATATTTTCTTTTGCCCAATCACTAATTGATTGTATATGACAAGAAAGAGATTCTCATTTTTTTGTTAAACAATATATTGCTTTATGTGGAGTTTTAGAGATTGTTTTTTTCTCTACAAATCATTGTTCTTGAAGCTCTTTTAATCTATTAGATAAAATTCTTGGATTAACTCATGTAAGATTTTTTTCTATATCAGAGTATGATTTACATCAGTCACTTATCGATTTTATTATAATTAATATCCATTTTTTTGATAAAAATCACATAAAATCTAAGAAAGGACAAAAGTTTTTTTGATTATCAGGCATAATATATAATTACTTAACTTTAAATTTTGTTTATTATAACTAAAATTATATATTTTTCAAACAAAAAAAAGAAGAAGTTTATTACTTCTTCTTTTTTAAAACTATGCTTCTTTTTCAACAGCAAAATCAACTTTAATTGTTCTACCATCAACTTCAGCACCGTCCATAGCTTCTTTAGCTTTAACAGCATCTTCTATGTTTTCAAATTCAACAAAACCAAAACCTTTAGATTTTCCAGTTTCTCTGTCTTTGATAACTTTAACGAAAACAACTTCTCCGTATTCTTTGAATACGTCTTTGATTTCTTGCCAATCTAACCCCCAAGATAAACCACCAATGAATAATTTTTTAGTTTCCATATACATGTACTAATTAAATAAAAACCGTAAAATAAATTATTCACAAATGGCCATGATTATTCTGATAACTATTGAACACAAATGAAAAAATTTAGTTTTACAAATCTAATTATAACTATATTTAATATATATCAAGTTTTTTATTAAAAAAGTATATGTAATTAAATTACATATACTTTTTTAATATTATTTGTTGAATTTTTTCTTGTAATCTTCATTACATCTTTTTAATATTTCTTGAGCAGTTGCTTTATTATCCCAACCGTTAAGTTCTACTTTTTTACCATGTAAGTCTTTATAATGAAGCATGTAATACTCTATATCTTCTAATTCTTTTTTGTTAACATCTTCTATATCATTAACATCAGAATAATATTTATCATCAGCAACAGCTAGTATTTTGTAATCATCTTCACCAGAATCAATCATTTTTAATCATCCTACAACTCTTAAAGGAACAACAACTCCTGGATGTAATGGTTGAGTACATAAAATAATTACATCTAATGGATCATTATCTCATTCATTCCATGTTTGAGGCAAATCTCAATAGTTAAAAGTATAATCGATAGGAGTTTTACCAACTCTGTCAACCCATACAGCACCAGTTTTATAATCAAATTCATATTTTACTTTACTTCATTTTGGTATTTCTACAACTGCATTAATTTCAGAAAAATCTTCATTACCTAATGGTATATCATGGTATAAGTTCATATTTTTATTGTTAAATATTTAAATAACCCATTTATTTTATATAAAAAAAATTTTTTTCAAGGCTTTTTTACCTTCTTCTGTTTTTCTTAGAGCTAAATTTGTCTTTTAGTCTTTTGAATTGTTTTTCTCATAATTTTTCTTCTAATACTAGATTTAATTGAGCTTCTTCATCAAATAAGCTCATATCCATATCTATATTGTGTTCTTGTTTAAACTTATAATCTTCATAGTTTCAATATGAAACAGATAATTCATTATTATCTATAAACCATATATTTGTAGCTAGTTTATTTACAAAGTATCTGTCATGAGATATGAATAATATAGCTCAATTAAACTCTTTTAATGATTGTTCCAGACTTTCTCTAGTATCATAATCTAGATGATTAGTAGGTTCATCTAGTATTAATAAATTGTATTCTTTTTGTCATAATATAGCAAAAAGCAATTTTGATGTTTGTCATCAAGATAAATCACTAACTTTTTTATCTAAATCTTCTCTTTCAAAAAGGTAATGACTTAGTAGTCAAATAAGATTTTGTTCAGGGTAATTAATTCATGCTTTTTCAAAGTTTTGTCTTATTGTTAAACTGAAATCTAGTTCTTCATGTAGTTGTGAATAATATCAAAATTTAACTCATTTTCATTTACTATAAAATCAATCAAGAATTTCTAATTGTCATATAATAGTTTTTAAAAATGTAGATTTTCAAACTCAGTTTTCTCATACAATACCTATTCTTTGTTTTTTATATAAATATACTTCATTTATATAAAAAAGAGGATCTTTTCTTCATATAAAACATTCTTTAAAGCTAAGAACTTTTTCTGGAACTTCTCAAGTAAAACTAAAAAAGAATTTAGGTTTTTTAGGTATAAATGGAGCTTCTATAATTTCTCTTTTTTCTAGAGCCTTTTCTCTTGATTTTGCCCATCAAGCTCTACTTCATGCTCTAAATCTATTAATTAATTTTTCTTCTTTATCTATAAACTCTTGCTCTCTTTTGTAGTCTTCTAATTTTTTCTTTTCTATTTTGTCTCTCTCTGCTAAATATCATGTATAGTTAGTATGATAATATGTTATTCATCTTTTAGGTTGAACTTCATATGTTTTATCACATGTTTTATCTAAAAATTCTCTATCATGAGATATTATTACATATCAACTTTTCCATTTATTTTGCAAGAAGCTTTCTAGCCATTCAACACTTCACATATCTATAAAGTTTGTTGGCTCATCAAGAAATAGTATGTCTGGTGATTCCAATAGAACTTTTGCTAAAGCAACTTTTGTTCTTTGTCATCAACTTATTTCACTTAATTTTTTATTTAATAATTCAAAAATTCATATTCAATTTGCTACATTATGAATTTTATTATTGAAGTCATTTCATCAAATATTATTAAACTGTTCAAGCATTGATGTATAATCTTCAATTATTTGAATATTTTCAGGCTCTTCTCACATTTTTTGTTCTAAAATACTCAAAGATTTCTCCATTTCTATTATATCTGTAAATGCTTCTTTTAATTCTTCTCTAACTAGTTTATTATCATTATCACTATGTATTTGTTTTAGATATCATAATGTTAGATTTCAAACATTATCTATACTTCAATCATATCATTTTATTTCTCATGTAAGAACTTTTAATAGAGTAGTTTTTCAAGCTCAGTTAGATCATACTATAGATACTCTATCTGTTTTATTTAGTGTAAAATCTATATCTTTTAATATTGTTTCTCAATCGAATTCTAAATTTTTTATTTTTATCTTTAAATGTTTCACTTTTTCTATTAATTATTTAATCTCTAATATTTTTGATGTATAAGTATAACCTTGTTGTATTTCTTTAAAGTTTTTTGACCATTTATTTTGGTTTATAGTATAGTTAAAATGACTTATACTATCAGTAGAATGTATTTCTCTGTCCATAAGAATTGTTCTTAGTTGTAGCTCAACCAGAACTTGCGAATCTCTATATGGACTAATATATTTAAAATGTATACTTTTATATCAATTTATTTTTGGTTTTTTAACATAGTCTTTTTTTTCTATAAAAACGTATTTTTCCTCAAATAATCTAACAAATTTTTTTAAGTTTTCAATATCTGGAAAAATTACTCTTATTCAAATATTATCCATACTAGTATTTCATTTTTTTCTGATACGTTTATTATATATACTGAAATATGTTTTTCTTCTTACTTTTATATTTCAAAATGATTCTGATTGCATCATTATATTGGTAAGGTTGTTAACCATAGTAAACATATGTTCTCAAGGAAATTCTATTTTATCTACTTTTTCTCTGTAAAACTTCCTAACTTTTTCATATTTTTTAGGGTATACTTTTTTAAAGTAAACATCTTGAAAAAAACCAAGAAATGGTGACTCAATGTAAGTAAGATAAGGTAATATGTATCAAATTGACTTATAATAATTTTCTTGATTTGGAGCTATTTTTATAAATTTTTTTTCAAATGATAAAATTGAGTATTTAATTACTGTTTTAAAAAGAAATAAATCTTTCTCCATAGCTAAAATTATATCCAAAAATTTTTTATAATCTCACTCCATTTCATATTTAAAGCTTGATCTTATTAGCTTTATTTTTTTAGAGTCACTTTTTTCTAGTATTTCATGCGAATTATCTATTATTCAAAAATACAGCATTCAATATATAAGAGCTAATGTTATGTATGATTCATCATTTGAGTGTCTTTTAAAAATAACTATAACATTTTTTATTAATAGTTCTAGGTCTTTTGTCAAAAGATGTCATTTCTCATTGTATAACTTGTAAAATCTTTCTTTTTGGACTTTGTCTCTAAATTTTATTTCCTCCATATTTAGATAGCTAACATCTTAATATTATTATTTTAAATATATTATAAAAAAAACAAAATTTAAATTTTATAAAAACTTTTGTTTTTTTATTTTTATTAGTTATATTGATGTTATATTTAAGCGACACACTTATGGTTTTATTGGTTTTTTCCATTTAAAATTAATAAGTGTTTTTATGTTTTATTTTTTTGAAAAAAATATATTTTATAATGAAAAAAGTAATATTTTGATATTGATCTTTACTGTCTGCATCATGATGGAACTCTACTTTGAAAAGGGAAGTCTCAGAAGATGATATGATATATTTAGAATTACAATGATATAAAAGAGTTTGGACTCCTACAATTGAAATAACTTTTGAGGATAAAAAAACATGTTATAATTGAGTTTTTCTTGATATAAAAAAGTGTAAAAATTGTTTTGTTAATGGTTATTGATTAGTAGTAAGTGATGATGAATTTGATATGATTTCAAAAAGAGAACTTGCTTATGAAATGATTGATGTTACTGATAATATTAAGCAAAAACAAGATTGATATAGTTATTTTACCGCTTATATTAAACTAAAAAATGATGATGTTTGTTATGAATCAGATGAAAGTTATATAATTCCTAAAAAATATCACGATTTAATAATGTGAATTCTTGATAAAAAACCAGAAGAGTTCAGGAAAAATTATTTAAATAACACAAACGAACCTAATTATAAATTATTAGACTGATTCTATAATTTTTGTAATCCTATAGTTGATTATTATACTGGTCATTCTAATGATAAAACTAATATTAAATAAATTTTAAAAATATATGAAAAAAATAATTTTTGTTTTAATTGCTTTTTTTCTTTCTTTTTCTTTTTGTTTTTCAGCTGATATTGATTCAGTTGATTCTAATAATTCAGATGTTTTAGTTCCAGAGGAAATTGACTGGACTCAAAGATTTATATTAACTGAGTTAAAAGAATTAAGAATTGATCAAGAAACATTAAAAAGAGAAATTTACCAAGATATTCAATCTAGAGAAATATCAGCAATTGATAAAGCTTTAAGTTATTCGGCTAATACTGTTAATTTTTTCTTTGTTTTACTTACTGTTGTTATAGCTTGATTTTGAATAGTTTGATGGAAAACTATTTGAGATATAAAAAATGCTACAAAAGCTTCTATGGATAGAGAAACAAAAAAAATCATATCTCAATTTCAAAAAAAGATTGAAGAATTAGAAAAAGAACAAAAAATAAATATCCTATGGAGACAATATAATACTTCAGATAGTGATAAGGAAAAAATAAATATTTTAGATAGAATCTATTATTTAAAACCAGAATCACAATTTGTAACCATTGAGAAATCTAATGTTTATTTATCTATGTGACTTTATGATAAAGTGATTGAAATAACTGATCCAATTGTTTCATGAGATAGAGCAAAACATCAACCTCATGCATTTTACAATAGAGCTTGCGCTTTTAATGCTATTGATGATAAAGATAATGCTATTTGAGCTTTAAATAGTTTAATTAGTTTAGCTCCAGATTATAGAGAAGTTATACAAGATTCTGAATACTTAACTAATCTAATGAAAACTGCTAAGGTTAAAGAACTACTTAAATAATATATAATATTATGAAAAATAAATTAAAAAATATCCCAGATAATATCGTTTCATTTTATATATATTGAATAATTTTTATTTTGGTTTTCTATATGGCTTTTAGTCTTATAGATTGATTTGTATGATTATTTAATAAATTTAACTTAATTGTTAATGATCCTAAAGAACTTATAGAAGATAAGCTATTACATACTATAGCTTTTTCCATAATTCTTGTTAAAGCATATATTATACTTATGTCATATGCTACTTATAAGCATGTTAGTATAAAATATATTGTTGAGATTTCTATAATTGCTCCAGCTGTTGAAATAATTTTTAATAACTCTAATTATGAACTTATAAATTTAATAATGCTTTGAACTTTTTGAGTTATTAACTTATTAGTATATATGATTTTTTATAAAAGTTTTGAAAAAATGTCTCATATAGAAAAATAAATCTTAAACAAACTGATATTACTTGTAAATAACTAAAATTTATTGTATTTATAAATTTATAAAAAAGCTAAGATTTAAAATCTTAGCTTTTTAGTTTTTTCTTTGGCAAGGACCGTAGGAATTGCACCTACGCCTCTCGGGGTCGGAATCCGAGCACTCTTCTAATTAAGCTAGGTCCTTATAATTTCAATGTATGCTTATTTTATTAAAAATACATTGAAATGCAAACTAGATTATATTTTTTATTATATTAATAAGTAATATTATACTTATAATAAATATAATACTTGCTGATAATATTTTTGAATATTTTGCTAATAATTCTATTTTTGAATATATTTTATTTTTTAAAAATACACTAAGTATCACTATTCATGATAGAGTAGTTAATATTCATAATCAAAGTGCGAAAATCAATGGAGTAATCCATGCTGACTTTCATAGAGCTAATAATAGTAAATATATACTCCAAGCAAAACTACATGGTGCTAATCAAACTAAAAATGCAGTATATAAACTAGGATTTGTTTTTTTACATTTTATTTTTTTAGTAGATGTATATAGTAAGTAGATACTTATTAAAAAAAGTATTATTCAGCTTATTAGTTGTACTATAAATACATATTTTGATGTATCTATAAAGCTAGTTATTACTTTTGTTAGTGCAAATAATATTAATATATCTATCATATGAGTTATCGTAAACACAAAGGCATAGAATAATCATTTTTTATATCAGTTTCATTCTTCAAGAGTATAAGCTATTAATATTCATTTAGAGTGTCATGGTCAAATCGCATGTATAACTCATAGTCAAAAAACAATTATGAAAATTACTAATAAGTTTCATTCTCATTTTTCAAAAAAGTTATTTATGTATTTCATTACTTTTTCTAGATAACTATTTCAATATCAATAATCTGATAAATTTTGATTTTGTAATTTTGAATTAATTTCTATTAACTTGTTTATATTTTTATTACTTATTTCCAGATCTAGTTTCTCTCTGTATTCTTGTCCTGGTCAAAGCTCTTTATTTAAAGGATTCCATCAATAATCTATTTCTTCCTTATCTGTGTAATTGTCACCATCAGTATCTATGTTGTTTATATCAGTATAATATACTTTTTCTTCTTCATCAGATAATCAATCTCAGTCACTGTCAACTCTTACTATATTTAAATTATCTAAATCTAATTTTAGGTTATATATTTTATATGTTAAAACCTTATAAATTATAGGCTTTAAATTTTTTATTCAATTCTCTAAGTTATATAGTGTGATTCTATTTGTTTGTAAGGGGAATTCTATAAAATATCTTAATTCTAGATCTAAATTTTTTATATTTTCTTCACATTTAAATCTATAACTTACTCATAATCAATTTGTTAATATTTTATATGCTTCGTCTTTTTGTAATTCTATATTCTCTACTTCACAAAGCTTATTATTATTTTTGAGGCTAGAATTATTTTTTACATATTCTTTTATTATATTTTCATTTTCATAATAATAATCAACTCAATCAGGATTAATTCAGTTATTTTTTAGAAGATATTCTATTTCGAATGAATGGAAATAAGTTGTTATATCAATATTTTTTCATTTAATATTTCATGTTGATACAGATATGTCTAATGGATGAGCAAAAGTCGTATTAATAAAAGCAAAAAATGCTAATAAACTTATAATTATTTTTTTCATAAAATATGTAAATAAAAAATATCTTGAATTTATAATAAATAAAAAACTCTTGTTAACAAGAGTTTTTTATTTATTTAGTTAAGTGTTTTTTGAAAATATATCATATAGTTCAGTTTTCTAAGTTTTTAGATTTAATTACTTTTATTTGAAAAAATCATTTCTCATGTAATTGAGTTGTTTGCTCAACAATATCTCATTTTTCTAAAAATCATATGCTTTCTTTCCAATATGCATCTTTCATTAATAAAACACTATCACTTTCTACATAGTATTGATAATAACTTAGAGTAGTTTTATCATTACTATCTACTATATCTTTTTTATCTTCTTTTGTTTCTAATAGATTATCATTTTCTTCTGTTTTTATTTCTTTTTTATAATAAATATTTCTAATTTTTTTATCAAGAACAGCTTTTTTATATATTTTATTAAATGCATCAGCATTTTCTATTATAGCTATTTTAGATTTATTTTTTGTTTCCAAATCTATATTTTTTGTTTTATATATGATTATATTTCACATCAAATTATTTAATTTTTCTATTAAAGAATTTGTAGTATTATTATCAAATTTTTTCTTAATTATGAAATCAATAATTTTTAAATAAATCTTATAATATTTTTCATTATCTAGCTTTAATAATATATAATCTCATTTATCTTCATATTCAAAATATTTATCTCATATTTTAATAGTTTCAGAGTTATTTTTTTCTTCATTTATTAATTCTTCTTCAATATCTTTTGATAAATCTTTATCAAGATTTTGTTTTTCTATTTGAATTCTATATTCTTCTTTTTTATCTATTGTTTGGTATTGCATACTATCAGTATAACTCATAGTTGCTATATCTTTTTCTGGATCAACTCAACAATCCCTATCGTAATATGATGGAGAAAAATCTCAAAATTCACAACTATCTTTTCTTAGAATAACAGTTCTTCATCATGAGCTGAATTTTTTATTTGTATTTTCTACTTCTCCTCAATTATCTGAAGAATTAGAGTTATCTATTAGGTTTCAACTTGAATCAGATTCAATTAATGCATAATAACTAAAATGATTAGTTCTTATATTTAGTAATCAATTATTTTTTACTACATTATTTGAATTATGTTTTTGCCAATTTATTCAGTCTTCACTTGAATATACAACATAATTTTTATTTTGGTTTACAGGAGCTTCTATTTCTACATCTTTATTTAGGCTCATTCATACTCAAAGCTTATCAGCTCAAACCTTTATTATTTTTTCAATATTTATATTTGAAACATCAATATTTCATATTTTTGTTCACTCTTTAATGAAATAAGTTTTATTTATTTCTTTTGGTAAAACAAAACCTCAATTCCATACTATTCCAGTGCTAGAACTAGTTAGGGAATTAATATATGTCCCAGTTGAAGTTAACATTTTTATGTCATTTTCTCATTCTATATTTGATATAGAATCAATGCTTCATAATAAAATTGGTTCATCAAGAATTAAGTTTCAATTAATACTAGTATTATTATATCTAGTTAATCTAGTATCAGATTGAATTGATAGTTCACTAGAGTCTCTTATTACTTCAGGAGATATAAAGTTTCATTCTAATATTGTTTCATTATATTGATTGTCATATAATGTTATTTTGTAATAATATTTAAGTTTTGAATTAATATTATTTAGATAAACATTTATTTTATCATCATCAACATTCATGTATCTATTTATTCTCCATTGAGACTCTTCATACATGTTATCTGGGTCAGTTCAATAGTTTATTTTTATATATGAAGATTCTTTTGTTTTAAAATTTGTATCATTTATATCAAATACAAATCTAATTCTTGAACTAGAGTTATTTATATTTTCAAATTCTTTTCTTAGTAATTCTACTTTTGGTCATGAATTATCTATATAATCTTGTATTTTAAAAACTCATTTTAATTCTGATGATATATCTTGATTGTATAATAAATTCATCAAGCTTGAATATATAGCTCTATAATCTATTCACACTCATAACCAGTTATTTTTTGAATTTATAAAAGATAGGTTTCAATAAATTTTTTCCTTTAATTCATTTTTAACATTTTGGTTATTTGATATGATAAACATTCAACCTCATTGTCAGTGGTCAGTTCAGTTAGATGAATTTATTTTATTAGTTCTTCAAAATTCTGAAAAAATAACTATTGTAACATCCTGTTTATCTTTTACTCTATTATAGTAATCATATGTTCTTTGAGCTACTCTTGTTAAGTTGTTCTCAATTGTATTTTTTTGATTTCAATGAGTATCATAACCTCAGTCAGCTCACATTCTAGCTATATTAGATATATTTGAATCAAATATAGATTCTAAAAATGTAAAATTATCTTCCATATTGTATCATGAACCAGCTCTTCATCAATTATTGTATGAATCAATCGCTACATTATTAATTGTAACTGCATTTTTGAAAACATCTCATGAATTAGAAGGATATTCTCTAGAGTTTAATAAGTCGCTTATATATTGTTTTTTATAATCTCTAAAATCATTATTAGTATTATCTCTTATATAGAAATAAGCATTACTTCATATATTTAGATAGTTTCATCATCTAAATATTAATGGTTTATATCATCATAATACTATTGTTTTTGAATAATCTTCATTTTTTATAAAGTTTCATACAATTCAGTAATCTTCAATATCGTATGTATTATTTAATGACGTTATTTTTTGAGAAGCTGTATCATGTCATCTAGAGTGTTCTGGAGTTCAAACTCTATTTATTATTTTTAAATCTCATGAATCAAATAGTTCTTTGAAAGGAGCTAGGGCAGAGTTTATATAATAATCTTCATTTAGGCTTATTATTTCATCTCAAACTAATGCTCAAGATCATCTATATTCTAAATAAGTAGAATATTCATCTTTTGGGATAACTCAACTTAAATAATCAAAACCTCAATTAGCCTTTATTATAACTAATTTAGAATCATTATTTATGAAACTATTATCTTCGTTGTTTTCTTCCTCTTGGTCTAAATTATATCAACTTACTAATAAATACTCTGGTTGTATTAACATTAAATGAATTACTCATTTAATATAGTAATTCCTATAATTAGAATCATCAAAATCAAAAGATATATCATTTCAATCTTTATCTTTTAATAAGAAGTCTATTAATTTAGATTTAGTATCATTTTTTAATTTTTTTCAATTATATAATTTATTCTCAAGCGTTTCAATTAAATTATTTGCAGTATATTCTACAATAGCTCATGTAGAGCTAGTTGTATTTTCTCATAGAAAAGAATTTAAGTCTATATCGTTCACTATGTAACTTGATTCTGAAACCCATTGTGTTTGAGTATATGCTGTAAAAAATGCTTCATTTTTATCAAATCAGTCTCTACCAAATATACTATTAACCCCATAAGGATTCCATCATAGATTAATTAGATTATATATTCTTATGTCTGTTGCATCTACTCAAAATAATTTATTAGTAGATATTGTTAAATCCAAAGGATTTTTATATATAAGACTATTTAATGATTTTTCACTATACATTAAATCTAATTTTAATATTTCTTTTAATGAATAGTATAAATCAAAGTCGTTATTTATTATTATGTTTGATAATTGTTCTAATTCTTGTTTTTCAGGATTTTCTGCTATATAAAATCTATATATTTTATCTGCAAGAAACATACTGATTTCATACTCTCTTTTTGAAAAAATATAATCAACTATATTATCAGCTAATCAATTGTTTCAATTTATAGGATTTTTTAATTCTTGTATGTCTATTTCTCAAGTTTCTTCATTATAAAAAGGGAAGCTATCTCATTGCTTTAATTCTCAATCAAGAAAAATTACTGTAGAGTTAGTGTTTGCATTATTGTCATATGTAACTTCATGTGTATTTTCATCACTTTTAAATCAGAATAATATTTTTGATATTGCATTTACATCTTCTTCGCTATAGTTTCTTTTATCTCAATTATCTTCTGATTCAGTAGGAATATATTCAAGCATCAAAAATAATTGCAATAATTCTCTTCAATAGTTTTCATTTGGGTATTTTGGATTCGATTGATTTAATAAATCCAAAAATTTAGACAATGAATAATCTCATTGACTTCAATTGTTATATAGATTTCTTTTTATAATATCTTTATAAGAAGAAAAACTTAAATCATATAGCATATCATGAGTATTCTCAATGTCTATATATGTAATATCTTTTGATGATGATCTATTAACAGAAAAAGTATCTTCTATTATATTAAAAAACTTAGATTTTGCTTGATAAGGATCTAAATATCTTTTAGCTATATAGTATTTTTTCATATCATTTCAGTTTGTTATGCTGAAATTTTCATCGTTTAATATATTGTTCAACTCATTATTATAATCATCTCTGCTTGATCATTCTTTTGATGGGAATAATATATCAATAGCATCTTCCTTACTTCATGCATTATATAATTGATCTATTATTTCTTGATCTACATAATATAGAGTTTTGCTTGCAAGATGTTGAGCCATTTCAGGAGTCCATTCATCTGCATTTACTTTTATTATACTCACATTAATTATATTAAATGTGAAAAATATTAGTAATAAAAATGATAATATTTTCTTCATGATACTTTTTTAATAAAATATTGTTTTTATTCTATTAAAAAATATAAAATATCAAAAAGAATTAGTCTAATTTGACT
>ERZ1673962.1220-NODE-1220-length-13014-cov-11.442241_pt1 | contig 13014 bp, 15 predicted proteins | sample MGYA00580188_ERZ1673962 | MGnify/ENA primary metagenome ERZ1673962 (study PRJEB41334, sample SAMN05608104) | rock metagenome | biome: terrestrial subsurface; feature: shale formation; material: shale | place: USA: Pennsylvania ... | reverse complement strand
ACTTTTTCTTGGCCAGACAAGAAAAAGTGACGCGCCGTGAGAGGCGCAACCTGTCGGTTGGGCCGAGGAAAGCGCCGCGTCATGCACCGAAACACGTGACGAAACCAAACAAGGTGGAAAACGCTTCGCGGTTTTCCACCCTACGCAGGTGGGCGCGGGCCAGGCAGGTGCCAACATCCCCATCACCTAGAACGGCTGAACGCTGGTGGTCAGCGTCCCCATCAACAGCGCCCAGCCATCGACCAGCACGAACACCATCAGCTTGAACGGCAGCGAAATCATCATCGGCGAGAGCATCATCATGCCCATCGCCATCAGCACGCTGGCGACCACCAGGTCGATCACCAAGAACGGCAGGAAGATCATGAACCCCAGCTGAAACGCGGTCTTCAGCTCACTCAGCACGAACGCCGGCAGTAGCAGCGAGAAGTCCAGCTCGGCGAGGTCTTCGGGCAGTTCCTCGCCGGCCAGCGAGACCATGGTCTGCAGCGAGGTCTGGTTGGTCTGCGCCAGCATGAAGCCCGAGAGCGTGCCCTTGGCCGAGCCGAGTGCCTGCTCGAGGGTCAGTTCGTCGTGCTGGAACGGCGTATAGGCCTGGGCGTGGATTTCCTGCCAGACCGGGCGCATCACCAGCAGGGTGACGATCAGCGCGATGCCGATCAGCACCTGGTTCGGCGGGCTCTGCTGCAGACCGATGGCCTGGCGCAGGATGGCCAGCACGATGATGAAGCGGGTAAAGCAGGTCATCATCATCAGCATCGCCGGGAGAAAGCCCAGCAAGGTCATGAGGATGAGGATCTGCACCTTCACCGAGAAATCCTGGCCGGTCTCGGTGTCGTTCAGGCTGAACAGGGTGATCTCGCCACCCGCCCCGTGAGCGATCAGCGGGAGCAGCGCCAGGAGCAGCGTGCCGAGCGCGCGCAGCAGCGAGGGCATGGTCAGGACGCGAGCGATTCGAGGCCGGCGCCGGACAGCTCGAGGATGCGCAGCCCGTAGTTGCCGTTCATCACCACCACCTCGGCCTTGGCGAACGGGGTGCCGTTGACCTTCACGTCCAGCGGTTCGCCGGCGAGCTTGTCGAGCACGATGACGCTGCTGGTATCGACTTCCATCAGCTCCTTGAGCGAGATCTCCGCCGAGGCCACCTCCAGGGTGACATTCACCGGAATCTTGCCGAAGAAGCTCAGGTCCGGGCGCGCCGGCTGCGCGGGTGCCTCGACTGCCGGCTCTTCGGCGGTTTCCAGGCTCAGGTCGCCCTCGCTCAGCAGGTTCTCGAATTCGTTGTCCGACAGTTGACCGTTCATTGGGCGTTCACGCTTTCCAGTGAAGTGAGGAACAGGGCGCCGTCTTCCTCGAAGATGGCGCCGCGGTAGAGCTTCTCGCCGTTGATGCGCACCTCGTAGCGATCCAGCGGGCGCAGCAGCAGCACGTCGCCGGGTGCCAGCTCCAGTGCCTGCGCCAGCGGCATCTGGGTCGCCGCGATGACGCAGTCCAGGCGCACCGGCAGGTGCTTGACCTGATCCAGCGGATTGCCGCCGAGCCGCGGCGTGCTCGGCCCGGCGAGGCGATCGGTGAGTTCGTCCACCAGCTGTGCATCGAGAAAAATGAAGATCGACGAACGCCGGCCGCTCAGGTGGCTCAGGTACTGGTACTCGGCGACGTATTCCCAGACGCGCTCTTCGTAATCGTTCTGGTACCGCTCCAGCGCGCCGAAGCTCTCTCCGCCGAGCAGCGAGCGAAAGAAGATATCGGCGACGTCGTGGCCCAGCCGGTCGCGCATGCGCTGTTCGGAACTGCTGATCGGCGGGGTTTCCTGACGCGGCGCCGAAATACCGCCGTAATAACATTCCAGGGCTTCGGTCAGCAGTTCACGGTCGATGGCAAAACCAACTTTGCCCAGGGCGCAGCGATAAATGCAGTCGGGCGTTCGCTGGCCCAGTTCGCCGACCAGAAGATCGGCCAGTTCAATATTGATTCGATAATGACGCAGAAAGTAATCGCCGATCAGGCGCGGATTCTTGTGCGTGGTTTCCTTGATCAATTGCGGAACACGATGGTGATGCCGGCCCAGTTTGTGCGGCTTCAAAACGGTCAGGCTCTGGGGCGGCACGCCATGGTGGACTTTTGATTGGCCAGACATGTTGTGAAGTTCTTTTCCTGATTCCGTGGGACCGGCCCATGCCGCACCGGGCATGGCACATGGTGCGTTTTCGCAGCGCCCGGAGAGGGGAATGCCGAACGCCTCCACGCATTGCTCCAGACGCCGGCGAGTCTAGGCGTGGCGCGGTTGCGGGTTAAATCAAGAGATATCAAATGAGCTTTTTTGAGGGCGCAGTGAGGCGGCTGAGCAGAATTCAGCACAACTGATTGCCGGCAGGGCAGGGACACCCGTTAACGTGCGCGCACCGAATTGGAATTATCCGGCTCGCCAGCACTGAGTGCGTCCTGTTCGACAGGAAAGACGGCCAGAGTTCCGTATCGCTTAAATGTTTTTTTCAAACTTCGATGGTGCGCCTGACCGGGCTGCGCAATCCCCCACTCGGTATGCAAACGTGAACAGTGGTAGCCAGGCTATGAACTACTCCTACGACGAGCGTTACGAGCAATCGGCCGCACGAAAGAAGGTGATGGTGATCGGCAAGAGTGCCGAGCACGGCTGCCGTTTTCTTCATCAACAATTGTTGAAAGAGCATTGCGAAGTTCGCGGCTGCGAAACTTTCGAACAACTTGCGCAGACCGGGCTGGGCGATATCGAGCTGGTCTTCGTGTTCATTGGCGGCCTGTCGAGTGCTTCGCTCTATGCCCAGGTCGATGGCCTGGTGCGCCGCGCCGGCGAGATCAGCGTCGTGCCGGTGGTCGAGTACGCCGACCAGGAAAAGGCCGCCACGCTGCTGGAGCTCGGTTGCGTCGACTACCTGCTGTCACCGTTCAGCGAGAGCCAGCTCGGCGCCCTGCTGCGGCGCCAGGCCTGCGCCGCCGCCGCGCAGGAGAGCTTTGTCTCCGGCTCGCGCGCCGGGCGCCGGCTGCTGGCGATGGCCCAGCGCGTGTCGGGCAGCCGCGCCCCGGTGCTGATCACCGGCGAGACCGGCACCGGCAAGGAGCTGATGGCACGCTACATCCACGATTTCTCGGCCAGCAGCGAGGCACCGTTCATTGCGGTGAACTGCGCGGCGATTCCCGAGCAGATGCTCGAGTCGATTCTGTTCGGTCACGAGAAAGGTGCCTTCACCGGCGCGGTCAGCGCGCAGCCGGGCAAGTTCGAGCTGGCCAATGGCGGCACCCTGCTGCTCGACGAGATCGGCGAGCTGCCGCTGGGCCTGCAGGCCAAGCTGCTGCGCGTGCTGCAGGAGCAGCGCGTGGAGCGCCTCGGCGGGCGGCGCGAGATCGCTCTGGACGTGCGCATCATCGCCGCGACCAACCGCGACCTGCAGCAGGAAGTCGCCGAGGGGCGCTTCCGTGCCGATCTGATGTTCCGCCTCGACGTCCTGCCGCTGCACATCAGCCCGCTGCGCGAGCGCAAGGAAGACGTGCTGCCGCTGGCGCGCCGCTTCATCCGCCGCTACGCGCCGCAGGACGCGCGCGACGACCTGCTCACCGAGGACGCCTGCCGCGCCCTGCTGCAGCACGACTGGCCAGGCAACGCGAGGGAACTGGAGAACACCATCCAGCGCGCCCTGGTGCTGCGCAACGGCCTGTTCATCCAGCCGCACGATCTCGGCCTGGCGCCTGCCGCCGGCCCGGTCGAGCCGCGTCTGGAGCGCCAGCTGACCGGGGCGGCCGAAGGTGGCAAGGCGGCGCTGAAGGCCAGCGGCAAGTGGGCCGAGTACCAGCACGTGATCGACACCATTCGCCGCTTCGACGGCCACAAGGCCAAGGCCGCGGCGAGCCTGGGGATGACCTCGCGCGCCCTGCGCTATCGCCTCAATGCCATGCGCGAGCAGGGCATCGAGCTGAATTTCTGATGACCGGGGAGACCAACCGATGACTTCAATCACGCAGGTCCAGCAGCAGCTGCTGAGCCAGATGCAGCAGCTGGCGCAGGCGGCCGGTAGCGAGCCGGTACGCGCCTCGCAGACGCCACCCAGCGGCCTGGGCGCGACCTTCGAGGCGGCGCTGCGCAACGTCGATGCCCAGCAGCACCAGGCCGGCGCGGCGGTGGCCGCGGTCGAGCGCGGCGAGAGCGACGATCTGGTCGGCGCGATGCTCGACAGCCAGAAGGCCAGCGTGTCGTTCTCGGCCCTGCTGCAGGTGCGCAACAAGCTGACCACGGCGTTCGATGACGTCATGAGAATGCCGCTTTGACCGGGAGCCGTGCCGTGCTGGACAAGATCAAGGGCCGCCTGCCCGCCGGCGGCCTGCAGCTCGACCCACGGGTGACGCTGGCCGGCATGGCCGTGCTCGCCGCCGCCGCGGCTGTCGCCGTGGTCTTCTACCTGTGGCGCGACAATGCCTCCTACCGCCCGTTGTATGGCGCCGGCGAAGCCTTTCCCGCCGCCGAGGTGATGCAGGTGCTCGACGGCGAGGCGCTGGCCTACCGGGTGCATCCGCAGAGCGGCCAGGTGCTGGTGCGCGAGGACCAGCTGGCCCAGGCGCGCATGCTGCTCGCCGCACGCGGGGTGAAGGTCAGCCTGCCGACCGGCTATGAACTGTTCGACAAGGAAGAGCCGCTGGGCACCAGCCAGTTCGTCCAGGACGTGCGCTTGAAGCGCAGCCTGGAAGGCGAACTGGCACGCACGGTGATGGCGCTCAAGGGCGTACAGCACGCCCGCGTGCATCTGGCGCAGGAGGAAAACAGCTCCTTCGTGATCAGCCGCCGGGCGCCGGGCAAGGCCTCGGTGATGCTGCAGCTCGAGCCGGGGCAGGCGCTGAAGGCCGAGCAGGTCGCGGCGATCGTCAACCTGGTCGCCGGCAGCGTGCCGAACCTCAAGGCCGAGGATGTCAGCGTGGTCGACCAGTACGGCGCGCTGCTCTCGCGCGGGCTGAACGTCAGCGGCGCGCCGGCGCAGAACTGGCAGGCCGTCGAGGACTACCAGCAGAAAGCCGCGGGCAACATCGAGCAGGTCCTGGCGCCGGTGCTGGGGGCGGGCAACTTCCGCATCAGCGTCGCCGCCGACATCGACTTCAGCCAGAAGGAAGAGACCTTCCAGTCCTACGGCGATACGCCGCGCCTGCGCCGCGAGGTGCTCAGCAACGAGAGCGCGCTGGACCAGCTGGCGCTCGGCGTGCCCGGCTCGCTGAGCAACAAGCCGGTGCCGCCAGCGGCCGAGGGCGAGCAGGCGCAGCAGCCGTCGACCGAGAACAAGGGCATGACCTCGCTGCGCGAGGAATCGACCCGCCAGCTCGATTACGACCAGAGCGTGGTGCACGTCAAGCACGCCGGCTTCGCCCTGCGCCAGCAGAGCGTGGCCGTGGTGCTCAACGCCGAGGCTGCACCGGAGGGCGGCTGGAGCGATGCGGCGCGCGCCGAGCTGGAGGCGATGGTCAAGAGCGCGGTGGGCTTCAACGCCGGCCGCGGCGACCTGCTCACGCTCAGTGTGCTGCCCTTCGCCGCGGTGAGCGATGCCGGGCAGGCGCTGGCCTGGTGGGAGAACCCCCAGGTGCATGCGCTGGCCAAGATCGCCGTCGCCGGCCTGGTCGCCCTGCTGCTGTTGCTGCTGGTGGTGCGCCCGGCGATCCGCAGCCTGACCCGGCGCGAGGGCGAGCCTGCGCCGAACGCGGCGGCCGAGGCGACACTGGCGGCGCCGACAGCGATGCCCGCCCTGGCCGGCGATGCGCGCCCGGCGCTGGCCGGGCCACGCCTGGAGGGCGGCACGGCGACCATTTTCGGCGAGCTCAACCCGCTCTCGGAGATCCGCCTGCCGGCGCCCGGCTCGGGCCTGGAGATGCAGATCGAGCACCTGCAGATGCTCGCCAAGAACGACCCGGAGCGGGTTTCGGAAGTCATCAAGCATTGGATAGGCCGCAATGAAAGAGACCTCAACCCCGCCGGCTAACGGTGGCAAGGACATCAAGCCGCACGCGCAGCTGCGTTCGGTCAGCTCGCTGGAGCAGGCGGCCATCCTCATGCTGAGCATGGGCGACGAGATCTCCGCCGGCATCCTGCGCAACTTCTCGCGCGAGGAAATCATCGCCATCAGCCAGGCGATGGCGCGGCTGTCCAACGTCAAGCAGCCGATGGTCTCGGAGGTCATTGGCCGCTTCTTCGACGACTACAAGGAGCAGAGCAGCATCAAGGGCGCCAGCCGCGGCTACCTGGCCGGCATGCTGTCGCGCGCGCTCGGCGGCGAGATCACCCGCTCGCTGCTCGACTCGATCTACGGCGAGGAAATCCGCGCCAAGATGGCCAAGCTCGAATGGCTCGACCCGCGCCAGTTCGCCGCGCTGATCGCCAAGGAACACGCGCAGATGCAGGCGGTGTTCCTGGCCTTCCTGCCGCCGGGCATGGCCACCGAAGTGCTCGAGTGCATGCCGGCCGAGCGCCAGGACGAGCTGCTGTTCCGCATCGCCAACCTCAGCGAGGTCAACAGCGACGTCATCGCCGAGCTCGAGCAGCTCATCGACCGCAGCCTGAAGGTGCTCAGCACCCAGGGCTCGCAGGTGCGCGGCGTGAAGCAGGCGGCCGACATCATGAATCGCTTCAAGGGCAACCGCGACCAGATGTTCGAGCTGCTGCGCGCGCATGACGAGACGCTGGTCGAGCGCATCGAGGACGAGATGTACGACTTCTTCATCCTCTCCAAGCAGAACCAGGACGTGCTGCAGGCACTGCTCGAGGCCATTCCGCTGGAGGAATGGGTGGTCGCGCTCAAGGGCGCCGAGCCGGAGCTGGTCAAGGCCATCCAGGGCGCGCTGCCCAAGCGCCAGGCCCAGCAGATGGAGTCGATCAGCCGCCGCCAGGGGCCGGTGCCGCTGTCGCGCGTCGAGCAGGTGCGCAAGGACATCATGGCCGTGGTGCGCGAAATGAGCGCCGACGGCGAGCTGCAGGTGCAGCTGTTCCGCGAACAGACGGTGGAATGAGATGACGGTCAAGGTGATCAAGGCCGACGGCCGGCCGTGGCGAGCGTTCCGCTTCCCGCCCCGGGTACGCCCGCCGGCCGAAACGGGCGCCGGCCCGGTCGATGCCGCGGCGCTGCAGCGCGCGGTGGCCGACGGCTTCCAGGAAGGCCTCGACAAGGGCTACCGCGAAGGGCTCGAACAGGGCCGCGAGGCCGGTCATCGCGAGGGCTTCGCCCGCGGCGTCGAGGACGGTCGCGCCATCGGTCGGGAGGAAGGCCGGGCCAAGGGCCGCGAGGCCTTCGACGAGGCCGGGCGGCCGCTGGAGCGGATGATCGAGGAATTCGCCGCATTCCGCCGCGCCTTCGATCAGGCCCGTCGCGAAGAGCTGCTGGAGCTGGTGCAGAAGGTTTCCCGCCAGGTGATTCGCTGCGAGCTGACCCTGCACCCCACCCAGCTGCTGTCGCTGGCCGAGGAGGCGCTGGCGGCCATGCCCGACGATCAGCAGGACGTGCGCCTGCACCTCAACCCCGAGGAATGCGCGCGCATCCGCGAACTGGCGCCCGAACGCGCCGCCGCCTGGCGCCTGGTCGCCGACGACAAGCTGGCGCTCGGCGAATGCCGCGTGCTGACCGCCCAGGCCGAGGCCGACATCGGCTGCCAGCAACGCCTGGACTCCTGCATGGATGCGCTGGCCGAACACATCCGGGCCGAGGGCTGAGATGTCGCTGCGCGAGAGCTTTCGCCTCGACGAAGCACTGCGCTCGCTCGACGCGGTGCAGCTGGCCAAGGTCAGCGGCCGGCTGGTGCGCGTCTCCGGCATGCTGCTCGAAGCGCTCGGCTGCCAGCGCATGACCGGCCAGCGCTGCTTCGTCGAACAGGGCGACGGCAGCATGCTCGAGGCGCAGGTGGTCGGCTTCAACCGCGACATCACCTACCTGATGCCGTTCAAGAAGCCGGTCGGCCTGACCGCCGGCTCGCGGGTATTCCCGGCGCCGGATGACGCCAAGCTGCATATCGATGAATCCTGGCTCGGCCGCGTGCTCAACGGCCTCGGCGAGCCGCTGGACGAGCGCGGCAGGCTCGGCGGGCGCGACCCGCTGCCGGTCGAGCTGCCGATGGTCAACCCGCTCCGCCGGCGCCCGGTGGCCGAGCCGCTGGATGTCGGCGTGCGCGCGATCAACGCCACCCTGACCCTCGGCAAGGGCCAGCGTGTCGGCCTGTTCGCCGGCTCCGGCGTCGGCAAGAGCGTGCTGCTGGGCATGATCACCCGGCAGACCAAGGCCGATGTGGTGGTGGTCGGGCTGATCGGCGAGCGCGGCCGCGAGGTGCAGGAGTTCCTCCTGCACTCGCTGGGCGAGGAAGGCCTGAAAAAGGCCGTGGTGGTGGTCGCCCCGGCCAACGAATCGCCGCTGATGCGGCTGAAGGCCACCGAGCTGTGTCACAGCATCGCCGCCTACTTTCGCGACCAGGGCCACGACGTGCTGCTGCTGGTCGATTCGCTGACCCGCTACGCCATGGCCCAGCGCGAGATCGCCCTGGCCCTCGGCGAGCCGCCGGCGACCAAGGGCTACCCGCCGTCGGTGTTCGGCATGCTGCCGGAGCTGGTGGAAAGCGCCGGCAACGGCGAAAGCGACCGGGGCAGCCTCAGCGCGATCTACACCGTGCTCGCCGAGGGCGACGACCAGCAGGACCCTATCGTCGACTGCGCACGGGCGATCCTCGACGGCCACATCGTCCTCGCCCGGCGCCTGGCCGAAGCCGGGCACTACCCGGCGATCGACGTCTGCGCCTCGGTCAGCCGCTGCATGAGCCAGGTCGGCCAGCCCGCGCACCTGGGCGCGGCACGCCAGCTCAAGGAGCTCTACAGCACCTACGAGAAGATCCGCGAACTCATCCCGCTGGGCGGCTACACGCCCGGCGCCGACGCGCGCACCGACCGCGCCGTGCAGCTGGCCGCCGCCATCGAGCGTTTCCTGCGCCAGGAGGTTGGCGAAGCGGCGGAGCTGGAGACCAGCATCGCCACCCTGCAGGCCGTGCTGAGGAAGCCCGCATGAAGCAGCAGATCGAGACCCTCAAGCGCCTGGCCGACCTGCGTGGCAGCCGCGTGCAGCAGATGCTCGGCCGCGTGCAGTACCAGCAGAACCTCTGCCAGCGTTACCGCAACAACATCACCGGGCTGTCGCGCCTGTGCGGCTTCAGCGTGCCGATGAGCACGCCGCTGCAGCGCGACAACCAGCAACGCTACAAGGCCACGCTGTACAAGATGGTCGAGCTGCAGCGCCGCGAGCTGGAGGTCGCCGAGCAGACCCTGGAGCGCATCCGCCGCGAATTGCTGCAGGCGATGCGCAGCGAGAAGGTGGTCGAGCACGTCATCGACGCCAAGCTGGCGCAGTGGCAACAGCTGCTGGCCCGCCAGGAACAGAAGATCCAGGACGGCCTGGCCGCGCAGAGCCACCTGCGCCAGCAGGCCGGTTGAAGGGCCGGGTGCCGCGCCGCACAATCGCCGCCCGCGGATTATTTGCGCCGGGCGTTAAAGTTTCCGCGCAGCGCGGTCGCCCATAGGCTGTAACCACTTCGTTGGAACGCAATCATGGAAATCAGCCGGCACTTCAAGCCTGCCTTAAGCCCCACCGAAACCACCGCCGCACGCCAGCCGAACCCGCGCCCGGCGAGCACGGCGAGCACGGCGCGCAGCGCCGACAGCCTGCCGCTGGAGCAGATGCACGAAGCCTTGCGCGCCATGCCCGAGGTCGACCTGGACCGCGTCGCCGCGCTCAAGCAGGCCCTGGCCCAGGGTGAACTCGACAGCGACCCGGCGGCGCTGGCGGCGAGCATGCTCTCCTACCACCGCGGAACCGATGCGTGAACCAGCGTGACAGGTTGCTGGCGGTCGTCGCCGACGACATCCGGCAGGATTGCGAGCAATACCTCGCCCTGCGCGACCTGATGCAGGCGCTGTACACCTTTCTGCTGGAACGCGACAGCGCGGAGATCGACCGCCTGAACCTGCAGATCACCCGCCACGTCGAGGCGCTCGAGGTGCGCGCGCGACGCCGCGCCAAGGTGCTTGGCGCCTTTCGCCTGAGCGGCGACGGCGATGGCATGCAGCGCCTGCTGGCCAGCTACCCGGCCGACCAGCGCGCCGAGCTGCAGGCGGGCTGGCAACAGCTCGGCAGCCTCGCGCGGCATTGCCAGCAGCTCAACGAGCGCAACGGCAAACTGCTCGCCATGCACCATGACCTGTTGCAGCAGCTGCTCGGCGACCAGCGCGACGCCCGGGTCTACCAGCCGCACGCCTACTAGCACGCGCCGCCGGCCACAGCCGCCAGACAGAGCCCACGGGCGCCCGCCCCCTCGCCTGCCACCAACTTTGCGCGCCTTTTTTGCGCGACGCCTTAAGTACCGCCCCCTGATTCGTCGCCTTTAACCCTGGAGAACACGCCGCCGATCAGGCGGAAACGGTATTTCCCCGTTTCCTCCAGCGAGCGCCGTGCGGAAGCGCTTCTTCTCCGGCATGCAGGGGAAAACGCTGATAAATCAATGATTTGCCACTTGGCATCGGATTTGCTCTAGAGAGCGCAGGAAGGGGATCGGTATGGCGATAGATTCGGATTACATTCAGCAGATGGCGACGCAGCTGGCGACCTTCGAAGTGCAGTCTTCGCTGGACCGGCTCAACCGCAACGAGTCGAACTATCAAGCCCAGCGCACGGCCCTGAGCTCGCTGCGCAGCGCCATGACCACCTTCAAGTCGACGCTGACCAAGCTCGGCTCGAGCAGCTCGTCGATGCTGGTCAACAGCGCCAGCTTCAGCGCCGAAGGCTATGCCAGCGCCACGGTTGGCACTAGCGCGCAACCGGGCAGCTACCAGATGTATGTCGAGCAGCTGGCCAGCAAGCAGCAGGTCGCCGTGCAGGGCTTGGCCGATGGCAGCCTGAGCGGCAGCCTGAGCCTGGCGGGACAGAGCTTCGACCTGTCCGGCTACGCCACGCTCGATGACGCGGCCAAGGCGATCAACGACGCCGGCGTCGGCGTGCAGGCCACCCTGGTACGCAGCAACGGCGCGGTGAACCTGGTGCTGACCAGCGAAGACAGCGGCGCGGCCAACGGCTTCACCTATTCGCTGACCGGCAATGCCGCCGCGAGCACCGTCGAACTGTCGCAGCCGGCCGACGCCCGCATCCGCCTGGGTGGCAGCTTTGGCAGTGGCGGTATCGAAATGACCAGCGCCAGCAACAGCTTCGACAACCTCATCGAGGGGGTCAGCCTCACCGTCAGCAAGGTGCACAGCGCCGGCGACGCCCCGCTCACGCTCACCGTCGCGCAGGACAAGAGCGCCACCCAGGCGCAGGCCAAGTCCTTCATCGACGCCTTCAATACGCTGATGGGCAGCATCGACACGCTCACCGCCAGCGGCAGCGAAACCGCCAGCCGCGGCACCCTGGCCGGCGACTCCAGCGTGCGCGCCATCGAGAGCCGGCTGAACGGTCTGCTGCGCACACCCTTCGGCGGCGTCAGCCTGATCGACTTCGGCATCAGCGCCGACCGCAACGGCAAGCTGACCCTCGACGCGGCGCGTTTCGAGAAGGCCGTAGCGGCCAACCCGGACGCCTTCGAGGCGCTGTTCACCGGCAAGGACCAGCTGATCGACAGCCTCGACAAGACCGTCGCCACCTACACCAGCAGCGCCAACGGCGTGCTGAAGAACCGCCTGGATACCCTGGACCTCAATCTGCGCCGTATCGACGAGCAGTTCGAGAGCCTGCAGACCCGCTACGACAACTACTACATGCGCTACCTCAAGCAGTACACCAACATGATGCAGACCATGCAGAGCATGGAGCAGACCTCGGGAATGTTCGGATGACCTACCAGCCCCACGACTGCTACGACAGCTACCGCGCGGTCGACCTCGAAGCCCGCGCCGCCTCGGCCTCGCCCTACGAACTGGTACTGGTCCTGATGGACGGCCTGCTCGACGAGCTGGCCCGCGCCCGCGGGCACATCGAGCACAAGCGCTACCAGCAGAAGGGTGCTTCGCTGGAAAAGTGCATGAACATCCTCAACGGCCTGGACGGCGCCCTCGACGAGGAAGGCGGCGGCGAGGTGGTGCAGAGCCTGTCGCGGCTCTACGAGTACTGCATCTATCGGCTGTCGGACGTCAGCGTCAGCCTGTCGCTCGAAGGCCTCGACGAGGTCGTGCACCTGCTCACCACGCTGCGCGAAGGCTGGGAGGGCGTCAGTGCAGCCCGCAAGTGAGGCAGCGGCGCTCGACGCCCTGCACGCGGCGCTGGCTGCGGCGCTCGCTGCACGCGACTGGCAGGCGGTGCACGACACCGACCAGGCCATCCGCGAAGCCCTGCAGGGCCTGCCCGCGGCACCCGATGCCGCCACCGGGCAGGCGCGCGCACGGCTCAAGGCATTGCACGACGAGGCGCGGCAGGCCTGCGCGGCCGAATGCGAGCGCCTGCGCCAGCTGCTGCTCGATCACCTGGACAACGCCGAAGGACGCGCCGCCTATGGGCGGATCGAGCTGTTCCAGGCCGGAGCACGGGCATGACCCCAAGCCTTCGCGGCCTCGCCCAGCCCATCGACAGCACGCCAGGCGCCAACGCGCTCGGCGGCGCCCCGCTGCCTGCGCCCCGCGCGCTGAACCCCGCCGGCGCGCCATTGCCCAGCCGTGATTTCAGCGGCCAGCTGCTGGCCATCGCCGACAGCGCGATCGAGCCGCCAGCGGCGCTCCCTGTCGAGGAGTCGCCGGCAGTCGAGGGCCGCGAAGCGCACCGGGCGCAAACGAACGCAGAGCCCCAGGAGCAACACCCCGAACTCAGCGCCGAGCAGTGGCTGCTCGGCATGCTCGGCCAGCAGCAGACCCTCGTGCAGGTGCGCGATCCGCAGCAGGCGACGCCGGCAGCAGCACCCGCCCTGGCGACCGCCGCCAGCGGCGCCGCGCGCCTGGTCGCCAATGCCGGGCTGAGCAGCAGCGCGCCGCTCGGTCGGATCCCGGCGCAGCCGACT
>ERZ1673962.1218-NODE-1218-length-13035-cov-39.027812_pt1 | contig 13035 bp, 8 predicted proteins | sample MGYA00580188_ERZ1673962 | MGnify/ENA primary metagenome ERZ1673962 (study PRJEB41334, sample SAMN05608104) | rock metagenome | biome: terrestrial subsurface; feature: shale formation; material: shale | place: USA: Pennsylvania ... | reverse complement strand
CTAGCATTCGAAGCACAGAGCAGCCTAAGGGCAATTGGTGGAAGGTCTGGTAGATCAAATTTTTCGCCAATACACCTGATGTCTTTAGGCATGCCATGCTGGGTCCGCACTGCAAGACCGAGATTCGAACGAAGCGCGGCCCAGATGCCCGGAAGACTTGGTGTTGTTACTGCTACTTTCCAGCGCTTACCCGCCTGATCGAGTGCGGCTAGTGCAGATTGTCGGAAGAGGCAAGGATGGTCGAATAGCACCAATGGTACCCGGTCATCGAGGGAATCATTCATAAAGCGCTCATGTGCCAACCATTGCGTGGGAAGCTCACAAATGAGATCACCGTCACTTTCACCAGCGGAGCTTGCTGGGAAAAAGGCGATGGCACCATCCAGACGGCCAGCCCGAACCTCTTCCGCAAGTACGTGATTTGGGCCCGCTTGAATCTCGACGTGTACTCCCGCGTGTTTGCGGGAGTATGCAGACAAGGCTGCAGGCATCACGTCCTCAAAGAAATCCTGTGGCAGGCCAAGCCTAACGGTGGCAGAAGTCGCCGTCGCGCCGAGTGCGAGTGCGACTTCATCGTTGAGAGCGATAATTCGGCGGGCATACGCCACCAATACCTCTCCAGCTTCGGTTGGGACCAGATTTCTGCCCTTGCGGATGAATAGTTGTGTGCCAGCCTGCTGTTCCAGTTTCTTGAGTTGCATGCTGACTGCCGACTGTGAGCGCCCCAGTTGCATGGCTGCTTTTGCAAAGCTGTGTAGGTCAGTTCCGGCCACAATCGCACGTAGTGCATCAATGTCGAAAGCAATATTCACTTCAAAAATCCAAAACTATTATTTCAAATATATTCGATATTAAAAAGCATATCTCGGTGCTAGCATCGGCGTCAATCAGGAGTGACAGGCAGCTGAGTTGCCAATCAATTTTCCTCAAAGACTTAAGGTGCAAGAGTGAGATAGCCATGATGCTTCATAGAAAAGCCTCCAAAGGCTCGAATCCGGAGATGATGCCAATCGTATTTGCTGGTGGCTTTGTATTGGCCTTGGCCTTTGGGGTACGTGCGATCTTTGGTGGTGTTATCGAGCCGCTGTCCGACGAGCTGTTCGGTGGCAGAATCGAGGTGTTTTCGCTTTCAATCGCTATTCAGAATCTGGTGTGGGGGCTTGCACAGCCGGGCTTCGGAATGATCGCCGACAAGTTTGGTGATCGTCGTGCATTGTGGCTGGGCTTCGGTTTCTATGTGGTGGGAATGGTGGTTTGCGCCTTTGGTACGACACCCTTGGCTCAGCATCTTGGTGCCGGTGTGCTTGTCGGTATGGGGATATCCGGGACGGCATTCGGCGTCGTCCTGGCCGTGATTGGACGAGCCGCGCCCGAAGCCAGGCGCAGCCACTATCTCGGTATCACATCGGCCATTGGCTCCGCTGGACAAGTCATCCTGCCATTGCTGGCTTCGTGGTTGACGGAGTGGCTTGATTGGCGGCTTATGGTTGTTGTGATAACCGGAGCGCTTCTGCCTATGGCTCTGTGTATCCCTCTTCTGCGAGTGAACGAAGCACCATTGTCCGGTCGCGCTGAGTATGCTCCGGTCACTCAAACGGTTAGAAGTGCCTTTGGCCACACGAGCTATTTGTTGCTCAATATGGGTTTTTTCGTATGTGGGTTTCATCTCGCATTTATAACTGCTCATCTGCCCAATTACGTACAGCATTTCTGTGTCTCCTCGGCCTCTCAAGATGAATTGCGTGCTCTAGGGCTACAGGCACTGGCGTTGGCCGGTTTCGCAAACATATTCGGTACGCTGCTCGCCTCGCGCCTCGGCATGTTTTTTCCAAAACCCTACGTGCTTGCGGCAATCTATGCCCTTAGAGCCGTGGTCATCATCATTTTTATCTCTCAGCCAGTCACCCCGGCCTCGGTGATGATCTTCGCATTGGTCATGGGGGGACTATGGCTTTCCACCGTCCCATTGACCAGCGCGCTGGTTCTGACCATGTTTGGCCCCCGTATAATGGGTACTCTGTTTGGTTTTGTATTCCTGAGTCATCAGCTTGGGGGCTTTGCTGGGGTTTGGCTCGGCGGTGTTTTGTTTGATCGCTACGCCAGCTACGATCAGGTTTGGTATCTTTCCATCGCCTTAGGCGTGTTGTCGGCAATTGCTCACCTGCTGGTGCATGAGCGTCCGGCTCCCCGAGTAGGTTTGGCGTATGATGGATAATCTCATTTTCATGTGGCTGGCGGCTTTTCCCCTGATGGGAAGTCCTGGGCCGGCGACACTGAGCCTTGCCGGTCTTGGTTCCGCTTTTGGATTCCGGACCGGTCTGCGTTATATGCTCGGCATCATTCTGGGAACAATCGTTGTGCTACTAATGGTCGCAACTGGTGTTACTACCCTGGTGCTTGCTCAGCCAACCTTGCTTTTTATACTGTCCAGTATCGCAGGCCTGTATATACTTTATCTTGCGGTAAAAATCGCAACGGCACCTGTAGGAGAAGTTACAGCTCCAACAGAAAATGCGCCGAATTTTCTTCCAGGATTCAGCCTCGCAGTGGCAAATCCAAAGGCTTTTGCAGCAATTGGCGCGGTTTATTCGAGTCATAGTATTGTGGTTGATAACGTGATCGTCGACATGGTCTGCAAGCTGTTGGCACTAACCGTGGTTATACTCATTTTTAGTGTCGTCTGGCTTGCTTTTGGCGCTGCTTTTTCGAAGTACCTGAGGAACCCCGTCATCGGGCGTATGACAAACATTATCTTTGCCGTCATGCTGGTTTTGTCGGTTGGATCATTGTGGTTGCTACCAAAGGGGAACTAATGCTGCTGCGTATACCCAGAGGCTGCTAAGTAGGCTACCCAGCTCTACAGCTGCATGAAAGTACATTTGAGGCAGGAGTTGCCAACTTGCTGTACAACAAGCCAAATTATTTCGTTTTAAATAATTTTCTTACATTATGTTTCTGAGCCTGGGGTTTGTCATGAGAAGGGGTATTTCATGACGCTTAACCTATTGATAACAAAATTTCTTTTTACAATCGAGAGAGAGTGACAGGCACTAGCCGACAAGGTCGGTAATGCAGTTCTTTTTGCACTCTCTATTCTGCAGAAGATGGTTCAGGAAACTGTAACTCTGCTTTTACTCCGTGATTCAGCCATTCCAGAGACAATTGCCAGCCAAGCCGATCACAGATTTTCTGTACAAGCATCAGTCCTAGCCCAAAGCTGCTATCACTATCCTCGGCCAGGTATTCGCTCTTATTACGAATGACGATGCTCTGGTTCGTCACGGTAAGTGTGATGGTGCCCCTTTCTGTAAACTGATAGGCGTTGCGTAGAAGATTGGCCAATACGATACGCAATGGAACAAGAGGCAGGGTTTGCACCGATCTCGCTTCTGGATAGTCCCGCTGCAGCTGTACCTCTTTGCCCTGAAGCAGGTATGCCAGTTCTTCACTGATGTCGTCCAGTAACCTTACAGGATCAACAGAAGATATGGATGGCGGGGTGTCGTTTTCCCGGCTTAACCAGAGCAGGGTTCCTGTTAGCTGCTGCATGTTTTGGCTGGCTCGGTTTATCCGTTCCATCGGACGCTCGAACATTGTTGGTATACCCACTCGTTGAAGTAATTCCAGGTTCGTCCGGATGATAGCGATTGGCGTGCGTAATTCATGACTGGCGTGACGGAGGAATTGATGCTCCCGGTCCAGAAGCCCTGCGATCCGATCAAAGGCGCTTCTTAGTTGCTCTGCAATGCTGTTGAGTTCGTGGAAGTGGAAGTTCGGCACCGACTGCTGGATATTTTCAAGAGAAAGGCTGTCCGCCCAGTCTGCCAGTTTCTGAGTGTAGTGGTTGATCCGGCGATTATAGAGCCAGATAGCCAGCAGCATGATCAGCAGATAACCCCCGGCCAAGTAGAATTTCAGCTGCCAGGTCTGATCTAAATCCGCCTGTTCCTCTTTGGTCAGCAGGTTGCTCTGGTAGTCGGAAATAACAAACAAGCGCCGCTGATCAGGCAGCAAGTGCAAGTAGACGATCAGGTAACGGGAGTCTTGCCAGTTTTCCTCACCATAGGGTTCCCAGTGATATTCGCTGAATTGTTCGGGCTGCAAGGTATCCGGATCGATCAGTTGGCGATAAAACTCAGGTGCGTTATCCAGGTTATCCAGAAAGGAGCGGATCGATGATGAGTTCGATAGTGGTGTCTCAGGATTCTGTCGGTATTTGGCCTCGAAGGACCGGGCTTCCATCAGCAGGGCGCCACCGACCGCTTCATCCAGTCCTTTGATAAAGAACAATTCCAGCGCAAAAGCGAAGGCCAGCGCTGTCATCAGCGCCAGACCCGATACGTAGAGGGCCAGCTCCCGACGCATGGTGCGGGGTTGCCGCTTACTGCTCCGGTTCTTCATCACGGATCGCAAATCCCTGTCCTTTGATGGTCTGTATCAAAGCTTTATCGAAAGGCTTATCCACTAGCTGCCTCAGGTGGTACATATGTACTTTCAGGCTGTTACTGTCAGGTGGTTCATCCGGCCACAGTGCCTGTTCCAGTTGGCTTCGGCTCACGACCGCTGGGCTCGCGCGCAGCAGCGTTTCCAGAAGAACCAGGCCGGAAGGTTTCAGTTTAAGCAGGGTGCCAGCACGGCTGGCGGTGCGGTTATCCAGCTCCAGTGTAAGGTCGGCCAGACACAGTTTGCGCACCTGGCCACTGCGTCGTTTAGCCAGCGCCCGAACCCGCATGATCAGCTCTTCCATTGCGAAGGGTTTCACCAGGTAGTCGTCAGTGCCGGCACGGAAACCGGCGACCTTATCGTCCAGCGTGTCCCGGGCGGTGAGCATCAGTACCGGAATGTCTATTCCCTGTTGTCTGAGTTTTTCACACAGACGCAGACCGTCAACCTGTGGCAGCATAAGATCCAGCAGCAGTACGTCATAACGGTTAGAGGTTACGAGTTGCAGTCCCGCCTGGCCGTTGTAGGCATGATCGACACAGATCTTTTCCAGCGCCAGGTAGTCGGCCACCGACGCGGCCAGATCACGGTCATCTTCTACCAGTAATACCTGCACAACCTGATCGCTCATGACATGGTTTCCATCGTCGTTTTTGATGTGGTGCTGTGTTGGCGGCGTTTCTTTCGCCATTGACGAATAGTCAGGTCCTCACTGATCAGCACCAGTGCTGGTATCAGGATCAGGGTGATCAGCGTGGCGAACAGAATCCCATACCCCATCGCGACGGCTGCCGGAATCAGGAACTGGGCGTTCTCGGCGGTCTCCCAAATCAGCGGAACAAGGCCTGCGTAAGTCGTTATTGAGGTCAGTACGATAGCCCGCATCCTGCTGCAGCCAGCTTCTACCATCGCCAGTCTGGTTGGTTTCCCCAGCAGTCGATTCTCATTGTAGCGGCTGATCAACAGGAGGCTATCGTTAACCACGACTCCGGACAATGCCAGGATGCCAAACAGCGACAACAGGCTCAGCGGAATATCGTGCAACCAGTGCCCCAGCAGGGCACCGATCACACCAAAGGGGATCGCACTCATAATCATCAGCGGTTGCAGGTATGACTTCAGCGGGATCGCAAGCAACGCGTAGATCGCAATCAGTGCAACCAGAAAAGCGCCTTTCAGCGAGTTGGTGGTTTCTGCTTCTTCCTGCGCTTCGCCGCCAAACCGAATGGTCAGGCCTGGATAATCCCGTTGCAGTTGGGTCAGCAATTGAGCGTCGATACTGGCGATTATTTCCGCGGGGGCGGCAATCGCTTTATTCACATTGGCGGTGACCACTGCGACCCGGCTTCGGTCAGTTCGCTTGATCTCATCGGCGACATACCGGGTGGAGATATCCGCAACTGTGCTCAGCGCGACCGTCCGGCCGTCCGGGGTGCGAATACGAGCCCGCTGCAGATCATCCAGTTGTTGGCGTTGATCCTGTGGGTAATGCACTTTGACCTTTATCTCGTCCCGGCCACGCTGTATGCGCTGCACCTCATACCCCTGATAGGCTTGTTGGATCTGGCGTGCCAACAGGGCGGTGGTGAGTCCCATCGCCTCACCGGCCGGCCGTAGTTGGAGGTCGATCTGGGCCTGGCCGGCTTTCATGCTGTTTTCGATACCGGAAACACCGCTGTAGAGTGCCAGCGCTTCCTGTACTTTTGTGGCGGCCTGTTGCAGCGTTTGCGGTGACTCCGCAGCCAGTTCAATACTGATATCAGCAGCACCTTCCCAGGTGGTGACAAATTTCAGCTTGCGCACGGCCTCCAATGCACCGACTTCCTGTTGCCATAAATCAGCAATCTCCTGAGTGCCGAACGGACGCTGATCGCGGGGAGACAGTCCGGCAATGACAGATGCACTGCTATCACCGGATAGTGTCATCAGGTTAGGGATGGGAGGCTGAGACAGCTGGTACTCATCCTGCAGGCGCTGATTAAGGCGAGCGGCGGTCTGTTCAATCTCGATCGCCTGTTTCTGAACCAGACCGTAGCCTGCCTGCGGATCCAATTCCAGTTGCACCTCGATAAAGTCGCTCGGAATATCGGGGAAAAAGACCGCGCGTATCTGGCCGGAAGGCACCATGCCGCCGACTATAATGAATAGACTGATTGCCAGCATCAGCGCGACGTAGCGGAAATTCAGAACCTGATGAACAAACGGTCGATAGATTTTGCGGGTAAAGTACGTCAGACCCCGACTGACCTGAGTCTGCAGCCATTGCCAGCCGCAGCTCACAGGATTTCGGGCCGTGCCACTGTCCATTTTCAGGTGTGCCAAGTGAGCGGGAAGAATCAGTTTTGATTCCACCAGCGAAAAGATCAGGCAGAAAGCGGCCGCGTAGGCAAAGAAGCTGAAGATCTTACCCATCTCCCCTTCAACCAGAACCAACGCCAGGAAGGCGACTATGGTGGTTAACACTCCGAATACTGTCGGTATGGTGACTCGCTGGGCTCCCCTGATAGTCGAATTGAGGCTTGCACCGTAACGCTGACGCTCACTATAGATGCTTTCGCCCACGACTACTGCATCATCGACGACGATGCCCAGTGCGATGATAAAGCCGAAGGTAGTCAGCTCATTGAGGGTCATATTGAATAGCCGGGCATCCATCAACAGCATCGCGCCGGCGAAAATGACGGGCAGACCAGCCCCGACCCAAAACGCAACCCGAATATTCAGGAACAGGGCTAACAGCAGCATGACCAGGGCGATACCCATTACACTGTTTTTCAGCAGCAGGTTAAGGCGAGCACCAATATACAAGCTCTGATCGTTCCAGATCGTGGTGGTAATGCCTTGCGGCAGACTACCACTGAAACTGTCGACCTCTTTTTGGACTGCTTCGCTGATGGCCATGATGTTGGAGCTGGAGTACATCTTGATGTCCAGCCAGATCGCCCGCTCACCGTTGAACCGTGATAGCACTCCCGAGGGTTCATAGCTGTCCCGGACTGTCGCGACGTCGCCCAGAGTCAGGCGTTGACCATCTCGGGTCTGACGGATCACAATCGCCTCAAAGTCCCGTAGCCGGTAACGTTGCTGGTCGGCTTTGACGATCATTGAGCCCTCCCGGCTGAAGAGTTCGCCACCAGCCACGGTGAGTGATGAGGCGGCGACCTTTTCGGCAATATCGCTGATGGTCAGGTTCAGTGCCTGGAGCCTGCGTTCATCAACCTCGATGCTGATCTCCGGTGTTTCCCGGCCATTGGTGTTAACCCGTTCAATTGCCGGATTGTTCAGCAACAGGGTGCGTAGCTGACGAGCGGTTTCCTGCAGCACATCCTGAGGAACATCGCCGGCCAAATGCACCGATACCGCATCTTCAAGATAGGTGGCTTTAGTGATGACCGGGCGTTCCGCCTCGGCAGGCAGAGTCGAGATGCCGTCGATCCGGTTTTTGATGTCCCGGTACAGCGTATCCAGATCGTACCCGCTGCTGCGCTCGACCGTGATATTACTGCCCTCTGTGTTGGAGATGCTGCTGATCTTTTTGATACCCTGAATGCCTTGCAGCGCCTCTTCTATCTTGAGAGTGATCCCCTCTTCTGCGGAGTGGGCAGAACCACTGTCGTAGCTGACAGAGATGCTGACACTGTTAGGCGGTACTGGGGGGAAGGCTTCAACCCGAAGGTTAAGAGCGCTCATGACGCCAGCCACTAAAATCAGTAGCATCAGCAGATTAGCTGCGACCGGATTGGCGGCGAACCAGGCTACCCAGCCTTTTTGGCCAAGATCATTCATTGGGTTTTTCCTCAGACAGGTCAGGCTGAACCGCCATTCCCGGCAGATAGCTGGCCAGTGGTTTGGCAACCAGTGCGATTTCAGCTGGCAGTGAGGTTGCCGGAATGTAGTGCAGTCCCTGAGCGCTGAACAGCGGTGTCGCCGTATGTCTTTGCAGCCGGTTTTCGGTCACGGTCCAGATATAGCCATCAGCCGTAAGTGCGCTGGCCGGAATCGCAAACAGATGGCTGCGCGGTTGCCCTTTCAAGCTCACTTCCACGAAACCGCCGCTGAGCAGGGGAGGCGATTGTTTCAGAGGGTCTGCAACGTTGACAGTCAAACTACGCTGTCGAGTTTCAGGGTTAATCGCGGCCGATAGCTGGCTGACCTGTCCCTGCCACCGATGTGCTGGCTGGTCCGGGTCACGCAGCTGTACCTCAACCTGCTGAAGATCGTCAGGAAGTTGTTGCCATTGCAGGCTGGACAGTGTCAGCTCTAATTCTGCACGGTTGGTACCTCGCAGGGTTGCGACCGCAGCCCCGGACTCGATGTAACTTCCCAGAGTTGCTGAGCGGTCTATCACCACGGCATCAAAGGGGGCTCTGAGAGTGGTTTCTTCCAGATCCCGTTGTGCACGCTGAAGAGTCTTCCTGGCAGCAACGACCCGTGACTCGGCCAGCTTTAATTGCGGTTTTCTCAACACCAGGTCGCTGGGGGTTTCCTGAATCCCTGAGCGCTGCCAATCCCGTTCCGCTTGTTTCTGCTGACGACGTTCCTGCATCAGCGTCAACTCGGCATCGGCCAGTGCCTGACGGGCATTGGCTACCGCTTCCTCATAACTGGTGGTATCCAGTTTCAGTAACGCTTCGCCTTGTTTCACTGGATGGCCATTTTGAAAGGCGTCCGAGCGCCAGGTAACTCGACCGGAAACCAGACTGCCTAGCTTAACTTCATCCGTGGCACGCACTTCGGCATAACCTTCAATGCGGCTCTGATAGGTGCCGCTCTTTAGTGCGAGAACGGTGACCCGGGGCAGTGTTGCCGGTGCTTCATATTGTTCCGGTTGCGGCTGGTTGCTGATCGCAAAGTTGGTATAAAGCAGCGCCAACGGGATCGTACACAGTGCCAGACCGGTTAGCGTGATAGGCAACCAACGACGTTTCTGTTGCATGATATTCTCTCGTGATTCAGATACTCATCCCCAGCGCCAGGCCGAGGGTGATACGGTTAAACAGACGGTTCTGGCGAACCTGGAGAAGCTGTATGCGAGCCTCAAAAGCAGTCTGCTCGGCACTGATTAGATTCAGGATGTCGCCTACGCCATCGCGGTACAGCGAACGGTAGTGATCGAGACTGGTTTGCGAATGTTGCAGGGCTTGTGCAAGGGCTTTTTCCTGTTGGGCCAGGGTCGCTTCCAGGTCTAGCCCGTTGTCCACTTCGTTTACCGCATCCAGCAGCGTTTGCTGATACTTGAGGTAGCTCAGTTCGGCATCCAGCTGGGCAATGTCTGCCTGGGCTTTTAGACGTCCGGAATTGAACAGTGGTGCCGTCAACTGCCCGAGAAGACTCCACAGCGGCGACCCTTTGAGTAATTGATCCAGATCTTGCCCTGTATCAGAGAGAGTGGCCTGCAATGAGAACCCGGGTAGCAGCTGCTTGTAAGCTTTGGCGGCACTGTGATCAGCGGCCTGAATTCTCAGATAGGCGGCTTGCAGGTCGGGGCGACGAGCCAGAACGGTACCTGGAAGTGATATCGGCGGTGTGGTGATATCCGGTGTCACCGTGATCTCTGGCGGTTCACTGTTATTGCTGACGCCGCGCAGCAGATTTAACTGCCTCAAGGCCACTCGTTGCTGGTTCTGACGTTCAATAAGGCTGGCCTGAACGCGAGCCGTTGCAGCCTTTGCCGTCGCCAGATCTGCCAGGTTACCCAATCCGCTCTGATAGCGATCCAATATTACAGCGCGGTTGTTTTCAGAACTTTTCAGCCATTGCTGCTCAGTTTCGATGATCTGCTGGCGCAGACTGATATCCAGCCAGCTTTGCACGGTGCGGGCCGCCAGAGAGTTGCGTGCAGCGTCATAGTCGAGTTTCTGCGCTGCCGCAGTTTGCTGTGCTGCCGCCTGACCATCAGCCAGGCGGCCCCAGACATCCAGCTCCCAGTTCAGATTCAAAGCCAGTGTATGACGAGTACTGATCTCTTGTTCTTTTGATCGCTGGCTGGTCAGTAAACCCGTCAGTTCCGGTTGACGGGCTGCATGTTCAGGAGTGATCAACAGTTGTTGCTGTCGTAAACGCAGGGCGGTTTGTTGCAAATCCAGGTTATTGTTAAGCGTTTCATTTACAAGCTGTTGCAACTTCGGTTGCCGGAATAGATCAAGTAGCCCGGCATCCTGCGGCAGCTCGGAAATATCCAACGTGTTTGCTGGCACAGCCCAATCTACTGGTATGGAAAGATTTTCTACCCTGCCAGCCTGAGGATTACTCAGGGTGCTGCAGCCACCCAGTAACATCAGTGACACGATCAAAGCTAAAGCGTCTGGTTTCACGTCCGCCAGTTCCTATTCGGGAGCCAATATCACAATAGTTTTAAACGGACAGTGGTTAATGGAGGGTTAAATGAAGGAATAGATAATGAGTAATTTCGCAGTTTCAAGGATTAGGGGGCAGCTCATTATCTTGGGATGGCGTTGGCCGTTATCAAAAATGACAATTGACCTGATCACGTCAGGCGCGTTAATACTGCATCTACATCATCAAGAAAGCTTGTCCAATCACCATTTTCGTCAATACCATTGATGCGCAAGAGGAATAACCCCTCAACGGCCAGAAAGGCAACGCGTGCCGCTTGGGCGTTTGAAGATGCTCCAGTCATACGGTCGAAAATTCCTCGGTACCAGTCGCGTGTTTCCCTTAAGTTCTCAGGGTTTTCCAGATAACTGACCATCAGGCCTGCAATCTTGGCATCCATAGCCTTTTGTGCGGTTCTCATTGCCTCAATGTAGCTTCGAATAAAGTCGAGCGGATCATTTGTCGGTGCTTCGTCCAGCATTGCATCGAACCGACTTGTCCAGCGGTTAACTAAGCTGCTCACCAACTCATCTCTGCTGGAGAACGAATACTGCACGCCTCCTTTGGAAATGCCTGCAGCCTTTGCCAAAGCACCAATGGTCAGCGCTGAACCACCTTGTTCGCGTACAAGTGCTTCGGCCACATCCAGCAACCCGTCACGGGTGATAGTTGGTTTTCTGCCCATTGTTTTTCTTGTTTACCCCCACTATCATATTTTTTAAATACGATTGTATTTATATTTCAAATGACGTGCAAATCACGGGTGAACCTGTGTCTTACTACTTTCCAAACCCCAGGCGCTGGCTGATTCTGATAGCAGTAATGCTGGCATTCCTGCCGGTTGTTCTCGACATGACCATTCTGCATGTCGCGGTTCCCTCGTTAACACAGGCGTTGGGAGCAACAAATAACCAAGTGCTGTGGGTCATCGATATTTATCCGCTGTTGATGGCCGGCTTGCTGGTGCCTATGGGTACTCTGGCCGATAGGGTAGGTAACCGACTCATCTTACTGATTGGCTTGTTGATCTTCGGGGTTGCCTCAGCCGCAACGGCCTTTGCGCCTACTGCACAGATGCTGATTGGCGCGCGCGTTATGCTGGCGTTGGGAGGATCAATGATCATGCCGTGCGTGCTGGGCATTATCCGCCGTACCTTTGAGGACGATAAAGAGCGAGGATTGGCGCTCGGATTATGGGGTACGGTAGGGGCTGCCGGTGCGGCTGTTGGCCCGCTTATAGGAGGTGCACTGCTGGAACATTTCTGGTGGGGCTCGGTGTTCCTGATCAACGTACCTTTGATGCTTGTTGTAGCCCCGGCATGCTGGCTACTGCTGCCGCGTCAGGAGCAGACTGTGCCCGGTCATTGGCCGATTGGTCAGGCCTTGCTGCTGGTCATGGGGATGATTGCGGTGGTGTATGCGGCCAAGACGGGATTTGGTGGCAAGCAACCCCTTGCAGTGGTGTTGCTGACGTTGGCTTTCGGATTGGCAATGCTGGTGCTGTTTGCTCGTAAGCAGTTCCGCGCTGCTGCGCCGATGCTGGATCTTTCCTTATTGGCGCACCCTGCCATCGTCGCTGGCATCATCATGGCGGTGGTCGCCAGCGGCGCATTGGCCGGGGTCGAACTGACTCTGGCGCAGGAGCTGCAATACGTCCTGGACAAAACACCGCTTCAGGCCGGGATATTCATGATCCCCATCATGGCTGCGGCAGCAGTGGGCGGTCCGGTTGCGGGTTGGCTATCCGCCCGGTATGGACTGAGGCCAGTGGCCAGCCTGTCGATGGTCGTCGCAGCACTGTCGCTGGGCTGGCTTGCCGTGCAGGATTTTCATGCTCCGGGAGTGATTGTGCCGGTGCTGCTGGCACTGCTTGGTTTAGCGCTCAGCATTGGCCTGACGGCATCATCCATCGCCATCATGGGCTCGGTCGATGCAAGCAAGGGCGGTGCTGCAGGTTCACTGGAAGCGACAGGGTATGAGCTGGGCACTGGTCTTGGCATTACTCTATTCGGTGTGTTTATGTCGGTTATTTTCGGGCGTAACCTATCGATACCTGCTGGGTTGCCCCCTGATCTCGCAGGTCAGGCTGCGGTTTCGATGGGCGATACGTATCTGGTCGCGCGACAGCTTTCCGACGATCAGGCCGCCGCATTGGTTGCTGCGGGCAAGGCGGCTTTTTCAACTACACATTCAGTGCTGTTGCTGACGTCTGCCGCACTAATCGGGGGGCTGGCTGTGCTGGTGTTCTTCCTGCTG
>ERZ1673962.1216-NODE-1216-length-13078-cov-2.798817_pt1 | contig 13078 bp, 21 predicted proteins | sample MGYA00580188_ERZ1673962 | MGnify/ENA primary metagenome ERZ1673962 (study PRJEB41334, sample SAMN05608104) | rock metagenome | biome: terrestrial subsurface; feature: shale formation; material: shale | place: USA: Pennsylvania ... | reverse complement strand
CTGAGCAGCTGGCCGAGCTGGTGCAGCTGATTGAGGCTGGTGTGATCAGCGGCAAGATCGCCAAGGAGATCCTGCCGGAGCTGCTGGAGCAGGGCGGATCTGCCAAGGCGATCGTGGAGCAGCGCGGCCTGGGCATGATCAGCGACCCGGCAGCGATCACGGCGGTTGTGGCGGAGCTGCTGGCCGCCCACCCCGCGGAGGTGGAAGCCTTCCGGGGTGGCAAAACCAAGCTCCAGGGCTTCTTTGTGGGCCAGCTGATGAAGCGCACCGGCGGCAAGGTGGATCCGAAGCTGGCTAACCAGATCCTCAATCAAATGCTGGGGGGGTGAGCGACGCCAACACGCAGGAGGGCTCCCTGCGCGGCCCAGTGAATATCTGGCTAGTCCCCGAGGCTGGTCCTTCCGAATTCAGCTGGCTCACTGAATTGCGCGGAAGATGCTGGAGCCAAGCTCGCGTTCCCGCTGCAAAGTTCCGTGATTGGTTTGCCCATGGCCCCCACCCCACCCGCCATCCGCGTGATCGACACCTCCCTGCCTATCCGCACCTACACCCCCGAAACCCCCCTGGCCCATCCGGCCAAGCTGTGGCGTGACATGAGCCATGATCTCTGGGCCGGCCGTGAACTGGCCTGGCGCCTGGCGGTGCGCGACATCAGCGCCCAGTACCGCCAGAGCGTGCTCGGGGTGCTGTGGGCCCTGATCATTCCGCTGGCCAATACGGCGGTGTGGCTGTTTCTTACCGGCAGCAAGGTGGTGCAAGTGGCGGCCACGCCTATTCCCTATCCGGTTTTTGTGTTCACCGGCACGCTGCTCTGGTCGATCCTGATTGATGCGCTCAATGCACCCCTGCAGCAGGTAAATGCCAATATCGCCCTGCTTGCCAAGATCAATTTCCCCCGGGAGGCGCTGATCCTCAGCGGTATCTATCAAACCCTGTTCAACGCTGCTATCAAGCTGGGGATCCTGCTCCTGGTGCTGCCGGTGCTGGGTGTGCATCCCGGTTGGGGAGGCCTGCTGATCCCGGTGGGGATGTTGAGCCTGGTGCTCACGGGCACTGCCTTAGGCCTACTGCTCACCCCCGTCGGGGTGCTTTATGGCGACATCAGTCGGGCACTTCCGCTGATCACCCAATCCCTGATGTATTTAAGCCCGGTAGTGTTCCCCCTGGCCACCACGGGTTGGACAGGCACGCTGATGCGGCTCAACCCCCTCACCCCGCTGATCCTCAATGCCCGCGCCTGGTTCACCGGCCAGCCCCCCGAGCTGCTGGGCGAGTGGGCCCTGGTGGTAGGCGGCTCAGCGTTGCTGCTGCTGCTGGTGTGGATGGTGTACCGGCTGGCGATGCCGATCCTGATCGAGCGGATGAGTGCGTGATGCCCTGGCAGAAGTTGAGACCTTATCCTGATTTGCCACCCCAGCCCGAACGGCCCACACGCACCAGGCCACGCATGTGCTGCATCGGCTAAAATTGCAGCACAACTAGAGGCGTGGATGAAAGAGCTCAACATTCGTGAGATGCGTGCCAGTCTCGGCCAGCTGGGCGAGTTGGTTGCTGCGGAGGGTGAGTTGGTCATCCGTCGGCGAGGCGAGCCGATCGCGCGGGTTCTGCCTATGACGCAGCAACGCCGGCCCCCCGACCATGCCGACCTTCGCCAACGTATGCCGTTATTAGAGACTGCTTCAGCGGATCTGATCCGCGTTGATCGTGATGAGCGCTGAGCGACGAGCCTGGTTCTGAGGCTTTTGTCGCTTTTCTACAGGGGCTCGGTTCAGCTGTGATCAGCAGCCTCACAGTAACTGAGATGCGCTCCTTGCTGAGCCGGCGGCGGCGCATGGGAGATCTTTCGGTTGAGCTCGAGTCTGTGCTGTTTGCAGCCCTTCTCGACGATATCGATCGAGGCTGGCTGCAACGCTATCCGCTGGATGATGCACGTTTTGCCGAAGCAACAAATCTGATCTCGCGTTATCCGGAACATCCCCTACGCACACTGGACGCCCTGCATTTCACGATGGCAGCTGATCTGGGAGTTTCTATTCTCGCGACTGCCGATGGAGTTATGGCTGATGCCGCCATGAGTATGGGTATGCTTGTAGTGCGGTTTTGAAAGCGCAATTCAACCTTTTGATGGAAGTTTAGGGCGATGGCCTGTTGGGGTTCCACACGGTTCCCTGCGGAAACTGCCCCCTAACTGACACCTTCCCACCCCTCACCATGACCGGCCTGAGATGGTCGACGTTCTGGTCAAAGTGGAGAACGTGATCTAGCTGTTCTGCGGCAGCCCCATGGGTTCGTTCTGGTATGGCCTGCAGGACCTAGGCCTCGGACTGCAGCTTCTGCACCACGACTGGCCTGGCAATTGACGATTTCAGGAGTGACTTCCCCCTGAGCACCGATGAGCCCCTGCTAAACGAGCCGCTTCATACAATTTGAATCCGCTGGGCCAGATCTTTGAAATAGGCCTGTGACCAGATCTCCAGTTGCAGAGGGTCTGTGATGAAGCGTTCGATATCCAGGCGAGCGTTGGCCACGTCCAGGCGGTCAATCCGTTCGAACAGAAGCCCCCGCAGCCTCTGAGGCGAAAAGGCTTGATCGGTAGCCCAGTGGCCACTCTGGTTTGCCCGTTTGCCGAGATGGGCCAGATGCAGGGGAATCCCACGCCGCACATACCACTCGAGATCGAACCAGTCCCTGCCTTTCACGCGCTGTTGCCATTGGCGGAACAGCACGGCATGCATCTTGCCAGCGAACAGATCAGGCAGGCTGAAGCACTTCACGTAGCAGGCAAATGGCTGTAACAGCAGCTGCTCCTCCGTTCTGAATCCCAGCGGTGGATCCGTATCCAACTCCAGCTTGATCTTCAGCGGATCGTCACTTCGATCCCCAGGGAAGCAAACTCCATTTCCAGGCCGTGCAGGTAAGGCTGCAGGGAAAAATCTGGATCCGGTTGCAGTAGGGAGAAATCCAGATCTTCCGAAAAACGCGGCAGTTGATGAAAGATCCGCAGACAGGTGCCGCCGTAGAAGGCCGCCTTCCCGAAGAACCCTTGCCGATCCAGGCCAGTCAATGCCACCTCCTGCAGAACTTCACGCAGGGCCTGGTTCCGCGCCGCGTCCGTCGCTGGCTGCACGCGCTGAAGCATCTGCTCAATCACAGGATTGATTCCCATCAGTTGATGCCCATCAATTGATTTCCTCCTGCAGAGCCTCGATGACTGCCTTCAGCGTTCCCAGTTCCCGCCGCTTGAACCCCGCCTGGATGGTCTGCTCCATCTCAGCGAGACTCAATGACCCAAGTAGATCAGCATCCAGCCGTAGGTCATCCATGAGCCAGTCGCGCATGGCGGCTCGCGACAGCCGTTGCAGGTGGCGGCTCAGCACCAGGCGGTCGCAGAGCGCCTTGGTTGGCGTCGCGATCAGGTAGCCCAGCCCCTCAGCGCTCTGTCCCATGCTCTGGCCGATTCTGTAATAGGCCAGTGGCAGGTGTTGATAGGAGAAACGCCCCAGATTGTTGTCAAACGACCGGCTGGCCTTGGGGGTCACCGACGTGATCTCCGCTACCCCTTCCGGGATCAGGCCATGCCAGGCCAGGGCGAAGTCAAGGGACAGATAGGACGGTCCATAGAGGTGATTGGCCACCAGAGGCAGGCAGGCAGGCCCGCTTCGCAGACCCGATCCCGTGAGATACAGGCCCCGACGAAGGGGCAGCAGGGCCCCTTCCTTCAACCACTCGCTGATCTTGTCGTTTGGTCGCCGGTAACCTTCGAGTACCTCATCGAGAGCCTCGCGCGGCAGCGGGACGCCGCCAAGGCAGGCCAACGGATGCCTGAATATGTCTGTATGAGCTGCCATCATCGGATTTTATCCGATTACCCAGTCAAAAGCCGCCAGGCTTCGCAGGCGCAGCTCTTCACAGGCGCGGCCCTGCTCGACATCGAGGGTCCGGCCGACCTGGCGTCCTGGCTGGCCGCCAATACCTGAGCCGCTGGCTTTATTGGTGCTGCCGGGGCGAGCAGCTGGTGCGTATCGATATCTCAATCCCCGCAACCTGCCCTTCTCTATGCGCAACGCCTCGTTCCCCCCTCTGATTTGCAACTGTGCAGGAGTCTGTACAGCTGTACAGACTCAAGGAGGCGTCCCAGCCGGAACGAACCCCGAGGCCGCCAGCCCCTGCAACCCCGCGACCATCGCCCCGCTCTGGACGAACACAGCGCCTGGTGTAATGGCTGCCGATGCCGATCCTGATCGAGCGGATGAGTGCCTGAGGCTCACGCCCGGCCAGCAGCAGCACCTCGTTGCCTGGTCTAAAATCGGATCATGACCGTGATCCAAGCTGTTACCGAAGCTCAGTTCACCGACCGAGTGGTGCGCATGGGCGTGGTCAGGCCTCCGGCATCGGTAGCGACTGCGATGGAAGGGCTTCTCCGTCAGGGGATCTGCAGCGACGCGGCCCGGCAGTGGCTCCACCAGAGGCCAGAAGCCGTGGCCGATCGCAACCAGCTCCTGGCGGCGATCTATGAACGCTTGGAGGAATGCCCTTCGCCCGCCACCGAGTGGCAGGCCGTGCGCGAGGTGTTGGCTGACGATGAGCTGCTGGCCTGCCTGCTCGGCATTGGCGCGGTGTCGGTGCGGCGCTACGCCAAAGGTGAGCGCAACTGCTCCGATGCTGTGGCGGCCCGGCTCCACTGGCTGGCCCTGGTGATCGAGCAGCTGGAAGGCAGCTACAACGCTTATGGCATCCGCCGGTGGTTCCAGCGGCCCCGCGCCGCACTGGAGGGGCAGGCACCGATCAATCGCCTGCAGAGCAGCTGGGATCCTGATGATGCATCGATCCAGCCGATTCTGGCGCTGGCCCGCTCAGCGAGCCTGGGCATGGTGGCCAGTTGACATGGATGCCAGTTGACAGCCCTGAGGCTCGGCTTTCGGGTCTGCGATCGCCGCCACCCCTTTCTCTGGAGTGGTGCTGGTCAGGGGAGCGGCCGCTGGAACCGCTCTGGCGATCAACCGGTGCACTATCTCGCCAGCACTCCCATGGTGGCCTGGGCCGAATGGATCCGGCATCAAGAAATCACCGATCCAGGCGACCTTGCTGGTGTGGCTGCAGCTCTCTGGGCTGTGTTGATCCCCCAGGAGTGGGGGACTCGGGACCTTGATCCCGTGGCGCTGCCCCTGGATCAGGTGTTGGACATCAGCCCTGCTGCCCAGGAAGCCCGTTTGGCGTTGGTGGGGCACCTGAAAAAGCAGGGAGCTCAGGGTTTGCTGGCGCCAACGGCCTCCCTGCATCACAGCGACAAGGTGCTGCCGGCTGTGCGCGTGAGTAACGGTTCGGAACAGCCCGAACTGCTCGCGATGCCTGCCCAGGTGATCTTGCTTTGGTGCGAAGCGCGCCTACTGCCGGGCTGGTGCTGTGTGCCCGAAGGGCGGCCAGGGGCCGAGCTACTCCCCCTGGTGCGCCGGGGAAAGCTGCTGACCCTATGAATGGCCCACCAGATCCAGGCCCTACCAGTGGAGAAGTTGGAAGCCCTAGCCGTAGGCGCAGCCTTCTCCGCAGGAGTGGCCCTGCTCGACTTCCAGGGCCCGGCCGACCTGGCTGGCTGGCGATGCCGATCCTGATCGAGCGGATGAGTGCCTGAACCCACGCCAGCCGAGACAGCCACCGCTAAGTTGGTCATCTAACCAACTCTTCATGGAATGCGCAGTCTCAACGTGGCGCAGGCCAAGGCTCAGCTTTCGGCTCTCTTGGTTGCCGTGGAAGCAGGTGAAGACGTGGAGATCACCCGGCGAGGGATCCCTGTGGCCCGGCTCACCCGGGCGACCGAGCAGCCTGCGGCGGGCTTTGATCTGGAAGCTTTTTTGGCTGCCACCAGTGCCCAACCCCTGCACAAAGGAATTGATATCGCCAGCATGCGAGAGGGAGCTCGCTATTGAGGCGCCTTTACCTCGACACCTCCCTGCTGGTGGCGGCTCTGGTACACGAAGCCGGCACTGCGACGGCCGTGAGTTTTCTGCAAGCCCACGCCAAGGAGCCGTTGCTGATCTCGCCCTGGGTAGCCACGGAACTGGCTTCTGCTTTGGCTTTGCAGGTGCGCCGTAGCGCGATCACGCCGCAGGAATCCCAGGAAGCCTGGCAACGCTTTGGGCTGTTGAGTGAGCAACGCCTGCACACCCTGCCGCTGACAGCCGAGGATTTCGAGGTAGCCGCCCGGTTCTGTCTGACTCAAGGGCCCCCTCTGCGGGCAGGGGATGCGCTGCATCTGGCTCTCTGCCAACGGCTGAACCTGCAACTGGTCAGCTTTGACCGCGGCCTGTGCAAGGCCGCTGCCCATCACCAAGTCGCTCACGAGCAGCTCCTGATCTGATCCCGCTGTCGAAGCGCACCCCCCTCTGTTTTGCAACTGTGCAGGAATCAGTACAAGCTGTACAGATTCAGGGAGGCGCCCAAATTGTCATGGCGGTTGGCTTCACCCTGAGCCGCCAGGTAACCCAGCCCGAACGAGGCAGCCCTACTACCAATTAGCATGTGCTGAGCATGCACATGACATCGTGACAGTCGGCAAGGGTCCACAGCACCCCCCAGAGCGAGCCACTGAGAGAGCCACTGAGAGAGCCACTGAGAGAGCCACTGAGCGGGTAGCCGTGTTGATGACACCCACAGAGAAGGCTGCCTATGCCGAGCGGGCCAACAGCCTTGGCCTCTCACTCGGGCAGTTTTTCCGTGAGGCGGGAGTGGCGTATGCCCACCGCAACGCTGAAGCCGAAATGCGCTCCCTCGCGGAAGCGGAAGCCCTCGAAGCTGCCCTGAGGCAGCTGGAACTCAGCACCAGCCGCACCGAGCAAACCCTGGATGTGGCACTGGCCGAGGTGAGAGCTGCCTTGGGCGCTCAACCATGAGCGTTACAGATCGGATTCTCTCGGCTCTCACCACCGTGATCCGGATGAACGACAAGGTGGAGGAGATGGCTGGGCTGATGAAGGAGCAGCAACGCCGCCTCGACGATCTCCAGGGCCGGGTGATCCGCCTGGAAACGGTGCTCGAACTGGCCCTGCATCGATCGTCAGGGGCTTCCGGCCGGTTGCTGGAAGCGGATGGCGACCCAACCAACGGCTGAGGCCCTGCCACCCACACACCACATCTGGTGTGCCCAACGGTCAAATTCCTATAAGCGCGTCGGAGAGGCCCTCGCGCAGCAGACCCTCGATCCGGATACCTTTGAAGTCTTGGTCGTTGATGATGGCAGCCCCGAGGGAGTTGGAGCTTTGGCTGAGGATTTCGCAGGGCGGCTTCACATTCGCGTGATTCGGCAGGTTAACGCCGGGCCTGGTGCCGCCCGCAATAGGGGTGCTTCAGAGGCGGCAGGGGCCTTGATCGCCTTCACAGATGATGACTGCAGGCCCTCACCAGCCTGGCTTGAGACCATGCTTGCCGGCGAACGGAGCCGGCCCGGGGCGCTTGTGGGTGGCTCCACTAGGAATGGCTTGAGCCACCGCCTATTCAGCGAGGTAAGTCAGTGGATAGTAGACATGGTTTGCGAACACTTTAACCGTAACCATGAAAACGCCTACTTCTTTGCTAGTAATAACATCGCTTGCAGCCGGAAGAGCTATCAAGCGATCGGCGGCTTTGATCAATCCTTTCCCAGAGCCGGGGCGGAAGATCGTGACTTTTGCGACCGTTGGCGGGCTGCAGGCATGCCCCTGATTTGGCGTCTAGCCGCTTCGATAGAGCATTTTCATCCGCAGACGTTGGCAAGTTTCCTCGACCTTCACTACCGCTATGGGCGAGGTGCCTGGACCTACCACTCCAAGCGGCGTCTTCGCTCCACGGGCACCATGAGCGATGACTTGGGCTTCCATGCTACTCTGCCGCGCTCAATACTCAGGGGCCTGGCCCGCTGTCCGGGAGCTTGGCGCAAGCTCCAGTTCTGCTCGGCGTTGCTCCTGTGGCAGCTTGCCAATGCCGCGGGTTTTGCTACCGAAAGCCTGGCCTCCCGGGTAGCCTCCCGGGGCCTAAGTTCTAAAGCTTGATCATGCTGGATCCAGGGCCCCACCCCGAACGAACTGCACTGTGAGCTGCTGTGAGCGCCCAGCCATGAGGAGACACTTCCCCCTGAGCCCATGGAGGCATGGTTGGACCGGATCAGACGGCGCTGGTGGCCAATCTCGCTACGCTGAAATCCCAGCAGGTTTGGGGACATGACCCTCACCACCAGCCGAGCCCAAAGCGCACTGCGCTTGCCGTTGGATCTGCGCCTCACGCCGGAGCAGTTTGGGCTGGTGTGCGCCGAGAACCGGGAGGCGGTGCTCGAACTCGATGCGGATGGCCGCCTGATTGAGATGACCCCAACAGGCAGCGAAACCGGCTCCCGCAATGGCGAGCTGTTCTTCCAGCTCAAGTTGTACGCCAAGCGAGCTGGTGGCTGGAAGGCATTCGACAGTTCAACGGGCTTTTGCCTCCCAGATGGATCCGTCTTCAGCCCTGATGCCTCCTTGCTGCACCTCGATCGCTGGCAGGCCCTCAGCCCGGATGAGCGGCGTGGCTTCGCTCCGCTTTGCCCCGATCTGGTGGCGGAACTGGCCAGCCCCAGCGACTCAGGTCCCCGCGGCCTGACGGCCTTGCGCAGCAAGATGGCGGCCTACCAGACCAATGGTGCTCGACTTGGCTGGCTGCTGATTCCCCAGGAACAGGCAGTGGAGGTTTGGCCTGCCAGCGGAGAACCCGAGCGCCGGGAGCTGGTGCAGGTTTTGGAGGCCACTTCTGAGTTCCCTGGGCTGCAGTTGCAGCTGGCCGAAATCTGGGCGGGGTGAGCGCTCAACGTGTGGGCGTCCTGGCTGGCTCAGAACACCTGATTCGCCGCGCCTTATTAGCCGCGTTTGATTTGTAGTTGTGCAGGAATCCGTACAAGCTGTACAGACCCGAGGAGGCGCCAAATCATGATCTCGGTTTGCTTTCCATAAATTTGATGGCCCTGACGTGCAAGCAGGCGCCCCAGCCCGAGTGAGCCACTCAGTTGCAGGGTATGCGCAGTCTCAACGTGGCCCAGGCCCAAGAGGCAGGGCCGGCCCGTGGATCTGCGCGACACTCTGATCGCCGGCATCGCCCTGGCGCACGAGGGCCAACTGGATGGCCACCCTTAGCTGCCTGGCCACAACGGGAACATCGTTTTCAAATCTACGACTTGCTGGCTGGTTTGTAGGTCATCAGAAAGCCACTTAAAGCCAGGATTAAAACGCAAAGGCAGAAGTAAATCATGCTCTTGACGTCTGTCAGTGGGATCGTGATCATCGACTTAAACGCTGAAACTATTAATGCAACTACCAGCACTTTTACTAGCTTTTCCTTGAGGTGATCGAGGCTGCGAATATCGAGGAGGCCACCGCTGTTATCTGTGTCAGAGCCGGCGCGGTAGACATCGATCTCGGAAATCAATAGCTCATAAAGGCCGTAGCCAAAGATCAGGAACGCGACGCCGATTAGGTAGAAGTCGATCCCGGATACCACACTTGCAAGGGCTGTGTTGGCGACTTTCGCGGTATCAGGGGCAAAAAAGAAGAATTTGATTGATTTAAAAATATCCCGCGTGCCAATCGCAAAAGTCAGCAGGGTACTCGCCAGGCTCATCACCACCGGTACGATCGCAATCAGCCGAAAGCGCCAGAGCCCCATCTCCAGCATCAGTTCCAATTTCTTCCGCAGGTGGCTGCGCCTTGGTGTCGGTTCGGTTGGATGCATGATCAGCAGGTAGTGGATTGCGCTGTTGAGCAGCCGCAGGCGCTTTCCAACGTTTTGCAAGCCTGCGCCGCATCCGTAGGTAGCCAGCTAATATTGACCTAATTGGATTAATATTGGCCCCAAGTTGTGTTCAGATCCTGACCACTTCGCTCGCGGGACGGGGGCGATATTCGTTGTAGCCACGTTCCGGTTCAGCGCCTAAGCGCATTTTAAGTAAGGTTACTTTTTGCATTTATGGCCAAAGTTTATGGCCAAAGCAGGTCAGAATCGGTACCTGTCTTTTTGTGCAATCTTTTGGCTGAGAATCAGTTCGAATTTGGTGCTGCCGAAAACCGGCATTTTAATTCGCTTGCCAAATACTGTGTTATTTCGGCTTTGGCGCTCGTTGTTTTCGCTATCGCCAATGCATCATTCCTTTTTAATGTGATCGCGAGCGGCAAGGTTGCACTCATGATAAAAACTCTCGACGACGCTTTTTTGACCTTGGCTGCTTTCTTTGCGGCCTATCAGCTCCGTCAGGCCGCCGGAAACTTTCGTCAAATTGTCCAAACCCAGGGTGATGATCTCAGGCTTCTGAACCGTTCAAATAGCAGCTTGCGGCTTGTTTTTGCAAGTCTTGCGGTCATGCTCATATCGCTGGCCATCAGGTTCATTCTGGATTACCCAGCCCTGATGAGTTGGATCAAAGCTGCCTGATCAAGGCTGTCTTATCCACCTGCAAGGGCAGATCCGCCGGTTTGCCCCGATTGTCAATCACCACGTCGGCGAGGCCCCGCTTGCGTGCCAGGGGCCACTGGGCCTTGATACGGGCCCGGGCTTCGCTTTCGCCCAGGCCATCGCGCTGGCCCAGCCGTTGCAGCTGCTGGCTTTCGTCGCAGTCCACCAGCCAGATCTCGCTGCACAGAGCTTCCAGGCCCGCTTCAAACAGCAGCGGCACCATCAGCACCACTGCCGGTGCGCTGGCCAACTCCGCCAGAGACGCTTCAATGCCGGCCCTCACGATCGGATGCACCAGCTGCTCCAGCCACTGGCGCTCCTTGCCATCGGCGAAAACGATTCGCCCCAGGGCGGCCCGATCGATCCCTGCCCCCGCACTGGGCCAGCGCACTACCTTCCCGTAGCGATCCAGCACGGCTGCTGTGGCCACGCTGCCCGGTGCCAGGGCCTGGCGGGCCAGGACATCGGCATCGAGAACGGGCAGGCCCCGCTCCGCCAGCAGCCTGCCCACACTGCTCTTGCCCGAGGCAATGCCGCCGGTGAGGCCGATGCGTCGCTGCTGGCCCGGGGCGCGTAGCTGGTTCAAGCCGGAAGTCGCCAACCCTGCCGGCCATTCTTCAGGATGGTGTTCCCCTTAGACCCTTTGATGCCTCTCACCACTGGCGATCCCCTCCCCTCCTGGAACGATGGCCCGGCCAAGCAGGCGATCCTCGCTTACATCGCCCGGATCACAAATGCAGAATCGCCAGACTTCCTGCCGTCGCCTGAACGCATCGCTGTTTTCGACAATGACGGCACCCTCTGGCCGGAGCATCCGCTCCCCTTTCAAGCAGCATTTGCCATAGACGAACTCAGCTCGCGCGTTCCCAGGGAGCCGGATCTTGCGGCGGATCCAATGGTGCAGGCCGCCCTGGCTGGCGACCTTGCCAAGCTGCTGGAGGGGCCCCGCTACGAAGGCCTGTTGCAGATCCTGGCGCTCACCCACGCCGGCATGTCTGTTGATGCATTTCGTAGGACTGTTGAGGCATGGTTGGTGTCCGCCAGGCACCCGCGCTTTGGCAGGCCCTACGACGCACTTACCTATTTGCCCATGCAGGAACTCCTGCGCTATCTGCAGGCCAATAACTTCAAAAACTTCATTGTTTCTGGAGGTGGTGTTGACTTCATGCGCGTTTGGGTGGAGCGGGTTTATGGCATCCCGCCGGAGCAGGTGGTTGGCTCGACTGCCCGCACCACCTTTGAGCTGGGCGCAGCGGGACCGGTGCTCACCAAAACCCTGGACTATTTGTTCGTTAACGACAAGGGGGGCAAGCCAGTGGGCATCCATCAGTTCATTGGCCGCCGTCCGACGCTCTGTTGCGGGAACAGTGACGGAGACCATGAGATGTTGCAGTACACCACAATCAATAACCCCCGCCCCAGTTTCGGCCTGCTGGTTCACCACACCGATTCCGAGCGCGAATATGCCTATGCCGCCAAATCGACCAGCACTGGAAAGCTCGTAGAAGCCCTCGCAGCGGCCCCCAGCCAGGGCTGGTGTGTGGTGGACATGAAGGAAGACTGGAATAGGGTTTTCGAGGCTGATTAGTCAAGCCGAATATCTCAGTGTAATAGTTAATAAGTTGCCTATTCGCCTTGCCGCCGCCGGTTCAGGATGGTCCCAGTGGCCCCGGCGCGTTGACCCACCCCTGGCATCCCATCCCCGGCGGTATCACCGCCCCCAGCGGTTTTAGGGCCGCCGCCGTTACGGCTGGCCTCAAGGCCTCCGGCAACCCCGACCTCTCCTTGCTACTTGCCCCCGAGGGTGCGGTCTGCGCCGGCAGTTTCACTACCTCACTGCTGCGGGCGGCCTGCGTCGATCTCTGCGCCGAGCGACTGCGGGCCTCAGGCGGCCATGCCCGGGCCGTGTTGACAAACTCCGGCCAGGCCAACGCCTGCACCGGCGAGCGGGGTTTGGCCGACAGCCTGGGGGCCACCGCAGCCCTGGCCCAGCGCCTGGGCCTGGCGGCCGAGCAGGTGCTGATCTGCTCCACTGGCGTTATCGGTGTGCCGATCCCGATCGACACCCTCCTGGCGGGCCTCGATCCCCTGGTGGCGGCCCTCAGCCCGGAGGGTGGGGCCGCGGCGGCCCAGGCAATCCTCACCACCGACCTGGTCGACAAGCAAATAGCCCTGGAGGCCAATCTGGACGGCCGCACCGTGCGCATCGGCGGCATGGCCAAGGGCTCGGGGATGATTCACCCCGATATGGCCACGATGCTGGGTTACCTCAGCTGTGATGCCGGCGTGCCGGCCGAGGTGTGGAGCGCCATGGTGCGCCGGGCGGTGGATTGCTCCTTCAATGCGATCACGGTGGACGGCGACACCAGCACCAACGACACGTTCCTGGCCTTTGCAGCCGGTGAGCCCTTGAGCCCCGAGCTCTTTGATGCCCTGGAGGCCGGCCTGACGGCGGTGTCGCAACACCTGGCCAAGGCGATTGCCCGCGACGGTGAGGGCGCCACCTGCCTGCTCGAGGTGCGGGTGGAGGGTGCGGCCGATGACGCCGGCGCCCGCACCATCGCCCGCACCATCTGCGGCTCGTCGCTGGTGAAGTGCGCCGTGCACGGCCGCGACCCCAACTGGGGCCGCATCG
>ERZ1673962.1214-NODE-1214-length-13093-cov-4.266145_pt1 | contig 13093 bp, 15 predicted proteins | sample MGYA00580188_ERZ1673962 | MGnify/ENA primary metagenome ERZ1673962 (study PRJEB41334, sample SAMN05608104) | rock metagenome | biome: terrestrial subsurface; feature: shale formation; material: shale | place: USA: Pennsylvania ... | reverse complement strand
CCATTCCTCAGACGGCTTCTCGCCGTGCAGCAGATGCAGGAAGTGACCGCCGATGGTGTCGTCGTCGGTCTCCACCTCGATGCGCCGGCCGTGATGCGCGAAGTGATACCAGTACAGCAGCATCGAGCCGAAACTGGCGATGAGCCGATCACCGATCTCGCGCGCGCCGACCACGGACATGTCGTCCTTCTCCGGCTCCAGCGTGCCGAGCAGCGAACAGCCGATACGCAGCACGTCCATCGGATGCGCCGAGGAGGCCGGGATCTGTTCCAGCGCGGTCTTGACCGCCGCCGGCAGACCGCGCATGGACTTGAGCTTGCGCTTGTAAGCTTCCAGTTCGGCGCGGGTCGGCAGACGCTCGTGGATGAGCAGATGCGCGACCTCCTCGAACTCGGCCTGATCGGCGAAGTCGAGGATGTCATAGCCGCGATAGTGCAGGTCGTTGCCGGTGAGGCCGACGGTGCAGATGGCCGTGTTGCCGGCGACGGTGCCGGAGAGGGCGACCGACTTCTTCGGCTTGGGCAGGTGGCTGTCTGGGGTCTCGGTCATCGTTTCCTCGCTTGTTTTCCTGAACGGTCTTATTCGCCGGAGCGTTCCTGCGCGAACAGCGCGTCGAGTTTCTGCTCGAAGTGGTGGTAATCGAGATAGTCGTAGAGCTCCATGCGCGTCTGCATGGTGTCGACGACATTGGCCTGGGTGCCGTCACGGCGGAGCGCCTGATAGACGTTGAGCGCGGCCTTGTTCATGGCGCGGAAGGCCGACAGCGGATAGAGCACCAGCGACACGCCCACGGCGCCCAGCTCGGTGGTGGTGAACAGCGGCGTGGCGCCGAACTCGGTGATATTGGCCAGCACCGGCACCTTGACGGCGGCGGTGAAGCGCTCGTACTGGGCCAGCTCGGTCATGGCCTCGGGGAAGATCATGTCGGCGCCGGCCTCGACGCAGGCCTGAGCGCGCTCGATGGCCGCGTCCAGTCCCTCGACGGCGAGCGCATCGGTGCGGGCCATGATGACGAAGTCATCGGTGCGCGCATCCACGGCGGCTTTGATGCGGTCGACCATCTCGGCCTGCGAGACGATCGCCTTGCCGGGACGGTGCCCGCAGCGCTTGGCCGCGACCTGATCCTCGATGTGACAGCCGGCGGCCCCGGCGCGGATCAGTTGCTTGACGGTGCGGGCGATGTTGAAGGCCCCGCCCCAGCCGGTGTCGGCATCGACCAGCAGCGGCAGGTCGGTGATGTAGGTGATGCGGCTGACGTCCTCCAGCACATTGTCCAGACTGGTCATGCCCAGATCCGGGATGCCGTAGGAACCGGCCGCGACACCGCCGCCGGACAGATAGAGGGCGCGATAGCCGGTGCGCTCGGCCATGCGGGCGTGATAGGCGTTGATGGCGCCCACCACCTGCAAGGGGCGTTCTTCCTGGACCGCGAGGCGCAGCTTGGCGCCGGGTGTCGTGGCTTGGGTCATGGTCTGTGCTCGTCTCGGTTGGTGGAGCCGGATGGACTCGGGTCGTTCAGTTCGGGGTGGCCGGGGGCCGTGTGGTCGGGCGTCGCGGACGGCGAACCCGTGGCCCATTGATCGCCGACGGCTGGTGGCCGGCCGTGCTCAGGGCCAGTTGCTGCTCGGTGGCCTGACGCGAGGCGCGGATATGACGGCGCATCAGCCACTCGGCCAGTTCGCCGTCGCGCGCGGCGATGGCCTCGACGATCAATTCATGCTCACGCAGCGCCTCGCGGGTGCGATGGCTCTTCATGCCGAACTGGCAGCGGTACAGGCGTGTGAGGTGATAGAGATCGTTGCACAGGATCTCGATCAGACGGCGGTTGCCGCTGCCCCGGGCGATGCGGAAATGGAAGTCGAGATCGCCTTCCTGCTGGAAGTAGCGTTGCCAGTCCTCGTGCGCGAGTTCCTGGCGGTGGCGTTCGAGCAGGGCCTTGAGTTCCGCGATGCCGGCGTCCGACATGCGCTCGGCGGCCAGACGCGCGGCCATGGCTTCCAGTCCCTCGCGCACACTATAGATTTCCAGCAGCTCGGTGCTGCTGAGCTGGACGACGCGGGCGCCGATATTGGCGCGCCGTTCGATGAGCTTGATGGCTTCGAGCCGTTGCAGCGCCTCGCGCAGCGATCCGCGGCTGACGCCGTAACGCGCCGCCAGCGCCGGTTCGCTGATCTTGCTGCCCGCCGGGATCTCGCCCTCGACGATGGCCTGACGCAGTTGGTCGAACAGGCGATCGGCGATGGTGAGCGTGGGGGCGTCTTCGAGGTCCAGGGCCGCGAGTGTCATGGTAAATATGTCGACAGTCATCGGGTCGGTGCACGCTAAAATAGTCGATTCATCCATAATGTCAAGATGGATTGTCGACAATAAGGGCGGCTTCGTGACTGAGCCATGGTCGTGTGAGCGCCGGACAGGTCGGGCAATGAACCCATAGGGGGCGCGTGATGAGTACAGAAGATCGCTTGAATATGGCGTTCACGCAGTTTCTATCGAACGCCGTCTCGACTGAGCTGTTGCGCTCGATCAAGGATTCCATCGGCCCAGAAGATGTCGACACGCTGATGCAAGCCGTTCGCTCCCTGAGCGATCCCGGCGAATACTGCGAGCATGATCTGGATAGCGAAACCGTTTCCGGTTTCTTCCTGTTCATCGACTTCATCAGCGCGCTGATCATCGATCTGGGCGATCAGGCGATCCAGGCCACGCTGGCTTACCAGGACACTCGACACCCTTTCGCGCCTTGGGTGATCAAGTTCGTCAATGATGAGCGCTTTCATGCCGAGATTTTGGCGAAGTTCGACGGCGTTTTGAATGATTCTGTTTGAGTCCGGCAAACCGTATGCGCAAAGAATATGGCCAAGCACTCAGGACGTTGTTTGCCGCTGAAATGCGGCGGGTGGCCCCGAACTTCGAGGCCATCAAGGTAAAGTCCGGATACTTCTGGCCAGGGGATCGCGCGTATCTCTGGCGGGCAACTGAAACGCTGTATTGTTGGATCGTGCTGAGTCCCAGCCAGAAGGGCCACGATGAATTCACGATCCTGATCGGCTGGTCCCGGAATGCGCGTTATCCGGAACTGAGTATGGTTCCCTGTGCGGAGCCTCCGACTCCTGACAGAGACGAGTTCGCGCGAGATGAGTATCTGACCCGTCTGCCGTATCTATGGGGACAAGACGATCAGTGGTGGGTCGTCAAGGAGTTCAAGCTGCGGCTGACAGCCGCTGAGCTTGAGGCCGATCTTCAGCCGATCCCCGACGTCGCGGGGGAGGCGTGCGTGGCGCCATGCGTCATCGAGGCCGTCAGCCGGATCCGGACGGTTGGGGTTCCCTACTTGGAGGAGTTCGTCCGCATAGAGACGGGAGCGAACGTGCGCTAGGTTCTGTCCCCCGCCCGAAAGGGCGGGGCTTGTCGCGCACTGGGTCAGTCGGCCGCTCGGCTTCAGTGCTTGGCGTACCCGATGGCTTCCAGCGCCTTCTGGATCTCATCGAGGATGGCCGGATCGTCGATGGTCGCCGGCAGGTTGTAGTTCTTGCCGTCGGCGATGGCCTTCATAGTGCCGCGCAGGATCTTGCCCGAGCGGGTCTTGGGCAGACGATCGACGATGGCTACCATTTTGAAGGCCGCGACCGGGCCGATCTGATCGCGCACCAGATCGACCAGCTCCTTGATCAGCATCTTCTTGTCGCGCTCGACACCCGACTTGAGCACCACCAGTCCCACTGGCAGCTCGCCCTTGAGCTGATCCGCCGCGCCGATGACGGCGCACTCGGCCACGTCCGGATGCGAGGCCAGCGCCGCTTCCATGCCGCCTGTCGACAATCGATGCCCGGCGACATTGATGATGTCGTCGATGCGGCTCATGACGAAGATGTAGCCGTCTTCGTCCATGTAGCCGGCATCCCCGGTCAGATAGTAGCCGGGCTGGGTCGAGAGATAGGACTGCACGAAACGCGCGTCATTGCCCCAGAGCGTTTGCAGACAGCCGGGCGGCATGGGCAGCTTGATCAGGATGCGCCCGATGTCGCCCGACTGGACCGGCTCGCCCTCGTCGTCGAGCACGCGCACGTCGTAGCCGGGCACGGCGCGGGTCGGCGAGCCGGGCTTGACCGGCAGCGGCTCGATACCCAGACAGTTGGCGGCAATGGCCCAGCCGGTCTCGGTCTGCCACCAGTGGTCGATCACGGGCACGTTGAGCGTGCGCTGCGCCCATTCGAGCGTGTCCGGGTCGCAGCGCTCACCGGCCAGGAAGAGCGAACGGAAGCGTCCGAGATCATAGCGTTTGAGATGCTCGGCCCTGGGGTCTTCGCGCTTGATGGCGCGGAAGGCGGTGGGCGCGGTGAAGAGCACCGAGACCTGATGCTCCTGGATCACGCGCCAGAAGGCGCCGGCATCGGGCGTGCCGACCGGCTTGCCCTCGTAGACGATGGTCGTGCAGCCCGCCAGCAACGGCGCATAGACGATATAGGAATGCCCGACCACCCAGCCGACGTCCGAGGCGGCCCAGAAGACTTCGCCCGGCTCGACGTTGTAGATATGGCGCATGCTCCAGGCCAGGGCAACCGCATGACCGCCGTTGTCGCGCACCACGCCCTTGGGCTGACCCGTGGTGCCCGAGGTGTAGAGGATGTAGAGCGGGTCCGTGGCCTCGACCGGGACGCAGTCGGCGGGTTCGGCGCCGGCCATGGCCTCCGACCAGCTCAGGTCGCGCCCCTCGATCAGCACACCCAGCTCCTGCGGACGTTGCAGGATGACGCAGTGTTCCGGTTTGTGCGCAGCCTGATCGATGGCCGAGTCCAGTAGCGGTTTGTAGTGAACGATGCGGTTGGTCTCGATGCCGCACGAGCCGGCGACCATGACCTTGGGCTTGGCGTCGTCGATGCGGGTGGCCAGCTCGTGCGCCGAGAAACCGCCGAAGACCACTGAATGGATGGCGCCGATGCGCGCGCAGCCGAGCATGGCCACCAGCGCCTCGGGCACCATCGGCATGTAGATGATGACCCGGTCGCCCTTTTCGACGCCCAGCGACTTCAGCACCCCGGCGAAACGCGCGACCTGATCCTGCAACTCGGCATAGGTGATGACGGTCTTGGAATCCGTGACCGGGCTGTCGTGGATGATGGCCGGCTGATCGCCGCGTCCGGCCTTCACGTGGCGGTCGACGGCGTTGTAACAGGTATTGAGCCGGCCGCCCTTGAACCAGCGGTAGAAGGGCGGGTTGGAGTCGTCCAGCACCCGGTCCCAGGGTCGATCCCAGTCGATCAGCTCGGCGGCCTCGGCCCAGAAGGCCGATGGATCCTGCATCGAGCGGTCATAGAGGGTTTGGTAGCCCATTTGTCGTTCTCCGATGGTGGCACAACAGTGATGGAGTGCCCCTGGGACATGGCTATCCCAAGGGACACCTTAATGGGATAGCGCTTGACCGAACGGCTCGCGACGCTCCAATCAGCGCGCAGCGATGGCCGCGAAGGTGTCGGCGGCCGCGTCGAGCGTCGCTTGGATGTGCTCATCCGTATGCATGATGGAGACGAAGCCCGCCTCGAACGCCGAGGGCGCCAGATAGACGCCGCGCTCCAGCATGCCGTGGAAGAAGGCCTTGAACTGATCCTGATTACAGGCGGTGGCCTGCTCGTAGTTCGTCACCTGCTGATCGGTGAAGAAGATCCCGAACATGCCGCCGGCCTGATTGGTGGTCAGCGCAATGCCCGCCGCTGCCGCACGCTCCTTGAGGCCGGTCATCAGAGTCGTCACCTTGGCCGACAGCTGATCGTAGAAACCGGGTGCCGAGATCAGCTCCAGGGTCTTGAGACCGGCGGCCATGGCGATCGGGTTGCCCGACAGGGTGCCGGCCTGATAGACCGGGCCGAGCGGCGACAGACGCGACATGATCTCCTGCTTGCCGCCGAAGGCGCCGACCGGCATCCCGCCGCCGATGACCTTGCCGAGCGCGGTCAGGTCGGGCTTGATGCCGAAATGCGCCTGAGCGCCGCCGAGCGCGACGCGGAAGCCGGTCATCACCTCGTCGAAGATCAGCACCGAACCGTACTGATCGCAGACCTCGCGCAGACCTTCCAGGAAGCCCGGCACCGGCGGGATGCAGTTCATGTTGCCGGCGACCGGCTCGACGATGATGCAAGCGATCTCGGAGCCGATCTCGGCGAAGGTCTCGCGCACCTGAGCGAGGTCGTTGTAGCGCAGGGTGATGGTCAGTTCAGCCAGTGCGGCGGGGACACCGGGCGAGCTGGGTTCACCGAAGGTCAGGGCGCCGGAGCCGGCCTTGACCAGCAGCGAGTCGGCGTGCCCGTGGTAGCAGCCCTCGAACTTGACGATCTTGTCGCGCCCGGTATAGCCGCGTGCCAGACGCAGCGCGCTCATGGTCGCCTCGGTGCCGGAGCTGACCATGCGCACCATGTCCATGCTCGGCACCAGCTCGCAGACCTTGTCGGCCATGACGGTCTCGAGCTCGGTCGGCGCGCCGAACGACAGCCCCTTGTCGAGCCGCTCGCGCACGGCGGCCAGCACCTTGGGATGCGCATGACCCAGAATCATCGGACCCCAGGAGCCGACATAGTCGATATAGCGCTGGCCGTCGGCATCGATGGCATGGGGACCGGAGGCGCTCTCGAAGAACACCGGGTCGCCGCCCACTCCGCGGAACGCCCGCACCGGCGAGTTGACGCCGCCGGGGATGTGACGCTGTGCGGCGGCGAAGAGGTCGTGGGATCGGCTCATCTCAATGGGTCTCCTTCGGAAACAGGTTGGTATAGGCACGGGCGGCGGCGGTGATGTCGGCTTGGGCGAAGACGCCCGTGACGACCGCGAGCATGTCGGCCCCCGCCGCGATCAAAGGCCCGCCATTGTGTGGTGTGATGCCGCCGATCGCAACCAATGGCAACGCGATCCGGCGGCGGGCCTCGGTCAGCAGGCCGGGATCGGGGCGCACGGCCTTGGGTTTGGTCGTCGACGGGAAGAAGCTGCCGAAGGCGACATAACTCGCGCCGGCGGCGGCAGCGGCCTCGGCCAGCGCGAGCTGGTCATAGCAGGAGACGCCGATGATGGCGGTTTCGCCGAGCCGTTCGCGCGCGGCGCGCGGGTCCGGGTCGTCACGGCCGAGATGCACGCCATCGGCGCCCAGTTCGACCGCCAGATCGAGATCGTCATTGACGATGAGCGGCACGCCGGCGGCGCGGCAACAGGCGAGCAGGGCGGCGGCGCGCTGGCGACGCTCGTCGCGTTCGTGGATCTTGTCGCGATACTGGATCACCCGCGCCCCGCCGGCGATGGCCGCGCCGACCTGATCGACGAGCGTCGCGATCGGCAGCGGCGCATCGGGCGTGATGGCATAAAGACCTCGGAGAGATGTGTTCGACATGCGACTGTTTCGATTGTGTTGATTCTGTGTGTTCAATCGGCCGACGCTTGGCTATAGAGCCGGTTGGGCGTCAGTTGACAGCGCCCCGTGCGCAAGGCCCGTTCGAGCGTCGTCCAGGTATAGGCCTGAGCCGACTCGACGGCCTGCACCAGCGTCATTCCATGCGCCAGGCGCGCGGCGATGGCACTGGCCAGGGTGCAGCCCGAGCCGTGATACTCGCCGGGCAGACGCGGCCAGTCCCAGGCGTGGCGTTCGCCGTTCGAGCCGAACAATCGGTTGGTGACGGCCTCTGTCGCGTCATGGGTGCCGGTGATCAGTACCCAGGGCGCGCCGGCCGCGAGCAGGTGCTCGGCACAGTCTTCGGGCGCGTCGGCGCCGGTCAGGGCGCGCGCCTCGGGCAGATTGGGCGTGACCAGCGTGCAACGCGGAACGAGCGCATCACGCACGGCCTCGCGCAACGCGGCATCGGCGACCGACTGGCCGGCACCTGTCGCCAGTACCGTATCCAGTACGACCGGAACGCGCGCACGCTCAGCCGTCGCGAGCGTGTCGATGAATCGGGCCAGCATCCGGGCGATGTCGGCGCCGCCGATCAGACCGATCTTGAGCGCGCTGGGCGGACTGTCGCTCAGCAGACGTCGGCAGTGCGCCTCGATCTGCTCCGGCGGTTGCGGATGGAGCCGAGCCAGCCCGCAGGTATCCTGCTCGGTCAGCGCCGTGATCACGGTCAGCGGAAAAGCGTGCGCCGCCTGCACCGCCTCGGCATCGGCGAGGATGCCGGCTCCGCCGCTCGGATCATGTCCGCCGACACAGAGCACCAGTGGTCGATCGGGTCGTTGGGCCTCCGTCATGGCGTACTCCAGGCATCCGCCGTCGCTTGAACTGCTCGGCCACGCCCCGATTCTGTCCGCCAGATCATCGGGCGCTTCGCCGGCCTATCGGTCGGGCAGGCGCCGAATTTACCCAGACTCAGGAAGCTGTAACCGTACATGAATACCTATCAATGTCTCGTTTGCGGGCTGATCTATGATGAAGCCCAGGGCTGGCCGGATGACGGTATCGCGCCCGGCACCAAATGGGAAGACGTCCCATCTGACTGGAAGTGTCCCGAATGCGGCGTCGGCAAGGACGATTTCGAGATGGTCAGGCTCTGAGCCGACTCGACCGTGACGACAGCACGGGGCCAGGGCATGGCGAGCTTGGAGACCACGCCGGTCAAGTCGTTTTTTCTCGACTACACTCCTTGGCATGGACGCCATCACATCTCCCTCTCGGGTTCTGGAGACTGGCTTCGATCATGATCTGGCCAGGCTCGCCAGACGTTATTGCGAACTCATCGAGACACGCGCGACGAAGCGCGGTGTCTGGCTCGCGCGGATCGCCGAGTTGCTGCCGCGACTGCATGCCGGTGTCAGCTCGCTGGTTGCCGCTGAGCCTCCTCCTGGCGATCGGTCGGAGTCCATCGATCTGGATGCGCGTTTCGAACTCTTCAGCCAGCTACGTGACCTGCTGGCCGATTGCGACGCCTACTGGCTCGAATTCGACTCGGTAGCCGACGGCATGGCCGCCATGACCGGCAGCCTCGCCGACGATCTCACCGACATCTATTGCGAGCTCAAGCAGGGGCTGACGCTGTTCGAGTTCGACCCGGATCGGGCCGTTGCGGCCTGGGCGTTGGGCTACAGGGAGCATTGGGGGCAGCATCTGGTCGATGCCGAACGTCATCTGGCCATGCTCCAGTCACAATCACGGCTCGATCTCTAATACCGTGCATTTTACGCTGGCATTCCCGGTCGGCTTTCTGCTACGCTCCCGCGCTGATTTTTCGCGTGATATCCACGTATTTTCGAGTTTTCGAGAGGATTCCACCCATGTCCCTGGCGATCACCGAAGCGGACCTGACACTGACCGGGCCGGCTCAGGCCAAGATGAGCGATCTGTTCCAGCAGGTCGACGACAGCGTGCAGGGCGTGCGCGTCTTCGCCACTGCCGGCGGCTGTAGCGGCGTCAGCTTCGGCATGACTTTCACCGACGTCATCAACGAGGACGACGGCGTCCTGTCCTTCGACGGCTTCAAGGTCGTCGTCGACGACGGCACGCTCGAATATCTGCGCGGCGTCGAGATCGATTTCGTCGATCAGGGCGACGGCAACGCCACCTTCATCTTCAACAACCTGCCCCAGATGGGCGGCGGCTGCGGCAGTTGCGGCTCGTCCTCGGGCGGCGGTTGCTCCTGATCGACAGCGGAGTCCTTCGCGCATGATCCGAGTCGGAATCGTCGGCGGCACGGGCTATACCGGAGCCGAGCTGCTGCGTCTGCTGGCGCGTCATCCTCAGGCTACGCCTGCCGTCATCACCTCGCGCAGCGAATCCGGTCTGCCGGTGGCCGAGATGTTTCCGCATCTGCGCGGCCGGCTGGATCTGTGCTTCAGCGAACCGGATACCGGGGCCCTGGCCGAATGCGATCTGGTCTTCTTCGCCACGCCCAACGGCACGGCGATGCAGTCCGTGCCCGAGCTGCTCGAACGCGGCACGCGCGTCATCGATCTGGCCGCCGATTTCCGCCTGAAGGATCCTGCACTCTGGGAACGCTGGTACGGGATGCCGCATCAGTGTCCGGATCTGCTCGCCGATACTGTCTATGGTCTGCCTGAGGTCAATCGTGATGTGATCCGCAGCGCGCGGCTCATCGCCAATCCCGGTTGCTATCCCACGGCCGTGACCCTGGGCTTTCTACCGCTGCTCGAACGGCGCGCGATCGATCCGTCCTGGCTGATCGCCGACGCCAAGTCGGGCGTGAGCGGCGCCGGTCGCAAGGCCGAGACCAGTCTGCTGATGGCCGAAGTCGGCGAAAGCTTCAAAGCCTATTCGGTGAGCGGCCATCGTCATCTGCCCGAGATCACCCAGAATCTCCAGACCTTCGCCGGGATCGAGGTTGGCCTGACCTTCGTGCCGCATCTGGTACCCATGATTCGCGGCATCGAGGCCACGCTCTATGCGCGCCTGACCGATGACAGCCTGGATCTCGCCGCCCTGTACCAGTCGCGCTATGCCGACGAACCCTTCGTCGACTTCATGACCAGCGGCAGCCCGGACACCCGCTCGGTGCGCGGCTCCAACGACTGCCGGATCGCCGTGGCACGCCAGGGCGACATCGTCATCGTGCAGTCGGTGATCGACAATCTGGTCAAGGGCGCGGCCGGACAGGCGGTGCAGAACATGAACCTCATGTTCGGATTCGACGAGACGCTCGGTCTGGAAGCCCTGGCCATGTTGCCTTGAGGCGTGTGGCGGTTCGCGGAATATCCTCCGCGATCTGCCGCTCGCTGATCGGGTCGATGCACCCGAACCGACGCAAGTTACCGCTCCGCCCGGCTTGAACATCGCCCGCAACAGACGCATGTCTCGTCCCTGAACAGTTGCAGTCTGGGTCGGATTCGAGCCTGTTTGGAATTCGAGACCAAGGAAACCCAGATTCAGTCGCTACCGGGCGTCAGCATCATTGGACGCCCAGTCCTGTCTTTGACCCTGGTCCGAAAGGTCCGGGTTCTTGCGGAGAAACCGATGAACGTCGAAGCCGATCTCGAAGCACCACTCGTCTTTACCGCGTCCGCCGCGTCCAAGGTCGCCGAACTCATCCGCGACGAGGGCAATCCCGGACTCATGTTGCGTGTCTACATCCAGGGCGGGGGCTGCTCGGGATTCCAGTACGGCTTCACCTTCGACGAAGACGTGCAGGACGGGGATACCGAGGTCGTGACCGATGGGGTTAAGCTGCTCGTCGATCCCATGAGCCTGCAATATCTGATGGGCGCCGAGATCGACTATACGGAAGGTCTGCAAGGCGCGCAGTTTGTCATTCGCAATCCGAATGCGACCACGACCTGCGGCTGCGGCTCCTCGTTCTCGGCCTGATCGGCGCCGAGGATTATGGGTTCAGAGGCGGGCAGTTCAGCGACAGCCCGCACACGCTCACGCCTCAGTTGGGCTGAGGTGGAAGCTGGAGTGGGATGATGTGCGAGGGCAAATGGGCGCCCTGACTGGCTTGGCTCGGTCGATTGGCGAAATAGTCGAAGATGGCGTAACCCGCTCCAGCCACCGCCAGTAGCGCCAGGATCCGCAGGAACGTCCCCAAGCCGAATCGACGCTTACGGCGCGGGGTCCATTCGGTGCGTTTGAATTTGTAGTCACGCATCATCGAAAATCTGCAATATTTCAAGAAATAACGCGATGTTTTCGCGTTTTGGCTAGTGTAGTCGCAAAGACCCTGATCGAACAAGGTTCCCCGACTGAATGCTCGGGCCGACCGCGCGCGGCTTGTCTCGCCGTGGCGCGCGTCGTAACCTCCTGCCCTTTGCGCCCAGCGGCGCTTCCCTGAACATGCGGACCGATACAGCCACCATGGAATCCGTCGAGCGATCACTCGCGCTCATTCAGCGCGGCACCGAAGAAATCCTGCTGCAAGACGCCCTGCGCAAGAAGCTGGAACAGGGGCGGCCACTGCGCATCAAGGCCGGCTTCGATCCGACCGCGCCGGATCTGCACCTCGGCCACACGGTGCTCATCAACAAGCTGCGCCAGTTCCAGGAGCTCGGGCACGAGATCCTGTTCCTGATCGGTGACTTCACCGGCATGATCGGCGACCCCACCGGCAAGAGCGTGACGCGCAAACCGCTGTCGCGCGAGCAGATCGAGGAGAACGCCCAGACCTATAAGGATCAGGTGTTCCGCATCCTCGATCCGGACAAGACCCGGATCCTCTTCAACTCTCACTGGCTCGATGACCTCGGGACGTCCGGTTTGGTTCAACTGGCCGCGCGCCAGACGGTCGCGCGTATGCTGGAGCGCGACGATTTCTCCAAGCGCTACAAGTCCGGGCAGCCGATCGCCATTCACGAATTCCTCTACCCGCTCATCCAGGGCTATGACTCGGTGGTCCTGCGCGCCGACATCGAGATGGGCGGGACGGATCAGAAGTTCAACCTGCTCATGGGTCGCCAGCTCCAGGAAGCCTATGGTCAGGAACCGCAGGTCGTCATCACTCTGCCGATCCTCGAAGGTCTCGACGGGGTGCAGAAGATGTCGAAGTCGCTCGGCAACTATATCGGCATCGCCGATGCGCCCGAGGAGATGTTCGGCAAGCTGATGTCGATCTCGGACGATCTGATGTGGCGTTACTTCGAGCTGCTCAGTTTCCGCGAGCTGTCGGAGATCGAGACCTGGCGTCGTGCCGTGAGCGAGGGAGCGAATCCGCGCGATATCAAGTTCGAGCTTGGCCTGGAACTCGTGACTCGTTTTCACGGTGCCGAACAGGCGCGCAGGGCGCAGGAAGCCTTCGTGGCCCGGTTCCAGAAGGGGGCCATGCCGGACGACATGCCCTTCGTTGAACTGGCCTGTTCCGATAATGCCGGACTGCCGCTCGCCAACCTGCTCAAAGAAGCCGGACTCGTGGCCAGTACCTCCGAAGCGATTCGGATGGTGCGTCAGGGCGCGGTGCGAATCGATGGCGAGCGCATCGAGGATGCACAGCAGATCTGTGCAGTCGGCGCCGAACATATTTATCAGGTTGGCAAGCGCCGTTTCGCCAAGGTTCGGCTGGCTTGATGGAGTAGGGCGCACTTTGATTGTCAGCCCCAGTCGCCGGCTGATCTGTCATGTCGGAGAAAAATTTTGTTCATGGGGTTGACACAAATTTTGAGGTGTATAGAATGCGCGGCTTCCCAG
>ERZ1673962.1213-NODE-1213-length-13101-cov-4.163345_pt1 | contig 13101 bp, 12 predicted proteins | sample MGYA00580188_ERZ1673962 | MGnify/ENA primary metagenome ERZ1673962 (study PRJEB41334, sample SAMN05608104) | rock metagenome | biome: terrestrial subsurface; feature: shale formation; material: shale | place: USA: Pennsylvania ... | reverse complement strand
CCGCGTGGACGGCGATGGCCAGAACCAGCAGGGCGTAGAAGATGGGCATCAGCCAGGTAGCCGGATTGACGACCAGCCAGATCTTCCAATCGTCTTCGGGGTTCTTCGGCTTTGCGACGTCGCTCATTGTATGTTCCTCTATGGAGAGAGAATTAAAACCGGTTTACCACCAAGGATTGGCGGCGATCACGAACAGGTGAGCCAGAGCGGCCAGACCGACGAACGCGGTGTAGGTCACTTTGAACTGCTCGTGGAATTCTTTGGCCTGCTGATCGGTAAGACCGGAAAGACTTGCCATGGACTTGGTCTCCATTGTGGGTTTGGCGTTGCCGCCGCCCTTGATTTGGGCAGCCGGTTTTTTCTGTTCAGCCACTGAGTTGATGACTCCGAAGGAAATCGAATACTACCGCCTTCGTGACGCGCGGATGGAGGCGCGAATACTGTCTGCGCGGCCTCGCTCGAATCGCTGCTGCTTGGCTTCGAGACGTTCCGCTGCGCGGCAGGTGTCATCTTAGCTTGACACCAAACAATGTCAACAGGAATTTACAAAAATCTTCTCAGGGGATACCCAGCCATTTGTGTGTCTGGACACTCAGACGCCAGCGCGGATGAGCCTTGCAGTAGTCGACTGCCAGACGAGTATTCGCGTCGCTTTGCGGCCCATCCATGGGTTGCAGGAAGAAGTGCCGGAAGCCCAGCCCCTCGAACCGCTCGGGCTCCAGGCCGGGTTGCGGGTAGATCAGCTTGAGTTCGTCGCCCTCGATCAATACTGTGGTTGCCCCCGCCTTGGGGCTGACACAGATCCCGTCGAGACCCGGCGGTGCCGGGCGGGTGCCGTTGGTCTCGACCGCGACCTCGAAGCCGCGCCCGTGCAGCGCGTCGATCAGCGGGGCGTCGAGTTGCAGCAGCGGCTCGCCGCCGGTGCAGACGACATAGGGCCGATCGCTCGCATCGGCGCCGGCTCCGGTCGGCCAGAGAGCGCAGAGGTGCTCGGCCAGCACGTCGGCATCGCGATACCGTCCGCCACCCTCCCCGTCCGTGCCGCGAAAGTCGGTATCGCAGAAACGGCAGATGGCGCGGTCGCGGTCCTGCTCACGCCCCGACCAGAGGTTACAGCCGCTGAAACGGCAGAACACCGCCGCGCGCCCGGCCTGAGCGCCCTCCCCTTGCAGGGTGTAAAAGCTTTCCTTGACCCAGTAGCTCATGTCGGCAGCGCCGGACCCAGCTCGCCCCAGCACAGCGAGGCGCCGCAACCGGACGTCGGTTGCAGATCGATGCGGTCGAGTTCGGGGAGATCGTCTTGGATGCGCTCGCGGATCCAGCGGGTCAGGCTGCCCGGATCGGCCGCTTCCAGCCCGTCGAGCGCGTCGAGTCGGTGATGGTCGAGCCGGTCGTAGAGCGGCTTGAACAGGCGCTTGACATCGCCATAGTCGACCGTCCAGCCAAGCACCTGATCCAGCGGCGCGGTCAGGTGCAGCCTCAGCAGATAGCTGTGTCCATGCAGGCGCCGCCGCGCGTCGCCCTCGGGCGACCGCTCCAGACGCAACGCGGCCTCGAAGCGCTGTTCCTTCCAGATGCGATAGTGGGCGCCGTCGAAATGACAGCCGGCGGTCGCGGTCTCGTAGACCGTGACCCAGGACAGTGCCGGCAGTTCGGGCTTGAGCCGCGACCAGATCCAGCTCGACAGCCGCTCGCTGGTCGGATTCTCCAGACCGGGGATGTCGTTGAGACAGACCTGATGCAGCTCATCGTGCAGCGGCGTCCAGAGCGCGGCGAGCCGGTCGAAGTCGATGCCCATGTCCTGTCCGCCGAGATCCTGGTCGGCGTGGAGGATGACCTCGAATCCGTGTCCATGCATCCGCCCACAGGGATGCCCTTCAGGCACGTTCGGCAACCGATGGGCCGACTCGAAGCGAAAGCGGCGCCAGAGATGAGCGTGGTCGGCGCCGTCGAGATCCGCGCCCTGATCGCGCGTGCTCTGGATACCGACGGAAGCGATGCCGGGCACGTCGAGCCGGTCGCGCACCCAGCGCGCCAGATTTTCGTCGGTCGGGATCGGCAGGATCGCATTGAGATCACGGTAGTCGAGCGGCTCGACGCAGCGTGCGAGCGCGGCCTGCAGGTCGTCACTCTCGGCGCCAGGAAAGCCGGCCCAGCCCAACGGCAGCTCGGCACGTACCTGCGCCAGGAAACTGTGACCATGCAGACGCCGGCAGCGATGCCCCTCGGGCAGGATGTCGACCCGACACGCCGCCTCGAAGGGGACGGCGGCGAGATGGAAGAGCCGGGCATTCATGCGCTCACCTCGAAACCTGAGAGCAACGGATCGGCGACCCCGGCCTCGGCGAAGCCCTTGGCGCGCAACTGACAGGAGTCGCAGGCGCCGCAGGGCCGGCCGCCTGAACCGGGATCATAGCAACTGCTGGTCAGGCCATAGTCGACCCCGAGCGCCAGTCCGGCACGGATGATCTCGGCCTTGCTCATCCGGATCAATGGGGCATGGATACGATAGCGCTGACGCCCCTCGACACCGGCGGCCGTGGCCAGATTGGCCAGCTGTTCGAAGGCGGCGATGTACTCGGGCCGGCAGTCCGGATAGCCCGAATAGTCGAGCGCATTGACCCCGATGAAGATGTCGCTCGCCTCCAGCACCTCGGCCCAGGCGAGGGCGAACGAGAGGAAGACGGTGTTGCGCGCCGGCACATAGGTCACCGGGATGTCAGACTCCATCTCGCGTGGATCACGCCCCTTGGGCACTGCGAGATCCGCCGTCAGGGCCGAGCCGCCGAAGCGGCGCAGATCGATCTCGGCGATCACATGCTCGGTCACGCCCATGGATTCGGCCACGCGCGCAGCGGCCTCCAGCTCGACGGCGTGACGCTGACCATAGCGGAAGGAGAGTGCATGCGGCACGAAGCCCTCGGCGCGGGCGATGGCGAGCGCCGTGGTCGAATCCAGACCGCCGCTCAGAAGGACGACCGCCGGTTTCATCGCTCGACCTCACGCACTGGAGCACGCGCGCACTTGGCGTCGACCGCCGGATTGGGCGACACTTTGGCCACCCATCCCTCTCTGGTATAGGAATGATGCAGGAACATCGAATCAAACTCTGGGATCTTCCGACCCGTCTCTTTCACTGGTTGCTGGTGGTTCTGGTGGTGTCCGCCTTCGCGACCGGGCTGACGGGCGGAAGTTGGATCGACTGGCATGGCTGGATCGGACTGGCCATCTTCGGATTGATCATCTTTCGTCTCGTCTGGGGCTTCATCGGTTCGACCTATGCCCGATTCGGCCAGTTCATGCACGGCCCCAAGACCATGCTCGTCTATCTGCGCGGACGCTGGCACGGCATGGGGCACAATCCGCTGGGCGGGATCTCCGTGATGGTGCTGCTGGCGCTGATGCTGTTCCAGAGTCTGACCGGGCTCTTCGCCACCGACGACATCGCCTTCTCCGGGCCGCTCAAGTCACTGGTCTCCAGCGAGACGAGCGTCTGGCTCAGCGGGCTGCACCGTCAGGCCATCTGGATCATCGGTGGCTTCGTCGGCCTGCATGTGCTGGCGACACTTTTCCATACCTGGGTGCGTGGTGACAACCTGATCCGGCCCATGCTCACCGGTTACAAGATGACCCGCGAGCCGATGGCGCACTCGGCCAAGGGTGGCGGACCGCTCGCGTTCGTGCTGGCGCTCGCCATCGCGGCCGGCGCGGTCTGGATCGCCAATGGCGGACTGCTGTCGCCTCCGCCACCCGCGCCGACGGGAAGCGTACCGGATTGGTGACGAACGAAAAAAGGCCGCCCGATTCTTGCTGGGCGGCCTTTTGCATGATCGGGCGCGAATCTCCAAGACGATTTCCCGCCGAGTAAGCCGGCATCGCTACACTCTGCCCGCCCCACTCTTTTCGGGAAATCGCCCAGGGATCACTTGGCCCGATACTTCTCGTGGCACGACTTGCACGCGGCACCGACATCGCCGAAAGCGGTCTTGACCGCCTCGGCCTCGCCGGTGGCGGCCACTTCGGCCAGCGTGTTGGCCGCGCTGACGAACTCACGCGCGATCTTGCCGACGTCTTCCATGTTCTGGAAGAACTCGGGCTTCACGCGGGTCTTGACGTCGCCGACGTTCTTGTCGGTGCCCGGACCATAGAGCGCACCCATGCCGGAGTTGGCGATGGCGGCGATGACGTTGGCGGCGGCCTCGACCTGAGCGGCGTTGTATTCGCCCTCCAGGTTCGCCTTGATCTTGCCCATGTTCCAGCCCATGAATTCGTAGCCGGCCTGACGGGTCTCGATCTGCTCCTCGGGCGAGAGACCGGCGGCGATGGCAGAGCTGGCGAGGCCAAGGGCCATGAGACCGGCGGCGGTGCTGGCTAACACGTGTTTCATCGGACAATCTCCATTGTTGGTCGATGGATGTGGATGGAAAAGCTTGAGTCTGGCGCCATTCTTCCGAAGCAGCGCGGGAGGCGCTTAGATCGGGGCGACACCCGGATGGTTCAAGTCGAGAACCGGCTGGGGTGTCCGCAGTGTGGCACAGATGGCGCGCAAAAGTTCCAACCCGGCCATCGGCCCGCCGCCGCGCCCCCCGGATTCGGCGTTTGACGACGAGGCGTTGGCGTCTGGGCGACATCAGTCTAGACTGCCCGCAACCAGGATGATAGCGAACCAAACATGCACGAACTCTCACTCTGTCAGGCGCTCATCGATCAGGTGACGAACATCGCCCGCGAGCATGGCGCGAGCCGTGTCGATCGCATCCGGCTCAAAGTCGGCCCGCTCGCCGGGGTCGAGCCGATGCTGCTTCAACAGGCCTATCCGCTCGCCGCCACCGGCACGCTTGCCGAAGACGCCGAACTCGTCATCGAGCCGGCCGAGATCCGGGTGCATTGCAACCTCTGCGGCGCCGAGACCGAGGCGCGGCCGAACCGGTTGCTGTGCGGAGCCTGCGGCGCTTTCCAGACCCGGCTGGTCAGTGGCGACGAACTGCTGCTCGAAAATCTCGAACTCACGATCCCCGATTGAACGGCGTCGAAAATAACGGTTGCATTCGCCGGGGATTCGCGTATGGTGGCAACTCATACACCACGCGCCATCCGGTCGGCGCGGCCCGTCTCTCGGTTGATCTCCCGCCCAAGGCTCACCCGTCGCGACTCTCACGTACCCTACGCCTAGACCGGCCCAGACGAGTATTCCTGGGTAGGCCGACCCAGGAGCATTCATGTCGTTTTCCGCGCTCGGCCTCTCGGCCGAACTGCTGCGTGCGGTCGCCGCGCAGGGCTACACTCAGCCCACGCCGATCCAATCCAAAGCCATTCCCGCCGTTCTGGCCCGCCGCGACGTACTCGCCGCCGCCCAGACCGGCACCGGCAAGACCGCTGCCTTCACCCTGCCGATGCTGCATCTGCTGAGTCAGTCCACCCAGCGTCAGCGTGCTCCGCGCGCCCTGGTCCTGACTCCGACCCGCGAACTCGCGGCCCAGGTCGGCGAAAGCGTCAGTACTTATGGTCAGCATCTGCCGCTGCGCGCACTCCAGATCTTCGGCGGCGTCGGCATGGTACCCCAGACCACGGCGCTGCGTCGCGGCGTCGACATCCTGGTCGCCACACCAGGCCGGCTGCTCGACCACGTCGGCCAGGGCAATGTCGATCTGTCCAAGATCGAGTTCTTCGTCCTGGACGAAGCCGACCGCATGCTCGACATGGGCTTCATCCATGACATCCGCCGCGTGCTCAAGCTGCTGCCGTCCAAGCGCCAGAATCTGCTGTTCTCGGCCACCTATTCACGCGAGATCGAGCAGCTGGCCATCGGCCTGCTGCACGACCCGCTGCGCATCGAGGTCGCTCCGCGCAACACCGCCGCTGAGACCGTGACCCAAGTGGTCCATCCGGTGGCACGCGAAGCCAAGCGCTCGCTGCTCTCGCACCTGATCCTTCAGGGCGACTGGCAACAGGTGCTGATCTTCACCCGCACCAAGCACGGCGCCAACCGGCTGGCCGAACAGCTCGGACGCGACGGCATCACCGCCGCCGCCATCCACGGCAACAAGAGCCAGGGCGCCCGCACCCGCGCGCTCGCCGACTTCAAGAGCGGCGCCCTGCGCGCCCTGGTCGCGACCGACATCGCCGCGCGCGGACTCGATATCGACCGCCTGCCGCATGTGGTCAACTTCGAGCTGCCGAACGTACCCGAAGACTATGTACACCGTATCGGCCGCACCGGACGCGCCGGCTCGGACGGCACCGCCGTGTCGCTGATCAGCCCCGACGAACGCGGACTACTGGCCGGTATCGAGCGTCTGCTCGGACGGCGCATTGACGTCCAGCGCATCGACGGCTTCGAGGAGCGCGGCTCGACCGATGAGACGCTCCAGGCCGATGCCCGGCGTCAGTCGCAGGCGCCGCGCAAGCATCACGCCCGCCCACGTTCCGACGGACGCGGCGAGCAGAGCGGCAATCGCGCCCAGACCCAGCATCCGCGCAGTCACGCCCGCAAGAGCGGGCGCGGCGGCAGCTCGCGCCCGCGCGCGACGGTTTGATGTAGGTTTGAGGTCACAGTTTCGCGGAACGGCTCAGGCCGAACCGCCACCACTCCAGCCGGCGGGCGCATCGGCCGGCAGCGGAGCTCCTTTTAATCGATGCGCAGTTCCCCAAGAGACCGAGACTGATGAATATTTATGTTGGCAACCTGGCCTATAGCGTGACCCAAGACGATCTGCGCGAGGCTTTCGGTGCCTACGGCAATGTCGAGAGCGCGAACCTGATCACCGATAAGTTCACCGGTGATTCCAAGGGCTTCGCTTTCGTCGAAATGCCCAGCAATTCCGAGGCCGACGCGGCCATCAAGGGTCTGAACGAGACCCCGCTCAAGGGGCGTCCTCTGCGCGTCAACCAGGCCAAGCCGCGTTCCGATCGTCCGTCGCGTAGCGGCGGCGGTGGCTCGCGCTGGTAACAGCCGGGTCCAGCTCAGGCTGGACGACTGAAAAAGCCGCACTCGCCGGATGGTCCTAGACCGACGGCGGGTGCGGCTTTTTTGCGTCTGATACCTGGCTGGTTTGCAATCGGCGAAACAAGCGTGCGGCGAGTGAATCACGTGATTCACTCGTCTGTTCAGTGCCCTCTATATTCAGGCGGCGGCCATCATCGCCCGCACGTCCGCCTCGACCTCGCCGATCGGCTTGATGTCGAAGTTTTCGATCAGCACCTTGGCGACGTTCGGCGACAGGAAGGCCGGCAGGGTCGGCCCGAGCCGGATGTGCTTCACGCCCAGATGCAGCAGCGCCAGCAGCACGATGATGGCCTTCTGTTCGTACCAGGCGATGTCGTAGGAGATCGGCAGCTCGTTGATGTCGTCGACGCCGAAGACTTCCTTGAGCTTCAAGGCAATATAGGCCAGCGAATAGGAGTCGTTGCACTGCCCGGCGTCGAGCAGACGCGGGATGCCGCCGATGTCGCCGAGATCGAGCTTGTTGTAGCGATACTTGGCGCAGCCGGCCGTGAGGATCACCGCCTCCTTGGGCAGCGCCCTGGCCACATCGGTGTAATAGGAGCGCTGCTTGTGACGCCCGTCGCAGCCCCCCATGACGACGAAGCGCTTGATGGCGCCGGACTTGACGGCGTCGATCACCTTGTCGGCCAGCGCCATCACCTGCGCATGGGCAAAGCCGCCGACGATCTCGCCCTGCTCCAGCTCGGTCGGGGGCGCGCAGGTCTTGGCGCGCTCGATCAGCGGCGAGAAGTCCTTGGCCCCGCCCTCGGGACGGTCGGCGATGTGCCTCGCGCCCGGCCAGCCGGCCTGACCCGTGGTGAAGATCCGATCACGATAGCTGTCCTTGACCGGCGTGATGCAGTTGGTGGTCATCAGGATCGGGCCATTGAAGGCCGCGAACTCCTTGTCCTGCTCCCACCAGGCGCCGCCATAGTTGCCGACGAAGTGCGCATACTTCTTGAACGCCGGATAGTAGTGCGCCGGCAGCATCTCGCTGTGGGTGTAGACGTCGATGCCGGTGCCTTCGGTCTGCTTGAGCAGTTCCTCCATGTCCTTGAGGTCGTGACCCGAGATGAGGATGCCGGGATTGTGGCGCACACCGAGATTGACTGTGGTGATCTCGGGGTGGCCGTAGGTCGTGGTGTTGGCCTCGTCGAGCAGCGCCATGGCGGTGACGCCGAACTCGCCGCACTTGAGCACCCAGCCGATCAGGCTCTGGATGTCTGATTCGGTCAGGCTGGCGGCCAGGGCTGCGACCATGAAGTCATAGAGTTCGGACTGCTCGAAGCCGAGCACGGCCGCATGATCGGTATAGGCAGCCATGCCCTTGAGACCGTAGACCAGGAGCTCGTGCAGCGAGCGCACATCCTCGTTGACCTGCGACAGCACGCCGACGACCAGCGCCTTGGCCTCGTATTGGTCGGGGGCGCCGGTCCAGTTGACGGCATCCAGGTCACTGGAATAGCCAATGGCGGCCTTGAGCGCATCACGGCGCGCGATGATGGCCTGGATTCTCGCTTCCAGGCGCGCATCGTCGAAATTGGCGTTGGTGATGGTCACGAACAGCGCTTCGGCGACGAAACGCCCCACACCCGGATCGGGCTTGCCCTGCCTGGCCGCGTCCTCGGCGACGACCGCCAGTCCCTTGAGCAGATAGACCAGCAGATCCTGCAAATGGGCGGTCTTGGAATGCTTGCCGCAGACACCCTTGGTGGTGCAGCCAAAACCCTTGGATGCTTCTTCGCACTGGAAACAGAACATACTCATGGCAGACTCGCTCTCGCTTCGGACGGACAGGATCGTTCGATGAGACGAGCATGACATCACGCGATGACGGACGACTTGATGTGAGTCAAGTGGCGAGCGCCAACAGGAGGCAACTCTGCACAGCTCTGCTGGATCGCCAGACGATACGGGCAAGGGCCAAAGCCTGTCGTGGACTGTCTAGAGATGCACGCCTAACAATTGGATAGCCACCGCTCCAACAGTGGCCGCAGAAAGCGCCCGGTATGGGATTTTGCGTCGGCGGCGATAGCCTCGGGCGTGCCGACCGCGACCACCTGCCCGCCCCGGTCGCCGCCCTCCGGCCCCAGATCGATGATCCAGTCGGCGGTCTTGATGACGTCGAGATTGTGCTCGATCACCACCACCGTATTGCCCTGGTCGCGCAGTCGATGCAGCACTTCGAGCAGGTGCTTGACGTCGTGGAAGTGCAGCCCGGTGGTCGGCTCGTCGAGGATGTAGAGCGTGCGCCCGGTGTCGCGCTTGGAGAGTTCGCGGCTGAGCTTGACGCGCTGGGCCTCGCCGCCCGAGAGCGTGGTCGCGCTCTGGCCGAGCTGGACATAGGACAGCCCCACGTCCATCAGCGTCTGGAGCTTGCGCGCGATCACCGGCACCGGGGCGAAGAAATCGAGCGCCTCCTCGACCGTCAGATTCAGCACCTCGTCGATGGACTTGCCCTTGTAGCGGATCTCCAGCGTCTCGCGGTTGTAGCGCCGCCCGCGACAGACCTCGCACTGCACATGCACGTCAGGCAGGAAGTGCATCTCGACCCGGATCACGCCATCGCCCTTGCACGCCTCGCAACGCCCGCCCTTGACGTTGAAGCTGAAGCGCCCGGCGTCATAGCCGCGCGAACGCGCCTCGGGGACGGCGGCGAACAGGTCGCGCACCAGGTTGAACAATCCCGTATAGGTCGCCGGATTGGAGCGCGGCGTGCGACCGATGGGACTCTGGTCGATGTCGACCACCTTGTCGAACTGTTCCAGTCCCTCGATCGCCGTATGGGGCGCAGGCGTGAGGCTGGCGCCGTTGAAGTGACGCGCGACCACTGGAAACAGGGTGTCGTTGATCAGGGTCGACTTGCCCGAACCCGAGACGCCGGTGATGCAGCAGAGCGTACCGACGGGGATCGAGACATCGATCGCGCGCAGGTTGTGGCCGCTGGCGCCCAGGATGCGCAACTGGCGTGCGGGGTCGTTGGGCGTGCGCCGGGCGGGGATCTCGATGCGCAGCGCGCCGGACAGATAGCGTCCGGTCAATGAGGCCGGATTGGCCGCGATCGCATCCGCCGTACCTTGAGCGACGATCTCGCCGCCATGCGCGCCGGCGCCCGGTCCCAGATCCACCACCCAGTCGGCGGTGCGGATTGCCTCCTCGTCGTGCTCGACCACGATCACGGTGTTGCCCAGATCGCGCAGATGGGTGAGCGTCTTCAGGAGACGCGCATTGTCGCGCTGGTGCAGTCCGATCGAGGGTTCATCGAGGATATACATGACCCCGACCAGCCCGGCGCCGATCTGGCTGGCGAGCCGGATACGCTGGGCCTCGCCACCCGAAAGTGTCTCGGCGCTGCGTTCGAGCGTCAGATAGTCGAGTCCGACATCGACCAGGAAGCGCAACCGGGTGGCGATCTCGGTGATGACCGGGGCGCCGATCGCGCCACGCTGGCCCGGCAGTTCCAATGTCTCGAACAGACGCAGCGACTCGCCGACCGGCAGGCCCGAGATCGCCGGCAGATTGTGCCCGCCGATGAAGACATGACGCGCGGCTTCGTTCAGGCGCGTGCCCCGGCAGGCCGGACAGGGTCGCTGGGAGAGATAGCGCGCCAGCTCTTCGCGCACCGTGTTGGACTCGGTCTCGCGATAGCGTCGTTCCATGTTGCGCAGGATGCCCTCGAACACCTGCGGCTTGGGACTGCCCTTGGCGTGCGGCAGCTTGAGCCGGATCTTCTCGTCGCCGCTGCCGTAGAGGATCACGGCGCGCACCGGCTCGGGCAGTTCGATCCAGGGGATCTCGACATCGAAGCCATAATGCTCGCCGAGCGAGCGGATCAGTTGGAAGTAATAGGCGTTGCGCCGATCCCAGCCGCGCACCGCGCCGCCGGCCAGACTCAGTTCCGGATGCATCACCACCTTGCTGGGATCGAAGAAGGGCTCCACGCCCAGCCCGTCGCAGGTCGGACAGGCGCCGGCCGGGTTGTTGAACGAGAACAGACGCGGCTCCAGTTCCGGCAGGCTGTAGCCGCAGAGCGGACAGGCGAACTTCGACGAGAACGTCAGCTCGGGACGCTCCGGCTCGTCGATCCAGCCGACCTGGACGAGGCCGCCGGAGAGGTTGAGCGCGGTCTCGAACGACTCGGCCAGACGCAGCGCCAGATCGGCGCGCACCCGGAAGCGGTCGACGACGACCGCGATGTCGTGCTTCTTCTTCGGGTCCAGCTCGGGCGGCGCGTCCAGTTCGTACAGTTGTCCATCGATGCGGGCGCGCACGAAGCCCTGGGCGTGCAGCTCACCGAGCAGGCGCTGATACTCGCCCTTGCGTGCCGCGACCACGGGCGCGAGCAGCATCAGCTTCTCGCCCTCGGGCAACGCCAGCACACGGTCGACCATCTGGCTGATGGTCTGGGCGTCGAGCGGCTCGCCATGGGTCGGGCAGCACGGCTGACCGACGCGCGCGAACAGCAGTCGCAGATAGTCGTGAATCTCGGTGATGGTGCCGACGGTGGAGCGCGGATTGTGCGAAGTGGTCTTCTGCTCGATGGCGATCGCCGGGGAGAGTCCCTCGATATGGTCGATGTCGGGCTTCTCCATCATCGACAGGAACTGACGAGCATAGGCCGACAGCGACTCGACATAGCGCCGCTGTCCCTCAGCGTAGAGGGTGTCGAAGGCGAGCGAGGACTTGCCCGAGCCGGACAGCCCGGTCAGCACGATCAGGCGCTCGCGCGGCAGATCCAGGTCGATGTTCTTGAGATTGTGGGTGCGCGCACCGCGTAGTCGGATCATTTGCATGAAACAGCCCCGTGCTCAGACCTGACGCTCGGCGGCCTTGGCAAGCGTCCAGTGACGCTCCATCGCTTCGCGGGTCTCCAGGCTCGGTTCGAGCCCTTGGTCGCGCAGCCCGCACTCGACCTGGGCGAAGCGACGTTCGAAGCGCTGATTGGCGGCGCGCAAGGCCTGTTCGGCGTCCACGCCCATATGACGGGCCAGATTGACGCAGGAGAACAGCAGATCGCCGATCTCGTGGACGCGCTCTGTCTGATCGGCGTGCTCGGCCAGGGTCGCGCGACACTCGGCGAGTTCTTCCTCGACCTTGTCGAAGACGGCCGACACTTCGTCCCAATCGAATCCGACCCGTGCGGCACGACGCTGGAGTTTCTCGGCACGCACCAGGGCCGGCAGTGCGCGCGCGACGCCGGCCAGGATTCCGTTCGACTCCCCGCTCTCGGTGCCCGCGCGCTCGGCAGCCTTGATCTGCTCCCAGCGGACCCGGATGGCCGCCGCATCCGCCAGTTCGGCCGCGCCGAAGACATGCGGATGGCGACGGATCAGCTTGTCGCAGATCGCCGCGACCACGTCGGCGAAGGCGAAATGTCCGCCCTCCTCGGCCATGCGCGCATGGAAGACGACCTGGAGCAACAGGTCGCCGAGTTCATCGCGCAAAGCCGCCATGTCCTCGTGCTCGATCGCCTCGGCGACCTCGTAGGCCTCCTCCAGCGTATAGGGCAGGATGGTGCGGAAGGTCTGCTCCAGATCCCAGGGACAGCCGTCCTCGGGATCGCGCAGGCGCGCCATGATGGCGATGAGTCGGTCGATCGGTGGGGTGTCGGTCATGGCAACCCGTGGTGATGGAAACGCTTGACGGTCGGGAGACGGTATCACAGCGTACCGAACTCGGTTAAGCTTGGTGCGATGAGCTGATTCTCCCAACCCTCGCCCGCCAAGGCCGGCGACGCACAACCTGGGGTGATTGCCGCGCATGTCACTGATTCCGAGCGCCGACGAACTCCTGCGGCTGGCCCCGGACGCCGCGTCCGTCAAGGCGGCCAAGGGACTGGTCATCCCGACCAAATGGCCCCGGCTCGGCTATGACGAGACGGCGGTCTGGGGCGAGTGCCAGGGCAGCGGCTCCAAACCCTATCAGACGCAGATCGATCTCTCCGGTCCGGCCTTCCGCTGTAGCTGCCCGAGCCGCAAATTCCCCTGCAAGCATGGTCTGGCGCTCGGTCTGCTGTATCTGCAACATCCCGATCGCTTCACGCGCACCGATCCGCCCGACTGGGTCGGCGAGTGGCTGGCATCGCGCGCCCAGCGCAGCGAGCGCCAGACGAAACG
>ERZ1673962.1211-NODE-1211-length-13118-cov-4.432979_pt1 | contig 13118 bp, 9 predicted proteins | sample MGYA00580188_ERZ1673962 | MGnify/ENA primary metagenome ERZ1673962 (study PRJEB41334, sample SAMN05608104) | rock metagenome | biome: terrestrial subsurface; feature: shale formation; material: shale | place: USA: Pennsylvania ... | reverse complement strand
GTGTCGGTAATGGTGGGCATGCTGTTGGTCATACTGCATGGCGGTGGTGAGCAGATAGTTGGGACCGGGCTCGATGACCTGCTCGACATTCAAGGGATAGCGCTGCAACGTATCCCCTTCGGCCGTCAACACTTCGCGAATGGCGCGCAGAGGTGTACGGAAACCACCGCTTGCAATGCTCTGATAGATTTGGGCAACCTCCAGAGGAGACAGTGCGTTAACCCCCAAGAGGCCGGAAGCGTAAGCGGGCACTTCACGATCCAGCCCCAATCGCCTGACATTGGCCATAACCGAATCGACACCCAGGGCCAGGCCGAGCCTGGCTGTGGCTACGTTGTAAGAATGCATCAGGGCGTCACGCAACGGCACATTGCCGTGGAAACGCTTGTCATAATTCTGCGGCATCCAGTCCTCGGCGCCGGGCTGTTTGAGCGTCAGGGGGCTGTCGTCGAGCAGGGTTGCCAGGGTGTAGCGGGTAGGATGCTGCAAGGCGGTAAGAAAGACCGCCGGCTTGATCAGGGAACCGACAGGCCGTCGGGCATCGAGCACCCGGTTGAAGCCTTCGAAGCGCGGATCGCGCCCGCCGACACAGGCTAAAACTTCGGCATTCTGGTTGGCGGTCACCACCGCCGCCCCCTGCAGCGTCCCCGAACCTATGCCACGTGCTTTTTCCAACCGTGCCAATCGGTCCTGCAAAGATTTTTCAGCGATGCGTTGCACCCGGGGATCGAGAGTGGTGAAGATCTGCAGTCCTTCCGAACGCAGATCTTCGTCCCTGTAATCACGCTGCAACTGACGGTGCACCAGATCGACGAAAGCGGGATACGGGGATGTTCCGCGCGGCGGTCTGTCGACCACGCCCAGAGGGTTCGCCCGAAAGTCGCGATACCGTTGTTCGGAAATGAACCCGGCATCGACCATCTGGGCCAGGACCAGATTGCGACGCTCCATGGCCCGTTTGGGATGCTTGCGCGGGCTGTAATAGGCAGGCCCCTTCAACATGCCTACAAGCAGAGCCCCTTCACTGAGACCGATATGAGGCAGGGGTTTATCGAAAAAGTACGCGCTGGCAAGTCCGAATCCGTGAATGGCCCGGTTGCAGTCCTGCCCCAGATAGACTTCGTTGAGATAGGTTTCGAGAATCTCTTCCTTGCTGTAATGCATCTCCAGCAAAACAGCCATGACCATTTCCGTCAGTTTACGTCGCATGGTGCGTTCGGAGGTCAAATAAAAGTTTTTGATCAATTGCTGGGTAAGGGTACTGCCGCCCTGAACGCTCTTGCCGCTTAGAGTCATAAAGAGAGCCCGGGCGATACCGCGCGGATCGATGCCATGGTGCTGATAAAAACGACGATCCTCAACCGCGATCAAGGCTTCCACGACCGATTGCGGCACCTCGTCCAGCTTGACCAGAACGCGGTCCTCGTTTTCTCCGGGATAAATTCCGCCGATCAAAGCCGGATCGAGACGGACCAGATCGAGATTCGATTCTGTGAAACGGTCGGTCAGCGCTACGATCTGCGAGTCGGCAAACCTCACGACGCAGGATGCTGATGGCTGAGCCCCGTCGCCGAATACGAAACGCCGGGTGGTAAGGTCAAGATCCCGCCCACGCCAGCGATAGGTTCCCGGCTCGTCCGCCTTGGCGGTCTGCCGATAACCGAGCAGGGCAAGCTCGGCATTCAATTCGGCCGGTTTGAGTTTCAACCCCGGGTAGATCTCCAGGGGGCGTGCATACACCCTCGCAGGCAAGGCAAAACGTTTGCCCTCAAAGCGTTCCCGGATGGTGAAGTCGAGATAGATCGTATAAATTCCGGCGATGAACAAGCCGGCCAGCACGATCATTGCGAACAGTTTAATTTTATTGAACTTGCGTTTTGCCATCATCCGAACCGGTCTCCAAGGGGAGGAACGAAGATATGATCCTGTTACAGAGGTACATACTAACCATTTTGGGCCTTTTCAACAAGTTCGGCGTGAATGCTTCGAACATTTCCGTATCAGTCTCGCCCCAGTTTACCCTTTTTCCCATACCTCCAAGCCAACCCGGACAAAAGTTTCATGCCGTGACAAGCGTGCCTAAAGTTGTTATGCTCACAACCTTCCTCCTTCACCAGCGACCATGAACACGATTTCACATCTTCCATCCTCCGACAGGCTCGGACACTGTGGAGATTAAAGCTGATGGATAATGTCTTTTTCGAGCTGATGAAAAACGCCGCCCTGCTGCTGGCCATGGCGTTTATCTATGACGTGATGACCAGCAGGTATCGCCTGCGACACCGCCTGGTCGTGCAGATTTTTGTCGGCCTGTCCCTTGGCCTTCTCGGCATCATCCTCATGCTGACCCCCTGGCAATACGTACCGGGGATCGTATTCGACACGCGTTCCGTACTGCTGGGCATTTCGGGGCTTTTTTTCGGTGCCGTGCCGACCATCATCGCCATGGTCATGACGGCGGTTTTCCGACTTAGCCAGGGCGGAGCTGCCGCGTGGGTCGGAGTGGGCGTCATCTTTACCTCGGGAACGCTGGGCATTCTGTGGAAATACCGTCACCGAAACGCGACGGAGGAGCTGACCTGGTGGCAACTCTATTTTTTCGGCATCGTCATCCATGTCGTCATGCTGGCCTTCATGCTGTTGTTGCCGTGGGAAACCGCACGGCACATTTTGAGCTACATATCCCTGCCGGTCATCCTCATCTACCCGCTGGCCACGGCCATGCTCGGCACCCTGATGGTTATCCGCGGGCTCCGGGACCAGACATCCAGGGACCTGCAGACCAGCGAGGAACGCCTGCGGCTGGCTCTTAAGGCTTCGCGCCTCGGTCTTTACGACCTCAACCTGCAGACCGGGCAAATCGTCGTCAATGCCGAATACGCATTGATGCTCGGTTACGACCCGGAAGGATTCCGTGAGACGAATGCGGATCTGATTGCGCGCACCCATCCCGAGGACCGCTCGGCGGTCCTGGGTGCCTTTAAGGACTATCTTTCCGGAAAAACAGAGGAATTTTGCTTGGAATTCCGGCAACGCACCTGTTGCGGTGCATGGAGATGGTTCCTTTCCATAGGCAAGCTGGTGGAAAATGATTCCCACGGACAGCCGCTGCGCATGCTCGGAACCCTGTCCGACATTACCGAACGCCGCCTGGCAGAGGAAAAGACCCGTAAAGCGGAACAGGACAAAGCACGCCTGCTGGAAGAAGCGCAGCAGGCACGGTTGACCCTACAGCGCCTGTTCGAAGAGCAGAAACTGGCCTCGGCGGAAATAGAGCGCACTTCGCGCCTGCTGTCGGGAGTACTTAATGCAGCCTCCGAGGTATCCATTATCGCCACCGATCCCGAGGGGATCATCACGGTCTTCAATCGTGGCGCGGAAAAAATGCTGGGATACAGCGCCGAGGAGATGGTCGGATGCAAAAAAGCGGATTTTTTTCATCTGGAACCGGAACTGAAAGCCAGCTACCGTGAATTGAAGGCCGACGGCGAACCTCCCGTAACGAACTTTGCAGATTTCATGGCGCGGGCCACCCGTACCGGTGCCGAACATCGGGAATGGACCTACGTCGGGAAAAGCGGCATGCATATCGCCGTCTCACTGGTAATAACCGCCATGCGGTCCCCCCGTGGGAAAACCGTCGGCTACCTCGGTATTGCTCAGGACATTACCACGAGCAAACGTCAGGAAGATGCCTTGCGTAAACTCTCGCAGGCGGTGGAACAAAGCCCGACGGCCGTCGTCCTGACCGACCCCGACGGAAACATCGAATACGTCAACCCCAAATTCACCCAAACCACCGGCTACTCCCAGGAGGAAGTCATCGGTAAAAATCCTCGTTTTCTCAAGTCGGGCGAAACCTCCTCGGAGGAATATCGCGACCTCTGGGATACCATAACCGTTGGAGAGGAATGGCGCGGCGAATTTCACAATAAACGCAAGGATGGGTCCCTTGTCTGGGAGCATGCCTCCATTTCGCCGGTGCGTGACGCCAATGGCGCCATCAGCCATTACCTTGCCATCAAAGAGGACATCACCGACCGCAAGAGATACGAGGAACAGCTGCAGCACCTCGCCACCCATGACGATCTTACCGGACTGGCCAACCGCGCCCTGTTGCAGGATCGTCTCGAACAATCGATTCTGTTTGCCAAAAGGTCGAAACGCCTGGTAGCGGTCCTGCTGCTCGATCTCGACCGCTTCAAGATCATCAACGACAGCCTCGGACACAGCTTCGGCGACCGGCTTCTTCAGATTGCCGCTCAGCGTTTGCAGGAGTCTGTACGGGGTGCGGACACCGTCGCGCGCCTGGGAGGAGACGAATTCGTCATCCTCCTCGCGGAGGTGGCCAACGAGGAGGATGTGGGCAAGGTGGCCAAAAAGATCCTCGACAAACTCACCGCCCCATTCCAGATCGGAGATCGTGAAATCACGGTTACGGCAAGTCTCGGCATCAGTATCTACCCACGAGACGGCGCAGACGAGGAAACCCTGATCCGCAATGCCGACATCGCCATGTACCGGGCCAAGGAGGAAGGCAACTCTTTCCGCCTCTACGCCCCGGAAATGAACCTGGTCGTCCATGAAGCGATGGAAATGGAGGCTGATCTGCGCCGAGCGCTGGAGCGCGACGAATTGTTGCTGCATTATCAGCCCAAAATCGATCTGGCGACCGATGAAATTAAAGGTGCTGAAGCTCTGCTGCGCTGGCAGCACCCGGTTCGCGGCATGATTTCTCCAGGAACATTCATTCCCCTGGCTGAAGAAACCGGTCTGATCCTGCCCATCGGAGAATGGGTATTGCAAGTAATTTGTGCACAGATAAAAACCTGGCAGGCTTCCGGGCTGAAGGTCGTGCCCATTGCGGCCTATCTTTCCGCCCGCCAGTTCCGTAACGACGACCTGGTGAAAACGGTAAGCCGCATTATGCAGGAAACCGAACTGCCCCCCCAACTGCTCGAACTGGAACTGACCGAAAGCATGATCATGCGCGATCCTCAAGCGGCGGCAAAAACCATGCAGGAACTGAATGAGCTGGGCGTCAGCCTGGCCCTTGACGATTTCGGCACCGGATATTCGTCCCTCAATTACCTGCGACGCTTCCCGGTCGACTGCCTCAAAATCGATCGTTCCTTCATCGCCGATGTCGCCGAGGACGACAGCGCTTCGGCAGTTGCCACCAGTATCATCGCCATCGCCCACAGCTTGGGCCTGCAAGCCGTCGCCGAAGGCCTGGAAACCGAACGGCAACGGGAGTTTCTGCGCAAATGCGGTTGCGACAGCTACCAGGGATACCTGTTCAGTCCGCCCCTTGCCGTTGACGACTTTACGGAAATGCTGCGCCGGCATACCCTTTAGCGACCTGTTAAAAATCAGCCTGCGCAGCGCAGTGGGGGGGCCGTGTCCGGGTTTTCAGGACATCATCAGCACCGCCAGCCAGGGCACAAGATTGAATACCAGAAAACATATCTTGAAAACCCCGATAAAACCGTACAGCACCACATTGAAGGATTCGCGTTTCAGATGGAACAAGGAACCGTGCATACGATAAATCCGGTCTCCCGCAAAAGCGCAAACCAGGGCCGAAAAGATCAGTAAAACACCGTCGATGATAGTACACCACATGAAAAATGTCTGAACGGTTGAAATGGTCATGCCTTTTCTCCTTTGCCGCCTTCAGTTATTCAACCTCGGTTCCCTTACGCATCGCCCACACCGGCCGTAGCCTTGTTGAAGGATATCCTCCGACACGCTCCGCCATTGTTTTTATCGAAGGCTCCGCAAGTTTTTGCTCTGCACCCCTTACAAAACAAACTCTACTTCAAAAAAAACACATTTTCTGCTAATATCGGCTGGTTTGTCCGGACAAGGTCGGGCTGTCTACAGGCGCCGACAGGGGAGAAACCCCTGAAATCACGGGACATTCGAGAAACAATCGCCTTGCCGTCAAGCAGGCGGTCCTGACAAGGAGATCGTACTTTGCTTTTCGTCCAGATCCTTATCGAAACCATCGGCGGCCTTGGACTGTTCGTCCTGGGAATGAAAACCATGACCGAGGGGCTGCAGATGGCGGCAGGACCCCGTATCAAAAAAATCCTTTGCGCCATCTCCTCAAACCGCGTCATCGGTTGTGCAACCGGAGCGATGGTGACGGCCATGGTTCAATCCTCTTCCGCAACCACGGTCATGCTCATCGGCTTCGTCAGCGCCGGCCTGTTGTCCCTGCAGCAAGCGGTCGGCGTTATTCTGGGAGCCAACATCGGCACGACCATGACCTCCCAATTGATAGCCTTCAAGCTTTCGAGTCTTTCGCTGCCGGCTATCGCCCTCGGCGTCTCGATGAGATTTTTCGCCAAACAGAAAAAGTTTCATTACGCCGGAGAGGTTATCCTCGGATTCGGTCTGCTCTTTCTGGGCATGGAGACCATGAAGCACGGCCTCAAACCCCTGCGAACCGACCCGACCTTTCTGTCTTTTTTCACCCGCTTCGACCCGAGCACTATGGCCGGCCTGCTGCTGTGCGTGCTGACCGGCGCTCTATTGACCATGGCGGTTCAATCTTCATCGGCAACCGTCGGACTCACCATGACCATGGCCACCCAGGGACTGCTGACCTTCCCCGCCGCCATCGCCCTGGTACTGGGTGAAAACATCGGTACCACCATCACCGCCGAACTGGCCACTATCGGCACCCCGAACATCGAGGCGCATCGAGCAGCGCGAGCCCATACCATGTTCAATGTCATCGGCGTGGGCATCATGATCCTGATTTTCCCGCACTTCGTCACCTTCATCCAGAAGGTAACCATGATGTCCGGAGTGGCGCCACCGGACACCATGGTAAACAACGAATACGTTTATGTCGCCCGCTACCTGGCCAACGGCCATACGCTTTTCAATATCACCAACGCCCTGTTCTTCCTCATCTTCCTGCCATCTCTGGTCAAAGCCGCCATCAAGCTCTCACCGCAGAAAAAAACCGCGCCCTATACCGAACCGGTTCCCGAGTTCAACGATTTTTACGACGAATCGCCCATCGCGGCCCTGACACAGGTACGCAGTGAAATCCTCAAAATGGCCAAAAAAGCCCGTCAGACCCTGGAAAATGTCATCCCGGCCATCAAGCACCGCGACCCCGACATGCTTACCGGTTGGAAAGCCCAGGAGAAATGGCTCGACCAGGCCCGCAAGGAAATCACCCACTACCTGATGAAAATCTACCAGTTGGAAATCAACGAGGAATCCGCCAAGGAAATCCACAGCTTTTTCCGCATGGCCAGCAACATCGAAAAAATCGGGGACGCCGTGGAACATCTGGCGCATCTGGCGGAAAAGCTTTTCGAAAACAAGCTGACCTTTTCCGATCAATCGGTCGAGGATATGGAGGAAATGTCGCACCGGACCCTGAAGTTCCTCGACCTGATTATCGAGCAACTCCAGAACCCGGACGAGACCTTCATGCAGGAGGCTTACAAACACGAAACCGGCATCAACCTGCAATTCAACAAAATGCGCATGCAGAAGATCCAGCGACTGCAGGAGCGCGACTGCTCTATCGAACCGGGACTCTGGTACATCGACATCATGGCCTACCTCGAGCGCATCGGCGGGTATTGCTTCAATATCGCCCAGGCCATCACCGGCCAGAAATACGGCTGAGGCCGGTTTGGCACAGGCCGCCTTCGAACAACAAAGGGCTTGCCCGATTCGCTTAAAGCCCCGATCCCAAAAAGCAAAAGCCGCCGGGTCGCAGAGACCTGGCGGCTTTTTTTGTCGACTTCCCAGTCCGGCTTCAGGAATGATCGGTCTTTTCGCGCTTCAACAGCAGAACCAGCGGTATCATGGCGATATACATGATTCCAAGCAACCAGAAAATTCGATTATACGACTGAACCCCGGCCTGCCGCCTGACCTCGCCGTACAACAGGGCCATGACTTTGCTCTCCACTTGACCGGGCATGACCCCTTTCGCCAGAGCCGTTTCCTGAAGGGCGGCCAAACGCTGTTGAAAAACCGGATTATAGGGATTGATATGGGCTACCAGATGATTCTGGTAAAACTGGCCGTACCGCGCAAGCCAGGTGGTACACACGGCAATGCCGACGCTGCCTCCGATGTTGCGCAACAGATTGTACATGCCGGTGGCATTGCCCATTTCCTCGCGCGCGATGACCGACAGGGTGGTGGTCGACAGGGGCACGAAAATCATCCCGAATCCGCACCCGAGAACAATACGCGGCCAGACAAAATCCCACAGGGAAGCTTCGAGATTGAACCCCTGCATGATAAACAGGGCCACCGCCGAAGTGGCGAAGCCGGTTACCAGAAACAGACGGCTGTCCATGCGGCGCAGAGCCGCTCCCACCAGAGGCATGGTAAGGAGTGTCGCCACTCCGCCCGGAGCCAGCACCAGGCCAGCCAGAGTGGCGTTGTACCCCATCAGAGTTTGCAAAAAGAGCGGAATCATGACCACGGCCCCGTACAGACAGAAGCCGAACAAAAACATCAGAAAGTTGCCGATGGCAAAGGTCGGCGAACGGAACAGGCGAAGATTTACGATTGGATGCGGCTGCCGCAGTTCGACAAAAACCAGTGCAACAAGGGCCAGTAAGGCTATGGCGGAAAAAGTGACGATGAAGGAAGAGGAAAACCAGTCTTCGAGTTGCCCCTTGTCGAGGACGATCTGCAGGGCACCGAGACCGATGCACAGCAGAGCCAGCCCCCAATAGTCAATGAGCGTGCGCATGCGCTGTTTCAGGTATTCCGGGTCGAATACGAAGTACGACACCAGGATAACGGCCAGAATGCCGAAGGGCACGTTGATGTAAAAAATCCAGCGCCAATTGATATTGTCGGTGACCCACCCGCCGAGAGCCGGACCGATAACCGGCCCGAACATGGCACCGACGCCAAATACCGCCATGGCCATGCCGCGTTCCTTGAGGGGAAAGGCCTCCATGACGATGGCCTGACTCATGGGGATCAGAGCGCCCCCCGCCGCCCCCTGCAGAACGCGAAACAGGATCAACGTTTCCAACGTAGGCGCAGCACCACAAAGAAATGAAGTCACCGTAAACAGCACGATGCAGGTCAGCAAAAAGCGCTTGCGTCCGAACATCCGGGCCAGCCAACCGGTCATGGGCAACACAACGGCGTTGCTCACCAGATAGGAGGTTAACACCCAGGTGATTTCATCGGTCCCGGCATTCAGGCTGCCCTGCATATGCGGCAGCGCAACATTCGCCACCGAGGTATCGATAACCTCCATCACGGTCGGCAACATGACCGCAAGGGTCACCAGCCATTTGTTCACCTGCCGCGTCGCTGTCATATGAATACGCCTTGCATCGTCCCCCATTCGTGTCCGTCCCGGCGCCCATGCATCAGTTCACCAATGCCTGCCAAAGGCTCAAGCCGGTATGAACGGTAGGTTCCACGCTCATGCCTATGCGCAATAGTTTTGCGGGATCACCCTGGTCGTCGATGACGATTTTGACCGGAACGCGCTGCACTACCTTGACATAATTGCCGGTGGCATTCTCCGGCGGCAGCAGGGAAAAAGCCGCCCCGGTACCTGCCATGATGCTGTCGACCCGCCCGCTGAAGGTTTTTCCGGGATAGGCATCGACGGTAAATTCTACAGGCTGTCCCGGACGCATGTCGGTCAATTGTCCTTCCTTGTAGTTGGCCACGATCCAGGGATGTTCAAGCTCGACCACCGCCAGCAGCGGCTGCCCCGCACGCACATTGTTGCCGACCTCGACATGCTTGCGTGTCACATAACCGTCGACCGGGGCAACGATGCGGGTGTAGGACAGCTCAAGCCGGGCCGCCTTGAGTTCGGCGCGGCGCTGAGCAATGCGTGCATCCCCCCCTTCGGTAGACCGCCCGGCGAGGGCCCTGGCCCGCCGCAACGCCTCGCGGCTCTCCTTCAGGGCCGCCCGGGAGACCCTGTGGGCGGTGCGCAGGCGATCGAGTTGTTCTTTGGGAATGACCTGCCGATCGAACAGGGCCTCTCCGCGCGTCAGATCGAGTTGCGATTGTTCGACCCGAGCCCGGGCCTGGGCGACAGCCGCCTTTGCCTGGGCAACTCCCGCCTGCAGACCGCCGGTTTCATCCTCGGCCTGCGCTAGAAGAGCTGCGGCCCGCTCGACACGCACCGCATAATCGACCGGATCGAGCCGCACCAGAAGCTCACCGCGTCGCACCCGCTGGTTATCCTCCACCAGCACCTGTTGCACATATCCGGAAATGCGCGGCGATATCTGGTGCACGGGCGACTCGACAAAGGCGCTGTCGGTTGTCACATGCGCCTTGCTGCCGTACCAAAGCATCACGCCAGACACCGCTATACCGGCGAAAACGAGCGCCACAATCAGTCTCACCCTGAATTTGCGGCCCCCTGTGTTTTTTCGTTTATCCTGATTTTCCGTCACCCTGCACCTCCTCGCTTCACAACGATCCGGTTGCCTTGCGCACCCTTGCCAGCGCCACCTGGTATTCGAACAAGGCCTGGAAATATTCGGAGCGTACCTGCGTCAAAAGGGTTTGTGCATCGATGACATCGGTAGCGGTTCCGACCTGCTCCTGGTATCGCAGCTGGTTGATCCGCAGGTTTTCTTCCCCCTGGCGGATCGCTTCTTCGGTTACGGCAATACGCTGTTTCGCAACCTGCGAATCGTTGCGGGCGTTGCGATACTCCAACTCTGCCTGGCGGGTCAGGGCATCAAGAGCTCTGCGCTCCTGTGTCAGAGACGCCATTGCCTTTCGATGGGCGGCGGCGGTAGCCCCGCCGCTGAACAAGTTGATTTTCAGCCCCACGGTTGCCGCAAAAACGGCCTGTTCTTCGTAATGGCTGTTTTCCAGATAATCGACACCACCCTGCACATACAACTCGGGGAAATATTCGGCCTTGCTCTGTCGCACCTGCCCGGCGGCGGCATTCACCCTTTGCTGTTGCGCTTCAAGATCCGGCCGGCCTGCTATCGCTTGTGCGGCAGGCGGTTCGGACCCCATCATGATAAGCTGCGCTTCCTGCAATACACCCTCGTCGCCGGGCTCTCGCCCGGTCAGATAATTCAGTTCGAGCCAGCCGTTGTTCACTTCATTCGCACGGCGCAGGCGCAACTGGCGACTGCTGGCTAATTGCACCTTGGCCTGCAGCACGTCGTTGCGAGTCACGACACCCTGTTCATACAAAGCCCGGGCACGCTCAAGGTGTTCCTGCATCTGGTCAACCTCCTGGTCGGCAGCCTGCAGCAACCTCTGACTTTCGAGCAACCGATAATATGCGATGACGATCTGCAGAAAAACATCCTGCCTTAAAGCGGCAAAATCCTTTTGTGCAGCCTCGTACCCCGCTCTAGCCTGGGACAATCGTCCACCGGTCCGTCCGAAATCGTAAAGCGTCTGATGTGCTTTCAGGGTGGCATGAGCGTAGTTCGCATCCTGCATGGGCACAGCCCTGTTCAAAATGGAAACGGCCTGGGCTTCCGGTTGCACGGTGTAACCGCCTTCAAGATCGAGACGCGGCAGATAACCGCTGCGGGCTCGCTGGATCTCGGCTTCAGCCTGCTGCGGACGAAGGGCGGCCTGCTGCAGGACCGGATTATGTTCGCGCGCCAACTGCAGGCAGTTTTCCAGAGTCAACATTTCGGCTTTCACCCAGCCCGCGCAGGAAAGAATTATCCCCCAGGCGGCCAACAGCCATACCAGATATTTCATGCTTCCTCGCTGTTTTTTTATCATCGCCGCAATTTGTCGAGCAGCACGCACAGCTGCTCGTATTCCCCCTGGGCAAATCGACTGAATAGATCCTTCCGTACCTGAAGCGCCAATTCCGTCAACTCTTCTTCCAGGGCAGCCCCCTTTTGCGTCAGTTTCACCAGATATGCCCGGCGGTCCTCCGGAGAGGGCATTCGCTTCACCAGTCCGACCTTTTCGAGACGGTCGATCATACCGCTCAGGGTGGTCCGATCGATTTCCGCACGTTCCGAAAGCTCGGTCTGCGAAAGATCGTCCTGCTTCCACAAAAAAGCCAGCAGGGCAAACTGCTTGGAGGTAATGCCGTAAGGTTTGAGCAGTTCACCCAAAAGACTGAAAAGACGCTGATGAGCTTTGGCCAGCTTGAAACCGACACTCTCTTCTATGTCGAATGATGGCATGAGACCTCCTTTGAACGCATACATATTATCGGTACACGGATGATCAGTATACTAATTATATTTTTTAGGCTGTCAACGGAAAAGTTACTCTTGGAGAAATCTCTCATACAGGGTAAGGTTAAGATATTTCCGGGAGGTCAACATCGATGACGGAACGACAAAAAGCGATCGAGCAATTTCTGGTGAGATTTTTCGGTTCCAGCGAACCTGAGCTCTATAAACTGATTGATGACATCAGTGTATTCCAGAAGCGTAAGCGCAAAGAGATTCTGTTCCTGGAGGGAGAAGAAGGGCATGCCGTCCACTTCCTGCTGCGCGGCCGGGTCAAACTGTACCGCGCCAACGAGGAGGGCAAAGAAGCGGTCATCCGCTTTGTCCAACCGGGAGAGTTCTTTGCGGAGATTCTTCTCGACCTGAAAAACCGCTTTCCGGTCAACGCCATGACCCTGGAGGATTGCTCTTTGCTGCTCATCGATGTCCACAAGCTTTTCGGCTGCCTACAGCAATCACCCGAACTGGCGATGCATCTGGTCGGCACACTGTCCCAGCGCCTCATCTTTATGCTCAATCGCGTCGAGCAACTGGCCATAGCCGATATTCGCGAACGCTTCATCGGTTACCTGCGGGCTCTCGATGCAAAACATCGCACGGGAGTGGTACAGTTGCCGGCTCCGAAACGCGAAATCGCCCTGTTGCTCGGCACCACCCCCGAAACCTTTTCGCGCCTGCTGAAAAAGCTCTCGGACGAAGAGACCATCCGGGTCAGCGGTAAATCGATCCAGCTGATGGCGGGATTTGACAGTGAAGGGAAGGATTAAAGGCGGGGATTGTTATTTTTTCATGCGTCATTGGTCATTTGTCATTGGTGATTTGTAAAAACTCTACAAAAACTCCCTAATGCAAGTGACAAGTGACAAGTGACAAGTGACAAGTGACAAGTGACAAGTGACAAGT
>ERZ1673962.1210-NODE-1210-length-13137-cov-3.014753_pt1 | contig 13137 bp, 12 predicted proteins | sample MGYA00580188_ERZ1673962 | MGnify/ENA primary metagenome ERZ1673962 (study PRJEB41334, sample SAMN05608104) | rock metagenome | biome: terrestrial subsurface; feature: shale formation; material: shale | place: USA: Pennsylvania ... | reverse complement strand
CTGCCACTCTGGCCCCAGCGCCAGGTGATAGAGCCAGCCGGGAGAGCGCCAGGCAGCGCGTGCCGCCCAGGGCTCCTCGAGTGCAGCCGCCAGCTCTGGCCCGGCCAGAAACCTACCCAGCCAGGCCTGGAGCGCCTCGATTTGGGGCTCTGCATCGAAGCCCGCCGGATCCACTAGGCGGAACTGGCGCACGAAGGGCAGTAGGGCCCAGTCGGCAAGCGACGGCCGGCGGCCGAGCAACCAGCCCCCAGGTTCCAGCCGTGGGCTCCAGCTGCGCAGGATGGCCAGGCCGGCCTGGCGATGGGCCCCAGCGGCCTCGCCCGGGTAGCGATCGGGGTATTTGAAGCGATCGAGGTGGTGCTTGAAGGGGCCGTCGTTTGCGGTGATCAGCGCCTCCATCGCCGCCACCTGGGCCGGCCCCCAGCCCCCCAGCCAGCGGTGGGGATCGCTGCGCGCCAAAGCCCAGTGCATGATCCCCAAGCTCTCGTCGAGCACCCGCCCATCTGGCAGAACCAGCACCGGCACCGTGCCCTTGGCCGAGGCCTCCAGCAGCTCGGGGGGCTTGGCCTGCAGGTGTACCTCCCGCAGCTCCAGATTCACCCCCGGCCGCAAGCCAGCCGCCGCCAGCGCCAGTCGTGCCCGGATCGCGTAGGGGCAGCGCCGGAAGCTGTAGAGGATCGGCCGGAGGTCAGCCACTGGCCCGGGCATGCTCGATCTGGCGCTGGCGTTCGGCGAAGCGGGCCCGATCGGAATCGCTGAAACGCTCGATGCAGTGGCGGCAGCTCACCCCGGCGCGATAGCTGGGCAGCTGGCGATCGGCCGGCGCCAGCGGCAGGCCGCAGGCAAAGCAGAGGCTGTGCTCCCCGGGCTCGAGCTGGTGGTTGACGGCTACTCGCTTATCAAACACGAAGCACTCGCCGTGCCAGCTACTTAGCGGCTCGGGGATCTCCTCGAGGTAGCGGAGGATGCCGCCCTCCAGGTGGTGCACCCCCTCGAAGCCCTGCTGCTGCAGATAGGCGGTGGCCTTCTCGCAGCGGATGCCACCTGTGCAGAACATGGCGATTGCCTTGGGCTGGCGCTCGGCCACCAGCGGCCGCAAGCTTTGCTCCACCCACTGGGGAAACTCGCGAAAAGTTGCGGTGCCGGGATCAATCGCCCCTTCAAAGGTGCCGATCGCCACCTCGTAGGCGTTGCGGGTATCAATCACCAGGGTGTCGGGGTCGGCAATCAGGGCATCCCACTGCCCAGGGGGCACATGGGTGCCCACCTCCGAGGCCAGATAGGGACTCACCTGGGGCTCACCCATGGTCACGATCTCGCGCTTGAGCCGCACTTTGAGCCGGTGGAACGCCTGAATGCTGGAGCGACTGAACTTGGCTTCCAACCGCTCCAGGCCTGCCACCTGCCGCAGCCGATCCAGCAGCACCTGCACGCCAGCATCTGCTCCGGCGATCGTGCCATTGACCCCCTCAGGAGCCAGCAGGATCGTGCCGCTTACCCCCTGAGCTTCCGCCAGCTGCAGCAGTTCGCCCCGCAGGGCCGGCAGGTTTTCAAGCGCGGCGAAGCGATAGAAAGCCGCCACCAGCAGGCTCATCCCCCCACCCGCACCCCGGCGGCCGCCAGCAGTTGCCGGTCTGCCTCCACCGCCGGATTGGAGGTGGTCAGCAGGGTGTCGCCATAGAAGATCGAATCTGCACCCGCCAGCAGGCAGAGGATCTGGGCCTCCCGACCCAGCTGCTCCCGGCCGGCGCTGAGCCGCACCCGGGCGGAGGGCATCAGGATCCGGGCCGTGGCCACCATCCGCACCAGCTCCAGGGGATCCACGGGCGGCAGCTCCTCCAGGGGGGTGCCCTCCACTGCTACGAGGGCATTGATCGGCACGCTCTCGGGATGGGGGTCCAGGTTGGCCAGCACCTCGAGCAGGCCGGCCCGGTCGGTCTGGGTTTCGCCCATGCCGATGATGCCGCCGCAGCAGATCGATATCCCAGCGGTTCGCACCCGCTGCAGCGTCTCCAGCCGCTCCTGGTAGGTGCGGGTGGTGATGATCCGCCCGTAGTGCTCGGGGCTGGTGTCGAGGTTGTGGTTGTAGGCGCTGAGCCCTGCCTCCGCCAGTCGTGCCGCCTGGGAATCGCTGAGCATGCCGGCGGTGACGCAGGCCTCCAGACCCAGCCCGCGCACGCCCCGCACCATCGCCAGCATGGCCTCAAAGGGAGCACCGTCGCGAATTTCACGCCAGGCCCAGCCCATGCAGAAACGATCGGCCCCGGCCTGCTTGGCGGTGCGGGCCCGAGCCAGCACCGGCTCCACCTCCAGTTCCGGTCGGCCGCTCAGGTCGCTGCTGTTGTGCAGCGACTGGGGGCAATAGGCGCAGTCTTCTTCGCAGCCGCCGGTCTTGACACTCAGCAGCGAGGCCAGCTGCACGTGGTAGCCGGGGTTGGCCTCCCGGTGCACCTGCTGGGCCTGCCAGAGCAGATCCACCAGGGGCAGCTCAAGCAGGGCCAGGATTTCGGAACGACACCAGTCGTGACGTGTGATCAAGGAAGGTTCAGCAGGTTCAGCAGGTTCAGCAGGGATCGACTCCGCCGAAGCGGCGCTGGCGGCCCTGGTAGTCGAGCAGGGCGCCCAGCAGGGCCGCCTCGTCAAAATCCGGCCAGAGCACATCGGTGATGTGGATTTCGGCGTAGGCCAGCTGCCAGAGAAGGAAGTTGCTGATGCGCAGCTCGCCGCTGGTGCGAATCAGCAGGTCGGGATCCCGTTCGCCAGCGGTGTGGAGCTCAGCGGTGAAGGCCTGCTCGTCGATGGCGGCCGGATCGAGTTCGCCCGCGGCGCAGCGCTGGGCCAGCCGTCTGGCAGCTCGTACCAACTCGGCCCTGCCGCCGTAATTGGTGCAGACGTTGAAGTGGATGCCGGAGTTGGCGGCGGTGCGCTCGGTGGCGTCGGCGATCAGGCGCTGCAAGCCTGGGGGTAGGGGCTCGAGATCACCGAGAAAACGAATGCGCACCTGCTCCTGCTCCAGGGCGTGCAGCTCCCTGGCCAGGACCCGCTCAAACAGGGTCATCAGGAAGCTCACCTCCTCTCCCGGGCGGCTCCAGTTTTCGGTGGAGAAGGCGTAGGCGGTGAGGGCACCGATGCCCAAGTCGCTGCAGAGCCGCAGGGTGCGTTTAAGTGCCTCGACGCCCTCGCGGTGGCCCATCACCCTGGGCAGGTTGCGCTGCTTGGCCCAGCGCCCGTTGCCGTCCATGATCACGGCCACGTGGCGCGGCAGCCTGGCCCCATCCAGGTCCGACAACCCGGCCTGGGCGGCAGTCACAGTGTCGGTCGCCAAGGCGCGACTCATCCGCGGGATTCCGGCGTGTCCTTGGTCACGGTACGACCCGCAGGCAAGGCCAGGGCCTTGCTGAGCAGATCGTGGAGGCGACTGCTGGTGATTGGCCTCTCCAGCCGGCCCTGGCTCGCCAGGGAAAGGGTGCCCGTTTCCTCGGACACCACGATGGCCAGACACTGGTCGAAGCGCTCGGTAAGCCCCAGGGCCGCCAGGTGGCGAGTGCCGTAGCGATTGATTCCCTGGCGCGAGAGGGGCAGGATCACTCCGGCGGCCACGATCCGGTTGGCCTTCACCAGCACGGCCCCATCGTGGAGCGGCGTGTCGGCGGCAAACAGGTTCAGCAGCAGGTCCACGGTCAACTTGGCATCGAGATCAATGCCGGGGTTGAGAAAATCCTCGGGCCGCAGATCACAGCCCAGATCCACCACGATCAGGCCGCCGCGGCGGGCCTGGGACAGGCGCCCGGCGGCCTCGCTGAGTATGGCCACCGAACCTGAGCCCAGCTGGTCGCTGCTGCGGTTGTCAAACAGCACCCCGAGCCTGCCGGTGCCGAGCAGCTCCATCAAGCGCCGCAGCTCCCCCTGCCAGAGAATCGCTAGAGCCAGGCTGCAGGCCAGCACCAGCGCATCCACCAATTTACTGGTGAGGGGCAGATTGGCGTACCTCTGCACGACCCAGGCCAGGGCCACCAGCAGCAGATAGCCGCGCAGCAGCCAGAGGGTGCGGGCTTCGGTGATCCGGCCCAGCACCAGGACCCCCAGGCTGGTCGCAAACAGCAGATCCAGGAGCAGGCGCGGATCGATGAGGCGAAGCAACCCCCCAAGTTGCGGCCCGACCACATCCCCTCCTGACACTCAGCTCAGCCTAGGTAGCGGAGTCGGGATGGCAGAACGTCGTAGCGCAGTAGGTCTTCCGGCTGCTCTCGACGCTGCACCAGCTCGGCAGATCCCTCCGCAACCAGCACGGTCGCCGGCCGGGGGATGCGGTTGTAATTGGAGCCCATCGAGGCGTTGTAGGCACCGGTGGCGAATACCACCAGCACATCCCCAGCGGTGGCAGGCGGCAGGGCAAGGTCCTTGAGCAGCACGTCGCCGGACTCGCAGTGCTTGCCGGCCACGGTGACGGTTTCGTTGGGCTCGGCCATGGGGCGATCGGCCAATAGAGCTGTGTACTGGGACTGGTAGGTGATCGGCCTGGGGTTGTCACTCATGCCGCCATCTACGGAGAGATAGGTACGCAGGCCCGGGATGGGTTTGCGGCTGCCCACCTCGTAGAGGGTGACCCCCGCCGTCGCCACCAGGGAGCGGCCGGGTTCGCAGAGCAGCCGCGGCAGAACGAGCCCCCTCTCCCGGCAGGCCTCCACCACTGCTTCGGCCACCGTGCGCACCCAGGAATCGATTGAAGGGGGATCGTCGCTGGCCACGTAGCGGATCCCGAGGCCCCCGCCCACGTTGAGATCCTCCACGGGATGGCCGAGGGATCGGGCCAGGGCCAGGGCGTCGGCCAGCACCGCGGCCAGATCGCGGTGGGGCTGGAGTTCGAAGATCTGGGAGCCGATGTGGGCGTGCAGCCCGGTGAGACGGGCCCAGGGGCAAGTCGTCAGGTGCTGCAGCACGGCCTCGAGCTGGTCGGGATCGAAGCCAAACTTGCTGTCGAGGTGGCCGGTGCGGATGTACTCATGGGTATGACACTCGATGCCGGGCGTAAAGCGCAGCATCAGTCGCGCCGGCCCAGGGAAGCCCGGTGCCAGCTCAGCCAGCAGCTCCAGGTCCCGCCAGTTGTCCGCCACCACGGTGACCCCGTGGGCCACGGCCAGGACCAGCTCCTCGCGACTCTTGTTGTTGCCGTGCAGCACGATCCGCTCGCCGGCCATGCCGCCCTGGAAAGCGGTCAGCAGTTCTCCGGCCGAGACCGCATCGAGGCCCAATCCCTCGGCGGCCACCAGGGCCGTGATCGCCAGGGAGCTGTTGGCCTTGGAGGCGTATAGGGCAAGAGCTTCGCCCGGATAGTGCCGGGCCAGGGCTTCGCGATAGGCGCGGCAGGTGGCCCGCAGGGTGGTCTCGTCGAGCACATAGAGGGGAGTGCCGTAACGGCGGGCCAGGTCGCTGAGGGTGCAGTCCCCCAGGCTCAGGCGTCCCTCCCCATCCAGCCGGGTGGTCAGGGGGGTGAGGTTGCGGTTAGGGCTGGATAGGTCTTGGTCAACCTCAAACGGCCGTGAAGGCGCGAGGGGCTCACGGGAGGTCACCATGGCTGGGGCCGCGCGGGTCTAGGGAGCATGAATGTACGGAAGCCCTTGGCGCCGCTGCGCCAGTCCCTGCTGATATCCGACGATTGGCGGGCCTGTCTCGACCTCGATAGGGCCAGCCTGGGGGGCCTCTGGAGCGCCAGCCAATGGCAGATTGAGTTGGCCGATCAGGGCCGGTCTGGGGTGGGGCTCTGGCGGGGGGAGCACCTGCTGGCCATGGCCTGCGGCTGGCTGGTGCTCGATGAACTGCACATCACCCTGGTGGCGGTTGCTCCAGAGCAGAGACGCCTGGGCCTGGGCGGCAGGGTGCTGGAGGCCCTGCTGGAGATCGCCCGTGCCAGCGGCGCCCTGCACGCAACCCTGGAGGTTGCCCCTGGCAACGGCGCCGCGGTGGCCCTCTATCGCCGTTGCGGCTTCCGGGATGGGGGGCTGCGTCGCGGTTACTACCGCAATGGGGACGATGCCCTGATCCAATGGCTGCGGCTAACAGCAAGCAAAGATGAAGAGCCAGGGTGTGGATAACCGGCTTTTCTTATTGCTGAAAACCGCTACTTCAGGGGCCCAAGTTGTTTGCAAAAGCCCGCTGACTGCCTGTAGCAGCAACGGATCTGGCTTTCAGCGAACCTAAACCACAAAGCACTCGATAACCCTGGTAGCTTGGAACAACTTGTACCAGGCCCCGGCTCATGTTCGAGCGGTTTACCGAGAAAGCCATCAAGGTGATCATGCTGGCCCAGGAAGAGGCCCGCCGCCTTGGCCACAACTTTGTGGGCACTGAACAGATCCTGCTGGGTCTGATCGGCGAGGGTACCGGCGTGGCGGCCAAGGTGCTCAAGTCGATGGGCGTCAACCTCAAGGATGCCCGCGTCGAAGTTGAGAAGATCATCGGCCGGGGCTCCGGCTTCGTGGCCGTCGAGATTCCCTTCACCCCCCGGGCCAAGCGGGTGCTGGAGCTCTCCCTCGAGGAGGCCCGCCAGCTTGGCCACAACTACATCGGCACCGAGCACCTGCTGCTGGGTCTGATCCGCGAGGGCGAAGGGGTCGCTGCCCGGGTGCTCGAGAACCTCGGCGTCGACCTAGCCAAGGTGCGCACTCAGGTGATCCGCATGCTCGGCGAAACCGCTGAGGTGAGCGCAGGCGGAGGGGGCGGCAAGGGTTCCACCAAAACCCCCACCCTCGACGAATCCGGCACCAACCTCACCCAGCAGGCCGCCGACGGCAAGCTCGACCCTGTGGTGGGCCGCCAAAATGAAATTGAGCGGGTGATCCAGATCCTGGGTCGCCGCACCAAGAACAACCCGGTGCTGATCGGTGAGCCCGGCGTCGGCAAGACCGCCATCGCCGAGGGTTTGGCCCAGCGCATCAACTCCGGCGATATCCCGGACATCCTCGAAGAGAAGCGCGTTCTCACCCTGGACATCGGACTCCTGGTGGCCGGCACCAAGTACCGCGGTGAATTCGAGGAGCGGCTCAAAAAAATCATGGAGGAGATCCGCAGCGCCGGCAACGTGATCCTGGTGATCGACGAGGTGCACACCCTGATCGGGGCGGGGGCCGCCGAGGGTGCCATCGATGCCGCCAACATCCTCAAACCAGCCTTGGCGCGAGGTGAGCTGCAGTGCATCGGCGCCACCACCTTGGATGAATACCGCAAACACATCGAGCGCGATGCCGCCCTGGAGCGCCGCTTTCAGCCGGTGATGGTGGGCGAACCCTCCGTCGATGAAACGATCGAAATCCTGCGCGGCCTCAAGGAGCGCTACGAGACCCACCACCGGCTCAAGATCGCCGATGAAGCCCTGATTGCTGCGGCCACCCTGGGGGATCGCTACATCTCCGACCGCTTCCTGCCGGATAAGGCGATTGACCTGGTCGACGAGGCCGGTAGCCGGGTCAGGTTGATGAATTCGAAGCTGCCCCCGGCCGCGAAGGAGGTGGATAAGCAGTTGCGCTCTGTCCAGAAGGACAAGGAAGATGCCGTGCGCGAGCAGGACTTCACCAAGGCCGGTGAACTGCGCGACAAGGAGGTGGAGCTGCGCGATCAGATCCGCTCGATTTTGCAGGCCCGCAAGGATGAAGAGCCCGCTGGCAGCAGCGAAGCTGTTGACGTCGCCCTGACCGATGCCCCCGTCGATCTCGTGCGCACGCCTATGGTCACCGAAGAGGACATCGCCCATATCGTGGCTTCCTGGACCGGCGTGCCGGTTCAGAAGCTCACTGAGAGCGAATCGGCCAAGTTGCTGAACATGGAGGACACCCTCCACCAGCGTCTGATTGGCCAGGACGAGGCGGTCAAGGCCGTCTCCCGGGCGATCCGCCGGGCCAGGGTCGGCCTCAAGAACCCCAACCGCCCCATCGCCAGTTTTATCTTCTCCGGCCCCACCGGCGTGGGTAAAACCGAGCTGACCAAATCCCTGGCGGCTTACTTCTTCGGCAGCGAGGATTCAATGATCCGCCTCGACATGTCCGAATTCATGGAGCGCCACACGGTCAGCAAGCTGATCGGCTCTCCTCCCGGATATGTGGGCTTCAACGAAGGTGGCCAGCTCACCGAAGCGGTGCGGCGTCGCCCCTACACCGTGGTGCTCTTCGATGAGATCGAGAAGGCCCACCCCGACGTCTTCAATCTGCTCCTGCAGCTGCTGGAAGACGGCCGGCTCACCGATTCCAAGGGCCGCACGGTCGACTTCAAGAACACCCTGATCATCATGACCTCGAACATCGGTTCGAAGGTGATCGAAAAGGGTGGCGGCGGCCTTGGCTTTGAATTCGGCGGTGGTGATGCTGATGAAACCAACTACAATCGGATCCGCTCCCTTGTAAATGAGGAGCTCAAGCAGTACTTCCGCCCCGAATTTCTCAACCGTCTCGACGAGATCATTGTCTTCCGTCAACTCACCCGTGACGAGGTCAAGATCATCGCCGAGATCATGCTCAAGGAGGTCTTCGGCCGCATGTTGGAGAAAGGTATCGCCCTATCTGTCACTGAGGCCTTCAAGGAGCGTCTGGTGGAAGAGGGCTACAACCCCTCCTACGGGGCCCGCCCGCTGCGCCGCGCCGTGATGCGCCTGCTCGAAGACTCCCTGGCCGAGGAATTCCTCAGCGGCCGGATCGGCGATGGCGATTCAGCCCTGGTGGACGTCAACGACGACAAGCAGGTGGTGATTCGCAAGCAGACAGCCCTGCCGGCCGAGCTCGAGCTTGCTGGTGCTGGCGTCTGAAATTGATCGGGCCGGGATGATCAACCCCGTTAATCACCACTCGATTGCGCCGGCCCAGGTGCTGCGGGGCCCGGGAGCTTGGGACCAGGCGCTAGGGCCCATCGCGGCCCTGGCCCAGCGCCCCCTGCTGCTTGGCCGCAGTGCCGCCATCGCTGGTCTGCGCCAGAGCCGCAGGGCCGATCTGGAGGCCGCCGGTTTGGACGTTTCCACAGCCGAGCTCCGCTACGACTGCTGCGAAGCCGATCTCACTCGGCTCGCCGCTGAAGTGGAGCTGCACCGCTCTGATGCGGTGATCGCCATGGGCGGTGGCAAGGTGCTGGACGCCGGCAAACTGCTCGCCCACCGCCACGGCCTGAGCTGCATCACGGTGCCCACCAGTGCGGCCACCTGTGCTGGCTGGACGGCCCTGGCCAACGTCTACACCCCCGAGGGCGCCTTTCTGGGCGATGTCGCCCTGGCCCGCTGCCCCGACCTGCTGATCTTTGACCACAGCCTGGTGCGCTTAGCCCCACCCCGCACCCTGGCCAGCGGCATCGCCGACGCCATGGCCAAGTGGTATGAGGCCTTGGTGAGCAGTGGTTCCAGCGGCGATGGACTGGTGCAGCAGACGGTGCAGATGGCCCGGGTGCTGCGCGATCAGCTGATGTTGGAAGCTGAAGCAGCCCTGCACGATCCCCATGGCGCCGCCTGGGAGCGGGTGGTCGAGGCCTGTGGTTTGACTGCCGGGCTGATCGGTGGCATTGGCGGGGCCCGCTGCCGCACCGTGGCTGCCCATGCTGTGCACAACGGCCTTACCCAGCTTCCGGCCAGCCATGGCCATCTGCATGGCGAGAAGGTGGGTTTCGGGGTCTTGGTGCAACTGCGTCTCGAAGAGGTGCTGGGCGGAAACCAGCTCGCAGCCCAGGCCCGCCGCCAGCTGCTGCCCCTGTTCCGCCGGCTGGGGCTGCCCGTCAACCTGGAGCAGCTGGGCCTGGCGGGCGAGAGCCTGCAGGAGCTCGAGCAGGCCTGCGCTTTTGCCTGTCGCGCCGATTCCGACCTGCACCGCCTGCCCTTTGCTGTGGGCCCCTCGGATCTGCTGGCCGCCCTGGTGAGCACCTGCAGCAGTGAGCGCCAGCCAGCTTGAACACCCTGGCTGCCCCCGAGCAGGAGCTGGTGCGCGAAGCGGCGCGCAGCCTGCTCGATCCCCAGGGCCGGGCCCTGGCGGCCCAGGTGGAGTGGTGACACCTGCCAGGCCTGGGCCCCAGCGATTGGGGCTCCTGGCCCGTGGCCGTGCTGGGCGAAGGGCCACCGGTGCTGTTGCTGCACGGTTTCGACAGTTCTTTTCTGGAATTCCGGCGGCTGGCCCCGCTGCTGGCTGCCAGCGGAGCCCAGCTGTTCATCCCCGACCTGTTTGGCTTCGGTTTCTGCCCCCGACCCGCCGCTGCTGACTACGGCCCCAGCGGGGTGCTGCGCCACCTGGAGCTATTGGTGCGGGCAATTGGCCAGCGCAACCCAGCTCCCTTGGGCTTGATCGGGGCATCCATGGGCGGTGCGGTGGCGGTGGAGCTGGCCCGGCGCCTACCCCTTCAGGTGGAGCGGCTGCTGTTGCTTGCGCCCGCCGGCCTCACGGGTCGGCCCATGCCGCTGCCGCCCTTGCTCGATGGTCTGGGGGTGCGCTTTCTGGCCCTGCCCGGCGTGCGCCGGGGCCTTTGTCGCGCTGCCTTTGCCGACCCCGACAGCGCCGTGGGCCCTGCGGAATTGGAAATCGCCTCCCTGCACCTGCAGAGCCCCGGCTGGGCCGAGGCCCTGCGACGCTTCGCCCGCTCGGGCGGCTTTGCCGGCTGCGGAGCACCCCTGCCCCCGCAGCCGATCAGCTTGCTCTGGGGGGCGGACGATCGCATCCTGCGGCCACCGCTGAAACGGGCCGCCCTGGCCCTGTTAGGAGAGCGGGTGAGTGAACTGGAGAACTGCGGCCACCTGCCCCACCTTGACCAAGCCGCCGGCGTGGTGACCAGCTGGCTAACCCCACCCCCCCGGCTATGAGCAGTCCCATAGATATTCCAAGAGACATTTCAGGCGATATTCCAGGCGAAACCCCGAATGCCAAGGCCTCCCGACCGGTGATGCAGCTGCTGGCCCGGGGCTTGCAGCTTTGGGTTCGCCAGCAGTGTCAGTCGATAGACAGTCTCGAGATCCGCTTGGAGGGCTCGCCCCTGCAGCTGCTGCGGGGCCGGCTGGCTGGGGTGCGGCTGCTGGCCAGGCGTGTGGTGTATCAGCAATTCCACCTGGAGCTGGTGGAGTTGGCCAGTGGTCCGATACAGGTGCATGTCGGCAACCTGCTCAGGGGCCAGCCCCTTCAGCTGGAGCAGGCTTTTCAGATCCAGGGCCAGGTGAGTTTCACCCCTGCTGGCCTGACCCGCTCCCTGGCCGCCCCCCGCTGGCGCTCCCTGGCCGACAGCCTGGGCGAAACCCTGCTGGGAATCGTGCCCCTGGGGGGGGTGCGCATCCACCACGACAGGCTGGTGCTGACAGCCCTGGCCCAGGGCAGCCCCGATCCGATCGAACAGGAAACCACCGTTGCCTCCGTTGGCGGCAGTGTGGAGATTCGCTGTGTGGCGGGCAGCCCCAGCTACCTGCTGCCGATGGATCCCGGCATCACCATCGGCGCTGCCCGCCTGGAGGCGGGCATGCTGCAACTGCTGGGGGCTGCCCGGGTCAGCGCTTAGCGCTGCACCAGGGGCAGCACCAAGGTGACCAGGGAGTACACCACCGCCGGCACGAACAGGTAGCTGTCGATTCGATCGAGGACGCCGCCGTGGCCGGGGATTGCATCGCCGGAGTCCTTCAGGCCCGCATCCCGTTTCATCATCGATTCGGTGAGGTCTCCCACCAGGGCGAAGAGGGCCACCACCGCACCCAGCACCGCGCCGATCAGCCAGCCCCAGCTCCAGCCGATCCAGCTGCCGCCCAGGGCGCCGACCGCCATGGAACAGGCAACCCCACCGAGGGCCCCCTCCACGGTCTTGCCAGGAGAAATGGGCGAGAGGGGGTGTCGCCCGAGGCGGCGCCCGATCACGTAGGAGCCGATATCGGTGGCGACGATTAGGAAGCAGGCCAGCAGGGTGAGGGCCAGGCCGGCCCCCTCCAGCTCCCGCAGGCGGATCCAGTAGCTGGGCAGGAAGCCCAGATAGAAGAGCCCGAAGATTGAGGCGGCGATGTCGGCGATTGTGCCGGTTACCGGCTGCAACAACAGCCAGCCGCAGATGACCGCACCGGAGGCCGGCAGCACCGCCGCCGCCACATCGCCGGCAAACCAATCACCACCCAAAAGGGCGCTGCCGCTGGCCAGCTGGGTGGTGATCAGCAGCAGCTGGACGGCAACCAGGGTGGTTTTGATGGCCGGCCGGATTCCCTTGAACTGGGCCATCCGGAAGAACTCCAGCAGCCCCAGGTGCACGATCAGGCCCAGGGCCACCGTGAACCACCATCCCCCCAGCATCACCACCACGAAACCGAAGCCTCCGGCGGCCCAGCCGCTGAGCAGTCGGGGCAGGGAGGTGGCCGTGCGAGGGGTGGGAATCAAGCGGGATTCAGCAACGGCAATCAGCAGGTCGCGCCAGGGGATGGGCGCTCAGCTGCGATCAGAAAGAGGGGCTCTGCCGCAGCCAGCTTGGCCTGGCTGCCGCGCCGTTGCATGCGGTGCACGGTGGCCTGCACCACCTGCACGTCCGTGGCTGCCAGCTGGCTGAGGGTATCGGTGGCATCCACCAGCCCCTCGAGGCTGGCCGTGCTGATCACCAGACGCCCCTGGGGAACCAGGGCCTTCCAGACCGCCAGCAGTACCCCGCCGAGGGGGCGCCCAACCTCCAGCAGCACCCGGTCTGGGTGGGCCGGGAGCTGGGCCAGGTCGTCGGGGGCGGCACCGGCGTGGATGTGCAGGTTGGTGATCCCAAAGCGGCGCCGGTTCTGCTCCAGCAGCTCGATCGCTTCAGGGTCGCGCTCGAGGGTGTGGACGACTCCCTTGGGCATCAGGCGGGCAATCTCCAGGGCCAGGGCACCGGTACCCCCGCCCACATCCCAAACCAGGGAGTCGGGCCTTGGGCGCAGATGGGCCAGCAGCATCACCCGCAGCTCCATCGGGGTGGGGCTGAAGCCGGGGGCGTCCACAAAGGAACTATCCGGCAGGCCGGGAGTGACGAAATCCCACTGGTAGGAATCGGCAGGTGCGCGCAGGTCCATCACCGGGCCCCTATGCGGCCACAACCTTCACCGTATCAGCGATCTGGCCAGGCCAAAGGCTGGCCTGCCCCTGGAGCCAGGCGGCGCGGGCGGGATCGATCCGCTCGCCCGGCACCAGCAGTGGAATG
>ERZ1673962.1209-NODE-1209-length-13146-cov-4.124895_pt1 | contig 13146 bp, 8 predicted proteins | sample MGYA00580188_ERZ1673962 | MGnify/ENA primary metagenome ERZ1673962 (study PRJEB41334, sample SAMN05608104) | rock metagenome | biome: terrestrial subsurface; feature: shale formation; material: shale | place: USA: Pennsylvania ... | reverse complement strand
AAAAAGGATCGAACGGGTTCGCTTGACTCATGATTTTTACATGTCGCTTGATTGGCACTTGACCGATTTGAAACAGTCGGATCACGCCATACAGCCCATCCTTTTTAAACCAGCCATGGAAAATCCATTGCCCTTGATAGTTTAGAAAGTACTTGTGTGCGATCCATTTACGCCCCTTGTTTGGGTGACGCCTGACTGACCATCGCCATAACGCTAGAAACACCTGATGGCCAACATAGCCGAAGGTTTGTTTAGCAACACAATGGCGATAGAAATTCGCCCATCCTCGTAGTTTTGGATTCATCATCTTGATGAGATCGGCTACTGGGATTGTTGCGTGTTTTCTGATGAGGTCACGCATGTTTCGTAAGAATGATAATACGTTGGACTTGCTCGGTTTAATGAGCAGTTTTCCTTTGTACTTTCTGGCGTTAAAGCCAAGAAAGTCAAAGCCATCATTAATATGAGTCACATGCGTTTTCTCTTCAGAAAGCGTTAAACCTCTTTCTTGTAAGAAAGTCATCAGTTGCGGCTTAATGTCATTCACAAAAACTTCCTTTGAAGACCCAGTGATAACAAAGTCGTCAGCATAACCTATAAAGTTGACTCTGCTGCCTGTTTTGCGAGCGATAGACTTAGTTAACTTTTCTAGTCCGACAAGAGTAAGTAACATCAGGGTGGGTGAAATTATCCCGCCTTGTGGTGTTCCCTCTGCCGTTTTGTAGAACAGCCCCTTGTCTATATAGCCACATCCCAGCCATTGCTTGAGCATCCTTTTGTCTGTCGGGATATTATCAAGTAGCCACTGGTGACCTATCTTGTCAAAACAAGCTTTGATATCCCCCTCAAGAACCCATTGTGCTGCTCCCTTTTTGCATAGGCATTTGAAGCACTGCTGTATTGCATCGGCTGCGCTTCGATTGGGTCTAAACCCATAGCTGTTAGGGTCGGCAATTGTTTCAGATATAGGTTCTAGTGCGAGAAGGTGTAACGCTTGTTGCGCTCGGTCTATCATACACGGGATACCTAATGGTCTAAGCTTGCCGTTTTTCTTTGGGATATAGATTCTTCTGAGCGGTTTGGCTCGATAGCCTTTTCTGCTCAGTAAGCTGACTGCCGCCATTCGACGTGCATCGGTGTTCCAGATGTCGCCGTCAATTCCTGGCGTTTTACTGCCTTTGTTTTGTGATACTCGACGAACAGCGAGAAGTTTTGCTGCTTTCGAGTGAGTCAGTATCCACTGTAGTGCTTTTGCCTTACCGTGTTTACCTTCTCGGATTGCTTTTGCAATGCGCATCTGGAGCCTTAACACATGACGCTCAACCGCTTTCCAGTCGATGGATTGCCATTGGGCGCTGCCAGAAGGGGCACTCACTTCATGAGAAGAGATCATCTGCGTTCCTTCTTAAATAAAGTTTTCCAAATCATCTTGCAATGGGAGACCAGTTGGAAGTGGGCACACTTTCGTGTCAGACATTCGTCTGTATCTGCATCATTACAATGCAGCATTCGCTTTTTCCAACCTCCTTTACCAGCACCGCTATCGGCTCTCTTCACAGACAGCTTTCCCGAAGGAACGATACTGGCTTACCGTGTTCCGCATGTCGCGCAATATCAGGGTAGATGCCCACTATAGATGTATGGACTCCTCTCCCCCCAGGGAGTACGGTACAGATACATCTGATAAAACTGTGGAGAGCAGATATGGAAGACAATCTTTTACTTGCAATCGACTTAGCGAAAAACTCATTTCAAGTTTGCTATATGAGAAACAACGGTGAAGTTCTTTTAAACAAAGCTATTAGTCGTAACAGTTTGATTAAACTGCTAACTGGAAAGAAGAGGTTTTCCTTGGTAGCCATGGAAGCTTGTGGTGGTGCTCACTATTGGGCCCGCTTAGCCAAAGGAAACGGCCATGAGGTAAAAATCATCCAACCTCGATCAGTTAAAGGGCTACAACTTAAGCAAAAGACGGATAAGAACGATGCTTATGCAGTAGGTGTTGCTGCTCTTCTCCCTCATATATTCAGTTGTAATTTGATGTCTGAAGATGAGCAAGGGTTGCAGTGCTTAGATCGAGCTCGAGCATTACAATTAGCACAGCGAACAGCTCTCAGTAATCAGATGCGTGGGTTCCTAAACGAATATGGCATCGTGTTGCCTAAAGGAATAGCCCCTTTAGTAAAACGGATCCCAGGAATATTAGAAGATGCCGAAAATGGCTTGCCTGATAGTTTACGCCAGGTACTAGCTTCACAAGCTGATATCCTAGCGATGCAAACAGAACAAATAGAATACTACGACTGTTTGATTGCAGAACACATCAAACAAAACAAAATTTGCCAAAAGCTGAGTAAACTGGAGGGTGTCGGCCCAATTGTAGCGTTAGGTCTAATGATACGTTTAGGTGACGGTAAGAATTTACACACAGTAGGGATGCATCTGCTTGTATTGGATTAACACCGAAACAACACTCTACAGGTGGTAAAGAACGGATTGGGCATATTTCTAAAAGTTGTGCAGATAAGCGCTTGAGAAGTCTCTTGTATCAAGGAGCAATGTCCATAGTGTACAAAGTAACACTTCGTGCTCCAACAACAGAGAAAGAACGATGGCTAAAATCTATCGTAGAGCGGCGTGGTAAGAAAATAGCCGCAATAGCTATGGCAAATAAAACTGTTAGAACAGCCGTTGCACTCATAAAAAGTGATAGTGACTACCAACCATTGCCGATTCAAGCGTAATTATCGTTAAATAAAATTTTAATTCAATGGCTTGCATAAAATAAAGCGATAAGAAAACCAATGGAATTCAGCTCCGCACTAAAGTATTCGGATACTGCACTATAGACTTGAACCATTGGGGCGAACACATCAAAGGGCAGGAATAGCTATCCAAAAAGAGCCCGTATATAAGTGCGCAACTATCGTCATATTTTAAAGGCATTGATTAAAACGAGGAGTCCATATAAGTGCGGAGAGTGCAGTGACCACGAAAAAGTACTGTCCAACCTCTTTCCAACTCTCATTGCCTTTTGGCTACAGCGTAATAACCACTTCCGCTGCTTCATCATATAACGCACCTTGAATGGATTCACATATGTTCATCATACTGACTACCTAGCACTTACCCGAATTGTGGTTTTCAGGAGGAACGTCCTCTCACGATTCTTTTCCCACTCAGCCCAACTGCCAAGTTTCGTTACATTGTCCGAGCCGCTGCTTTATTCAGGCTCGTAGGTTCATCTGGTGATACAGACGGTTCACTCATAAAGCGGTGAACAACGCTTCATACGACTTCAGGTCGCACGGACAGAAATGGTTTAGAGTATTTACTTAAATTAGCAAAGGACGAATAACTTCTGGTATGGAAACTCAGTGTCCAATCTAACAGGAGCAATTTAGTTAATAGAAATGCAGCTTCATCGCGACGCTCTATATGTATTGGCTTAACAAAGGTGCTGCCAGCTTCAATGCAATACCACACATGATGCATGAAATCGCAGAATCTAAAATTCGCCATGTTCTTGGCTTACTAAAAAGTGGGATCAACTTGTTAGCCAAATACACTAATCCATAAAACCAGCCCCCTGATGCGATCAGTGCCCCTATAACAAACAATAGTTTTTCATCAGGTTCCATTTGAGCAGTCACGCCCCCGAGTATCACCACCGTATCCAGATATACATGTGGATTTAAAAAAGTGATAGCCATCGCCATTAAAACGACTTTTAACCAACTCTGGGCAATGTCCGAATTTTCCAACTCTAGGTGACTTGAACCTTTCCAAGCTGATTTTGCAGATTGGTAGCCATACCAGAAAGCTTGGATTGGGCGATTGCGCAGCACGCTTCGACATTGAACCTGAAATCGCACGTGGTGCCGACTCAGTATCGTGATTTGTTGGACGATGCGTTGGCTCAAATTGGCTATCGTCTGCGTGTAGACACACTGGTGCACCCTGCTGAATTGACGCCGGGCGCGACCATGACGGTTCAGGCCTTGCTTGTGAACGAAGGGAACGCGCCACCGTATCAGCACCATTATCTGGCGTATCGATTGGTGAATGAGGACGAAGAAACCGCGTTTTTCAACGTCTCAACCGCAGATGTCATGCGTTGGCTGCCGGGTGAACACGCGACCTCCAGCAGTTTCACTTTGCCTGAAACGATCCCCACCGGCCATTACTACCTTGAGTTGGCCTTGGTCGATCGCCATGCTGAGGCAGAAGTGAATCTGGCCAATGAAGGGTTGCAGGCGTCGGGCTGGTATCGCTTATCTGACGTGACCATTCGTTAGGTCGACAGCCTTCGCCATGCTGTGGTGCGATAGACAGCAGCAAACGAAAAGCGAAAGTGACAGAAGAAAAGCGGGCAATGCCCGCTTTTTTGTACGTTGAGCGTTGAAACGACTTTCTTTGAAGACGCCTTTTTGGGGTTGGAAGACTAAGCCAGTGCTTGCGCCAGCAAGCTGACCGGGTGAATGGTTTCCAGCGCGGTGTTCTCTTCGATTTGCCATTTACAGGTTTCGCAGTCGGTGATCGCAAAATCTGCATCGGAGGCTTTGATCGAGTCAAACAGGTGCGAGCCGATTTTCATCGACACGTCATAGTTCTCTTCTTTAAAGCCATAGGTGCCCGCCAAACCGCAGCATTCGCTATCGAGGACAATCAGTTCTAGGCCCGGAATCATGCGCAGTAACTCAATGGTAAACATCACGTTGCCACTGCGTTCCAAGTGACAAGGCGTGTGATAAACCACTTTGAGGTTGACCGGTTTCATTTTCGGCGCATTGCCATTCATAAACTCTTTCAGCAGGAAGCGCGTGACGTATTCAATGTCGTTGGACACTTGGCTGTTGTCGACGCCGAGCACATGCGGGTATTCCTGTTGCAGCGTGAACGAGCAAGTTGAGGAGGTTGAAATCACTTTGGTGTGATATTCATTGACCGCAGTTTCCATGTTCTTCACGTTCAGCAATGCGTTTTTACGCGCTTTGTCATGAAAACCGTTGGCAATCAAAGGCACGCCGCAGCATTTCTCGTTGTTCAGCAAGCGCACGCCAATATTCATCGCATTCAACACCTTCACCAGATCTTTGCCCAATTGTGGGTGGTTGTAGTTGACGTAGCAGCCATGAAAGTAGGTGACTTGGCGCTGATACAGCGGCTGGCTGGTGCAATTTTGTTTAAACCAGCGACGGAACGTGCCGTGCGAGTATTTCGGCAACGCTTTGTGGTCATGCACGCCGATGGTTTTGTGCATGATTTTTTTCACCAATGGCATCGATGTGGCGAAGTTCACCACTGGTGCAAATGGCGTGGCCAGTGAGCCGAACAGGTCGGTGTGGCTCAGCACGTAGTCACGCATCAGTTTCGGATTGAGCGGTTTCTTGCCATGTTTACCCCGCGCGACGGCGATGATGTCGCCGATTTTCACCCCAGAAGGACACGCGGTTTCGCAGCGTTTGCAGTTGGTGCAGTATTTAAGCGCTTCGTCGTAATATTCCGGGTTTTTAATGCGCAGGCGCTCGCCATCCGGCCCGCACTGTTTCGGGCCTGGGTAATCTGGGTTGGCTTTTGCCACGGGGCAGTACACCGTGCAGACGGTGCATTTAATACATTGGTCAAAGCTGGTATTCAGAGGAGCAGCTTTTGAAAATGGCGCGTTCATGCGAGCACCTCCTGATCGAATGGGTTAGGGTGAGACGCTGACAATTGAGGTTCTAGGCATTGCATGATGGCGTGGTAGGCGGTGCCAATCGCGACGCCGCCACCGCACCCTTCAAACACGGGATCGTATCCCGACAACATGGAGCCGCAGCAGTACAAGTTTTTAATGGTGACGCCGCTGCGCTGTGGGTTCAATTGCGCGTTGGTTTCGACACCGAATGCCATAAAAGGGTGTGAACGGTCGGCAAAGAAGGCCGGATTGCGCCAATCAACGCGTGCTGGTTTATGCGTCACTTGCAAGCCAAAGATCGGTTCTTGGATGGCGTGTTGCTCGGCATGCAACCCTTGGCTGAAATAGCTGCCGGTTGCCATGATGTAGTTGTCAGCGCTGATGGCCATGTCGCGCAGGTTTTGCGTTTGCAGGCTAACCAGACGCTCGCCGTCAAACGTGCCGTTGACCACTTTGTCGCCTTTGAGGTGAATGCCACCCAGCAGCAGGAAGGTGCGACTGAGCGCCTCTTCAATGCGAATACCCAGCAGCGATGGTGGCATGGTCGGCACTTCGTGAAATTGCAGTTGCGTGGTGTCGCGTAGCTTCGTTAGCAGCGTTAGGCCATCGCCGTTGCCCATGATCGCGGGCATGATCACCAAGTCGTTGCGATTGGCTGCACGCATCAAACCATCGCATAGCGCGGTCCACGCGGCATCGTGTTTTAGCAAACGTGCAATGTCGATTGAGCGCAGCTCATTTGGGTTGCGGCGGTATCCGTCAAACCCCGGAATCGACAGGGTGACCGTGTGAATCGGCACACCTTGAAAATCGGGATGCTGGTGAAGGTTATCTTTCAGCATTTGTGGCTGAAAATCGCGATAGCCATCGATCGAAACCACCACAATACGCTCAAACGAAACTTCTTGGCGGTGTTGGTAAACAAATGGCTGCGATAGCCAAGTCGCTTTGAGTGTGCCAAGCGGCGTGATGCGCCCGTGATTGGCCAAATCATCTTGATGCGATAGCGGCACGTTCGCGGTGGCGAGCGTTTGACGAAACCATTCCAGCCCTTTTTGCAGCGTGCTACGACCCACCGTGTTGTACGGATGGGACGGCGCTTGTTGCTGTAATGCGTCGAGGGCATCAAACGGGTGGGTGACCGCGCTGCCATCTGGTAATTTCGCCAGCACATCAATGGAGCCGGAAGAGAAATGTAACGCGCTTTGACCCTGATTGATGAGCACGGTTTTTTTGCCAGCTTGCAGGCTGCGAATTGCAGCGGTATAACCCGCAATGCCCCCGCCGATCACGGCCACATCATAATGCATCATAATTCCGCCTCCTGTTTTTGTTGTTCTGCTTGAGGGTGTTCTGATTGAGCGGGCTGGGGCAGGTCGCTGGCACCGAGTAATCCTTCGTAAATCCAATAGCTGAATTCCGCTTCGCGCAGCGCATCACCCCAGAAAATGGGTTTGATGCCTTTCCAGCGCTCTTCTAGAAAATCGACCAACAATTCACTCGATTGACAGCCATCGACCTGACCATATTCGGAAAACAGGCTGGCCGCACGGTAGATGCACAGTTCGCCCTGACAAGGGCCCATGCCTAAGCGAGTGCGGCGGCGCAGATCGACCAAGTTGTTGACGTCGAGCTGTTTAATCGCGTATTCAATTTCGCCCGCAGTGACCATTTCACATTCACAAATAATCGCTTGGCTCTTGGCATCGTCAGACAAGAATTGCGTGGCGCGTTCACCATGGCGATAAATGGCGGATTCATACACCGGTTTGGCGATGCTGGCGGTTTTCTTGATGGCTTTTGGCGTTTCGTTTGACCCCGGCAGTGGGCGCGTGTGGGTTTCGCACGCCTGAGTGTTGCCCAGTTTCTTCGCCACTAAGTCGGTCGCCCATTCCGCCATTAAGCGGTAGGTCATCAGTTTGCCGCCGGTAATGGTGGTGAGGCCTTTGAGGCCGTCGCGCTCTTGGTGATCGAGCAAAACGATGCCGCGGCTGATATTCCGGCCACTGCCATCGTCATCTACCGAAACCAAAGGACGTACCCCCGCGTAGGCACGCAGTACGCGCGTATTGGCCATGATCGGCGCAAGTTTCGCGCCTTCTGCCAACAGCACATCCACGTCACGTTCGGTGACGTGCAAGTTGTCGATCTGGTCGTAATCAATGTGTTCGGACGTGGTGCCGATAAGTGAAATGGTGTCGCCGGGCACCAGAATGTCGGCATCGGAAGGTTTACGGCAACGGTTGATCACCAAGTTATTGATGCGGTAATCGAGGATCAACAGCGAGCCTTTGGCAGGGAACATCTTGATGTTGAGGTCGGCATATTCGCAGATATGTTGTCCCCAAATGCCCGCGGCGTTGATCACTTCTTTGGCAAAGATTTCAAACTGTTGGTTGGTGCCCAATTGCAAACAGCGTACACCGAGTATGGTATCGCCTTGGCGAATCAAACTGGTGACGATGGTGCGGTTGAACATGCGCGCGCCGTGCTCTTTGGCATCAAGGACGTTCGAGGCACATAAACGGAACGGATCCAGCGTGCCGTCGGGCACTTTCACCGCACCGATCAGCGCCGGGTTCACGTTCGGTTCGAGCGCGAGTGCTTCTTTTGGCGTTAAACGGGTCGCTTCGATACCGGCATTGCCGCAAGCCTGAATAAAGGTGTCTTGAAAGCTGAGTTCGTCTTCAGGCAGGGTAATGAATAGGCCGTCAGTCGCTTCCACACAATGGCGAGCGATGCGTTTGAGCGTTTGGTTTTCTTGAATGCATTCTTTGGCCGATTCTGCATCAGTGACGGCATAGCGCGCACCAGAGTGCAGCAAGCCGTGGTTACGACCCGTGGTGCCGGAGGCGATGTCATCTTTCTCTAACAGAATGCACGCGATGCCTCGCAATGCGCAGTCTCGCATGATGCCTGTGCCGGTCGCGCCGCCGCCAATGATGACAACGTCGGTTTCCATTCGTTGATAAGCCGTCATGACCTTTACCTTATGCAACTTTAATAAACTTACAACTAGTATGTTTTTTTTTATCATTTACGTTCGATATATTGCTCACAAAAGCGCGAACGAGCGTTAAATTGATAGTTTTGGTGATTGTTTCGTGTGGGTGTGGAGAAATTAACCAACAATGTTGCTGGTATTTAACAGGGTTAGGCACATATTTGTTACATGTAAATCGATGAAAACAGGAATAAATTCGCTAACGAGCTGGTCTGATGTGCAAGCGGAGTCAAGAACGTTGTTGGTAAATGAAAACGTATGATGCCTTGTTTAATAAGCAATTGCTCAGTTTATTAGGGTTTTCTTGATTAGAAAATGGCGCGATAAAAACTAACCCTACTGATGAAATGATCAAAATGATGCGCCAATTAACAAAAAACGAGTTTGACATTAACAAACCTGTGCTCGAACGCTCATAAATTTCCTTGTTCGATTTTCGAGAGTGCTCTTCTGTGTCAGATTTGCCCACACAAAGTTTGTGTACATAACTATAAACAGGACTCTTACTTATGACTCGAACAAAACAACATACTCTTTTAGGAGAGTGTATCGCGGAGTTTATCGGCACCGGACTGCTGATTTTCTTCGGTGTGGGTTGTGTGGCAGCACTCGTGCTGACTAGCGCACAATTTGGTCAATGGGAAATCAGTATCATGTGGGGCATGGGCGTTGCCATCGCCATCTACTGTACAGCTGGTGTCTCAGGGGCTCACATTAACCCCGCGGTAACGATCGCTCTGGCCGCTTTCCATGGTTTTGATAAAGCGAAAGTGGTTCCTTATATTGTGGCGCAAGTGCTGGGTGCCTTCTGCTCGGCAGCATTGGTTTACGGCTTGTACAGCAACCTTTTTACCGATTACGAAATCGCGCACAATTTTGTACGTAGCAGCCAAGAAGCATTGGCCACTGCGGGTATCTTCTCGACGTATCCGAATGCTGCCTTGTCGTTTGGCGGTGCGTTCGCGGTCGAATTTACCATTACAGCCGTACTGATGTTTGCGATTTTGGCACTGGGCGACGAAAACAACGGTGCACACCGTAATGCGCTGAACCCACTGTTGATCGGTATTCTGATTGCAATCATCGGCGGCTCGCTTGGTCCACTGACTGGTTTTGCGATGAACCCAGCGCGTGACTTCGGTCCGAAGCTGTTCGCTTACCTGGCCGGTTGGGATTATGCACTGAGCGGCGCCAAAGATATCCCATATTTCATCGTCCCGATTGCAGCGCCAATCTTGGGTGCATGTTTTGGTGCGTGGGCATATCCGAAATTTATCGCGGTTTATCTTCCAACCGTGGGAACGGGCTGTACTATCCCGAACCAGTGTGATGACGTGGAAGAAAGTGAACAATCACACGTCTAAAATGAAAGTAATTCGAAGTTAGCAAGAACGTGAAACTATAAGGAATAAACCATGACTGAGCAGAAATATGTGGTTGCATTAGATCAGGGCACCACCAGCTCGCGAGCTGTTGTATTCGACCACGATGCAAATATTGTGAGCGTTTCTCAGCGTGAATTCACTCAAATCTACCCAGAAGCGGGTTGGGTTGAGCATGATCCAATGGAAATCTACGCGACGCAAAGTTCAACGCTGGTTGAAGCGCTGGGCAAAGCGGGGATCCGTAGTGATGAAGTCGCGGCGATTGGTATTACCAACCAACGTGAAACCACCATCGTTTGGGACAAAGAAACGGGCAAACCGATTTACAACGCGATTGTATGGCAATGTCGCCGTACGGCTGAAATCTGTGAAGAGCTGAAAGCGCGTGACGGGCTAGAAGAGTACATTCGCGAAAACACCGGCTTGGTGCTTGACCCGTACTTCTCGGGCACCAAAATCAAGTGGATTCTGGACAACGTCGAAGGCGCACGCGAAGCCGCTGAATCGGGCAAACTACTGTTTGGTACCGTCGATACATGGTTGGTGTGGAAAATGACCCAAGGTCGCGTACACGTGACTGATTACACCAACGCATCGCGTACCATGCTGTTTAACATCAACTCACTGCAGTGGGATGAGAAGATCCTGAAAGAGTTCGGCATTCCGCTGGCAATGATGCCAGAAGTGAAGCGCTCTTCAGAAGTGTACGGCCAAACCAACATCGGTGGTAAAGGCGGTACGCGTATTCCAATCGCAGGGATTGCGGGTGACCAACAAGCGGCGCTGTACGGCCAAATGTGTGTGAAAGCGGGTCAAGCGAAAAACACCTACGGCACAGGCTGCTTCCTGCTGATGAACACCGGTCAGGAAAAAGTGACGTCAAGAAATGGTCTGCTGACGACTCTGGCTTGTGGTCCGAAAGGCGAACCGGCTTACGCACTGGAAGGTGCAGTATTCATGGGCGGCGCTTCTATTCAGTGGCTGCGTGATGAGCTAAAACTGATCTTTGATGCGCACGACTCAGAATACTTCGCCACCAAAGTAGACACGTCAAACGGTGTGTACGTGGTGCCTGCATTCACGGGCCTTGGCGCACCATATTGGGATGCTTACGCACGTGGCACCATTGTGGGCCTGACTCGCGGCGTGAACTCAAATCACATCATCCGTGCAACGTTGGAAAGTATTGCTTACCAAACTCGTGACGTCCTAGATGCGATGCAAGCAGACTCCGGCATTCGCCTGTCTGCACTGCGTGTGGATGGCGGTGCGGTTGCCAACAACTTCCTGATGCAGTTCCAATCTGATGTGTTGGATACCGAAGTACATCGTCCAAAAGTCACTGAAGTCACAGCACTGGGTGCCGCTTATTTGGCGGGCTTGGCTGTTGGTTTCTGGGATGACTTGGAAGAACTGAAAGATAAAGCCGAAATTGATCGCAGTTTTGAACCTCTCCACGATGAAGAGAAACGTCAACGTCGTTACAAAGGTTGGAAACGCGCGGTGAAATGTGCGCAAGCATGGGCTGAGTTACATCACGAAGAAGAGTAATGTAACAACCATTGTGTGAATGACCGTTTCTTCGTAGGGGGGAAGCGGTTATCGGGGAAAAGTAAAAGCCCGGGCAATTGCCCGGGCTTTTTTTACACGTCTTTTTTTATTTTTATTTAAGCGGCGTTTTGCACACCTTCGGCTTTGTCAGCCTTCTTTTCTTGCTGCATTTTGAACAGGAAATATACGTTAACGCACGCAATGAACGCGTTGGTCGCGACCACTGGCCATGCGTTAATCATCAAACCGTACACAACAAATAGTGCGCAGCCGATAAAGTTCAAAACGCGAAGTTTGACGATGTCTTTCATCGTAAGTGAGATAGCCACGCCGATTGATGCCGCGTAGCCCATGATTTCAACCATGTTCATGTCCATTTTTTGACCCTCTTTAAGTTTGCCGAACAGTGTCAGTGTCGGTACCAATCTTCTCGTCGTGAGATAAGTGAGGATGCTCCATGCCTCGAATGGTTCGGTTGTTTTCTATGATTACTATCACAACAGGGTTATTGTGATAAAACCCTCAAAAACGAGTTCGGTGAAGGTTAGCGATTACGCAAACGTTTAATGCTGTTCACAGTTTTGTCATTACCCAATTCTGTTGGTATAAAAAGTAAGCAAAAGGGCAGGGGGCGGGTGAAGCTAACGATGCGTGTCTGTAGAGCGTTTGAAGTGGGCATTCGGAAAGGGATATTCACTAGGTGATTTCGTACAACCCGACCAACGAGCCATTTGAGATCAACGACAAGAACGGGCGCAACTTTAAGATGATTAGCAAAGCCATCGCGCCAGTGTTTAAGAAGATTTTTTGATATGAAGCCACCTGTGAGAGCAGGTGGCTTTTTGGTTGGGTGGCGTTGAATACTTGTTATACCGCTTCGATTGGCTTGCTAGAAGCGATTAAAACTTTATGAGCTAAGAAGTTAGCTATACCGAATCAACTTGAAGATGCAGGCTTGAGAACCTGAAAATTATCATTAATTCGAGATGCCAAAGAGCCTGCGATCTCTGGAAGAGTCACAGTAAAAAATTGGTCTATTGCCGCCTTGAAGTCCCGTTTACTTTTGAAGTAAACGTTGTTCCTCGACTTCTCATTCATTACTTTCCAAAGCCGCTCTATTGGATTGAGGTTTGGGCTGTAAGGTGGAAGATAATGCAGCTCGATATTGAGGACAAATGCCGCATCTCTGACCAAGTCACTACGGTGATATCCCGCACCATCTAAAATGATATGAAGCTTATGAGCTAACGGATAACTCTCTCTTAACTTACAGAAAAAGCGAACTATCGTTTCACTGTTAATGCTCTCATAATCATCAATAATAGTAGCTCCGATATCTGACAGGTTCAGTGCGCCAAGAATGTTCAATCGACTGCGATTTCCCGTTGTTTCAATCACTTTATCTTGACCAGTTCGTATCCAGCCATGAGATATTTTTGTTGATAGGGTTGGGTGAACAGCATCGATAAAGACTATCGATTCATCCTCGTCACAACTTGCCTTTAGCGCTTCGTAAGCATCTATGA
>ERZ1673962.1207-NODE-1207-length-13154-cov-3.232995_pt1 | contig 13154 bp, 10 predicted proteins | sample MGYA00580188_ERZ1673962 | MGnify/ENA primary metagenome ERZ1673962 (study PRJEB41334, sample SAMN05608104) | rock metagenome | biome: terrestrial subsurface; feature: shale formation; material: shale | place: USA: Pennsylvania ... | reverse complement strand
AAAAGAGCGGAACGCCGTTCTGCTCGCCCATAACTACATGACGCCGGAAATCTTCCACTGCGTCGGCGACATTATGGGCGACTCACTGCATCTGGCGAAAGAAGCCGCGCGCGCGGAAGCGGACGTCATCGTCCAGTGCGGCGTGCATTTCATGGCCGAGACCTCGAAAATCCTGAGCCCGGAAAAGACCGTGCTCATTCCCGACAGCCGGGCGGGCTGCTCGCTCGCCGAAGGGATTACGGGCGCGGATGTGCGCGCGCTGAAAGCGAAATATCCGGGCGTGCCCGTCGTCACCTACGTCAACACGACGGCGGAAGTGAAAGCGGAAAGCGACATTTGCTGCACCTCCTCCAATGCGGTGCAGGTGGTGGAGAGCCTCGGCGTGCCGGAGGTCATCATGATCCCGGACCAGTATCTCGCCATGAATGTGGCCGCCCAGACCAATGTGAAGATCCATACCTATGCAGGCTCCTGCGAAGTGCATGAGCGCTTCACGCCGGAAGAGCTGCGCGCCTACCGCGAGGACGATCCGTCCATCGTCATCATCGCGCACCCGGAATGCCCGCCGGATGTGGTGAAGGAAGCCGATTTCTCCGGCTCCACCTCCGCCATGATCAATTGGGTGAAGGTCAACAAGCCGAAGAAAGTGGTGATGGTGACTGAATGCTCGATGAGCGACAATGTGGCCGCGGAGACGCCGGAGGTGGAATTCGTGCGCCCCTGCAATCTCTGCCCGCATATGAAGCGGATCACGCTGCCGAACATTCTCGATGCGCTGGTTTACATGCATGAGGAAGTGACGGTCGATCCGGCTTTGGCCGCGCGGGCGCGGGCCGCCGTCGAGCGGATGATCAATCTGCCCGTCTGAGCGGGCGCACTTTAAGGGCCTCTCAAGCGGAGGCTCTTAAAGAGGCGAAAAAGCGGGGCACGCGCGTGGCCGCACTTCCTGAAATTTCCGATGCCGGCGATGTGCTGATCGCGGGCGGCGGGCTTGCCGGGCTTTTCACGGCGCTGAAGCTCGCGCCCTTGCGCGTGACGGTGCTGGCGGCTGCGCCCATCGGCAATGGCGCCTCCTCCGCCTGGGCGCAAGGGGGGATTGCCGCAGCCATTCATGAAGGCGACACGGCCGAGGCCCATGCCGCGGACACGGTGGCGGCGGGCGCCGGGCTCGTCGATCCCGCCATTGCCCAGCTTCTGGCCCGCGAGGCCCCGGCGCGCATTGCCGATCTTCTGCAGCTCGGCGTCCCCTTCGACCGGGACCTTGAAGGCAAGCTCGCCGTGGGCCTGGAAGCCGCGCATAGCCAGGCGCGCATCGTCCATGTGGAAGGCGACAAGGCAGGCAAGGCGATCATGGAAGCGCTGATCGCCGCCGTGCGCGCCGCCCCTTCCATCCGCATCATCGAACATGCCGAAGCTTATGAACTCATATCCGCGGGCGGGCGGATCTCAGGCGTTCATGCGCTGGTGAGCGGGAAGCGTGTCTCTTTCCTCGCGCGGGCCACGGTGCTTGCCACCGGGGGCACCGGCGCGCTTTATGCCGTGACCACCAACCCGGCGGAAGCGCGCGGGCAGGCGCGGAAATCGCCGATCCTGAATTCGTGCAGTTTCACCCGACCGCCATTGCCGCGGATAAAGACCCCGCCCCGCTCGTGACCGAAGCCTTGCGCGGCGCAGGCGCGGTGCTGACCGATGCGGCGGGCCAGCGCTTTACGGACGAGCTTGCCCCGCGCGATCAGGTGGCCCGCGCGATCGGCGCGCGCATTACACGCGGGGAAAAAGTTTTCCTCGATGCGCGGGCAGCCGTGGGGGATAAGTTCCCCGCCGCCTTTCCCACCGTCTATGCCCATTGCCGCGCGCTCGGCATCGACCCGGTGCTTGAGCCCATTCCCGTTGCCCCGGCGGCGCATTATCACATGGGCGGCGTGCGCACGGATGCGGAGGGGCGCAGCTCCCTTGCCGGGCTTTGGGCCTGCGGGGAAGTGGCCTCCACCGGCGCGCATGGGGCGAACCGGCTTGCCTCCAACTCGCTTTTGGAAGCGGTGGTCTTCGGCGCGCGCGTTGCCGAAGACATTATGAATGCGCAGCTGCCCTCCCCCGCCCTTAGCGCGCAAGAAGCGGAGATGGCAGCGCCCGAAAGCGCGCATCTGCCGCTCCTTCAGCGTCTGCGCCGACGCATGAGCGCCAAGGTGGGCGTGGTGCGCGAGGCGGGCGGCCTTAGCCAAGCGCTGGAGCTGATCGAGATGTTACGCGCGGAAGCTGCGGGGCCCGCCCGCACGCTCAGCGCCTTCGAGAACCCGGCGATTGCCGCCCATCTCATGACGCGCGCTGCGCTTGCCCGCGAAGAAAGCCGGGGCGGCCATTACCGCAGCGATTTTCCCGAGACGCGGCCCGGCTGGGCGCATCGCAGTCTGCTTTATCTCACCCCGTCTCACGATCCTATGCCCGCACAAGAAGGAACCAAGGCATGAGTGCCCGCCCCATCGACCCCTTGCCGCAGCTCCTCATCGAAGGAGCGGTGAAAGCCGCGCTTGTGGAAGATCTCGGCCGGGCCGGCGACATCACGACGGAGGCGACGGTGCCCGCGAATGCCGAGGCCATGGTCGTTATGCGCGCGCGCCAGGCCGGCACGATTGCAGGTCTCGATGCGGCGCGCACCGCCTTCCGCCTTGTCGATGCGGGGCTGCGCTGCGCGGTGCAAAAGCCGGACGGCTCGGACGTTCAGCCCGGCGACACGATCATGGCGATCGAGGGCAAGGCCCGCTCGATCCTGACGGGAGAGCGCGTGGCGCTGAATTTCCTCGGCCACCTTTCAGGCATTGCCACGACGACGCGCGCCATGGTGCGGGCGGTGGAAGGCACGGGCGCGCGCATCTGCTGCACGCGCAAGACGACGCCCAATCTGCGCGCCTTCGAAAAATATGCGGTGCGCTGCGGCGGCGGGGCCAATCACCGTTTCGGCCTCGATGACGGGGTGCTGATCAAGGACAACCACATTGCCGCAGCCGGCGGCATTACCGCCGCCATCAAAAGCGCGCGCGCCCATATCGGCCATATGGTGAAGATCGAGATCGAGGTGGACACGCTCGATCAGCTTTCAGAAGCGCTGGAAGCGGGCGCGGAAGTCATCATGCTCGACAATATGGGCCCGGCCGAACTGAAAGAGGCTGTGGCGCTGACCGGCGGGCGCGCGGTGCTTGAAGCCTCGGGCCGGGTAACGCTTGAAAGCGTGCGCGCCATTGCCGAAAGCGGCGTCGATATCATTTCAGCAGGCTGGATCACCCATTCCGCGCCCTGCCTCGATATCGGCCTCGATTACGAGACGGCGCTTTAGGCTTCCCCCGCCTCTTGTTCCCTTGCGTCAACGCGCCCTTGCCGCCGTGCCCCTCGACAGGATGCGGGGGGCCTTTAAGATGCTCCCCATAAAAATATAAAGGGGAGATGTCATGAGTGACGCAAAAGGGCGCAAGTCCATTTTCATTACCGGGGCGGCAAGCGGCATGGGCCGGGAGACCGCGAAGCTTTTTGCCGAAGGCGGCTGGTTCATCGGCGCTTATGACGTGAACGAAGAAGGTCTTGCCTCGCTGCAAAAAGAGCTGGGCTCTGCAAATTGCCTCACGCGCAAGCTCGATGTGACGAATAAGGCGGATTTCGACGCCGCCCTTGCCGAATTCGGAAAAGCGACGGGCGGCACGCTCGATCTGATGTTCAACAATGCCGGGATCGGGCGCGGCGGGCTTTTCGATCAGATGTCATATGAAGACATCATGGCCGTGGTGAATGTGAATTTCATCGGTGTGCTGAACGGCATCCATGGCGCCTTGCCGCTTTTGAAAGCAACGCCCAATTCTCTCTGCTTCACCACCTCTTCTTCCTCCGCGACCTACGGGATGCCCGGCATTGCCGTTTATTCGGCAACGAAACACGCGGTGAAAGGACTGACCGAGGCGCTTTCCATCGAGCTGCGCCTTTACGGGGTGCGGGCGGCAGACACGCTGCCCGGCCTCATCGACACGCCCATTCTGCCGGAAGGGACGGCTGCCGCCGCGCCCAAGGAAGGCATGTTCCGCGCCATTCCGCCCATCGAGGTCGCAAAAGCCGTTTGGGCCTCCTATCACGACGAGCCGGAGCGGCTGCACTGGTTCGTGCCCAAAGAGATCGGCGATCTGGACAAGGCCTCCGCGCTCGATCCGGAAGGCACGCGCGATGAGCTTGCCAAGACCGGACCGATCGCGGCGTTGCTGGAGCAAATCTAAAGGGATTGGTGGATGACGAACCGCCGCCCTGTCTCGGGGTGGTCGGCCAATGAGACCGGAATGCCCGAAGGCATCCCAGGCATGCAGCCCGTCATCCTGCAAGAAACTGCCGAAAGACAAAAGCCGGCGCATTGAGATGTATCAATGCCCGGCTTTTTCAATTTGAAATCAGGAATTCTTTCCGCGAGGCCGCTGCCTTAGGAGCGGGCCTCGGAGGTGGTGTTCCGGTAGAAGATGTGGCGGCCGATCTTCGTGACCTTATAAAGCTGCCCTGCCCAGACCGGATTGACGTAATCGGCATGGTAATGGGTCACGCCCTCGCCGATCACCGGCTCGCGGATCATGCCCATCAGCACATGCTGGGCGGTGCGCTGGGCCTTGCGCCAGGCGAGCTTGTCGCTCGGGTCCTTGGACATGCCATCGCAGGTGAAGGAGAACTGGCAACCAGTCAGCCGCTCGGAACCCTGATAAACCACTTCGCAGATGGAATTGGGATAACGGGTGGAGGCGACGCGGTTCAGCACCACTTCGGCCACGGCCAGACGCCCGGCATAGCTCTCGCCGCGGGCTTCATAATAAAGGCCGGTGGCGAGGCACTTGCGCTCCTTGGCAAAATCGAGCGCGGCACGGCGGATGCTCGTATCCGTCACAGGCCCGGCTTTGAGGGCCGAGGACAAGCTGGCCAGCGTCAAGGGGCTGCCCACGGCCGCGCCGGCGGAAGCCAGCGGCCTATCTTCGGCGGAAAGCGCCAGAACCGGCCCTTTTTCAGGCGCGGTTGCTGCATCCGCAGGCCCGCCCGTCAGCGCTTCGGCATGGAAGGAAAGGGCGAGCGCCGTCACACCGGCCAATCCAAGGCCCGTGTGGACTAAATTACCTGCCCAGCTTTTGAAATCCACGAAGTCGAGCAATCTCAGCATCGTCTCACCGCTTTCCGTCTATAGGCGCTTCTGCGTTGTTACGCTTGTTGCGTCATACCGGCGGCGATCTCATTCTGAGACGTCCGTCCGGGGTTTTCCTTTTCCCCTGCAAGGCCGATGCCCGGCGGGGACCCCCTAACTGTCGATGAGGGCGAGTAACATAAAGAATCTGGGGCGGCAACACACAAAAGATGTGCCTATGTGACGCATCACAAGTCATTGATTTCAAAGGATTATGTTCGATTTTGGGCTGATTTAGGGCAAAGCCGGGGCGACTCAATAGGTTAACGCATCCGCTAAAATGCGACCCTATGACCACATAAATTTTAAGGTTTTGCGAAACCGGATTCTAACCCAAAAGGCCTGAGTTATATTGTCCGTAAACAGACAATAAGACTGACCGAAAGGGCCTCAGGCGTCCCGCTCGACCTGCGCGACGGCGGCCTGGGCCGCTGCCAGCCGGGCAATCGGCACCCGGTAAGGCGAGCAAGAAACATAGTCGAGCCCATGATCGGCGCAAAAGCGGATGGAGGCGGGATCGCCCCCATGTTCACCGCAAATGCCCATCTTCATGCCGGGCCGGGTGGCCCGCCCGCGCTCGGCGGCGATGGCAATGAGCTCGCCCACCCCCTCCCGGTCCAGCGAGACGAAGGGGTCCTGCTCCAGAATACCGTTGGTGAGGTACTCGTTGAGGAAGGAGGCGGCATCGTCCCGGCTGATGCCGAAGGCGGTCTGGGTGAGATCGTTCGTGCCGAAGGAGAAGAACTCGGCGGTTTCAGCGATCTTGCCGGCCTGGAGCGCGGCGCGGGGCAGCTCGATCATGGTGCCGACCGAATAATCGAACCGGGCGCCCTTTTCCTTCATGACCGCTTCGGCCACCGCATCGATGCGGGGCTTGAGGAAATCGAGCTCGTTTTTCGTGGCGACCAGCGGCACCATGACCTCCGGCACGACGGGGGCGCCCGTCTGCTCACCGGCCAGGAGCGCGGCTTCGAAAATGGCGCGGGCCTGCATCTCGTAAATTTCAGGGTGAGAAACGCCGAGCCGGCAGCCCCGGTGGCCGAGCATGGGGTGGAATTCGGAAAGCTGCCCCAAGCGCCGCTTCAGCTTTTCCGGGTCGAGCCCGGCCTGGGCGGCGACTTCCTCCACCTCTTCTTCCGTGTGAGGGAGGAACTCATGCAGTGGCGGATCGAGCAGGCGGATCGTGACGGGCAGGCCCTTCATGATCTCGAAAAGCTGGCGGAAATCGTCCCGTTGCATGGGCAGGATTTTATCCAGCGCCTTTTTCCGGCCCGCGGAATCGTCCGCCACGATCATCTCCCGCACGGCCAGGATGCGCTCATCCTCGAAGAACATATGTTCGGTGCGGCAAAGACCGATGCCTTCCGCGCCGAACTTGCGCGCGGTCTTGGCATCATGAGGGGTTTCGGCATTGGTGCGCACCTTGAGCTTGCGGATCTTGTCCGCCCATTCCATGAGCTGCGCGAAATCGCCGGAAAGCTCCGGCTGGCGCGTCGGCACCGCGCCCTTGATGATCTGCCCGGCCGAGCCGTCGATGGTGATGAGATCGCCCTTATGGAACGTACCGCCCATCACGGACATGGTCTGACGGGCATAATCGATGCGCAGGGAACCGGCGCCGGAAACACAGGGCTTGCCCATGCCGCGCGCCACCACGGCGGCATGGCTCGTCATGCCGCCCCGCGTCGTCAGAATGCCGGCGGCCGAATGCATGCCGTGAATGTCTTCCGGGCTCGTCTCGATACGCACGAGAATGACGTCCTCGCCGTGCGACTTCATGTCGGCGGCTTCATCGGAGGAAAAGACGATCTTGCCGCTTGCCGCGCCCGGCGAGGCAGGCAGGCCCGTTGCCACGATGTTGCGCGGGGCGTCGGGGTCTAGCGTCGGGTGCAAAAGCTGGTCGAGCGAGGAGGCATCGACGCGGCCGATCGCTTCTTCCTTGCTGATCAGCCCTTCCTTGACCATATCGACGGCGATTTTGATCGCCGCCTTGGCCGTGCGCTTGCCGTTCCGCGTCTGCAGCATCCAGAGCTTACCGGCCTGCACGGTAAACTCGATGTCCTGCATGTCCCGGTAATGGGCTTCAAGGCGCTCGAAAATGGCTCTCAGCTCGGTATAGGCTTCCGGCATCGCCTCTTCCATGGAGGGCTTGGTTTCCTTGCCCGCCTCGCGCGCCGCTTTCGTCAGGCTTTGGGGCGTGCGGATGCCCGCCACCACATCCTCGCCTTGCGCATTGATGAGAAACTCGCCGTAAATCAGTTTTTCGCCCGTGGAAGGATTGCGCGTGAAGGCAACGCCGGTCGCGCTTTGCGTGCCCATATTGCCGAAGACCATGGCCTGCACATTGACCGCAGTGCCCCAGCTATCGGGAATATTGTGGAGGCGGCGATAGGTTTTCGCGCGCACATTCTGCCAGGAGCCGAAAACCGCGCCAATGGCGCCCCAAAGCTGCGCCGTCACATCCTGGGGGAAAGGCTCTTCAAGTTCTTCTTCCACCAGGCGCTTGTAGCGGGTGATAACTTCTTTCCAGTCTTCGGCGGAAAGGTCCGTGTCGAGATAATACTCGTTCTCCTCCTTGAAGATATCGAGGATCTCTTCGAAGGAATGATGGTCGAGCCCCATCACCACATCCGAGTACATCTGGATGAAGCGGCGGTAGCTGTCATAGGCAAAGCGCTCATCGCCCGCTTTTTCCGCGAGGCCCTTCACCGTCTCGTCGTTGAGGCCGAGATTGAGCACCGTGTCCATCATGCCGGGCATGGAGGCGCGCCCGCCGGAGCGCACAGAGACAAGAAGCGGGTTCGCCGGATCGCCGAAACGCGCGCCGACGATCTCGCCCACATGGGTAAGCGCTGCCTCGGCTTGGGCTTCAAGACCTTCCGGATATTGGCGGTTATTGTCGTAAAAGGCGGTGCAGACTTCCGTCGTGATGGTGAAGCCGGGGGGAACGGGCAGACCCAGATTGCTCATCTCGGCAAGGTTCGCCCCCTTGCCGCCCAGAAGATCGCGCAGGCCCGCGTGCCCCTCGGCAGTGCCGTCGCCGAACGCGTAAACCCATTTATGCGTGTCTGCCATTTTCGCTGTCCGTCTTTGACGCTTTTACGTTTGACGCTTTGACCTGGCGGCTCTCCGCCCTGCTGGGTGCCCGCCGCTTCCCCGAACCGAAGACCGTCACCCCGGGTCCCGTCCCGAGGGGCCATGAAACTTCGCATCGCGGTGCGAGGGCGAATGGACCCCGGCATAAAGCCGGGGTGACACCCGTTATATATGGCAGGTGCCCTACCCTTCGATCCGCGAGAAATCCGCCACGGCGCCCGTCGCCGCCCGGATACCGCTGAGAAGATTAAGCCGATTCTCGCGAATCTCCGCCTCCGGCGCGTTCACCGTCACCTTATCGAAGAAGGCATCGACCGGGGCGCGCAATTTCGCAAGAGCGGACATGGCATTTGCAAAATCTTCCGCCTCTATGGCCCTTGCCGCCTCGCTGCGGGCGCTTTCAAGGGCGGCGTGCAGCGCCTTTTCTTCCGGCTCTTTCAAAAGCCCGGCATCCACCGCGCCATCGAAGCTGCGCCCATCCTTCTTCTCCTCGGCCTTGAGGATGTTCACCGCGCGCTTGAACCCGGCGAGCAGGTTCGCCCCGTCATCGGTTTTCAAGAAGTCACCTAGAGCCTCGACGCGTTTCACGATGAGAACGAGATCGTCCTGGCCTTCCAGCGCGAAGACGGCATCGACGAGGTCGTGCCGTGCGCCCTGTTCGCGCAGGTGGACTTTGAGGCGGTCTGCGAAGAAAGAGAGGAGATCTTTTGCAGCTGCGGGCCCCTTCCCTCGCCAGTCGAAACCAGAATGAGTGAAAATCGTCATTGCATTTGCGAATGCTGTTTCTCTTAACGGCATTCGCAATTGCCGTTCTAAGAGCACACGCACAATGCCTAACGCCGCTCTACGCAACGCATATGGGTCTTTGGAGCCGGTCGGCTTTTCGTCAATTCCCCAAAACCCGACAAGCGTATCGAGCTTATCGGCCAGCGCGACAGCCTGAGCGACCGGGCCTTCGGGCAAATCATCCGCCGGGCCTGCGGGGCGGTAATGTTCGGCAATGGCATCAGCGATGTCGGCATCGAGGCCTTCAGCAAGCGCGTAATAACGGCCCATCTGGCCCTGCAGCTCCGGGAACTCATAGACCATGCCGGAGACGAGATCGGCTTTCGCAAGCAGGCCGGCCTTTTCGGTCTTCGCCTTATCGCAGCCCGGGATGAAAGCGGAAAGCTCACCTGCGAGTTTCGAGACGCGCTCCGCCTTTTCGCCCACCGTGCCAAGCTTAGCGTGGAAGACCACGTCTTTCAGTTTCGGCAGGAAATCTTTTTCGAGGCTCTTCTTCTTGTCTTCCTGCCAGAGGAATTCGGCATCGGCGAAGCGGGCGCGCAGGACGCGCTCATTGCCGTTGATAATAGCAGCGCCCCCATCTTCGGCGATGAGGTTGGAGGCGAGGATGAAGCGCGGCGCCATTTTGCCGTCCGCGCTTTTCAGTGTGAAATATTTCTGGTTCTCGCGCATGGAAAGGGAGAGCACCTCGCCCGGCACCTCCATGAAGCGCTCATCGATCTTGCCCATCAGCACGACCGGCCATTCGACGAGCCCTGCCACTTCGCGCAGGAGCGCCTCATCCTCCACAAGCTCGAGGTTCTGGGCATGGGCGAGATTTTTTGCGTCTTCCCAGATCGTGCGGGCGCGCAGCGCGGGATCGAGCATGACTTTGGCGTCATGCAGCTTTTTCTCGTAATCCTCGAAGCGCTTCACCTTGATGGGCGCGGGGCCCATGAAACGGTGGCCATAGGTCGTATCGCCCGCCTTGATGCCGTCCACCTCGAACGGCACCACTTCGCCGTCGAAGGTGCAGAGGATCGAGTGCAGCGGGCGCACCCAGCGCAGGCTCCCCTCGCCCCAGCGCATCGACTTCGGCCAGGGGAAGGTGCGGATGATCTGCGGCACGATTTCGCCGATGAGACCGGGCAGCGGCTGGCCCTTCTTCTCGATCACGGCAACGTAATACTCGCCCTTTTTATCGGAGCGCGTTTCGCACTCATCAAGGCTGAGGCCGACGGAATTCAAAAACCCTTCCAGCGCCTTTTCCGGCGCGCCGACACGCGGGCCCTTGCGCTCCTCGCGCCGGTCCGGCTGCTCGGCAGGAAGGCCGGTGATGGAAAGCGTCAGCCGGCGCGGCGTCGCAAAAGCAACGGCGGCTTCACCGAAGACATCGTTTTCGGCAAGCGCATCGGTCACGAGTTTTTTCAGATCGCCCGATGCCTTTTCCTGCATGCGGGCGGGGATTTCCTCGGAGAAAAGTTCCAGCAGAAGATCGGGCATGGTTCAGGCCTCCTCTTCCACTTTGATGCCGCCGCCTTGGGGCGTCGCGAGATAGGCCGTGCAACAGGCCTTTGCGAGCGTGCGCACCCGGCCGATATAGGCCTGGCGCTCGGTCACGGAGATGACGCCGCGCGCATCGAGCAGGTTGAAAGCATGGCTTGCCTTGATGCACTGGTCGTAAGCGGGCAGCGGCAAAGGCGGATCGTTTTCCAGGAGCGCCATGCACTCGCCTTCCGCGTCATTGAAATGGCGGAAGAGCATGTCTGTGTTCGCCGCATTGAAATTATGATGGGAATATTCGAACTCGGCCTGTTTGAAGACGTCGCCATAGGTCACGCGCTCGTCCCCGTCCTTGCCGTTGAAATTCAGTTCATAGCCATTATCGACGCCCTGGATATACATGGCGAGGCGCTCGAGCCCGTAGGTGAGCTCACCCGCCACCGGGTTGCAGTCGAAACCGCCGACCTGCTGAAAATACGTGAACTGGGAAACTTCCATCCCGTCGCACCACACTTCCCAGCCAAGTCCCCACGCGCCGAGCGTCGGGCTTTCCCAGTCATCTTCCACGAAGCGGATGTCGTGGTTCTTGGGGTCGATGCCGAGCTCGTAAAGCGAGTTCAGGTAAAGCTCCTGAATGTTTTCGGGCGACGGCTTCAAGATCACCTGAAACTGATAATAGTGCTGAAAGCGGTTCGGGTTTTCCCCGTAGCGCCCGTCGGTCGGGCGGCGGGAGGGCTGCACATAGGCCGCCTTCCAGTGCTTCGGCCCGAGCGCGCGCAGCGTGGTTGCCGGGTGGAACGTGCCCGCCCCCATTTCCACGTCATAAGGCTGCAGCACCACGCAGCCGTAATCGGCCCAATAGCGCTGCAGGGTGAGAATGAGGTTTTGGAAGGATACATCCTTCGCGGGCGGGCGGCCGGCTTGACCTGACATGAAGCTCTCTTGACGTTCGTGCTGGGGCGGAACCGCCCAAAAGCCAAAAAAGCGCAGAATCCCGCGCCTCAGGCCCGCGCACGTTAGCGGCGGGGCTGCGGGCGGTCAAGGCAGTGAGAGGGGGTGGCGGCGCTTAGCTCGAGGGCCGCTTTTCAGGCACATAGGTACCGTCTTCGGCGCGGGTTAGCCGGCCGAGATCGCGCGGCTCGGCGCTGCTTTTTTGGCGGCGCATCTCGGCCTGCGCCTTGAGGCGGGCTTTGCGCGCGGCTTTGATGCCGTCCCAGATTTTATAGGCTGCAACCGCCGCTGCCATGGCAATGCCGGTCATCACGAAATCGCTCATTGGACGCTCCGGGTCTCTTCATCCCTTTAAAAGGACTGCCCCATTAAAGGCCAAAACGGGACCAAAGGGAACGGGCCTCCAACGCGGCCATCAAATCCTCGGCCCAGCTCGCGGAAATTTGCGCGGAAATCTGCGGCAAATCCGCTTCTCCCGCGCTCCTGGCAATCCCGATGCCCTGAGCGCGGCGCCACCAGGGCCGGGCCGCGCCGACCTTCTTTAACTGCACGTTTTTGCCGAATTTATGGCGCATCACCGAGCGCAAGTCCCCGAGCCCGTCAATGAGGCCGAGTTCCTTGGCCTTTTCCCCCGCCCAGAAGGCGCCGGTGAAAAGCTCCGGCTCCTCGGCAAGGCGCTTGCCCCGGCTTTCCTTGACCAGCGCCTTGAAATGCTCATGCACCTCGCGCTGCAATGCCTCGAGGCGGGCGACTTCCTCGGCGCGTTCCGGCTGGAAGGGGTCGAGCATGGCTTTCGATTCGCCGGCTGTATGCACGCGCCGCTCGATGCCGAGCTTTTCGATGAGGCCGGTGAAACCGAAGCCCGCGGAGATCACCCCGATCGAGCCGATGACCGAGCTTTCATCGGCGTAAATCTCATCTCCCGCGCAAGCGATCATATAGCCGCCGGAAGCGGCCACATCTTCGGCGAAAACATAGACTTTGACGTGGTTCTCCTTGGCGAGCGCGCGGATGCGCTTATAGATGAGCGCCGATTGCACGGGCGAGCCGCCGGGCGAATTGAGGAGAATGGCAACGGCGCGCGCGCCTTTCACCGTGAACGCTGCCTCCAGCGTATCGGCGACGCTTGCAAGGCTCATCCCCTGGCGCAGCGGGCTGACCGCGCCAATGGGGCCGGTGAGGCGCAGAACGGGGACAAGCGGCGGAGCTTTTTTCCAGAAGAGCAGCTTTCTGCGGCGGCTCTTTTTCTTCTTCTTGGGGGCTTCGTTATTGGCTTCGCCGGTTTTCTCGGTATTCTCGGTCAATTGCGCTCTCTATCTTTTCTGCGTTCTTCAATAAGTAAGATTCGGGGGCGGCGGCTCAAGCCCCCGCTCAGAAGATGGAAAAATCCAGCGCCTCGCCATGGCGGAGCACGGCTTCGGCCTCCGGCTCAAAACCGCCCTCCTCTCCATGCAGCACGAGGCCGGGCGACATGGCAAGGGGGCTGCGCGAGCCTTTGATCCCTTGCACGAGAAGCCGCCGCGCCGCTTTTCCCGGTGCCGGCCAAAGCGGATAGACAACGAGCCCGCCCAGCTTCGTGCCGATGGCGCCCAAAAGTTCGCCGAGCGCATCGGCCCGGTGGATGAAACTCACCGTGCCCTTGGGCCGC